>Ga0302316_10002517_pt1 | contig 13170 bp, 10 predicted proteins | sample III_Palsa_N3_2_FD_200456 | JGI IMG/M metagenome (GOLD analysis project Ga0302316, IMG submission 200456) | Peat permafrost microbial communities from Stordalen Mire near Abisko, Sweden - III_Palsa_N3_2 | ecosystem: Environmental > Terrestrial > Soil > Palsa > Peat permafrost | place: Sweden...
CGGATAAGCCAGCCAGACGGGGTACCAGTACGACTCGATTTCGCGTGTAGCGGGCCAACGAGAGCTGGCACCACCATCAAAGTTTTCGAAGGAAGGCGGGTTCAGGAGCAGTGTCTTAAGTGGCATATCGTTATGCATGATTTTACCACTTTGTAACTGCCGGTGCCGTCAATCGACCAGATACCGTGTGCACCAACGCTGGTGCATACCGGATATCGCCAATCAGGGCTTGACCACCTGCGTGGTAGCGGATACCGGAGCAGCAATCGCCAGCTTCAGCCAATCGTCCAACTGTCCGGTCTGCCGTAGCAGATTCACCTCTGCCTGACTCAACTGGGACTGCGCGTTCAACAGGTCGATGGTCCGCGCGCGCTCTTGCAGGCGTGCATTTTGCTCGTCCTTTGGAGTCATAGGTGGTTGGTCGGAGCTGCCTGCGCTGGCCTGAAGCTGCACCACGACGGCATCGATCTGCTGCTGCGCCAGCTCCTGATCGAGCTCGGCGATCTTGCTCTGATCGGAGAGTTCCGCGATGCTGTGCTGTAACTTGATGCGCCCTTCCAGAAAGAGGTTCTTCTGGTTCTGTGCCTCGAAGTGGGCATGAAGCGCGTCGGCTGCGGCTTCGTGTGCGCGATCTTCATGGGCGCGGTCGAAGAGGGGAATCTGGATCTCCAGCGCAATCGACGCGTCGTTATTGCTCTTGCCCTTAAATGCGGGATAGTAATCCAGAAAATTCGACTGCGACTGGCTCGTATTGAGACGGCTATAGTTTCCCGCCAGGCTTATCTGCGGACGCCACCGATAGCGGCCCTGTCCGAATGCATACTCCTGCTTGCTCGTCGCGTTCACGAAGCTGGACCGGACGCCATAGCTGAGAGCTGCCGGATTGATCGTCGAGCCCTCCGAAGGAAATGCCGGGATCGACCCCGGCAGCGTCTGCAACGGGTTTCCCGGCAGCCCTATCAAGCGCCCCAAATGGTCGGTCAGCGTCACGATCTGGTCGTCGGTCTGCAGCATCTGAAGATGGATCTGCGCTGCCGTGCGGCGAGCTCGCAGTAATTCGACATTGTTGTCCCGTCCGGCGTCGATGCGGTCCTGGACAATTCCAACCAGTCGCGTCGCAAATCCATACTCCTGCGTTGCGGCCGCCTGCCGCTGCTGGGCATTGCTCAGGTTCAGATAGGTTATGACAGTATCTTCGGCAACCTGCTCGCGGACTTCCTGCATCGCGAGTTCCGCTGCCTTCAGGCCCAGCCTTGCGGCCCGAATGTTATCCCACTGCGAAAAATTGAAAGCCAGCGACTGGCTATTCAGACCGAAGACCGTCGGCAGTCCCAGAGGCGCGCCCACCGACTTCCCAACGCCGCCGCTGATGCCCACCACCGGAACGAAGGCGTCCTTGGCCTCCGAGTATGCTGCCTTCGCTCTGTCCACGTCCGCCTGCGCCATCCGGGTTTTGGGGTCGTTATGCAGCGCAAGGTCGACTGTGGCGCTCAGCGATATCTGCGCGCCGGCGCTGGCGCACACCATCAGTCCGGCCAGTGCCATCGCACCCCAGGTCAGCCGCTTCCTCACTCGTGTCACCTTGCGCAAATCTCTCTCCTGCATATAACTTTACGATGCGGAAGCCTCCGCCCTACATGCTGAACCTTTATAGATGCTGTATTGCCCGCTTTGCCGGTGGATAATCGCGAGCCAATGCCAGCGCATGTTGATACTGCATCTGCGCGCCCGACTTATCGCCTCCGCTTTGCAGTAGGTTGCCAAGAAGCACATAGGCCTTGAACGCCGGCGCAGCATCGCTCTTCGCGTTGGATGCCAGGTAGTCCCGCAGCACTCGCGCCGCGAACTCTGTCTCAAGACGCATATCGCTTAGAATGCTGGCGACATCTACCAGTGCCGGCCCATGGACGCCGTCGGCCTCGATTGCGTGATGCAAAGCATCGACAGACTCTTCTTTCCTGCCACGGCGGGAGTAAAAATTTCCCAGATCGCTCCACGCGTCGGAGTGGCCGCCCTGCCCAACGGCTGCTTTGAACTCCTGCTCGGCTGCGTCATAATCGTGCCGCTTCTCCGCGGCCAGGGCGCGTATGCGGTGCGCCTGCTGCGGCAGCTGCGCCTGCACCCGGTCAGCCAGCGCAACGGCTTTATCCACGCCACCGCCTACCAGCGAAGGGGCCCCCACGTAGTACTCGCTAAGGTCGTTCACCGCATCCCCGTTGTGCGGGTCTAGTTGTACCGCTGTCTCAAAGGCCGTCTTCACCTTGGTCGCTAGCTTGTAACCTGTAATCGGGCCGGCGTTGTTGGCCTTCAGACCGTAAGCTCGCCCCATCCAGTCCTGCGCCTTGCTGTCGTTGGAAAGCGTATCCAGCGCGGCTTCGCACTCAGGCACGGCGGCATCGGCCAGCTCTTCCGCATAGAACGCCCGGCACAGAAGCAGGTGCGCACGGCCGTCCTGCGGGTTCGCAACTACGACGCTGCGGAGCTTTGCGATGGCATCGTCCGCGCGTCCCTGCATCAGGAACTTTTCGCCATCCGACAGCGGGTTCGCAGCCGTTGGCTTCGGCGCGCCCTCTATAGATCCGGCGTATGCCGAAGAACAATGAAATCCCAGCGAAAGCAGGGTCACGGCCGGAATCAGCCACAAGCGTCTCATCCCATCCGTTGAAGCGTTCTGTTTCGTTCCAGGCTGTTCCATCTACGGTTGCGCCTTTACCTCAAGCCCATCGGTTAGCTCGTCCTCGCCATTGGTCGGCGCCAGCACCACCGTATCGCCATCGTTCAGGCCGGAGGTTACCTCCACCAGCGTCAGGTTCAAGACTCCAACCTGCACCGGGGTCTTCTGCAAATGGCCGCGGACGATCTTGTACACGTAGTCATATTGACCCTCGGTATGCAGCGCCTCGCGAGGAATGCTCAGCACATGCGCTTTCTGCTGCGTCGTCACCGTCACCGTCACGTTGGTATTGGGTAGCAGATCGCCGTTGGCGTCGTCGATAGTAATCACGCACTCACCTACATTGCGCGTGCCATACTCGATCACCGTAGTGGGCGCCTGTTGAATGTGACCATGCCACACCCTGTTCGGCTTAGCTCCCCACACAATCGTCACCGGTTGGCCAACGCTCAGTTTGCCGATATCGGGTTCATCGAAGTACGCTCGTACCCGCAGCTTCGTCAGGTCGGCGATGTACAGCAGCGGCTTGCCGCCGGGAACATAGTCATATTGCGAAACGGGAGCGTAATACACAGTTCCAGACAGCGGCGAGTGAATATCAACGCCTGCCAGGGCACTTTGGGCCGCGACCACGCCCTCGCGCGCGTTCGATACCTGTGCCTCTTGTGCGCTGAAGTCGGTACTGCCATAACGGCCAGTCTTGCGGGTCTTCAGATCGACGACCCTGTTCTGGGCGGACTGCAATTTTTGCTGAGCAGACTCTACCTCATTGGCGGAAGCAGCGCCCTTGGCCTGTAGCGCCTGTAGCGAGGCCAGCGCCGCGGCGGCTTGTGTCTGCTGGGTCTGGGCGTTGGTCAGATCGGTTCTCGTCGTCAACAGTTCGTCATGCGTGCCACCGTTCTGCATGTTCTTCAGCGTGGCCTCGGCGGAGGTCAGGGTAGCCTGCGCCGTGGCAACACGGTCACGGGCATCCACGTCATCCATCTGGATGATCTCCTGCCCCTGGGCGACCTTATCGCCAACATGCACGAAAATCTTGTTCACCACCCCCGGAGCGGGAGCATGCGCCTGGTAGTCGTTGATCGGCTCGACGATGCCGTTGGTCGAAACGACGCTGCGGATGTCCTGGTATCCGACCGTCGCGACTGTGACACCCACCGTGCTACGAAATTCGTAGCGGAGTAGGAAAAACAGGGCAACTGCGACTGCCAGAACCGCGATACCAATCTTCCAACCGCGACCTTGAGGTGTACTTTGTTGAGCCATAAGATAAAGAGTCAGTATATAAGACGCACAGTGACGCGCCCGGGAGTCAAAACTTTTCAATGCAGCGTTTAGAGGCATAAATCGCCGCTGAAAACCATCTCTCAAAAGGCAATTCCTTCAGTTCTGGCTGATGTCTTGTAGAGAAAAAGGACGATGTACCAAGCAAGGTTCCCCAACTCCCAAAACTAAAACCCAGAACCCTACGCGCCCACCGCGGCTCGTATCCCCACAATCGCCAGCTCCCATCCACCAAAATCCGGATGCCAGTTCCGATGCAGGCGATAGGCCAGGTCGACCAGGTCCCCCTCGCGCCATCCTTCCTCCTGGGCCAGCGCAGCCCAGTCCGTCCGCCGGCTCCACGCCATGCCTCCAAACCGGGCTCCATCCGCCACATCCTCCACCGCGACTCGAAGATGCTTCTCCTTCACTACCTTCAGCGCCGCAGCCAGCCTTACTCCCTTGGTCACAAACAGAGGTTCAGGATTGCCATTGCCAAAGGGACCCAGTTGCTCCAGCGCCTGGAGGAACAGCGGCGTAATCTCGCCAAGAGTCAGCTCCGCGTCGCAGTCCAGCGCCCCAGCGTCGCCCGTGCCGTCCCAGGCACCCGCATACCGCACCATGCGCTCGCGAAGAGTGGGAACACGTTCGGAGGGCAGGGAAAAGCCAACAGCGTGCGCATGGCCTCCGAAGCGCGTGAAGAGCTTGCCGCCGTCTTCCACATCGATAGCCGTCAGGGCATCCAGCAGGTGAAAACCCGCAACCGAGCGCCCGGATCCATAGGCCTGCCCATCCTCATGAGCGAGCACCAGCGCCGGTCTCCCTGTCTGGTCCACCACCCGCGAGGCAAGAATCCCAATCACCCCCCGATGCCATCCGGGATCGTCGAGCACCAACGCAGCCGCCAGCCCCTCGGCGGACTCAGCCATCGCCGCCAGTCGGGCCTCGATCTCCCGCAGCGCCTCCGCCTCGCTGGCCCGCCGCTCGTCGTTCAGGCGGTGGAGTTTCTCGGCCAGCAAACGCGCCGCCGCCGGGTCTTTCTCCAGAAACATCTCGACGACGTCGCTCGCGATGTCCATCCGTCCCGCCGCATTGATTCTCGGGGCCAGCCGGAAACCCACGTCCGAGGCAGAAATCGCCCGCGAAGCATCAATCTGCGCCAGCTCCATCAGCGCCTTAAGCCCGGCCTGCGAGGGCTTGCGCAGCTCCTGGAGCCCGATGGAGGCAATCACCCGGTTTTCGCCTGTCAGCGGCACAGCATCCGCAATAGTCGCAATCGCCAGCAGCTTCAGAAAAGACGGCAGCATCTTCTCCCGTAGCCGCTGCCTATCGCCGTCGTCCTTCGCAGCGCTCTCCAGCACCGCCTGTGCCAGCTTGAACGCCACCCCGGCCCCGCAGAGCTCCTTATAGGGGTACTCACACCCCGGCTGGTTCGGATTCAGCACAGCAAGGGCCTTCGGAACGCCCTCCACCCCATCCGGCAAATGGTGGTCCGTCACAATAAGGTCCAGCCCTACCCGTTCAGCCACCTCAGCCGCCGCAAACGCCCGAATCCCGGTGTCTACACTAACCACCAGCCGAACCCCCTCAGCCGCCGCCGCCTCAATCCGGGATTCGGTCATCCCATAGCCCTCGCGAATGCGATGCGGGATGTGATATCGAATATCCGCCTTGACCCCCAGCAGGGAAGCGGCTCGTTCGAGGGCAGTTTTCAACAGGACTGTCGCGACGGTACCGTCGACGTCATAATCACCGTAAATCAGCACCGGCTCCTCCGTAAAAAGAGCCGTCCGTAACCGTGCAACTGCCCGGGCCATACCGTGCATTTTGGCCGGATTATGCAGCATTTCGACCGTCGGATGCAGAAACTCCCGGACCGCCTGCACCTCCGTAATCCCCCGGCAAATCAACAGGGAAGCGATCGCTGGCGGAAGCCCCAACTCCGCCGCCAGCAATGTTCCATCCTGCCCCGCAGCCCCAATAACCCACCGCAAATCAGGCATTTAGGAGTCCTTAGTCGTCGTCGGAGTCATCGACAATAATCTGCCCCAAGTCCCCAACCGTCTCCATCAACTCCTGAAAGACGTCGTACCACTCGGTCGCAGTTTCATAAAGAAACATCACCCCGCCATGCGCAAAACCAAGCTGCAAATACCCAGTCTTCCCCACATGCGCCGTCAAACCCTGCGCCTCCTCCAACTCAACCGCATCATGATCCGGGTAGTTCTGGTCGCGCACCTGGCCGATCAACGTAGCAACATCCTCAGGCTCAAGGACAACCTCGCTCATGGTCAAAAACGGCGCATTAGCCGATTTCGCGTGCTCTACGAAGTCCTTCCAGCCGTCGATGTCTTCATCTTCAAAGACAACGGTCGGAACTTCTTCGGGCACATAGCTATTCATGCGCCTCATGCCGTGCCCGGCGATGAAGGCCACCATATCGTCTTTGACTGCTGAAAGATCGTCCAAATGCATAGACCGCTATTCTCTCAGATGCGGATGGGTCGTGCGCAGCCGGGCTGTGCATCGGTGAGACGGCAGCCGCATCCAAGAGGGAATAGAGGATTGTGCATGCCGAACTATGAACACCACATTTTTGTCTGCCTGAACGACCGCGATGAGTCTGCCTCCAGGCCCAGTTGCGCCCATGAGAACTCCAAGAAGCTTCGTGGCGCCCTGAAAGATGCCGTAAAAGACGCTGGCCTGAAGCACCGCGTCCGTGTGAACGAAGCGGGGTGCCTTGACCAGTGTGAGCATGGGCCCGTGATGGTCGTCTATCCGGAGGCCGTCTGGTACGGCTTTGTCCATCCGCGCGATGCGGAGGAGATCGTCCTGGAGCACCTCGTCCATGGGCGTCCGGTCGAGCGACTCCGGCTGCCGGATTCGTGTGTCAATACGGACCACTGCCCTCATCGGAAGAAATAAGTCTTTCGCAGTGCTATCCTTTTCGAGACCATGATTTTTTCCAAGGACTACGTAGGCTATCTCGCGCGCCAGACGAACAAGCATCTGGTGGCCGCGAAGATGATCAAGACCAGCAAGCCGGCTGTGCTCGACGAGCGCGTAACTGCCGGGCTTATCGAAGAGCTTTCGCTTGAAGACCGCATCAATGATGAGGTTCGCGTGATCCTGGAAGCTTTCCAGGACGACATGCTGAAGAGTGGCGCCAGCTACCCGGAGATGTTCAAAAAAGTGAAGCAGGAACTGGCTCGCAAATATAAGGCGGTGCTGTAATGGCTGCTCCCCGTGACTTTGCCAAGCCGATGACCCAGACCATGCGCATCACGGACGACAAGCTGAACAAGCTTGCTCATGTGGTTGCCGATACCCTTGCAGAGGTCGATGAAGTCGACTTCCTCGAAGACCGCAACACGATTCGGCAGGAAGCCCGTAAAGCGCTCGGAAAGCTTTTGATCGAAGAGCTCAAGATCGATGCTGCTGCCCGCCAGAAGATCGCCTCGCAGCGCAAGATCATCGTGGAAGGCTCACAGGAGTGGGACATTCTGTACCGGAAGTACTACAACGACGAAGTCAAGAAACTGGGACTGTAAGCCGCAACGCAGTTTTTGCTATACTGATTGAGTCGCAACGGAATCCTCTTCCGTGTTGTGGCGTTATGGTGTAACTGGTTAACACGTCGCCCTCTCAAGGCGAAGAGTCCGGGTTCGAGCCCCGGTAACGCTACCAAAATATGCTTCAGAATGAATTACTTGCAGCCATCTTCGGTGCCGATACACGAAGGCTGAAATCAGGTTTAGATACGAAAATGAAATGCCCTGCCAAAAGATTGGCAGGGCATTTCTCTCTTTAAGTTGGAGGGTTGCGCTGGGATCAACAGACTTCGTTTTGCGCGATTACCTGCTTATAAAAGCTTGCGCTGAGTTTTGGAGTTCGCTTTTGAGTGGCGAAATCTACGTATGTGATCCCAAAACGCTTGCCGTATCCGTCGGCCCATTCAAAGTTATCCATCAGGCTCCATAGAAAGTACCCCTTTACCGGCACGCCATCTGCAACGGCACGCCGGAGTTGTGTGAGGTAGTTCCGCAGAAACATGACGCGGTCCGTGTCATACACGTGTCCGTCTGTTGCAAGGGTATCCGAGGAAGACGCGCCGTTCTCCGTGATGTAGATCGCCTTCACGTTCCATAGATCGTTGATCAACCGCGGGGCCCAATAGAGTGCCTCTGGTCCTATATAAAGCCACGGACTGAGCATGTGCGGGTACGATGCAGGCGGCGGAACGACAGCATAGCCCGCTTCGGATTTGTCCGCGCGAACCCAGGTCGGCTGGTAAACGTTCACGCCCACGAAGTCCATCGGGCTTGCGATGATCTTCATCTCTTCCTGCGTGAACTTTGGTGCATCTGCTCCAAGCCGCTTCAGATAAAGGTCCGTATAACGACCTTCAAGGATGGCGGTGAGATACATCGCGTTCTCTTCCCGCATGGCTCGCCGGGCTGCGGCGATATGTTCCGGCGACTCGACAACCGGTGTTGTCGCACTGACGACCTCCGCTAGGCCGACCTTTGTTCCGGGCTTCGCTTCAGCACGGATGGCTTGCACAGCCATGCCATGGCCGAGAACGACGTGATGCGTTAGTTGCGCGATGCGTCTGGCATCCAGCTTCAGGCCAGGCGCATGTACGCCGAGCTTGTATCCCTGCTCCACAAAAGTCCGCATCTCGTTCATCGTCATGAAGTGCTTCACTTTGTCGGATAGTTTTCCGGCGGTATAGCCCGCATAGTGCGCGAAGGCCTCAGCCGTATCGCGATTTTCCCAACCACCTTTGTCCTGCAAAGGCTGCGGAAGATCCCAGTGGTACAGCGTACAGAAGGGCTCGATTCCCGCTTCGAGCAGTGCATCAGCAAGTCGGTGATAGAAGTCGATGCCCTGTGGATTTGGCGCGCCGGTGCCGGAAGGGAAGATTCGCGTCCAGGAAACGGAAAAGCGAAAGGCCTTGACCCCCAATTCCTTCATGAGCTGGATATCGCCTTTATAGCGATGATAAAAATCGTCGGCGACATCTCCCGTATCGCCGTTGTCTGTCTTGCTGGTGGTGTGCGAGAACGTGTCCCAGATGGAAGGGCCGCGGCCGCCTTCATGCACGGCTCCTTCTACTTGATAAGAAGCGGTAGCGGTACCCCACAGGAATCCGGCTGGAAACTGGCGATCCGCCGCTTTGCCTGCAACTGCCTGTGCAGAGCCTGCTACGGGGTTGAGCTCCGTTAGAGAAACTGCGGCTGTAGCTCCGCCGAGGAGGCGAGCCAGTGTCCGTCTCGAAATCTTTGACATGAAAATATCTACTTTCCCGGGTTTGAAGATGTGTCATTCGAAAGACTTGCGTCGTTGCGAAAAGAAAGCCCGCTGACCGTTTGCACTACGGCATTGAGCCAGCGGGCCCGGTGGTAATTGGATTAGAACTGCACTTTTAGTGCGAACTGATACTGGCGTGGGTTGTAGTTGGGGTCAGTGTTTTGAACACTGCCGAACGAAGAGTTGCCAAGCTGCACGCTGCCACTTCCATCGTCGATGTAGTAGCTGGGCGTGTTGCTGATGTTGTAGGCTTCCGCGCGGAACTGCAGATTCACTCGCTCCGTAACCGGGAAATCCTTGAACAGCGACAAATCAACGTGACGGAAGTGCGGTCCAAACAGCACGTCGCGCTGCGTGGTGCCGATCGTGCCCAGAGCCTGTGACTGCACCGTGCTGCAGCTTGCGTTGGGATTCTGCTGATTGGCGCCTGCGGCATATGCTTGTCCGCAGAAGGCAGCTGTGTTGAAGTACTGCGACATCGTCTTGTGTCCGAGGTGGGGGTTGCCGATGATGTTTGGACGGTCGGGACCACCGTTGTTTTGTGGCGTGGCACGGTTGCTGAATGAACCGTCGATACCCGTACCACCGTTGACGATATCGAATGGCTTGCCGCTCTGCCAGACCGCGATCGTGTTGATCTGGTATCCGCCAAAGACCGCCTTCTTGAAGCCGTGGAAGCCATTGCCGTAGGGAATTGCGTAGTTAAGCGAAATAGCAAAGCGGTTTTCGATATCATTTTCCGCAACGCCGTATTCGATCTGCCCGATCCTTGTGGGATCGGCATTGCCCCAGCTCCGACCACCGCCTTCAGCCGAGAAGCCGGTGATGGTGGACAACGCCTTGCCCCAGGTGTAGTTGGCATCGAACGCAAGGCCCTTGGTAAAGCGGCGCTGGAAGGATGTTTGCAATGCGTTGTAGTTGGAGATACCTTCGCTCTGCAGCCAACCCACACCAGCCAGCAAAGGAAGCAGTGTGCTCAACGGGCGCGCTCCCCCTGCCGGGTTTGTAGTCGCGTTGAATGGTTTCGGCTGGTTTATGTCGTTGATGGTCTCCGGCAGATGCTGCGCGGTGTTGCCGACGTAGCCAACGGTCAGAACATTGTTGCCGAACTGCTGCTGTACCTGCAGGTTGAACTGCTGAATCAAAGCACTGCGGAACTTCGGGGATTCAGCGGTGAAAGACAGGGAGGGAACAGCTGCGAGGTTGCTCACGTTCGGAGTTGAGGGTATGGGTAGCCCTGCATCGAAGGTAGCGGGGGCAGTGGGTGCGGCTGGGCCTCCGCAGGCTCCGTTTTGGCCGCCCGGAAGAACGCCGCCGTTCGTGCTCTCTTCAATCGTAACGGCCAGAGCAGACTGGCAGTTCGGGCTGAAGACCGATACAAAAGGAACATTCTTCAGGTCGGCATTAGACGTGTAGTTACCGGGGAAGAAGCTGAGCCCATATCCGCCGCGCAGCACGGTTTTTGGCAACAGCGACGCCGAGAAACCGACGCGGGGAGCAACATTCGAATAATCAGTCTTGATCCCGGCATGCCCGTCAACACCGTTGACATTGGCAATCTTAAGAGCATTCGTAATATTCGACGAAGTGGAGTTAAGAGCCTGGAAAAAATCGAAGTTCGAGATGTGCGAGTGCGCTTCGGTGAAGGGTGTGAAGATATCGTACCGAAGGCCGTACAAGAAGGTCACCTTCGGGCTGATCTTCCAGCTATCCTGAATGAAGAAGCTGGGCTCATAGGTGCGATAGTCGGGCGGGCTCAGGTTGTAGTTGCGACTGTCCGCACTGAAAGCACCCACAAGGCTTGACGCCAGATTATTGTCCTGGGTTTCGGCACTAGCTTGTGTGGCCGGTATCGTAGGGCTAGGCGCAACGTTGTCTGAAACAATACCAAAGGTATATTGTCCAGCCGCAAACGAACTCTGCACATTTCGCGCCTGCCGACGAATATAGCTGACGCCGCCTTTGATGCTGTGGTTGCCCTTCGTGTAGCTCACGTTCGCGAGGTACTGAAAGGTATTGTCAATGTCCTGCAGTGGAACGTAAGCGCCGTCGCCGATATCTGAGAACGGTCCGAACTGAATCGGTGTCAGATAAGAAGAGAACGAGTTGAAGTTCATGTTGTTGCCGAACCCTAATTTGGTATCAGGATTCGTACCGTAGTTTAGTGGCTCGGACAAGTTATTGATGCGCGTGTAGGCTGCTCGCAGATCAATTAGCAGATTCGACGTAAAGATGTGCGTGAAGCCCAAGCCGTACTGTTGGGCACTATCGGTTGCAGGACCGTCGAAGTCATAACGACCGCCGCTGATCTCAAGCCCATTCACGATACCCAGACCGGGAGGGGTAAAGGTGTCGTACTTGTTATAGTCGTAACGCGCGAAGAACAGGTTCCTGTCGTTGAACCGATGATCTACGCGCACGTCGAAGCTGTTGCCGGACTGTGTCTTATTCGGGCTGATGACCGAGTTGTTGGTCAGGCAGTTATTGGAGGGGACTGGAGTCGGCACGTTGCAACCAGGTACGTTCGGTGCCGGAAAGAGCTTCAGGTAAGCCAGCGCAATCGGATCGATCGTATAAGTGCCGGTGCCGTTGCCGGCCGCGATCAATGTCTGTGGGGATTCGCCATTCAGGCTATTGATAGCGTCATACTCGTATTGATCCGGAACAGTTTTGGTGTAGGTTAGTCCCGAAACCGTCCTGATACCCTCGTAATCACCGAAGATGAAGGTCCGGTCCTTGATGATGGGGCCGCCAAAGGATCCACCAAACTGGTTCTGCCGCAACTCCGGCTTGCGGCCCGTTGTCTGCAGGACGTTACGAGCATCGAAGATGTCATTGCGGAAGAACTCATACGCAGTTCCGTGGAATTGGTTCGTGCCCTGGCGCGTAATGAGGCTCACAACACCGCCTGCGGTCCGACCTGCTTCCGCCGAGTAGCTGTTGGTCTGGACGGTGATCTCCTGGATGCCTTCAACGACTATCTTGACGCCGGTAGTGCCGATAATGCGCTCATTGTCGTCGATGCCATCGATTGTCGTATTGTTCAGGGTGTCATCCTGGCCATTCACCGAGAAACTACTGCTGGGGCGGCGATCATCTGGTCGTCCGCCGCTTGTCAGGCCGTTTCCTGGCCCTTCATTGGCTCCGGGAATGAGTTGCACGAGTTGGACATAGTTGCGACCGTTTAGCGGCAGATCCTGCACCGCTCGCGCCGTCACCGTGGAGCTCACTGTGGCGTTGTCGGCCTGGAGCAGCGGGGTACTGGCGTCTACCTCGATCGTGGTCGTCTCGGCACCAAGCTGGAGGTGTACGTCGGCGCGAGCGCGGTCACCTGCTTCAACCGCCTCATCCCTGGTCACGGAGGCCTGAAATCCCGGAGCTTTTACCGTGATCGAGTAATGTCCCACGGGCAGGAGGGTAAAGGTGTACTCGCCGGACCCGTTGGACTGGCCGGTGCGCGTCTCGTTGGTGCCTAGATTCTTAATGACCACTGACGCGTTGGGGACGACCGCGCCGGTGGCGTCGGTTACTGTGCCAACGATATCTGCAGTTGTAAGCTGCGCCTTAGCCGCGCAGGTTGCTGTGATGAGCAGGACGACAAATAGGAAAAGACGCCCCGCTCTCCGAAGAGTCGTACTCCACTGGCCAGTGTATGTTTCAATTTTTGCTGTGTCATTCATGATGTGTAAATTCCTGTAACTGCTCGATAAGGATTGATGTTGCCGGAAGCACGGGTCTATATTGGCAGCTTCCGAAAAGGAGTTTTTAGTTCGGGCCGAATCATAGGCATACCTTGGTAACCTGTATAGGGTTCTTCGGGTATCTAACCGTAAGGTAAAGAGCCTTTACTCTGTAAAATCAATCACTTGCGGAGCAGGTAAAGAATGGGCATCGGCTTGCCAACAGCATTTGTAGTGGCC
>Ga0302316_10002525_pt1 | contig 13150 bp, 7 predicted proteins | sample III_Palsa_N3_2_FD_200456 | JGI IMG/M metagenome (GOLD analysis project Ga0302316, IMG submission 200456) | Peat permafrost microbial communities from Stordalen Mire near Abisko, Sweden - III_Palsa_N3_2 | ecosystem: Environmental > Terrestrial > Soil > Palsa > Peat permafrost | place: Sweden...
CAGGCGTGACGGCGGGTAATACTGCGCTGTGTACGGTCGGCAAGACCGGCAATGACCTGCATTACCGCGGCTATGACATTCTCGACATCGCCAGCACCTGCGAATTCGAGGAAATCGCCTACCTGCTAGTGCATGAAAAGCTGCCGACGCAGGCTGAACTCACCGCCTACAAGGCCAAGCTGAAAGGGCTGCGCGGCCTGCCTGCCAACGTCAAGGCAGCGCTGGAGTGGATCCCGGCCGCAGCCCATCCGATGGACGTGATGCGCACCGGCGTCTCGGTGCTTGGCACTGTCCTGCCCGAGAAGGACGACCATAACTTGCCGGGCGCGCGCGATATCGCCGACAAGCTGATGGCCTCGCTCGGCTCGATGCTGCTCTACTGGTACCACTACTCGCACAACGGCAAGCGTATTGAGGTGGAGACCGACGACGATTCGATCGGCGGCCACTTCCTGCACCTGCTGCACGGCGTCGAGCCGTCGAAGTCGTGGGTCGACGCAATGCACATCTCGCTGAACCTGTACGCGGAGCACGAATTCAACGCCTCGACCTTCACGGGCCGCGTGATCGCCGGCACGGGTTCGGACATGTACTCGGCGCTGACCGGCGCAATCGGCGCGCTGCGTGGCCCGAAGCACGGCGGCGCCAACGAAGTGGCGTTTGAAATCCAGTCGCGCTATCAGAACCCCGATCAGGCTGAGGCAGACGTCCGCCGCCGCGTCGAAGCCAGGGAAGTGGTGATCGGCTTCGGCCATCCTGTCTACACGATCTCCGACCCGCGCAACAAGGTCATCAAGGAAGTGGCGAAGAAGCTCTCGAAGGAAGCCGGCAGCACGAAGCTGTTCGACATCGCCGAGCGCCTCGAAACGGTGATGTGGGACGCCAAGAAGATGTTCCCGAACCTGGACTGGTTCAGCGCGGTCTCGTACCACATGATGGGTGTGCCGACGGCGATGTTCACGCCGGTGTTCGTGATCGCCCGCACAGCGGGCTGGAGCGCGCACATCATCGAGCAACGCATCGACAACAAGATCATTCGGCCGAGCGCGAATTACACCGGTCCAGAGAATTTGAAGTTCGTGGCGCTAAATAGGAGAAAATAGCGTCCGCTGTGCGCTTTCAGGGCGCGTGCAGTTCCACCCTGGCGGCTGCTCCCACCGGTAGCCGCGCACTGTTCAACCAATATTAGATAGAAAGGCTAACTCCATGAAAAAGCTGCTGATCGCCGCCGTTGTCGGCGCCTTGTCCACGACGATGCTGATCGCCACGACAGACGCTTCCGCACAAACGGCGTCGGGCACCGCCGCGACCTCGACCGCCAAGAAGGCCACGCCGAAAAGGCCGGCTCCGAAGCGCCTGATCAAGCGCAAGCCGAATGCGAAGAAAGAAGCGCAGGTCGATCCGGTACCGGACGGCGCAATCAAGTGGTCGTGTAACGAAGGCCTGTCGTTCGACATGAAGGGCGACATGAAGCGCGATCAGATCGTCACGGTTCACTGGGCGAACAAGAACTACAACCTGCCGCGCGAAACCACCACGACGGGCGCTGACCGCTTCCACGACGCCGCTTCGGGTCTGGACCTGGTCGTGATCCCGACCAAGGCAATGCTGTTCTCGGACAACGACGGTTCGCGCCTCGCGGACGAGTGCAAGACAGCTGAAATGTCGCAAGGCGCGCCGGCTCCGACGCAATCGAACGAACTGATCAAGAACCCGCAGAACTAAGTTTCCCTTAGTTTCGATTCAGGAAGGAAAGCCCCGATGTCCGCTCCGATATCCAACGTACGGCCCGACCCGGACCAAGTCCTGGTCGATATCGCCGATTACGTTCTGGATTTCCCGATCGACAGCACGCTCGCGCTGGAAACAGCGCGTCACTGCCTGATCGACACGCTCGGCTGCGGACTCGAGGCACTGACTTACCCGGCCTGCACCAAGCTGATGGGACCAATCGTGCCCGGCACGATCGTCCCCAACGGCGCCAAGGTGCCTGGCACGTCTTTCCAGCTCGACCCGGTTCAGGCGGCCTTCAATATCGGCGCGATGATCCGCTGGCTGGACTTTAACGACACCTGGCTTGCTGCCGAATGGGGCCACCCGTCGGATAACCTGGGTGGGATCCTCGCCACGGCGGACTGGCTGTCGCGTACCGCAATCGCCGCCGGTAAAAAGCCGCTGACGATGAAAGAAGTCTTGATCGCCATGGTCAAGGCGCACGAGATCCAGGGGTGTATTGCGCTGGAAAACTCGTTTAACAAGGTTGGCCTCGATCACGTCCTGCTGGTGAAGCTGGCTTCGACCGCCGTTGTCGGCAGGCTGATTGGCCTCACGCGTGACGAGTTGATCAATGCAATATCTTTGGCGTTGGTGGATGGCCAGGCGCTGCGCACCTACCGCCACGCACCAAATACCGGCTCGCGCAAGTCGTGGGCCGCGGGAGACGCCACCTCGCGCGCCGTGCGTCTCGCGCTGATCGCAAAGACCGGTGAGATGGGCTATCCGTCTGTGCTGACCGCGAAGACGTGGGGCTTCTACGACGTGCTGTTCGAGGGCCGCGAATTCAAGTTCCAGCGTCCTTACGGCTCGTACGTGATGGAAAACGTGCTGTTCAAGATTTCGTTCCCCGCCGAGTTCCACTCGCAGACTGCAGTGGAAGCGGCCATAACGCTGCATGCGCAACTGCGCGCAGCGGGCAAGACAGTGGAAGACATCAGCAAGATCACGATTCGCACACACGAAGCCGCGATCCGTATCATCGACAAGAAGGGGCCGTTGAACAACCCGGCCGACCGCGACCACTGCATCCAGTACATGATCGCCGTGCCGCTGATCTACGGCCGCCTGACGGCCGCGGACTACGAAGATTCTATTGCGCAGGACCCGCGCATCGACGCGTTGCGCGACAAGATGAGTTGCGTCGAAGACCCACAGTTCACCAAGGATTATCACGATCCGGAGAAGCGTTCGATCGCCAATGCGCTGACGGTCGAATTCAACGACGGGTCGGCATTCGACGAGGTAGTGGTCGAATACCCGATCGGTCACAAGCGCCGCCGTCCAGACGGCATCCCGTTGCTGGTCGAGAAGTTCAGGACCAACCTCGCGCGCAAGTTTCCGGTCAAGCAGCAACAAGCGATTCTCGATGTGTCGCTGGATCAGGCAAGGCTCGAAGCCATGCCCGTCAATGAATACGTCGATCTGTATGTCATCTAGTTCAGTACTGTAGTTCCGCGATCAAACCAAGGAAAACACCATGGCCCACAACCTCCACAAAACGCTCAAGGAATTCGACAGCGGTTCCGGCAAAGGCAAGTTCTATTCGCTGCCGCAACTCGGCAAGGCACTGAATATCAAGGTCGACCGTCTGCCGGTTTCGATCCGTATCGTGCTGGAGTCGGTGCTGCGCAATTACGACGGCAAGAAGATCGCCGAAGAACACATCACGCAACTGGCGAACTGGAAGCCGACCGCAGCGCGCGTCGACGAAATTCCGTTTGTCGTCTCGCGCGTCGTGCTGCAGGACTTTACCGGCGTGCCGCTGCTCGCCGACATCGCAGCGATGCGCGGCGTCGCGCAACGCGCCGGCAAGAACCCGAAGTCGATCGAACCGCTGGTCCCGGTCGATCTGGTGGTCGATCACTCGGTGCAGATCGATTACTTCCGTCAAAAGGATGCGCTCGATCTGAACATGAAACTGGAATTCCAGCGCAACAACGAGCGCTACCAGTTCATGAAGTGGGGCATGCAGGCATTCGACACGTTCAAGGTCGTGCCGCCGGGCGTGGGTATCGTTCACCAGGTGAACCTCGAGTACCTCGCACGCGGCGTGCACAAGAAGGCTGACGGCAACGATACGGTGTACTACCCGGACACGCTGGTCGGCACGGACAGCCACACGACGATGATCAACGGTATCGGCGTGGTGGGCTGGGGCGTGGGCGGCATCGAAGCGGAAGCGGGCATGCTCGGCCAGCCGGTGTACTTCCTGACACCGGACGTGGTGGGCGTCGAGCTCAAGGGCAAGCTGCGCGAAGGCCTGACGGCGACCGACCTGGTGCTGACCGTTACCGAACTGCTGCGTAAAGAGAAGGTGGTCGGCAAGTTTGTCGAATTCTTTGGCGAAGGCACGAAGTCGCTGTCGCTGCCGGACCGTGCAACGATCGGCAACATGGCGCCGGAATACGGCGCAACGATGGGCTTCTTCCCGGTCGACGAAAAAACCATCGACTACTTCAAGGGCACGGGCCGCACCGACGCCGAAATCTCCGCCTTCGAAAACTACTTCAAGGCGCAAGGTCTGTTCGGTATCCCGAAGGCTGGCGAAATCGATTACACCAAGGTCGTCAAGCTCGACCTCGGCACTGTGACGCCGTCGCTGGCTGGTCCGAAGCGTCCGCAAGACCGTATCGAAATCGGTCATGTGAAATCGACCTTCGGCGACCTGTTCTCGAAGCCGGTTGGCGAAAATGGCTTCGCGAAGAAGGCCGCTGACCTGGACGCGCAATACACGACAACGAACGGCGTGAACGTGAAGAACGGCGACATCCTGATCGCCGCCATCACGTCGTGCACGAACACGTCGAACCCGAGCGTGCTGCTGGCCGCTGGTCTGCTGGCGAAGAAGGCCGTCGAGGCTGGCTTGACGGTAGCTCCGCACATCAAGACGTCGCTCGCCCCGGGCTCGCGTATCGTCACCGAGTATCTGACGAAGACGGGCCTGCTGCCGTTCCTGTCGAAGCTCGGTTTCGAACTGGCTGCTTACGGTTGCACGACCTGTATCGGTAACGCAGGCGACCTGACGCCGGAACTGAACGAAGCGATCACGAAGAACGACATCATCGCGGCGGCCGTGCTGTCCGGCAATCGTAACTTCGAAGCGCGCATTCACCCGAACATCCGCGCGAACTTCCTGGCTTCGCCGCCGCTGGTTGTCGCCTACGCAATCGCAGGCAACATCACGCGCGATCTGATGACCGAGCCGGTTGGCAAGGGCAAGGGCGGCAAGGACATCTACCTGGGCGACATTTGGCCGACCAGCGACGAAGTCAACGACCTGCTCAAGTTCGCACTGGACGCCGACGCATTCCGCAAGAACTACGCACAGCTCACCAAGAAGGGCGACCTGTGGAGCAAGATCGAAGGCGAAGAAGGTCAAGTGTACGACTGGCCGAAATCGACCTACATCGCCGAGCCGCCGTTCTTCGGCAAGGACTTCTCGATGACGCCGGCTGACAGCATTGCTGCTGTTACGGGCGCGCGCGCACTGGGCATCTTCGGTGACTCGGTGACCACCGACCACATCAGCCCGGCTGGCTCGATCAAGGAGGATTCGCCGGCAGGCAAGTGGCTGAAGGCAAACGGCGTGCAGAAGGCCGACTTCAACAGCTACGGCTCGCGCCGCGGCAACCACGACGTGATGATGCGCGGCACGTTCGCCAACGTGCGGATCAAGAACTTGATGATCCCGCTGAAGGCAGACGGTACACGTGTTGAAGGCGGTCTGACGATCCATCAGCCGAGCGGCGAAAACATGTCGATCTACGACGCAGCGATGAAGTACATCGACGCGGGTACGCCGACCGTTGTGCTGGCCGGTGAAGAGTACGGTACGGGCTCGTCGCGGGACTGGGCGGCCAAGGGTACGCAACTGCTGGGCGTGAAGGCTGTGGTTGCTCGCAGCTTCGAGCGGATCCACCGCTCGAACCTGGTCGGTATGGGCGTGCTGCCGCTGCAGTTCAAGGGCTCGGATAGCGTGCAATCGCTGGGGATTACCGGCGAAGAAACGTTTGATGTCGAAGGTCTCGGCGACGACTTCAAGCCGCAGCAGGAAGTCACGCTGGTGATTCGCGGCAAGGACGGCAAGGAAAAGCGCGTGCCGGTTTTGCTGCGTATCGATACGCCGATCGAAGTGGACTACTACAAGCACGGCGGGATTCTGCCGTTCGTGCTGCGTTCGCTGTTGGCTGCTTAACTTAAGGCTTGATGCGTTAAGCAGGCGCCAGACACGAAAGTAGTTTTGCAGGTGCTGCGTCCTTGTGGAAAGGACGCAGCCGATTTGAGAGCCCGGCTTGGCCGGGCTTTTTTTATTGTGCGCCGCGATCGACGTGGAAGGCAGCGGGGTCGTCGGTGATACGCCGTTGGGTCATGTGGTCGTTCCAGCTGTTGTCGAGCAGCGTTGCCGAGCGAGTGCTTGGGCGCTGCTGCTGGATCGGCCGGTTAAGCCACGGGGCATTGTCGGTCGAAGCGGTTTCGCGAGAGCGCGACGCACTGGTGGACCATTCGGGCTGCATTGACACGGCGGGGCGTGCCGCCGGATGGGTGGCGCGGCTCAGCGCCACACGTTCGCGGACATGAGCATTGGACAACTGCGCCACCTTGACTCGCATCGGCGGTTTTTTGGACGACGCGGTGTGCACATCGCGGTCGCGAGCGATGAGTTGCACGGTCTGCCTTGGCACCATCTGGATGGTGTCCTTCGACACAACTGGGGACGAGACCCCGGCCTGCGCAACCTGGTTTGCCGATGCTGCCGACGAGGGGGCAGTCAATGCCGGCTTCGCCGACGCCACATCCCTGATTGATGCGACGGTCTGCGGCATGGTGTCGTTGATAGCAGCCGTTTTCTGCGTATCTCCGATTTCCGCTTTATCCGCCTGCCTGGCCGGCTGGACGCGGCCCGTCGCGGCTGTCATAGACGCCGGTACGACCTGAACCGACTTGGTTTTCTCAGCGTCCTTCATAGAACATGTGACCAATAACCACGTGAGCGCCATCGTACAACCGGCGAAGATCGATGCGGCGAGCAGACGATCCGAACGTGTCGAACGTGGACGAACTGTACCCATTTCCAGATACCGCTTCGCCTCCGCCAACGCGGCGTCATATCGACCTGTGTCCGCACGTTGTGGCAGCACCTTGTAAAACAGAATGTGATCCACACCAGGTGGAAAGGTGCTAGGCCGTCTCGGTGCCGTGGTTTGACCCGCAGCACGCTGCACAGCTTCTCGCACCATGTCGCGGTGCGGCCCAAACGGCGGCGGCAAACCATCGTACGGACGCGGCAGCGGGATGGTCAGATCGCCCTCGATCAAAGCTAGCGGTCGAGTCATTGCAAGTTGCTCCGGTGTGGCTCGATCACGTGGTCGAGTTGCATCATCAGCGCGGCAATGCGCTTTTCTAGCTCATCGAACATACGTCCTGCAGATTCGGGATGGATCGCGCCGGCACGCCGTAACGCGTCCATCAAACTATGCGCGCCGACGAGACCGACTGCGCCGCTCAATCTGTGCAGCAAGGTGCGCATACCATCCATGTCACGACCGGTCCGCCGTCCGCGCATCTTCTGCAGATCGTCGTCCACTGACCGGCGCCAACCGTAGATGAACGTGCGGAGGTCGATACCTTCATTCAATAGCGCGTCGAGATAGTTGCGATCAAACGGCTCGGCCAACGGGACGGTTGAACCCTCTGGTGGTTCCTCAACAATGGTCTGCAGCGTTGTCTGGTGATTCACGCGATCCGACGCATTAAGCGCTTGCGGGTGCTCAGTAGTGAACGGCGCACTGAACATGCTGCACGTCCCCGGGCCGGCTTCTCTTGACACCTTGAGTTCGCCGCGCATGTATTGCGCCAGTTGCTGGCAGAGTTCCAGGCTGGAGGCATCCTCATCACTCGAAGCACCTTCCGGCGCGGGCACGTCGAACAACGAGGGCAGTTGCATTTGCATTGAGCAAGTGGAAGAAGAAGGCGTGTCGCGGCCCGCAGCCGTTACGCTCACCAATATTCGTTGCGAGCCGGCATTCAGCGTTTCGGCGCGTGCGGCGACCATAATCTGCCCATGCTCAGTGGTCCGAACCGCGCGACTCAATAGATGAAAAATAATCTGACCGAGTCGGGCACCGTCGGCCAGAACTCGGGCGTCGACCGATTGATCTACACTCGCGCTCAAGTACACACTCTTCTGCGTCGCGATTTGAGAGAACAGCGCGACTACCCCATCAATCAGTTCCCGCACGTCTGTCAAGGTTTCATCAAGGGCAATGGTGCGCGGCTCGACAGGTGTGGCCGCGAGCATGTCCTCCAGCGCGCGTGCCCATGTGCGCACAGCACAATGAATTCTGCCCACTAGCGGCCGCTGAGTTGGCGGCAACGACGCGTCGTTGAGCGCTTCGAGCAAGCAGCCCAGCGCGGCCAAGGGGCCGACGACAAAGTGGCGCATGGTTGCTTGTACCTCGTCGCGCTCCTGATTGGCGGCGACCATCATCTGCGACGCGACAACGCCCCGGGCGGCCAGCTCTCGGGTTTCGATCGCTGCGTACCGGCGCTGCCATTCGCTCTCGACAACGCGCGCTGTCGCGACGGTTCGTTTGAGCAGCGCACGCGTTCTGCACCATCCAGCCCAAGCGACGGTAGTCAGGATCGTAAGCACGAACAGCAATGCAGCCAAACCTTGCCAGGCAATCGCAGCAGGCCCCACAGCCAAAGCGATCTGGCCTTGGACGACCGCACGCGCCGACACGATGCACAGCAACGCGAACGCAACGATGCCGCCACATGCGGTCGCATAGTGAATCGAGGTCGCCTGCGCTGCGTGAGAGAAACGGCGAGTGCGAGTCCGTGTGCGCACCGGGGAACCCGACCGCCTCATCATGTTCATACTTGGCCTACTCAGTCGATCAGCTTTTGCATCGTCGCAAATTCGATTAGCCCGGCCAACGAAGACAAACCTAGCTTCTCCTGAATCCGGCCCTTGTAGGTGCTTACCGTCTTGTCGCTAATGAACAGCGCGTCGCCGATGGTCTTGTTCGACATGCCCTTGGAAAGCATTTGCAGAATCATCAACTCCTTATCGGAGAGCAGCTTGAGCTTCTCTTCCTCGTCGCCGACCGCTGAGATCGGGCCGGTTCCCGCAGCGCCGATATTCATCGGAAAGACGGTATAGGCCGCCATTACAGCTTCGACGCCGCGCATGATTTCCTTCATTTCCTGCGATTTTCCGACGAAACCCTGTGCTCCCGCACGCATGGCGCGCGGCGCGAAGGTTGAAGGGTCCTGGCCCGACAGCACCAGAACACGGATATCTGGATGGGCCAGCTTCAGCCGCGGGATGACATCGAGCCCGTTGATACGCGGGATGTCGAGGTCGAGTATGGCGAGGTCCGGCAGGTGCTGCCGGGCTAGCTCGACGGCCGCCTGCCCATTCTCGGCCTCGAAGACATCGTCGACGCCGAGGAGTTTCGAAAGATGCGTTTTAATAACGAGCCGAAATGCGGGATGATCGTCCACAATCAGGATGGTAGTCATACAGTTGTCCTCCTAACGGTATTTCGACTCAGTCGCTATTGCGCACGAAAGCAATCTCGACACGCCGGTTCGGCGCGAGACACTGCACCAAAGCATTACGATCGGTCTGGTTGCATTCCACCATTGGCCTGGCTTTGCCAAATCCGGTGACGGTGATCGGAAGCGTCACACCGCGTTTGACCAGATAGGCCTTCACAGTCAGTGCGCGTTGAAGCGACAGCTTCTGGTTGTACGCATCACCGCCCAGACGATCGGTGTAGCCGCTAATACTCAGTTGACGGATGCCCTTTATCTTTTGCAGGGCTGCCGCCACCTCGTTGAGCTGAGCTTTACCGCGTGGCAACAGCGCTGCGACGTCGCTGCCGTTGAAGCGAAACGACGAATCGGCTCTGAGCGTAATCGGCGGTGCGGCGACGCGTGCCGCAGGTGCGGGCGTATCGGGTTGTGCGCATTGCAACGCTGCTTCTGCCGACTTGTGCAAATTCCCCTGAATGCCGGGCAGTGCCTTTTCAGCAGCCGAGAAATTGCGAGTCCACGCGTAGTGACCGGCCAGCATCAATTCGACTTCGGCACAGGCAAGTGGCGCTTGCGCCTCCGGGCACCGGGCTGTGGCCGGATCGCTCTTGATGACGTTGACGACCTTCCACAAATCCGGGCGTACCGTCGATACAGTGCGTAGTTCGGGATTGGCCGCGGACAGCGGCGTGTCGTTTTCGAGACCGAAGGTGATGATTGCAGCTTGACCGATGGCTTCCTCGACAAAGCCCCATTGATCGTGCGCGTGCCACTCGGCTTGTCCAGCGTCGATCCAACATTGGGCCTTGGTACGGAAATAGCTGTTCTTGTCGGCGGGTAGTTTGTCCAGCCGCTGCTGCAGGGCAGCGAGCGCATCGCCACCGTGGGTGACTGGGGTGTAGGTGCTTAGCCATTGCGGCGTGACCGCGCCGGAGGCAGTATCTTGCGCAGTGCCAGGACCCGTCTTCAGAACCGTAGGATCTTCAATGCCCAGCCGATCCCTGTCGACCCGGCTCGCGCAGCCTGTTAAAGCTAGCGCACACGCCACCATAGTTAGCTGAAATCTCATTGGTTCCCCGCGCCAAAACGCGTTTGTTTTGTAATGGCACGAGTATGGGGAGGCGTCTCCGGGCTTGGAATGGGAAGATTCTTAGAGTAGTGCCCGACAAGGAAGAGAACTAATGGGGTCCACCAGCGGCAAACCCGCGATGACATTGCGCAAAACCGCGCCGAGCGTCGCGGCCCGGCGGTCCCCGCGACATCCGCGGATTACTTCAAGCCAAAGTCCACCCGCGTTGTGGCGCCCTTGTCCTTGATGCCTTGAGCGTCGAGTTTCGGTGCGACGATGAACACCCGGCTACTGTCGATCTTGCCGTCGAAGTACTGCTGCACGCTCTGTGCGCGTTCCTGCGCAAGGTCGCGCAAACTGGCGTCGTTGATCGGCGCATGTTCGGCCAGTGCGCTCTTCATTTCATCGCCGGGCATGCTCTTCGTGAGGCCGACAAAGTTGCGCGGCTTCTTGAAGTCCGCATCCTTATAGGCCTTGGTCAGGTACTTGTCGTAGTCCTTTGGATCAACCGTGACTGTCGACAGATCGACGCTTTCGCCGTTCCCGACCACGTCCTTGATCTTTTCCTGCTTGACCAGCTTCTCCACATACTCCGTACGCAAGGCCGGTGTATCAACTGCCGGATCGACCCGTCCGATCACATCGATCCGGATCGAGGACTTATCGGCCAGCGCCTTCGCGATGGTGTCGAGCTTCTTGTCCGCCGCGTCCGAAAGCTTCGCGGACCCGGCATCGAATTCGACGTAGCCCATTTCCTCACCACCGCCACCACCGAACGCATTTGCAAGCAGCGAGAACGGTGCCGTCACTGCCCTTTCCAGCAGATTCAGTACCGCATGCCAGATCAGGCCGCCGATACTGAACTCTGGATTTGACAGCGACCCGGATACGGGAATGTTCACGTCGATCTCGCCCTTCGAGTTCTTCAGCAGCGAAATTGCGAAACGCACCGGCAGCTTGGTCGCCGTGTCATTGTCGACGTGATCGCCAAACGTCAGTTGATCGATGAAGATGTGATTGTTCGCGCTCAACTGGTCGTTATCGAGCTTGTAGTGAAGGTCGACGTTGAGCTTGCCCTTCGTGATCGGATAGCCCGCGTACTTCGCCGAGTATGGCGTGAGGTTGGTCAGTTCGATATCGTGCGCGCTCGCGGTCAAATCGAGCGCCGGCTTGGCAATCAGCGGATTGACCGTGCCGCGAATCGACAACGGCCCATTTGCCGCGAGCTTGGCGGAAACGTCCACCGGTGCGGACGTGGTCGATTGCGTGCCGAACGCGCCGATCGTCCCCTGAATCCCTACCAGATTCGCCGTGAAATTCGGCTTGATGAAGTTGTCGGTATACGTCACGCGGCCTTGTTGAAGCACCAACTGGCCGAAGTGCAAACGCACCGGACTGGCAGGCGGTTGCGGCTGCAGTTGCCCAGCGGTGACCGCCGTTGCGGCCGGAGCCGCCTTCCCGGACGCAACACGCGGTGCCGACGCACCCACAGGCGCACCCGTAGATGCCGGCACCGTTGCGGATGCCACCGCAGGCGCCGACGCCGGCACCACAGCCGCCACCCCGGCAGAAGCAGGCTCTGCCGGCTCTGGCGCGGTACCAGGCGTCAAAGGCACCGGCTCCGTTTTGCTCTTGCTGCGCGTCAGCGATTGCGGCGCGCCAGCGCCTTCATGAGCTACAACATCCGTAAGATTGACCTTGCCTTGCGGGTCCAGTAACACCCGCCCGTAGAAGTTCGAAAACGTCACGCGCCCGGCGTCGACATCTGTACCGTGTTCGTCGTAGTTCGCCTTCAGGTTCGTCAGCGCGAGCGATCCCCAGCCCGCGAACGAGTCCGAGGTCGCCTTGTCCAGCATGCGAACGTCGACGAGCGCCGCGTTGCCATGGTACGAAGCCTTCAGCGCTTTCGATGCCTGCGACATCGCCACGTCGCCCTTCATGTTCAGTAACGCACTCGCGATCGTCGCATTCAACTTGCCGCCGAAGTACGGTTCGAACGCAGCGGCATCCAGCCGGTTGGCGTCCACCTTCAGCGCGAGCTTGAGCGGCGTCGCCGTGACGTCGCCGGTCACGCCAAGCGTGCCCTTGCGATTGAGCGTCGCTTGCAGATCGATCGGCAGGGGCTTGCTCAAGTCGTCACTGATCTGCTGCACTTTCAGTTGCAGCGGCGAAACGGCGAGCTTGACCGGACGCGGCGTGCTGTTGTCGGTGAAGTTGGCCGTCGCGTCCTTCAGGTTCAGTTCGCCAATCGTGTAATGCCATGCCGGGCCCTGTTCCTGCGCCTGCTTGGCAGCGTGAATCGCGGTGCGTTGCTGCGCCTCCTGGTGCGGTCCGGCCAGCGCAGCGAGATCGATGCTGCCGTCCTTCATGCGCCGCGCGTTGATCACGAGACCGGTCAAGTCGACGCCATTGATCGCCGCATTGCGGCCTGGCACGTCCACCTGCTTGACGTCCACGTGACCCTGGGCGAGCGCCACCGCGGGCTCCTTGCCGCCGCGCGCCGCCAGCTTCAGCGATTGCAGGTCCAGTTGAGTTGCGCCCACCTGGATGTCGGGCGGCGATTTCGCCCAGTTAGCGCTGAGGTTGGTCGTCACGGAGAGCGCGCCGTCGGTCACCTGAGCGGCAGTCATGCTGTCGAGATACGGCTGCAGCATCGGCAGCGGAAGCGACTTGAGGTCGATCTTCGAATCGGCGTTTTTGGTGACCAGACCGAGCGAGCCCGCCGCGTCCAGCGAACCCGGGCTGTCCTTGAACGTGGTGCTC
>Ga0302316_10002526_pt1 | contig 13149 bp, 15 predicted proteins | sample III_Palsa_N3_2_FD_200456 | JGI IMG/M metagenome (GOLD analysis project Ga0302316, IMG submission 200456) | Peat permafrost microbial communities from Stordalen Mire near Abisko, Sweden - III_Palsa_N3_2 | ecosystem: Environmental > Terrestrial > Soil > Palsa > Peat permafrost | place: Sweden...
ATCGTCACGTAGTGCAGGTCGCTTGGCACGGTGTTGCGAGGAATCTCTTCATCCAGTTCCGCAGCCTTGGGCAGGGAGGCCCCGCCATCCTTCGCCAGCCCACTGTTCCGTGCCAGCACGCGTGTAATCTGCCGCACGCGGTCCGCGCGATAGTTGAAGCAGATCACCGCATCGCGATCTTCGATTCGACCGATAGCCGCGCCACTCTCATCCACGCAAACGAAGGGTTCGATAAACTCGTCGGTGATGCCGTTGCTATAGCTCTCGCGCACCCGGCCCAGCGCATCGACGTACTTGCCACCCTCAGCGTCGCCCGTCACCATCGCACGAAACGCCTTCAGTTCCTTCTCCCAGCGCAGGTCTCGATCCATCGCAAAGTAGCGACCGCTCACGCTGGCCAGCTTGCCTACACCGAACTCCGCAAACTTCTGTTGAAGTTCTCCGAGATAGCCGAGGCCGCTCGTCGGCATCGTATCGCGGCCATCCATGAACGCATGGACGAACACCTTTTCCAACTTGAACATCGCCGCCATCTTCAGCAGCGCCCACAGATGCCGCTGCTGCGAATGCACACCGCCGTCGCTGACCAGACCGATCAAGTGAAGCGCACGGCCATCCTCAGCAGCATGTTTCATCGCCGCAACTAACGTTGGGTCTTCAAAGAATGCACCGCTGGCGATGGCTTCGTCGATGCGTGAGATATCCATGCGCACCACGCGACCGGCACCCAGATTCAGATGGCCAACTTCGGAATTACCCATCTGTCCATCGGGCAGGCCAACAAAGTGCTCACTCGCGCGGATCAGCGTATTCGGATATTCGCGCAGCAGCTTGTCGTAGTTTGGCTTCCGCGCCAGCGCAATCGCATTGCCGGCGGTCTCGGCCCGATGACCCCAGCCGTCAAGAATGGTCAGGATGACCGGTCCGTTCTTACGCATTTGCGATTCTCACTTGTTTGATGCCGGGTGTGCGGCCTCATATTTTGTTTTCGCGTCAATAAGCTCGCCGCGGTGCTCGGCGACCACAGCTTTCACAGCCTTAGTGCGCGCGTCGGTAATGTCAACGCTGGCTTTTTTATAGCCACTATTCATGCAATCCATCGCACCACCAGTAATCAGAACTTTAACCCGCTCTTTTTCTGCGGGCGTAAGCTTTGACAGCGCCCCGGCAGGTAAACCGGTGTCGCGATCAACCGCAGAGTCACGAGCGTCACCGGGACTCACACCTTTAGCTTCCTGTTCAACCATGCTTCCCGTCATCTTCGCAACATACTGCTGCCCCCCCGGCGTCGCAAACACAGTGGTAAGCACTGCAAGGTCTTGTGAGGAGACACACCCTTTGACGTAGTTGTAGTCGAGTGCAGCGAAGTCAACCTGCAACATGCTAGCGATCATCGAATCTGTAACCTGCGCGGGCCACCACGGTGGATATTGGCCCGCCTGGGCTTTCATCTGTACACGAACGCCACGCTCGTCTGCCTCCTTGATGTGAAGCACATCAATATAGTGCCGGAACTCGTCGAGCGTCATGTCCTTCGATGGTGCTAATTGCGCGGAAGCTGCTAGCGCTGCACAACTTAGCGCCACGCCCATGATGCGTGATAGCCGGGACACGATTCCTCCCTCACCCACAGTTCACGCTCGCGCGCCCAAGAAACTCCGCCGTCTGTCCTAGCTCTTCTTCGATCCGCAGCAACTGGTTGTACTTCGCAATACGATCCGTACGCGAAGCCGACCCGGTCTTGATCTGCCCAGCGCCCGTACCCACAGCGAGGTCCGCGATGAACGTATCTTCCGTCTCACCCGACCGGTGCGAGATGATCGACGTATAGCCGCTCCGCCGCGCCAGCTCAATCGCCTCCAGCGTCTCGGAGATCGTGCCGATCTGGTTCACCTTCACGAGGATCGAGTTCCCTACTCCCTCGCTGATGCCGCGCTGCAGCCGCTTCGTGTTCGTCACAAAGAGATCGTCGCCCACAAGCTGCACGTGGCGTCCGATCTTCTCCGTCAGAATCTTCCAGCCGGTCCAGTCGTCTTCGGCCAGGCCGTCCTCGATCGAGATGATCGGATACTGACGCACCCAGCTCTCCCAATAAGCGGCCATCTGCTCGCTGGTCTTCTCGCTCTTGTCACTCTTCTTGAAGACGTACTTGCCCGTCTCCTTCACATAAAACTCGCTCGAAGCCGGATCAAGCGCGATGCAGATGTCCTCGCCCGCCGTAAACCCAGCAAGCTCGATCGCCTCAAGAATCAATTCCAACGCTTCCACGTTCGACTTCAACGAAGGCGCAAAGCCACCCTCATCGCCGACGGCAGTGTTGTAACCCTTCTTCTTCAACACGCCCTTCAGCGTGTGGAAGACCTCAGTCCCCCACCGCAGCGCGTCGGAGAACGTCTCCGCGCCCACCGGCATCACCATGAACTCCTGGAAGTCCACGTTGTTATCGGCATGTGCTCCGCCGTTCAAGATGTTCATCATCGGCGTCGGCAGAATGCAGGCATTCACGCCGCCGAGATAGCGGTACAGCGGAATCCCCAGCGCCTCGGCACTAGCCCGCGCGCACGCCATCGATACCGCGAGGATCGCGTTCGCGCCCAACCGGCCCTTGTTCTCCGTGCCATCCAGCGCGAGCATGGTGGCGTCGATCAACCGCTGATTGCTGGCATCCATCCCCTGCAACTCGGGAGCGATGATGCTCTCAACGTTTTCGACCGCGCCCAGCACGCCCTTGCCGAGATAGTGCTCCTTATCGCCGTCGCGAAGCTCGACCGCCTCATGCTCACCGGTCGAAGCACCGCTCGGCACCGCTGCGCGGCCACGAACGCCGTCTTCCAGCACCACATCTGCTTCCACCGTTGGGTTACCGCGGCTGTCAAGAATCTCACGCGCATGGATCGATACAATCTCAGTCATCATCTTCCTCAATCTCTTTTCTTTCGTTCGCCGCGAACTTCCCCGCGCGATTCTGTGTTGCAGCCTGTCCTGCAGCGCCGGCCGTTTGTCCACCGCAATGGTCTGTCCAGAAGCTCCGCCAATCGTCTCAATCAATTCAGCCATTAGCGCAACTCCACCTCGCCGATTCTAACAAAGCCCCGATGTGAATCATTTTCTACCATCGCAGCAATTCCAGCATCCGGCCCGGGTCCTCGAAGCCGTCCACCGGCATCACCAGCCGCACCTTTGTCCCGCGACCAGGCCGGCTCACCATCTCCACATGCGCCGCATCGCCGTAGAGCACCTGCATACGCTCCCGCACATTTCGCATCCCAATGCCCGATCCCTCGCGCTCCAGCCCGCTCACCGGCCCGGCCCTGTTACCCCCGGGCTCGACGCCCACGCCGTCATCTTCAATCTCAATCACCAGCCGCCCACCCTCCAGCCGGCTCCGCAGCGTCACCGTCCCGCCGGAGATTCTCGGTTCCAGCCCGTGCTTGATGCTGTTCTCGATCAGCGGCTGCAACAGCATACTGGGCACAGCCACCTCCAGCGTGTCCTCCGCAATCTCCTTCACCACTTTCAGCTTTTCCCCAAACCGCACCACCTCGATATCCAGGTAGTCGTCGGTAAACGTCAGCTCTTCTCCCAGCGGCACAAACGCCTCGCGCTCGCGCAGCAGCATCCGCAGAATGTTGCCCAGCTTCACGATCATCTCGCGCGCCAGTTCGGGCTTGCTGCGCACCAGCGACGCAATCGAGTTCAGCGTATTGAACAAAAAGTGTGGATTGATCTGCCGCTGCAGCGCATCCAGTCTGGCCTCCAGCAGCAGGCGTCCCTGCTCCTTCAGCTTCTGTTCGATCCGCACCGCGTTCCAAATCTTCAGTGGAATCCCGACCACCACGGGCGCGCACGCACAGATCGAAAGCTCAATCAGCCACTCGTGCGAATAAAGCTCAAAATAACGTCGCGGATAAAGATGCGACAACACGCTGGTCCCAAACTGCACGGCCATCAGCGAGACCAGCAGAAAAATCTGCCGGTCAAGATGCGGATGTTTCACCGTCCGTCGCACCCATCGATAAATGCTCAGATCGATCAGCGGCGAAAATGACCAGACATCCTCCTCGTCCGCAAACCGCCGAAACGCTCCAAAGATCGCCGCAATCAGCAGATTTACCGGCAGCGCCAGGTACTCGCCATGCTTCATCGCCGGCAGCGCCAGAGCGATCCCGCCCACCATCGCCCACAGCGGCCCGAGCAGCAGGCCCATCACCACGGTGGCTTCAAACGAGAGATCCGCCGCCAGAAAGTTCGGCACCCGCACCCGGATCCAGACGCCCAGCATTAGCGGCACGCAGATCCACGCGATCAACTGCAGCGTCTCGCGCCGCGACCGCTCGCGCAGCAGCAACAGCCGCTTAAAGTGCGTAGACCGCGCCAGCGAACTAGCCACAGCCGCGGCCACGCCCAGCTCCACCAGCAGCGTTATCAGAATCAGCTTGGGATCAATCGAGGGCACGCATCTACTCTACGCGGTCAGACAAGCTTAGTTCTCGCTCGGCAGTTCAACATGATCTATTACCAATACCGGCAGAACCGCCTTCGCCGGCTTCAGTCGAATGCCCAACTGCTCCTGCATCGCCTCCAGCGCTGTCGTCCCAACCGGAGCCTCCGCGTCCGCAGCACCCGGCTTCGCGGGTGACGCAGCTAATAGTGTGAAGTCCCATTGCCCTGTCAGCCCCGTCTGGTCCACCACGGGACGCCCAATCTCGCCGGTCGCTCCGCCCAGGCTTCCCAGAAACTTCCCAATCAACTCCATAGAAGTCGCCCGAGACCCAGCCAGCCATTGTCCGTCCGCCGCTGGCTGCGCAGAAAAGCTGTAACACTCCGACGGATACACATCCGCCGTCGCCTTCTGATCGCAGGCAGGTCCCTGCGCATGCGGAATCAACTTCGGCCCCGGCTTCCCGGGTTTTATCAGCGTCATGGCCAAGACGGGCATCTCTCTGTCCTCAAAGTGCAACTTCAGCCCGAATCGCTCCGCCAGCAGCGCCTGCATCATCAGCCGGTACTGATCCTTGGTCGCATGCAGCGGAGCCTTCGCCTGAATCGTGAAGTGATCGGTCTTCACCCAGTCTGGCAATCCCGCCAGCATTGCGCGATGCTGCTCGCCGGTCTGCCAGAGCTTGTACGAGAACTCAATAAACGTCGGCAACGTGAAATCTGCATGAAAACTCCCGTTAGGCTCTCGAAACCAATCGTCAGCCGAGAGTGCAAAGCTCGGCGGATGGAACGTTCCCGGCTCGCTCAAACGAATAGACGCCACCTCAAACGACGCCTTGCCGCCTGCCGCGACCTGCCACGCCGGAGCGCTGTCGGCTGCCTTTTGCCCCCGCGCCGTACTCGCGCACAACAAAACCATCGCTCCGCCGTAAAACAGTCTCTTCATCCACATCGGCCTAATCCTCATGTCTTGTATAGTCTGACGAATCCGCGCGGCACTTGTCATTACCCCAGCGAATGAATCCATCTGCACCCGCCGCGAATCTATAATGCTGTTATGCCCTTCGCCAGCGTCACCAAGGTCGCCGATGCAGACTTCCCCACCCGCTGGGGACACTTCCGCATTCTCGGCTTCGAGGGCCTGGTTGCCCCGGGCGACGACACTCGCAAAGCCGTCGAATCCGCCGTCGCCCTCACCCTCGGCGACCTGCATGCGGCTCCGCCCATCGTCCGCATCCACTCCCAGTGCCTCACCGGAGACGTATTTCACTCCCTGCGCTGCGATTGCCACGACCAGCTCCACCTAGCGCTGGCCCGCATCGCCGACGAGGGCGCCGGCATACTCCTCTACGAGCAGCAGGAGGGCCGCGGCATCGGCCTCATGGCCAAACTCCGCGCCTACGAGCTCCAGGACCAGGGCCTCGACACCATCGAAGCCAACGAGCAGCTAGGCTACGAAGCCGACTATCGTCACTTCGAGCTCCCCGCCGAGATTCTCAAGCACCTTGGCATCTCCGCCGTCCGGCTCATCACAAACAATCCGGACAAGGTCAGCAGCCTCGAATCCGCCGGCATCCTCGTCACCGAGCGCATCTCCGCCGCCATCCCAAGCGAACCCACCTTCGAGCGCTACCTGCAAACCAAACAGGAAAAAATGGGCCATCTGGTCGGCTAGTTCGATTCCATGACAGACAATGAGATTTCAGTAGACCATCAAGTCTCGAACTTGAATCTATGAAGCTATCACCGTCGCAAAATGTCTCCTAGATCTTGATGTCCATGCACTACGCGAGTGATCTCGACTTCGTCGACCACCCCCTCATCATCGGGAAGAGTTCTATAAAAAATCAGATAGTTACCCACGACCATCACACGGGCATCATCTGCAATCTCAGCCCGTCGAGAACCGATCCTCGGATGGTTAGCCAATAGATTTGCTGACTCTTCAATTTTGTCGAATATTCGTTCCGCAGCCGAGAGACTGTCAGCGGTAATCGTTTCGTAAATATCCAGCACATCTTCCTGGGCTCGTGGAGTCCATCGCAGCCGAACGCTCACGCCGCCTTACCAGCAATATTCTTCGCTCTCTGACGTGCGCGTTGCCGCAACTCCTTCATATCGACTTCGACACCACGACCGCTGGCAACTCCTTCATCCCAGAGTCGACGCAATCGAGCAATCTCCTCCGTCCGCAATTCCCTCTTCCACTGCCACTCCCGCAACGCTTCGCGAATAGCCTCACTCGTTGTCGCATACTCGCCCGAATCTACCGCCGCTTTCAACCGCGCCACTTGTTCCCCGGTCAATGCAATGCTTACTTTTTCAATATCCGGCATAAGAGACCCTCTGGTAGTAAATATTACTACCGCTATAGAAACCTGCATACCTTTCGCTGTCATAACATCCAACTGCAAGGAGAAGAAATTACCTCATGCCCACCGACCTCGAAACCCTGAAACACGCCCCCATCTCCCTCGGCCTCAACGACCTCATCGCCGCCCGCTGGTCTCCGCGTGCTTACAGTGACAAGCCCGTCTCTTCCGAAGACCTCACCAAAATCTTCACCGCCGCCTCCTGGGCCGCATCCTCCTCGAACGAGCAGCCCTGGCGCTTCCTCGTCGGCAAAAAAGGCGATGATACCTACGCCAAGATCCTCGACACACTGGTCCCCTTCAACCAGGACTGGGCCAAGTCCGCCCCGATCCTCATCCTCTCGGTCGCGAAGAAGACCTTCGCCAAGAACGGCAGCCCCAACGGCTGGGCGCTCCACGACACCGGCGCTGCCTCCGCCAACATGTGCCTACAGGCCATCGCCCTAGGCATCCACACCCACGGCATGGCCGGCTACGACAAAGACAAGGCCCGCGCCAACTTCGATCTCCCCGAGGACTACGAAACCGGCGCCGTCTGGGCGCTAGGCTACCTCGGAGACCCCGAAACCCTCCCCGAACACCTCAAAAAGATGGAACTCTCCCCTCGCGAACGCAAGCCACTCGAAGACTTCGTCTTCAATCGCTGGGACATTCCCGCTACTCTATAGCCCATGGCCTTCGCCCTTCAGTCACTACAAACCGACCTCGCCTACACCGCCTGGGCCAACAACCTCGCACTCTCCGCCTGCGCCGCTCTCACCCCGGAAGAGATCGCCCGCGACCTCGGCGGCTCGCACCACAGCCTCATCGAAACCCTTCACCACACCTTCGACTCCGAGCGCTTCTGGTACGAGTGCCTCGCTGCCAACGCCCTCCCACCCATGGACCAGATCGGCGACGTCTGCGCCCTGCCCGGCAGCCCCACCGAAACCCTCACCCTGCTCCAGCGCGAGTGGCCCATCGTCTCGCAAAACGCCCTGCAATGGCTCGCCACGCAGACCGCCGAAGACCTCCACGCTCCCATCACCAGCCAACTCAAATCCGGCGAAAAGCGCTTCAACCGCTGGCAGATTCTCCGCCACAGCATCAACCACTCCACGCTGCACCGCGGCCAGGTCGTCACCATGCTCCGCCAGCTAGGCCACCAACCACCCCAGACCGACCTCATGAGCTTCTACTTCGTCAAAAAGTAGCTACCGCTCCAGCCGCTCCACCGCATCTCCCAGCGCCCCATCCAGCACCCTCAACTCCCGCTCCGAAATCCCCACCCACATCTTCTCATTCAGCCCCTCCGCCACCTTCTTCCCCCGCTCCAGAACCTTCCGCCCCGTCGCCGTCACCTCAGAGATCAGCACCCGCCCGCCATCCTCGCGCGCCTTCCGCCGAATCCACCCATTTGCCTCCATCGCCGCCAGCGTAGCCTGCCCCGTCTGCGGCGTCACCGAGCACGACCGCGCCACCTCCGCCCCACTCGCCGCCGGATTCGCCTCCACCGCCCACAACATCCGCAACTGCGACGTCGTAATCCCGAACGGATGCAGCTCCTCATCCAGCTTGATCCTGTACCCCTGCAGCACAGCCTTGATCAGCCCGATCCGCTCCAGCTTCGGCCTGCCAACCATCGTTTTTTTCACAGCTCGCTTCATATCAGCTTCCTGATATCCTATATCAGCAAGCTGATATGGCATACGACGAAACATGGAAGCCGAAATTTAACCCCTGGGTCATCGCGCTCACGGTCACGCTCGCCACCTTCATGGAGGTGCTCGATACCTCCATCGCCAACGTCGCCCTCCCGCACATCGCCGGCTCGCTCGGCGCCACGCAGGAAGAAGCCACCTGGGTCCTCACCAGCTATCTCGTCTCCTCGGCCATCGTTCTTCCCATCTCCGGCTGGCTCTCCAACCGCTTCGGCCGCAAGCGCTTCTACATGACCTGCGTGGCCATGTTCACCATCTGCTCATTCCTCTGCGGCATCGCGCCCACGCTCGGAACGCTCATCATCGCCCGCATTCTGCAAGGCGCCGGCGGTGGCGGCCTCGCCCCATCCGAGCAGGCCATCCTCGCCGACACCTTCTCCATCGAAAAGCGCGGCCAGGCCTTCGCCGTCTACGGCATGGCCGTCGTCGTCGCCCCCGCCATCGGCCCCACGCTCGGCGGCTGGATCACCGACAACTTCAACTGGCACTGGATCTTCTTCATCAACATCCCCATCGGCCTCTTCTCGCTCTGGCTCTCCAACCGCGTCGTAGAAGACCCACCCATCCAGCAGCAGCGCCGCATCGAAGCCCGCCGCTCCAAGGTCGATTTCACCGGCCTCGCCCTCGTCGCCTCCGGCGTCGGCTGCCTCGAGTTCTTCCTCGATAAGGGCCAGGAAAAAGACTGGTTCGGCTCGCCCCTCATCACCACCTTCGCCTGTCTCGCCGCCGTCCTGCTCGTCGTCTTCGTCTTCTGGGAGTGGAACCACCCCGACCCGATCGTCGATCTCAAGCTCCTCAAAAACCGCAACTTCGGCACCGCCGTCTTCCTCCAGTTCATCCTGGGCATGGTCCTCTTCGGCTCCACGGTGCTCATCCCGCAGTACCTCCAGGTCCTGCTCGGCTACACCGCAGAGCGCGCCGGCATGGTGCTCTCTCCCGGCGGCTTCGTCCTCATGGCCATGATGATGGTCGCCGGCCGCATGGTCTCCAAATTCGACCCCCGCTGGCTCGTCTGCATCGGCTACGGGGCCGTCGCCCTCGGTCTCTACAACCTCACCCGCCTCTCGCTCGATTCCAGCTTCGGCGACATCACCCTCTGGCGAGCCCTTCAGGTCATCGGCCTCCCGCTGGTCTTCATCCCCATCAGCACGCTCAACTACGTCGGCGTCCCACCCTCAAAGTCCAACCAGATATCCAGCCTCTCCAACTTCGCCCGAAACTTAGGCGGCAGCGCCGGCACCGCGCTCCTCACCACATTTCTGATTCAAACCGCCCAAACCCACCAGACCCAGCTAGCCGCCAACACCGGCTCGTGGAACTTCGGCTACCGCAACTACATCTCCAGCTACGCCACCGCCGCCCAGGCCCACGGCATGAACGCTATGCAATCGAACCAACTAGCCGTCGGCATGGCCTACCAGCAGATGGTCCGCCAATCCTCCATGCTGGCCTACAAGAACGCCTTCGCCATCCTAGCCATGGTCATCGCCTGCCTCATGCCGCTGCCGTTCATCATGCGCCTCCCCACCAAGCGCGTAAAAGTCGATCCCGAAGCCATGGCCCACTAGCTTTTCGCTCAGTCCTCAAATTTGTCATCTTCAACTTTTGAACTTGTCATACTGAGCTTTTGAACTTGTCATCCTGAGCGTAGCGAAGGACCTGTTTCCTCCCGTTCTTCGCCGACCCCTCCGCAACCCTGTCATCCTGAGCGAAGTAGCTCGCGTACTTTGCGAGCTACGCAGTCGAAGGACCTGCCCGAGTCTTCGTTTGCCGCAAAAGCCAAGATCCTTTCAACCCCAACCCCGCTTCGGCTCTTGCTCTTACTGTTGCCCTTTCCTACTTCCTGCTCTTCACCACCTTTACCGTCGTCACCACCTGCCCCACGTGCCGCTGCGTATGCTCCGCGCAATGGATCAGCAATCCCGCCACCGTAGTCGGCAACATCTTCCTCCCCACTCCTCGAACCTCTCCAAAACTCCCCGGCCGCACAGCCCACACCCGAACCGTCGCACGCTTCAAACCCTCCCGAAACTCAAGCAAAACCTCAGCCGCGGAGCCCGCACCCATCTCCGTCTTCAGCGCCACAAGCTGCGCCTCATCCAACGCGCCACCCTCCGCATACGTCAGCAGTCGATCCAGGGACCGCACGATATGCCGCAACTGAAACGCCACCGGTGGCAACCCACAAGGCTGCGCAAACATCTCCTCCTCACTCAAGCCCTCACACCACCGCTCCACATCCTCCCCCGCCAACTCCAACGCATGAAGCACCGCCCGCCGAACCGGCTCAACCTCCGTCAACGTCCCTCGCAACCAAGGCTCAACATTCATCCCGCCCCCAATCCTCTCTCCACACGAAAGTCAAAGCACCCAGCCTCGCGGTCGCGCACCATCACATACTGCACAGCAGAATCTTCCAGCATCTCCACAATAGCTGTCGGCTGGCTCCCCGCCGCAGCCCGCCGTTGCATCACCAGCCTCTGCTCCGAGTCATACCCATCCAGCACCGCCGCGTACGGCAGCAACTCCGCCGGATAGCCACCCTCCTCCTCAAACCGCTCACACATCTCTGCATGGACAAAAACCGGCCCCGGCAGCGGCACCTCTGCCAACTCGTAAAACGGGTTGCAGGTAAACAACGTCCGCTCCTCCTGTCCTACGCGAAACGGCCGCAAACAATGCCGGCAAGGGCCATGCCCTGTTGCCACTTCTGTATGCGCCGGATGCCCATAACCCGGCGACTTCATCGTAGCCAGAACCTTTTGCACCGTCTCTGTCGGCAGTGCGATCACTCGAATCTCAGCCATCTCTCATCTCCTTCGGCCTCGTATCTCAGCCGATGAGACAGTCTGACAATATCCTCACAAGAGCACACTCCGCAGGTTGCAGCCGAACTCCCGCGACAATCACAACCCCTTCCGCGCCCGAAACTCCCGCACCACATCCCCCACATCCCGATGCTGCGCCTCCACAGCCAGATTCATCCCCCGCATCTCGTCCGCCGTCACCTTCCCAGCCAGCCGCAGCATCGCCACCCCAATCTGCGGCCACTTCCGCAGAGAATCCTCCCGAACCAGCGGAACCGCCTCATAAGGCGGAAAGTAGTGTCGATCATCCACCAGCGCCACAAAGTCCAGCGCCTTGATCGCCCCATCCGTCGAGTTCCCCGCCACAATATCCACCTGCCGCGCCGCCAGCGCCCGGTAGAGCAGCCCCAGTTCCATCGTCCGGGGTTCGCCGGAAAAATGCAGCCCATACGCCGCACTCAGCCCCCGCAACCCATCCGGCCTCTCCGCAAACTCATACCCCACCCCCAACCTGGAAATCTCCGCCTTCCCCACCACATCCGAGATCGCCCTCAACCCCAGCCGCCGCGCATCGTCCCCCCGAACCACCATCGCAAACGTATCCTCAAACCCCAACCCCGGCCCCACCCGAACCTTGTACCGCTCCTCATACAGCTTGGAAACAGTCGCATCCACTCTCGCAGCATCCCGATCGAGTGGCTGTTTCAAAATCGCCGTCAAAGCCGTCCCGGTGTACTCCACATACCCATCGATCCTCCCCGACACCAGCGCCTGCTGACACAGATAACTCCCCGCCAGCCAGAACCGCCTCTCCACCGGCCCACCCCCAGCCGCCTCGATCTCCTGGGCGAGCAGCTCCCCCAGCACCACCTGCTCTGTAAAATTCTTCGCCCCGATCACCACATGGGAGGACCTGGGAGGCGAGCAAGCCGTTACGGTCAACAGCACACCGTAAACCACCGTAAAAGCCGTCCGGCGGACCGTAGAATTCACCGTCGTATCACCATCTTCTTCTCCGCAAAACCAAGCACTCCGTCAGCACAAAGAGCCAGCAAAGCCGCCGGAATTGCCCCTGCTAAAACCAGCCCATTATCAACACTAGCCACCCCCCGAAAGATCAACTCTCCAAGTCCCCCAGCCCCTATTGCCGCGGCAATCGTAGCCACTCCCACACAGGTCACTGTAGCTGTCCGAAGGCCAGCCAAAATCACACTGGCCGACATAGGCAGTTCCACTTTCATAAGCCGCTGCATCCCACTCATTCCAAGCGCATTGGATACATCAATCAACGCTGGATCAACCGCTAAAATGCCGGCATACGTGTTCCTCAAAATCGGCAAAAGCGCATACCCCGTAAGTGCCACAATCGCCAATCGAGCCGCCCGATCCCCCAGAAACGGCACCGGCAAAAGCAGCCCAAACAGCGCCAAACTAGGGATCGTTTGCAGCACATTCGCCACCCCCAAAACCGGCCTCGCAAACCCCGGCCTCCGCGTCAAAAACACCCCCAACGGCAACCCAATTCCAGCAGCAAACAGCATCGCACTTCCCGTAAGCCACACATGCTCAAGGGTTAAGCGCGCAATCTGTCCACCATGCTCTTGCAGAAATCCGCTCATACTGGCTCCCGATGAGTAGCCGCCACATAAGCCCGAACAGCCTCATTCTCAGAACCCCGAACCTCCGCAGCCGCCAAATCCGCAGCAACTCTCCCATCCGCTACAAGTACAACCCGATCAGCAAGATACAGCGCCTCCTCCAGATCATGGGTGACGATCAAAGTGGTCTTTCCCACGCGCTTCAGCAGCTCTTTCAACATCGTCTGCATCT
>Ga0302316_10002528_pt1 | contig 13145 bp, 6 predicted proteins | sample III_Palsa_N3_2_FD_200456 | JGI IMG/M metagenome (GOLD analysis project Ga0302316, IMG submission 200456) | Peat permafrost microbial communities from Stordalen Mire near Abisko, Sweden - III_Palsa_N3_2 | ecosystem: Environmental > Terrestrial > Soil > Palsa > Peat permafrost | place: Sweden...
GAGGCAGCTTACTATTCACACATCCCGAGTCTCGCCCTTGTGGCCTGACTCACACCAACGGGCCTCCGGGAAAACCGGGGCGGTTCAAACAGCGCGGGCTACTCAAAGTGTTGAGCTAATCTCATATGGGGCTTCGCATGATTGACAGCGCAACGTCTGTGGCTCACGCTCTAATCGATCGAACGGGATTTGCCGACCACAGTCCACACACAGGCCGTAGTCGTCCCCTTGTATGCGTTCCAAGGCGCGGCTGATCGAACTCATCTCCTGTCGATCAATGTCCGACAAAGCCGCCTCGACTTCGTCGTCGTCCGAGTGTTGAGCAGCGTCCTCGGAATTTTGCTCCATTTCAGCCTGAGGGTAGTCGTCGTTCGACAGACCTTGTCGATGGGCCTCTACCTGTCGATTGAGAGCATTTAACTGGGCCCGCAACGTGTTTGATAGTTCACTGCGCTGCTCTTGGGTGAGAGGGGTGCTGATAATATTCTCCTTTTATCGATTTGATTTTCCTGGGAAGGCGCTTATCGCTTGACGATAAGTTCACAAACTCATCGACATTAGGCTCTGCCCGGATTATTTTTCATGAGCTTCGCTGTGTCTGGATGCGAAAGTACACCGAAGTCGCCCGGTTTCAACGGTCCGTGTGGATTACTTGAGTAACCGTTGCCACGGTCTGGCGCCGCAGTGGCCTCTTGCATCTTGGCGATATGCTCGTTAGTCACACCGGCGATCGTGATGTCTACGCCGCCCCACTCGGCGCAGTCGTTGCGCCGAATCGGCAGAAAGAATTTCAACGGTTCGCCTCTCCCGAGCATAGCCTTGGCCAACGGACTCTTGAGAAACGATTCGGCGAATAACTCGACATTAAAGGCGTTGATGCCGTCCACTTGCCCGGCCATCGTCACGACGCCCTTTTTAACCTCGATTCCCATTTGGGGTGCATTAACCGAACGTTTCCACTTCGACTCGGTGAGTATGTCCAGCTGATTCGTTCTGTTTGTTTTCATGGCGATGTTTCCGTTTAGACTAAGGGTTACGATGGTGCATCCGAGCGCTGAAACTGTATGCTCGTCATCCATATCGATTTCCTTGTCCGACTCGATATCCTTGACCAAGCACCTGTCTAGATCACCTTAATTGTTGTGTGTGGAGCAGTCTGTACGATCACATACATTGTTGTTCGACATCGACAGACGGCCATCTGACTCATGGCATTGCTTGTCTTAGCGTGAGAATCGGGCGGTCGCCGTTTGCACCGCATCAATCTGTGCGTTGGCGGACAGACCTACGAGAAAGTCGAGCGTATACATGGAGATCGCTCCTAATCAATGCTGTCGGGACGCAATGGCTATCTACCAAATACGGCGCCATGGGTCAGGTCGTAGGCGGAGCCCGCCGCACCCAATGGCCGCAACGGGCACGACCGCTCGGCAGTCTCGCCGAGCGACACGTCATAGGAAATGCGATGAACGCCAGGAGAAACATGCAAGTGCCGCAGGCCGTGCCTTTCACACTCCCCCGCGCGACCGTGCCCTCGCTTACCAATAGCCAGATTAAATCCTCTGCCATGGCCGATGATGATTCGCTCAGTACAAAGCGGAAGACATCACTCATGTACGCTATGGCGCCATGGCACAACGTGCCTGCTGAGAGCCTGACCAATTTGGGCAACAACTTCCATAGGAAAGGGCGGTTGGCACAGCTGCGCGATTGGCTCAGCCCTGAACAATCAGGCCAGCAGGTGCGCGACATTTTCACCAAGCGGCATTCGGGGGCCTAATCAACAGTCCGACCAAATCGAGGCTCAACCTTAACGCACGATGCCTGATGCGGTACGGCATTGCGTTCAAAGTGTTTTTGCGTACTGCCGTTGCCTATCCTGACCATTGGCGGCGTGGGCATTCCAGCCTCGACGACACTGAGGACCAGACGCCGCTGCGCGCCGAACTGTTCAGCGCCGACCAGATGGAACAGCACGGCCGGGCCTTGGCGGCGACACACAGCTTGAGCCGCTCCGATACGCGGGACCGGTTACTGAACCGGCTGGATGAAAACGAGAGGCTGTTGATCGCCGCCTGCCACCTGCTAACAATGGCGGTCAAAGCAAAGCTTCGCATTGCGCCCGCCGGCGAGTGGCTGCTCGACAATTTTTACTTGATAGAGGAGCAGATCCAAGCCGCCAGGCAACACTTGCCCAGCGGCTACAGTCGCGAACTACCGCGGTTGGCAATAGGGCCATCTGCCCACCTGCCGCGGGTCTACGACCTTGCTCTGGAAGTAATCTCACACGGCGATGGCCGCATTGACGCGGAAACTCTGGCCCGCTTCGTCGCGGCGTATCAGACCGTCACGCCGTTGACGCTCGGTGAGCTATGGGCCATTCCCATCATGTTGCGCTTAGCCCTGATCGAGAATCTGCGCCGTGTCGGTGCGCGAATCACCGCTGCTCGAATCCATCTGAATCAGGCGCAAGAATGGGCCACCCAGATGATGGAGATGGCCCAAAGCGATCCGAAGAACCTGATCCTAGTAATCGCAGACATGGCGCGGTCAAACCCGCCGATGGTCAGCGCCTTCGTCGCCGAATTGGCGCGCTTACTGCAAGGTCATGGCCCAGCACTTGCGTTGCCGCTGACCTGGATCGAACAGCGGCTGGCGGAATCGAGTATGACCATCGAACAGATGGTGCAATCGGAGAACCAGCAGCAGGCGGCAGATCACGCATCGGTTAGCAACACAATAGGCAGCCTGCGCTTTCTCGGAGCTACAGACTGGCGCAATTTTGTCGAAACCATGAGCCTAGTCGAACGGGTGTTGCAGAAAGACCTCGACGGCATCTACGGAGCTATGGATTTCACCACGCGAGACAGCTACCGGCATGTGGTGGACCGCGTGGCGAAACGCAGCAGCCGGTCCGAAATCGAGGTTGCGCAGGCAGCCATCGCGTTAGCTCAGAGTGGGGTCGCCGCTGATGGCTACAGCGGATATACCGCGCACGTCGGCTACTATCTGATTGACCGTGGACTGCCCCTGCTTGAACGCGCGGTAGCGTACCACCCACTCGCCATCCAGCGGCTGCGCAAAGCGGTCTGCGCATTTCCGCGTACGCTGTATCTTGGCGCGATCCTACTGATGACAGTAATTTTTGCTACTGGCCTGCTATTGCAGGCCTATCAGGATGGCGTTGAAGGTTGGCGGCTGGCGCTGCTGGGCCTTCTGTTGTTATTCAGTTTCAGCCAGCTGGCCACCACACTAGCGAACTGGATCGCCACCTTAGTAGCCAAACCTCTGCCGCTGCCACGCATGGACTACTCTCGCGGAATACCGTCGCAACTGCGCACCCTGGTGGTAATTCCAACCATGCTCGGCAGCGCGCATGACATCGCGGAACTGCTCGAGGCGCTCGAAGTCCGCTTTCTCGGCAACCGTGACGAGCACCTGCATTTCGGCCTGCTCACCGACCTGCACGATGCCCACGCCGAAACCTTGGCCGACGACGAGCCGCTGCTGATGCGGGCTCGCAGCGGCATTGACCAGCTCAACCTGAAATACCCGGGCGTCGGTAACGACCGATTCTATTTGCTGCACCGCCCGCGCCACTGGAATCCGTCCGAGCGAATTTGGATGGGTTACGAACGTAAGCGTGGCAAGCTGGCAGCGCTGAACACCGCCTTGCGCGGCACCGGACTGGACCAGTTCTCCCTGATCGTCGGCGACTTCGCCGCCCTGTCGAAGGTTCAGTACGTTATCACCCTGGATACCGATACGCAGTTGCCGCGCGACTCGGCGCGGCAGTTCGTGGCCACCATGGCCCACCCGCTGAACCGTCCACGCTACGATGAAAAGCGGCAGCGCGTCTGCGGCGGTTACGGCATCCTGCAGCCGCGCATGGCCGCCACACTCTCCGCGGCGCATCGCTCGCGCTATGCGCAACTGTGCGGCTGCGAACCCGGCATCGACCCGTATACGCGCTCCGTCTCCGACGTTTACCAGGACCTGTTTGGCGAAGGCTCTTTCATCGGCAAGGGCATCTACGAAGTGGATTCGTTCGAGCACGCGCTGAGGTGCCGCTTCCCTGAAAATCGCATTCTCAGCCACGATTTGCTGGAGGGTTGCTATGCACGCTCAGGCTTGCTAAGCGACGTGCATCTATACGAGGAATATCCCGCTCGCTACCAGGCCGACGTCAAACGCCAGCAACGCTGGATTCGCGGCGACTGGCAGATCGCGCACTGGCTACTTCCCTACGTTCCCGGCCCGGACGGCTGCACCCTGCGCAATCCGCTGTCGGCGCTATCGCGCTGGAAGATTCTCGACAACCTGCGGCGCCATCTAGCCATCGCCGCGCTGACGCTGCTGCTGCCGCTGGGCTGGCTGGCGCTGCCGAGGCCCTGGTTGTGGACCGAGGCGGTACTGGGCGTGTTCTTGGTGCCGCCCCTGTTGATGTCTCTGGTGGACGCCTTACGCAAGCCCAAGGACGTGCAGCTGGCCCAGCATCTGGCCGCCGTGTTGGGTGCTACTAAACGAAGCTTTGCCCTAGCCGGATTCAGGATCGCCTGTCTGCCCTACGAGGCGCTGTTCACCCTGGATGCGATCATACGCACCATCTGGCGCATGCTGGTCTCGCACCGCCATCTATTGGAATGGAGTGTGTCCTCAAACGGCAAGCAATCCGACCGTCTGGAACAGGAGTCCAGCGCACAACAGAATTGGGCCGAAGGAATCATCGCCTCATACCGTACCATGTGGATCGCCCCCTGCGCCGCCATCGTGGCGGGCTTGGCCGCTGGCTACGGTGGACCCGAGGCGCTGGCGGAAGCCGCGCCGATCCTATGTCTGTGGCTGACGGCGCCCAGCATCGCCTGGTGGCTAAGCCGGACGCTGCCGCGCAGCGAAGCGCGGTTGGGCGCCGATCAGGCACAATTCCTGCGCGGCGTCGCTCGCCGGACCTGGGCCTTTTTCGAGCGCTTCGTCGTGGCCGAGGATCACTGGCTACCGCCGGACAATTTCCAGGAAAACCCCGGCCCGGTACTGGCCCATCGCACCTCGCCGACCAATATCGGCTTGGCCCTGCTTGCTAATCTGTCCGCCAGCGACTTCGGCTACATCGGCGCCGGAGCGTTGCTGCAGCGCACCACCAATACCTTCTGCACCATGGCGGCGCTGGAGCGGCACCGGGGGCATTTCTACAACTGGTACGACACCCTGTCGCTGCAACCACTGCCGCCGCGCTACATCTCCTCTGTGGACAGCGGCAATCTCGCCGGCCATCTACTGACCCTGCGCGCAGGCCTGCTGGACCTGCCCGAGCAGAAAATCGTCAGCACGCGCCTGTTCGACGGACTGGCTGACACGCTGGCCCTGCTGGTCGATACCGCGCCGAAACCTGAGCCAGCGCCACTTACCCAATTGCGGGGACTGCTCTACGCTGCCTGCACTGTGTGCCCGGCGACACCGGCGGCGGTCGCGCAATGTCTCGAAGCACTGGTGGGCTGCGCGGCGAGCCTCGGCGCCGGACTCGACGCCCCTGCGGCTGATGAAGCGGAAGATTGGGCCAGCGCCTTCACGCGGCAATGCCGTGACGCACTTGAGGACCTGCGCACTCTCTCGCCCTGGCTGGCATTGCCCGCCGCTGCGGCGGGCTTGGCCGGGTTCGCGGGTTCGCTTACCGTGTTGGCGGGCTTCGCCGTGCTGGAGGACAGTGGCGAGATTCCGACACTCCGCCAGCTGGCGGGATGCGTAAGCCGCCTGCAACCAGCCGTCGACGCAAAGCTCGGAGAACAACTGACGCCGCAGGAGCGGCAGTGGTTAGCCGTGCTACGCCTACACATCGCTACGGGCGCCGGCTGTGCCGCGGAGCGCATCGCGGTCGCCGAGAGCCTGGCGCTGCAGGCAGGCATATTCGCGGCGATGGAATATGAGTTCCTCTACGACCGTGAACGCCGCCTGCTGGCGATCGGCTACAACGTCGACGAGTTCCGGCGCGATACCAGCTTCTACGATCTGCTCGCCTCCGAAGCGCGGCTTTGCAGCTTCGTCGCCATCGCCCAGGGACAACTGCCACAGGAAAGCTGGTTCGCGCTTGGACGCTTGCACACCACCGCCGGCGGCGCGCCGATCCTGCTGTCGTGGAGCGGCTCGATGTTCGAGTATCTGATGCCGTTGCTGGTCATGCCGTCCTATGAAGGGACCCTGCTCGACCAGACCTGTCGGGCGGCGGTGGCGCAGCAAATTGCCTACGGCAGCCAGCGCGCCCTACCGTGGGGCGTGTCGGAGTCCGGCTACAACACCGTCGATGCCAGCCTCAATTATCAGTATCACGCGTTCGGCGTGCCCGGCTTAGGACTGAAACGCGGCTTGGAAGAAGATTCCGTGGTTACACCCTATGCCTCTGCGCTGGCACTGATGGTGGCGCCCGAAGCAGCCTGTGCCAATCTGCAGCGCCTGGCCGCCGCCGGCCTGGCGGGGCGTTTCGGCTTCTACGAAGCCATCGACTACACCCCGGCCCGCCTGGCGCGTGGCGAATCCGGCGCTGTGGTGCGTTCCTTCATGGCCCATCACCAGGGCATGATATTGCTGTCACTGGCGCACCTGCTGCTCGACCGGCCGATGCAGCGACGTTTCGAGTCGGACCCCGGGTTCCAGGCCACCATGCTACTCCTGCAGGAGCGCATTCCGAAAAACTCAGCGTTCCAGGCACGCAGCTCCGAGCAGTCCGAAGGCGGCGCCTTCTACGATGCCGCCGAACCATCGATACACGTGCCCCTCGGTGCCAACACACCGACGCCGGAAGTGCAGCTACTGTCCAATGGTCGCTACCACGTCATGCTCAGCAATGCCGGCGGCGGCTACAGCCGCTGGAAGGATCTGGCGGTGACGCGCTGGCGAGAAGACAGTACCTGCGACAACTGGGGCACTTTCGTTTACCTTCGCGATGTGGCCAGCGGCGAGTTCTGGTCAGCCGCCCACCAACCGACGCTACGGCAAGCGGAGAGCTACGAAGCGATGTTCTCCGAAGGGCGCGCAGAATACCGTCGTCGCGATCACGATATCGAAACCTATTCCGAAATCGTGGTATCGCCGGAAGACGACATCGAACTGCGCCGGATGCGCATCAGCAATCGCTCGCGCACGCGCCGCAGCATAGAAATCACCAGCTATGCCGAAGTAGTGCTGGCGCCGCCGGCGGCTGACCTGATGCAGCCTTCGTTCGGCAACCTGTTCGTGCAGACCGAAATCCTCGGCGAACGTCGCGCCATCCTGTGCACGCGGCGGCCGCGCTCAGTTGAAGAGCACACGCCGTGGATGTTTCATCTGCTGGCGGCGCATGGCCGCGACATCGGAGAGGTTTCCTACGAGACCGATCGAATGCGCTTCATCGGCCGCGGTCGCGGCGTCGCCGCTCCACAGGCGATGAGACAAGCCACGCTGTCCGGGAGCGCCGGATCCGTGCTGGACCCAATCGTTGCCATCCGCTGCCGCATCATGCTCGAAGCCGGGCAATCGGCGACCATTGACTTGGTCTCCGGCGCAACGGATAACCGCGAGGCCTGCTTGACGCTGGTCGACAAATACCAGGATCGGCACCTCGCCGACAGAGTCTTTGATCTGGCCTGGACTCACGGCGGCGTGACCCTGCGTCAGATCAATGCCGGTGAGTCCGATGCGCAGCTGTACCGGCGCCTGGCCGGCTCGGTGATCTACGCCAACGACGCGCTGCGCGCCGATGCCGGGGTGCTGATGCAGAATCGGCGCGGCCAGTCCGGACTGTGGGGCTACGCCATCTCCGGCGACCTGCCGATCGTGCTTCTGAAAATCGCGGATGGCGCCTACATCGAGCTTGCGCGCCAGTTAATCCAGTGTCATGCCTATTGGCGCCTGAAAGGGCTGGCGGTCGACCTTGTGATCTGGAACGAAGACCACATTAGCTATCGCCAGCAGTTGCAGGACCAGATCATGAGCCTGATCGCCACCGGCACCGAAGCCCATGCGATCGACCGGCCCGGCGGCATATTTGTGCGCTCCGCCGAGCAGATTCCCAACGAGGATCGCATCCTGCTTCAGGCGGTGGCGCGCATCATCATCGCAGACAGCCGCGGCACCTTGCTGGACCAGGTTGGCCGCCGCAGCCTGGGGGACAAAGGGGTGGCACGCCTAACCCCCAGCCGCTCGCATCGCCCCGATCCACCGGCGGCACCCGAGCCGCCACGAGCCGACCTGATTCTGGCCAACGACCTAGGCGGATTCAGCGCAGATGGCAGCGAGTACGTCATCACCACTTCGCAGTCGCAAAGAACCCCGGCACCTTGGGCCAACGTACTCGCCAATCCGGGGTTCGGCACGGTAGTGACGGAAAGCGGCCTGGGTTATACCTGGAGCGAAAATGCCCATGAATTCCGGCTTACGCCGTGGAGCGACGATCCGGTCGGCGCTTCGGGTGGCGAAGCGTTCTATCTCCGCGACGAAGAAAGCGGCCACTACTGGTCGCCGACACCGCTGCCCAGCAGTGGCGCAATGCCTTATCTGACCCGGCACGGCTTCGGCTACAGCGTGTTCGAACACACCGCCGGCGGCATCCGCTCGGAGTTGTCGGTTTACGTCGATCTGGAGGAGCCGGTCAAATTCCTGGTTCTGAAAGTGCGCAACGGCTCAGGCCGCGCGCGGCGGCTGTCCGCCACCGGCTACGTCGAATGGGTGCTAGGGGATCTGCGGTCCAAATGCGCCATGCATGTACTAACCGAAATCGACGCCGCCAGCGGCGCACTGTTCGCACGCAACGCCTACAACACCGAATTCTCCGGACGTGTCGCCTTCTTCGACGTCGACGAGCCCTCGCGCACCCTAAGCGGCGACCGTAGCGAGTTTCTCGGCCGCAACGGCACGTTGGCCAATCCGGATGCGATGTGCCGCTGGCGCCTGTCCGGCAAACTTGGCGCGGCATTGGACCCCTGCGGCGCAATCCAGGTGCCGTTCGAGCTGGCGGATGGACAGGAACGCCAGATCATCTTCAGACTCGGCGCCGGGCGCGATTTGGGCCAGGCGCGCGAATTGGCACAGCGGCTGCGCAAGCCCGGCACGGCGCGCACCGCACTGCAGAAAGTGCAGCAATACTGGAAGCGCACCCTTGGCACGGTACAGGTGGATACCCCCAATACGGCTCTCAACATGCTGGCTAACGGCTGGCTGCTCTACCAAGTTCTGGCCTGTCGAGTGTGGGCGCGCAGCGGCTACTACCAGTCGGGCGGCGCCTTCGGTTTCCGCGATCAGTTGCAAGACGTAATGGCGCTGGTGCATGCGCAACCTGCGGTATTGCGGCAGCACCTGCTGCATTGCGCGGAACGTCAGTTCCCGGAAGGCGATGTGCAGCATTGGTGGCATCCGCCGGTTGGGCGCGGCGTGCGCACGCGTTGCTCGGATGATTACCTGTGGTTGCCACTGGCCACCTGCCGCTATGTACTCTGCACCGGCGATGCCGCAGTACTCGACGAGCCTGCGTACTTCCTTAGCGGACGCACGCTTGGCGCCGATGAGGGGTCGTATTACGACCTACCCGGTCGTTCGGTGGAAATAGCCAGCCTGTATCAGCACTGCGTGCGGGCTATAGTGCATGGCCTGCGCTTCGGCCAGCATGGCCTGCCGCTGATGGGGTCCGGCGACTGGAACGACGGCATGAACCTGGTCGGCATTCATGGCAAGGGCGAAAGTGTCTGGCTTGGATTCTTTCTCTACGAAGTGCTGACGTCCTTCACCAACATCGCTGCCCTACATGACGACCCGGCTTTTGCCGAACGCTGCCGCAAGGAGGCCGCACAACTGCAGCACAATCTCGATCAGCACGCCTGGGACGGCGCCTGGTATCGCCGCGCCTGGTTCGACGACGGTTCGCCATTAGGTTCGTCGAGCAATCCAGAGTGCACCATCGACTCAATCGCGCAGAGCTGGTCGGTGTTATCTGGCGCGGGCGACGCCAAACGCTCACGTCAAGCCATGGATGCTCTTGATCAGCGCCTGGTTCGCCGACATAGCGGCCTGATCCAGTTGCTCGACCCGCCGTTCGACAAGTCACCGATGAATCCGGGCTACATCAAGGGCTATGTTCCCGGCGTGCGCGAGAACGGCGGCCAGTACACCCACGCCGCGGTGTGGGCTACCATGGCTTTTGCCGCCCTCGGCGACAGCCGCCGCGCCTGGGAGCTGCTGGCGCTGATCAACCCCGTGAATCATGCGCTGACGACACAGGCGGTGGCTACCTACAAGACCGAGCCCTACGTCGTCGCCGCGGATGTCTATGCCATTGCGCCGCACACCGGTCGCGGGGGCTGGACTTGGTACACCGGCTCGGCCGGCTGGCTCTATCGGTTGATCGTGGAATCGTTGCTCGGGCTGAAGCTGGAACACAACAAGTTACGCTTCGCACCTTGTCTGCCGGAAGAATGGACAACGTATTCGATGACCTATCGCCATGGCGACACGGCCTACCGAATCACAGTGTCGCAAACACCGGCTGCAGCAGGAACCTCTACCGATATTGCCATCACGCTCGACGGGGTAGCGCAAACCGATCAAGCCGTTTCGTTGACCGATGATCACAAGGCGCACCGGATTGAGGTGAGAATTACCCGTGGCGACTCGTCTGCGACCATGCCAAGGTCAGACTCCACCATTGTTGAAGAGGCAAAGCGCGGCCATCCGTAACAGGACATCCTCGTAGCATTTTAGGAGAATACAGGCAGATGCCCTGGCGAACATACTAAACTACTCCACCCGTGGCCGGGTCACAATGCCCCACCTCTACAGCCGGTGTCAGTCCGTTGCTGTCGCTGGCCTGCTACGCCCATCGGGCAGCAGTCGTCCAGGAGCGGACGTCCACGTTTTTTTTGTTCGGACGGGGTCGTCCTCACTAAGGGAACGATGAAATCGTTGAGCCGGTGCAGGTAAAGGCCATACAAATGGCAGCCACACGCGTCAATCCACTGTACGGACAATCACTGAGCTCGCATGAGGCGTGCGGGCCGAACGTGCCAATGGAGCGATCGCTAACATTGTGTCTGTGTATGCTACCGAACATACAAAGAAACGTTCGCCTTCTATACATACAATAGCCGGGTGTTTTGTTCGGAATGCTTCCCGGCTATCGTTGAAGTCAGGCTTTTCTCGGAGGATCGTTATGCCCTTTTTGCGCCGCCCACGAAAAATTGACATCAATGCCGCATTGTCAGATTTTTTTAGGGGCCCGGTGTTCGCCAGTTCGCATGAAATACAATTGAATCTGCTGCTCGCTGCGTTGCCGGACGCCGAGTTGAAGCGCTGGTTGCCGGACCTTGAATTGATCGAAATGCCGCTCGGCCAGGTGTTGTACGAGTCAGGTGCCATTGAGACGAATGTTTACTTTCCGACCTCGGCCATCGTTTCGCTGCTGTACGTGATGAAAAATGGCGACGCCTCCGAGATCGCAGTCGTCGGCAACGAGGGCATCATCGGCATCTCATTGTTCATGGGGGGAAATTCCACGCCCAGCCATGCCATTGTGCAAAGCGCCGGAAAAGGCTATCGATTGAAAGCGCAGATTGTGAAAGACGAGTTCGAGCGAGCCGGTCCCGTGACGCACCTGCTGCTGCGCTATACCCAGGCGCTGATCACGCAAATGTCGCAAATAGCGGTATGCACCCGGCATCATTCGATTGATCAGCAGCTGTGCCGCTGTTTGCTGCTGAGCCTGGACCGTCTGCCGGGTAACGATCTCGTGATGACCCAGCAACGAATCGCCAACGTGCTCGGCGTGCGCCGCGAAGGCGTGACAGAGAGTGCGAACAAGTTGCAGAAAGCCGGGTTAATTCGCTATTCGCGGGGCCGCATCACCGTGCTGGACCGCATGGGACTGGAGAGGCGCGTCTGCGAGTGTTATGCGGTGATCCAGGGGGAATACGACCGGCTGCTCCCGATGGAATTAGCGGCGTAGCGCAACGATTGTCGCCGCTGGTCAATTTTGCCCCGGACGGGCAGCATAGCCAAAACGTTCAGCCCCCTGTCAGTCCTGGTAGTTCGCTTGCGTTCTTTCTTCCGCGCGGCGTTATGCATGCCGACCAGATCAATCGGATGCCGAAATTGTCCGTTGGATGCACAACCCGATGTGCCGACGCCGGACATCGGCACCGCGGCCAGGTACGTAGAAGCCTTGCGCGCGCATGGGCGGCCACGAAGCGTGATCCACCACCTTTCTAAGTGCGCTAGCGAACGGAGTGATCTTCGATCTGCGCTTATCGTGATTCTTCTGCCGACGTGGTGGCTGGACATTGCGCCGGCTCTCTGCACGGGCGCACGCGCGTTTCCAAAATGAGCCGGGTTACTCCACAAATACTGAGTGTCGCCAAGCGTCTCGTGACGTACGAAACGCTTTCAAATAAATCTAGCGAGACAAACACCCAAGTGACTTTCCACGTTGGGGACCGGCTGCGTCCGCAGTTGGCGACACTGATGGGAAACGGCGGCTATCGGGCGCTCCTTTTGCGAGCACTCGTCCTGGCCAAGGCGGAAGCTCCCTGGTTGCGCGCGGTGCAAGTGAACATGGATGGGTCCCTGAAAGGCTTAGAGGACCTTCATGCGCAACTTGCCCCACCAGATGTTTTTGATTGCAGCGTTGTTCTGCTGGCTCAGCTACTTGGAATGCTAGTTGCGTTCATAGGTGAAACCCTGACACTGCACTTGGTACGCGAGGTCTGGCCAAACGTTCCGCTCAACGATTTAGGGTTCGGTAAAGGAGTTACAAGTGAAAAAAACGGCTAAGTCGGCAAAACCCACGTTGCCGAAAAAAAAAGTTGGCACCCTGGCTAAAGTCACGATCCGTAAACTGGCGAGCGGCGTACCCGGGCTCGACGACATCCTCGGCGGCGGCATCCCGGAATTTTCCTTCAACATCATTGCCGGCACGCCTGGTTGCGGCAAAACCACGATGGCGCATCAAATCGTTTTCGCCAATGCGACGCCGACAAAACCGGCGCTTTATTTTTCTATCCTAGGCGAACCCGTCATCAAGATGCTTCGTTATCAACAACAATTTACTTTTTTCGACGAATCGAAACTGGGCACGGCCGTACGCTTTATCAACCTGTCTGATATGGTGCTGGAGAAGGATTTGAACGCGGTCC
>Ga0302316_10002531_pt1 | contig 13142 bp, 9 predicted proteins | sample III_Palsa_N3_2_FD_200456 | JGI IMG/M metagenome (GOLD analysis project Ga0302316, IMG submission 200456) | Peat permafrost microbial communities from Stordalen Mire near Abisko, Sweden - III_Palsa_N3_2 | ecosystem: Environmental > Terrestrial > Soil > Palsa > Peat permafrost | place: Sweden...
ACTTGATCATGCCCCCGCAGGAGCACACAGGTGGATTCATCAACGGTGAGTATCGCCTCGGCGACCACGTGACAGCCTACATGGACGCCCTTTACCAAAAGACCTCGTCCAACTTCCAGTTGGCTCCAGCGATATATGGCACCGATACGACTGGGGCGAATATCGACGAGGGTAACGCGTTCAATCCGTTTGGCGCGGCTTATGGAGCCGGCGGTTTGTCCTTCCGCTCACGCTTGACTCCCAATGGCGTCCGTATGGCTGCTGCAGGCAGGACAGATGCCCAGATCAATACCGGCTTGAAGGGCGACTTCACGATCCTCGACAAGAACTGGAACTGGGATGCGGGCTACAACTACGGCCACGAGAGCCAGGTGATTACAACCAGCGGTCTGGTCAACCAAACCGCGTTATATACCGGTCCGTCCACGCTGAACGCGAACGGCTCGGCTTCGTGCCCCACCGGTGTCAGCGCGGTCGCTTGCCAGTTCAATCCGTTCAACATCAATGCGCCGGGTACTGTCGCAGCGATCAAGGCGGCCAGTGTGACCGCGCCCAGCAACAGCTACCTGATCGAAAAAACCTGGCACGCAGGCCTCAACGGCGAGCTGTTCATCCTGCCGGCGGGCACAGTACAGCTGGCGGTCGGTACCGAGTATCGCACCGACTACAAGAGGTCCGTCCCCGCCCCGCAGCTGATGATCGATAACAGCACCGGCACTTGTATCCTAGGGAGTCAGTGCACCAGTGCGGTGCAGGGCGGCTATAGCACCAAGGATGTCTACGCCGAGGCGTTCATCCCGATCCTGTCCGGCATGTCGGGGGCGCAGTCGCTGAACCTCACCGTAGGCGACCGCTACTCGAACATCTCGACCTTCGGCAGCACGAACAACGTCAAGGTTGCGCTGGAGTGGAAGCCGATCGACGATCTGTTGCTACGCGGCACAATGGAACAGGTATTTCGCGCACCGGCTCTCAGCGAGCTCTACGGAGCCGATTCCGACGCACCCAACATCCATAGCGATCCGTGTACCGGCTATACCGGTGCGCCAGCAGGTGCGCCGCTGTCTCAGGCCTGCCAGTTCGTGCCGACCAATGGCGCGTTCAAGAACAATTTCGTGGTGTCGCAAGCTCAGGCAACTGCAGTTACCCAAGGTGCCCGGGTGGCCGGGTTCCCGGTCAAGCCGGAGCATGGCAAGTCGTTCGATCTTGGCCTGGTCTACAGCCCGTCGTTTGTGCCCGGCCTGTCCACCACGCTGGATTTCTGGCACGTCGCACTCAATGACACCATCACCTCGGTGGGTTTGCAGAGCCTGCTCAATCTGTGCGCGGCCGGTCAGACCGCGTATTGCCAGTACATCCACCGTACGCCGAGCGGTCCGAACGCGGGGCAATTGCTGCAGTCCACGGTTGAGCCGACGGGCAACCTGGGCAGTCTGAGCACGGGCGGCGTCGACTGGTCGGCGAACTACAAGCTGCCGCAGTTCTCCTTCGGCCAGTTTAACGTTGGCGTCAATACGACTTACCTGAAGTACTACACCCAGCAGACGGCGCCGGGGGTCGCGGGCAACGTGACGTACAACAATGCCGGTCACGTCTTGCCTTACGGCTCCGCGCAGGCCTCCGCATGCCCGGACAGTGCAGGCGTCTGCTTGTTCCCACGTTGGCGCGGACAGGGCTACGTGGATTGGATGTTGGGCAACTGGAGTGCCTCGTGGCGCTTGCGCTACATCGGCCGCTTCCAGGACGGTGGTTTGCTGAATTCGCCGCAGGATACCGCGCCCAATGGCGTTCCAGGCACTGTGCTCAAGTACGGGGCAACGGTCTACAACGACATGTCGATCGGCTACAACATCGAGCCGCTCAATACGCGCGTGGACTTTGGTGTGAATAACCTGTTCGACAAGCAGCCGCCCCTGCTGTACGCGAACAACACGCTCAATGCCAACACCGATCCGAGCGACTTCGACCTGATGGGTCGTTATTTCTGGGGACGCGTAACGGTCAAGTTCTAAGTCGTCGGCTGAAGCATTGACCTTGAAGGGCCGCGTAATGTTTACGCGGTCCTTCTTTCGTTGTTGCAACTAGGCAACCGCGGGTTCGCGGCATGGTTCTGCTTGCACGACATCCCGCAACGAATCACTGCAACTATGGCAGGCAAAAAAATGCGCCCTCAGCGGGGCGCATTCTTCTTCCGACGAGGACGTGTTGCTCAGTAGCGCGGCACGCTGGAATCCACTTCGAGCGACCAGGCTTCCATGCCGCCTTCGACGTTGTAAACGTCGCTGAAGCCGTGGGCGGCGAACCGCTCGGCCATGCCGCGGCTGGATACGCCGTGGTGGCAGATGAAGGCGAGCGGGGTGTCTTTTGGAAGGGCGGCGAGGCTTTCGTAGCCTTCGTCTTCCAGCACGCGTGCTTGCGCCAGCGGCGTGGCCTGGGCACGGCCCTGTGCTGGGCGCACGTCGATCAGGGTGATGTTGCCGGCGGCCAGGCGTGCCTTGAGTTCCTGCACGCTGAGCGATTTGATTTCCTGCGCGCCGGGGAATTTCAGGCTCAGGCCTTCGCCCTGCACGGTCGAAACCCAGTCGATCACGATGCCCTTGGCGCGCTGGGCGCTGGCGGGATCGAAATGCACTTCGAGGCCATTCGCGTGCGCGACGATGTCGTGCTCGCCAGCAGGTGCCAGTTGGAAGCCGGCGCTGTGGTCGGGGCCGATCTCCAGATGCAGTGCCACGCCTTGCGCATTCGCTGTGCCCTGGCGGATCGCCTCGGCGGCAGCATCAGTGATGGTGATCGTGGGCGGCGTGCGATCCGGCACGGCCACGCCAAACAGCTGGTGCAGTTCGCCGCTGGTGTACAGCTGCCGGATAATGTCCGATCCGCCGACCAGTTCGCCTTCCACATACAGCTGCGGGATCGTCGGCCATTCGCCGTAGGCCTTGATGCCCTCGCGGATTTCCGGATCTTCCAGCACGTTGACCGTGTGATAGTCGGGCAGCAGCTCGTTGAGCATGTTGGTCGCGGCGGCGGAGAAGCCACACATCGGCTGCTGGCGGTCACCCTTCATGAACAGCACCACGCGGTGATCCGTGAGCATGGTTTCGATACGTGTGCGGGTGGTGGGGTCGAGAGACATGAGGGGGTTCCATGGATCGTGGGGATGCCGCGCATGATACCGCGACGAACGTAAGGGCCGTATTCAGGGCTGGCCGATTGATAGTGACTAGCCGTCACTTTGCTAGTGACTAGCCGTCACTCAAGAGCCTGGCTAGCGCTTGAATCCCAGCGTGATTGGCCTTTGGCTCCCTCCCCGGCTTGCAGGGGAGGGTTGGGGTGGGGTAAAGCTCTTGCCTCGGACGTGCTGAACAGCACTCCTACCCGGCCTCCCCCTGCAAACAGGGGGGAGGAGCCATGCCCGCCAGTCCTGAACCGATTGCTGAGTGAGACACACCCATGAAAACTTCCCTCACCGGCCGTACGGCCCTGGTCACCGGCGCATCCAGCGGACTGGGTGTCGCTTTTGCACGTGACCTGGCTGTGCGCGGCTGTGCGCTGGTACTGGTTGCGCGCAGTGAGGCGCCGATGCAACAGCTGGCGACCGAGCTGCGTGCCACGGGTGCGACGGTGCATGTGCGGCCGGCCGATCTGTCCGAAGCGGCCGCGCGCGAGGCGCTGGCGAGGGGCCTTGCCAGCGACGGTCTCGCGATTGACGTGTTGGTCAACAACGCGGGCTTCGGCGTATTCGGTGCCTTTGCCGATACCGACTGGTCGCGACTGGATGCCCTGCTGGCGGTTGACGTAGTGGCGCTGACCCATCTGACCCGGCTGTTCGTGCCGGGTATGCGCGAGCGGCGCTTCGGTCATGTGCTGCAGGTGGCCTCCACCGGCGCCTTCCAGCCCACGCCGACTTATGCGGTTTATTCGGCGGCAAAAACCTATGTGCTGGAATTTTCCTACGCGCTCGACGCCGAGCTGCGCGGTAGCGGCGTGCGCTGCACGGTGGTTTCACCGGGCGTGACCGCGACGCGCTTTCTGGAAGTGTCCGGCCAGCGGGCCACCTGGTATCAGCGAGTGACCCGCATGGAAGCTCCAGGCGTGGCACGCAGAGGCATCGACGCGATGCTCGCCGGCCGCACCGGTATCGTCCCTGGCATCGTCAATGCGCTGATGGCGCACACGACGCGAACGATGCCGCGGCGTGTGTCGGCGCGCGTCGCCGGCTGGTTGATGCGCAACTGATACCACCGAGGCCTACGCCGCTGGACGCAACTCGCCCAGGTCGCGTTGTCGGCAAGCCAGCGGCGCCATCGCCAACGCGGCGGCGGGCGAGGGCAACACCAGTTCGCGGCTGGCGCGCCCCAGCGCGGCGGGCTGCTCGCTCCAGTGGATCAACTCCATGGCGCCGGTGTGATCCTCGATCAGCGCCGTGCAGTGTTCCACCCAGTCGCCGTCGTTGAGATACAGCACGCCATCGATTTCGCGCAGGTGGCCGAAGTGGATGTGTCCGCAGATGTGGCCATCGAAGCCGCGTTCGCGGGCGTCGCTAGCCACGCGCTGTTCGTAGGCGCGGATATACGCCAGCGCCTTGCCGATATGCGACTTCACGATGATCGACAGCGGCAGATAAGGCAGCGCCATGCGTTGGCGCACCGCATGAACCCGGCGATTGCTCCAGCAGATGAACCGGTGCAGCGCTTCGCCCAGGAGAAGCAACCAGCTGCGTCCGATGTGCTCGGAATCGAATTCGTCGCCGTGGCTTACGTGGTAACGGCGGCCGTCGATGCCTTCATGCACGGCGTCCAGCGCAATCCGCACACCGGCGAAATCCTGTCCGGCGAACGCTCGCATCGGCGCATCGTGGTTGCCCGGGATATAGGTGACCTCGACGCCGCGACGTGCCATCGCCAGCACTTCGGCGATGACCGCGCCGTGGTCCGCGTGCCACCACGCGCGCTTCGCCAGCGCTTCCAGGTCGATGATGTCGCCAACCAGGTAGAGCTTCTCGCAACGCAGTTGGCGCAGGAAGTCGAGCAGGTAGCCGGACTTGCAGTCGGGTGTACCCAGGTGCACGTCCGATATGAACGCGCTGCGGCAGTAGAAGGTCGCCATGGCAGGGATCTCCGGTGGGTGCCGGGATGCCAGTCTGCTCGGGTTGCGTCACCGTGCGATGGCGAACAGGTTGCAGCAATGTTGCCGCGATGACGCGATGACGCGATGGCGTTGCTTGGGCGAGGGTGCTTGCGATCTTGCGCAAGCTCGGGCCACCCCTCCCAGCCTCCCCCTGCAACGCAGGAGGAGGAGCAAATAGCATCTCAGCTACGGTGTTGAACGCAGTGCCACGCTGACTACCGGCACGATCGCTTCCGTCCACAGCGTGTACTGCTCGGCGGAAGGGTGCAGTCCATCATCGGCAACCAGTTGCGGATGCCGGCGCGAGATGCCGGTGATATCGACGAAGTGGGCGCCGGCGCGGCTGGCCTCGTCGCGGGCGATGGCGTTGAAGACGTCCAGTTCATGGGCGATCTGCGCCGGGTCGCGGCCGCTCTCGCTGGCGAAACGCGTGACACCCCAGTCGGGAATCGAGACCACCACCACGCGGTCGGGGTGATTGCCCGCCAGCCTGATCGCGCGTCGCAACAAGGCGCTGAACTGGCCGCGATATTCGCCAGCCGAGCGACCGCGGTACTGGTTGTTTACGCCGATCTGCAGGGTCACCAGGTCGTAGCTCAACGCCAGCCGGGCGCGGTCCATGCCGGCCGACAGCTCGTCGGTGGTCCAGCCGGTGACCGCGATGATGCGCGGGTCATCGATCACCACGCCGCGTCGACGAAGCTGCTGGATCAGCTGTGCAGGCCAGCAAGCTTCGGCGGGCACCGACTCGCCGATGGTGTAGGAATCGCCAAGGGCGAGGTAGTGCAGTGACGGCGGCGGGGACATCATGGGAGATTCATCATCGTTGGCAGTGCCGCTCAAACCACGCTGGCGGAGCGTTGAGGTTGCTCCAGCGCCATCCCCGCCAGTACCCGCTCGATCCGCACGAATACTTCGCGCAGTTGCGTCGGCGGCGGCAACAGGGTCAGCCGGAAGTGGTGGCTGCGCGGCACGTTGAAGCTGGTGCCGGGAACCACGAGGACCGATTCCTCTTCCAGCAGACGCAGCGCAAACGCATTGTCGTCGAACGTGGGGAAGTGATCGGCGCGCACCTGCGGAAACGCATAGAGCGCACCGTCGGGAGTCACCAGATCCAGATAACGGCTAGCGGCGACACTCTGCAGCACGATGCGCCGAGCCTCATGCAGACGGCCGCCGGGCGCGGTCAACGCGCAGATCGTTGGCGCATCCTGCAGCGCCGGCAGCACCGCCCATTGCGCGGTCACGTTCGCGCACAGCCGCAGCGCAGCGAGCAATTGCAGTGCATCGCGATAAGTCGCCGTGCGTTCTGGATCGCCAGACAGGCTCATCCAGCCCACTCGATAGCCGCAGGCGCGATGCACCTTGCTCAGGCCGCCGAAGCTGAGGCAGGGCAGTTCTCCGGCCACTTCGGCGAGCGGCTGGAATGACGTGCCGTCATACAGGATTTCGTCGTAGATCTCATCGCAGAGCAGTAGCAGTCGATGCCGCGCTGCGATCGCTACCAGCCGTTCCAGCAGCGGCCGCGGATACACCGCACCGGTGGGATTGTTCGGATTGATCAGCACCAGTGCACGGGTACGTGGAGTGATCAGCGCCTCGACCTCGTCCGGATCAGGCAGGTGGCCATTCTCGGCGAGACAACGGTAATAGCGCGGCTTTCCACCGTTCAGGATCGTTGCCGCGCTCCACAACGGATAGTCCGGGCTTGGCAGCAGTACTTCGTCGTCAGGGTGCAGCAAGGCACGCAAGCTGAGGTCAATCAGTTCGCTGACACCGTTGCCGATAAAGATGCGTTCGACATCGACATCCCGGGCGCCGCGGGCACGTTGTTGCGCGGCGATGGCTTCGCGGGCGACTTCCAGGCCCTGTTCGTGCCCGTAAGCCTCACTTTCATGCAGGTGGCAGGCGATCGCTTCGCGCAGGTGTGCGGGCGCCTCGAAGCCATAGCGGCCAGGGTTGCCGATGTTGAGTTTGATGATGTCGAGGCCAGCAGCCTCCAGCTCGCGGGCGCGTCGGGTCAGCGCACCGCGGATCTCGTAGCGCACTTCCGCCAGGTGCGCACTGGGTGTGATCGGAACCAACGCCAACGTCCTTATGCTGTGGTGTCACCTGCCGGCAACATTGCCGGCAGGTCGATGCTAACAGCGTGATGCAGTGCAGCGCGAGGGCTGGAGCCTGTTCATGATCTCCCCTTCGGGCCGGATCTGTTTGCACGCAGGCCGGCGTCATCACTTAGTCGTGTACGGACGTACACTCCCTCGTTCTTCCTTGGCCTGCGCGCAAACAGATACCGGCGCGGGCTTCGGGGAGATCATGAACAGGCTCTAGGCGTTCCATGGGCGAGATTCCTGTTCATTTACGGGCATGGGAGGAGCGGCCGGGACAGGGCATAATCAGCAAACCGTGCCGACAGAAATTCCTGGATGAGCGACGCCGAATCGATTGAACGCCTGCGACGCATAGGCTGGCGTGGCGATGTGCTGCCTGCGGCTGGTTTGAGGCTGGCCCGCGTTGTTGCCCAGCATCGCGCTGGCTATGAGCTACACGATGGCGAGACCTTGTTCGGTGCTCAACCGGATGGGCGCTTTCTCAAGCGCGGGATTGATCCGGGTGAGCGGCCGGTGGTCGGTGATTTCGTCGAAGTGGTGGCCGGTACGCCGCCGCATATCGTCACGGTGGCGCCGCGGCGCACGGTGCTGTCGCGCGCTGCCGCCGGCGAGCGTTACGAGCGCCAGCTGATCGCCACCAATATCGATTACGTGCTGGTGCTGACCGGGCTGGATGGCGACTTCAATCCCGCGCGGATCGAACGCTACCTGACGCTGACCGAAGATTCCGGTGCCCAGCCCGTCGTACTGCTGAGCAAGCTCGATACCCGCGATGATGCGGCCGCACAGATCGAGGCATTGCGTGCGCGGCTGCCCGACAGCACGCCGATCCACGCGTTGAACAGCAAGGACCCGGCCAGTGTCGAGCTGCTCGCGCGGTACCTGAAGCCGGGCGACAGTGCGGTACTGGTCGGCTCTTCCGGCGCCGGCAAATCCACGCTGACCAATACATTGCTGGGTGCGGCACGGATGGCTACCGCCGAGGTGCGTAGCCACGACAGCCGCGGCCGCCACACCACCACCCATCGCGCGTTGCTGCAATTGCCCAGTGGCGGCTGCCTGATCGACACACCCGGTATGCGCGAGCTCAAGCTCACTGGCGAGGAAAATCTCGACTTGTTTGCCGACATCGACGTGCTTGCCGAGCAATGCCGTTTTGCCGATTGCGGTCATGGCAGCGAACCAGGCTGCGCGATTCAGGTGGCGCTGGGCAACGGCGAACTGACGCCCGAGCGCTGGCGCAATTACCTCAAGCTGCACGATGAGCGCGAGGAACAGGCAGCCACACTGGAGGCACGCCTGCGCCGTCAGCGTGGCGGCCGTCCCATCGAGCGCCCACACGGGCATCGCGGGCAGCGCGAACGAGAGTAGCCGTCCATACGATTGCCCCGAACCGGGCATCAGGCACTACTATCGGCGCATTACCCTCACGGATCGCACCATGCGTCGGCTGTCCTCAACGTTGACCGTGTTCTACAAGCGCGTGTTCCCGGTGATCTGGCTGTTCTTTCTGGGGCTGCCCGCCCTCCTCTTGTGGAATGCTCCATCGCGCAGTGGGCAGCCTGTATGGCCGTCATTCCTGCCGAGCCTGATGATTTTCATCATCGGCGCGGTGTTGTACAGAAAACTGATCTTCGATCTGGTCGACGAGGTCTGGCTCGATGGCGATCAGCTGCTGGTGAAGAATCGGGGTCAGCAGGCGCGCACTGCATTGGCTGATGTGATCAACGTCAACTCGTCCACCATGACCAATCCGCGGCGCGTCACCGTGATGCTGCGGACGGATTCGCGCTTCGGGCGCAACCTCAGCTTCATCCCGGCCAGCCCGCGTGGATTCACTGCTGCGTTCAAACCCGACCCGATCGCCAGCGAGTTGATCGAGCGTGTCGATGCGCTCCGGCAGGGGCGCCGATGAGTACGCCGACAGCCATCATTGCCCCGGGGTTGCAGCACTACGCCGAGCTCGACAAGCGCCTGCTCGCTGCGGCGCGGGGCATCAATATCCTGCCCACGGTGGCGTGGCCGGCGTCGCTGGAGAACCGCATGATCGCGGACTACAGCAAGGGCCGGTTCGCGCTACCCGAGGTGACCTACGCGCGGCCGGATCTATCCGCGGCCCGCGCCGAGCTGGCCGTGGTCGAGCGCGAGGCCGGCACCGATGATCCGCTGGGCGAGTACCTGAGCCGCACCGCCGAATCCTGGCGGATCGCCGCCGAGATGCTGGAGTCGGTCGGCACCGCCGCCGTGACGGCGCCATCGATTGCACTGTATGGACGTCCAGGTGATCTGATCCCCGGCAGCCAGCGCAGCAATCTCGACGCGGCGCGCTATTTTGTCGAGTTGTCCAATGAGCTGGGTGCTGATCTGCTGGCCGACGACAGCAGCATGGACATTCCGGCCGAAGTATTGCGAGCGGACCTGAGCAAGACGCTGGACGATTTTTTCGGCGCCGGCACGATCAGCGTCGAGGTGGACCCTGAGCTCACCGCCAAGGCGGCCGCTGGCGCTACCCGGATCCGCTTGCGTGGCGGCACCAGCTTCACCGAATACGACCGGCATCAGCTGCTCGCACACGAGGCGCTGGTGCATTCACTGACTGCGCTGAACGGTCGCCGGCAGCCGCTGCTGACCTCGCTGGCGCGCACCTCTCCACGGGTTACCGCGACGCAGGAGGGTTTGGCGGTGTTTGCCGAGCTGATGTCCGGTGCCATCGATATTGGCCGGCTCAAGCGCATCAGCCTGCGCATCCTGGCGATCGACATGGCGCTCAACGGCGCCGACTTCGTCGAGGTCTACCGATACTTCAGTGCCTGCGGTCAGAGCGTGGCTGACAGCTTCCATTCGGCCCAGCGCGTGTTCCGCGGCGTGCCGTTGAGCGGCGGTGCGGCGTTCGCCAAGGACAACGTCTATCTGGCCGGCCTGCTCACCGTACACACGTTCTTCCGCTGGGCGTTGAAGGAGCGCCGGATGGACCTGCTGCGGAATCTTTTTGCCGGCAAGCTTGCGCTGCACGACGTGATCACGCTGCAGCCGCATTTCGAGTCGGGCGCGATCCTGCCGCCGCACTGGCTGCCGCCGTGGATGCAGCATGTGCACGGACTGGCCGGCAAGCTGGCGTTTTCGGTATTCATCAACGGTATCCACATGCACCGGGTGCAGGGCGACGAGTTGCTGTCGAACGTGTAGTTGTCAGTCGAACGTGCGGCCGTAAGTCGCCGGGTGCGCAGATCAGGTCGGTTCCGTCACCCGGTGCTAACATCAGAAGCAGTCTTCCGCCATGGCGGGCGACGCCCCCTCCCTCAAATAAATGCATCCGATGTCCCTCCCCGAAGATCTGCGTCTCGCCGCACTCGAATATCACCGTCTGCCGCGCCCCGGCAAGATCAAGGTCACGCCGACCACGTCGCTGCTGACTCAGCGCGACCTGTCGCTGGCCTATTCGCCCGGCGTGGCCGCGGCGTGCGACGCGATCGTCGATGATCCGGGCTCGGCCGCCGAGTACACCGCGCGCGCCAACCTGGTCGCGGTGATCACCAACGGCACCGCCGTGCTGGGCCTGGGGAACATCGGGCCGCTGGCGGCCAAGCCGGTGATGGAAGGCAAGGGTGTGTTGTTCCAGAAATTCGCCGGCATCGACGTCTTCGACATCGAGATCGACGAGAACGATCCGGACAAGCTGGTCGACATCATCGCCAGCCTCGAGCCGACCTTTGGCGGCATCAACCTCGAAGACATCAAAGCGCCGGAATGCTTCATCGTCGAGCGCAAGCTGCGCGAGCGGATGAAGATCCCGGTATTCCACGACGACCAGCACGGCACCGCGATCATCGTCGGTGCGGCATTGCTGAATGCGCTGGAAGTGATCGGCAAGAAGATCGGCGACGTGAAGCTGTCCACCGCTGGTGCCGGCGCGGCCGGCATCGCCTGTCTCGACATGCTGGTGGCGCTCGGCGTGAAGCCGGAGCACATCCTTGCCTATGACCGCGAGGGCGTGCTGTACATCGGTCGCGACGACCTGGATCCGGACAAGCAGCGTTACGCGCGTGATACGACCAAGCGCACGCTGGCCGAGATCGTCGAAGGTACGGACATCTTCCTCGGACTGTCCGCCGGCGGCGTGCTGAAGCCGGAGATGGTCGCCACTATGGCGGACAAGCCGATCATCCTGGCGCTGGCCAACCCCAGTCCGGAGATCACGCCCGAAGACGCCAAGCGGGTGCGGCCCGACTGCATCATCGCGACCGGTCGCTCGGACTATCCGAACCAGGTCAACAACGCGCTGTGCTTCCCGTACATTTTCCGCGGTGCGCTGGACGTCGGTGCCACCGTGATCAACGAGGCGATGAAACTTGCCTGCGTGCGCGCGATCGCCGGACTGGCGCGGATGGAGGCTGGTGATCTGGCCGGTGCCTACGCTGGTGAAGTGCCGACCTTTGGGGTCGATTACCTGATTCCGCGTCCGTTCGACCCACGCCTGCTGGTGATGTTGGCGCCGGCTGTGGCGCGGGCGGCGATGGATTCCGGCGTGGCCACGCGTCCGATCATCGACATGGAGGCGTACAAAGAGAAGCTTGGTCAGTTCATCTATCGCACCGGCTTTCTGATGAAGCCTGTGTACGAGCGCGCGCGTACCGACCGCAAGCGCGTGGTTTACGCTGAAGGTGAGGAAGAGACGGTGCTGCGTGCCGTGCAGACCGTGATCGACGAAAAGCTGGCGTTCCCGATCCTGGTCGGTCGTCCCGACGTGATCGAGGCACGCATCGAGCGGCTGGCGCTACGCATGCGTGTCGGCGTCGATTTCGAGCTGACCAATATCAACGATGACCCGCGCTTCAACGACTACTGGCAGCAGTACCACGCGCTGACCGAGCGCCGCGGCGTGTCGCCGGCGGCAGCAAAGAACCTGCTGCGCTCACGGCCAACCCTGATCTCGGCGATGATGGTCGAGCGCGGCGAGGCGGATGGAATGATCTGTGGCCTGGTCGGCCGCTATCACAAGAAGCTCGGCTACCTGCGCAGCGTGTTCGGGCTTGATCCGGGCGTACAGTGCACCTCGGCCATGACCGGCGTGATCAACGACAAGGGCGCCTGGTTCTTCCTCGATACCCACGTGCAATGCGACCCGACCGCCGAACAAATCGCCGAGGCGACGCTGCAGGCCAGTTACCGCCTGAAGCTGTTTGGCATCGAGCCGAAGGTCGCGTTGCTGTCGCACTCCAATTACGGCAGCCACGACAACCCCAGCGCGGCGAAAATGCGCAAGGCCTACCAGCTGATCAAGGCGACCATGCCGAAGCTGGAGATGGACGGCGAGATGCAGGCCGACACCGCGTGGGACGAGGCATTGCGCCAGCGCATGTTCCCCCACACGACGTTGACCGGTCGCGCCAACCTGTACGTGCTGCCGAATCTCGATGCCGCCAACATCACCTACAACATGGTGCGGGTGATGACTGACGGCGTGGCGATCGGGCCGATCCTGATGGGTGTGAACAAGCCAGCACACATTCTCACCCCCGCGTCGACCGCGCGTCGCGTCGTGAACATGACCGCCATCGTCGCCGTGGATGCGCAGATTCGGGCTGCAGCGAATCGCCAGCAGCGTTGATTGCAGCGCTGCCAGTGTGCTGGCTTTGACGCGATAAGCGGGTTCGATTGTGAAGATGTCGGAGCGATCCAGCATCGAGCCCGATTTGTCGGGTCCGCTACACCCTGACTTTAGGTTGTTGGCAACGTATAACCATGCGCTTGCGCATGGATTCCAAATTGGCAGCTACGAGGCGCAGCGGCTAGACTTGGAAGTTGATCCCGCCGCAATTCCCCCGGCGGCGGGTACCCCCTCAAGCTTGGCGCTGCAATGGCGCTGCGGAGACTTCAAATGGATCAGCTCGACGATATCCTCAA
>Ga0302316_10002534_pt1 | contig 13133 bp, 9 predicted proteins | sample III_Palsa_N3_2_FD_200456 | JGI IMG/M metagenome (GOLD analysis project Ga0302316, IMG submission 200456) | Peat permafrost microbial communities from Stordalen Mire near Abisko, Sweden - III_Palsa_N3_2 | ecosystem: Environmental > Terrestrial > Soil > Palsa > Peat permafrost | place: Sweden...
GCCAACAAGGATGCCATCGTGATGGCCGGCCCGCTACTGCTCGATGCCGTGGCCATCGGCGGTGGCGCGCTGATTCCGGTGGACTCCGAGCACAACGCGCTGTTCCAGTGCCTGCCCGCCGAAGGCCTGGCCAGCGGTAGGCCGACCTTGAACAAGGGCGTTCGGCGACTGACGCTGACCGCATCGGGTGGCCCCTTTCGCGGTCTGGGCCGCGCCGAGCTGACCGGCATCACGCCGGACCAGGCCTGCAAGCACCCGAACTGGGTCATGGGCCGCAAGATCTCGGTCGATTCGGCCACGCTGATGAACAAGGGCCTGGAAGTCATCGAAGCGCATCATCTGTTCGGTGCCGCGCCCGATCTGATCAACGTGGTCGTGCACCCGCAAAGCCTGGTGCACTCGTTTGTCGAATACCTCGACGGATCGGTGCTGGCGCAGCTAGGAAATCCCGATATGCGCACTGCCATCGCGCACGCGCTGGCTTGGCCTGAGCGCGTGGACGCCGGCGTGGCGCCGCTGGATCTGACCACGTGCGCGCCTCTGGCGTTCGAAGCGCCGGATCTGGCGACCTTCCGCTGCCTGGCGCTGGCGTTTCAGGCGCTGCGCGCCGGCGGCGACGCACCGGCGGTGCTGAACGCGGCCAACGAGATCGCCGTGGAAGCCTTTCTGGCCGGCGCGCTGCCATTTCTTTCCATTGCCGACGTGGTGGATGCGGTTCTCGCGGAACTGCCGGCGCAAGCCGTGGTCGATGTTCAGACCCTGCTGGAACGTGATCGGGTGGCCCGGGAAGCCGCTCGCCGTATTCTGCGCAATGCTTGCTGATATTCTTGGCCTGATACCCTTGGCGTGACGTCCCTTCACAACGGCGATTGATGAATTCTTTTTTCGGCTCGGTTTTCTGGTTGGCCATCACGCTCGGCGTGCTGGTGACCTTTCATGAGTTCGGCCATTACTGGGTCGCGCGCCGCTGTGGCGTCAAGGTGCTGCGCTTCTCGGTCGGCTTCGGCAAAGCCATCTGGAAACGCACAGGCCGCGACGGCACGGAATACCAGATCGCTTCGATCCCTTTAGGCGGCTACGTCAAGATGCTCGACGCACGCGAGGGCGACGTGGATCCGGCGCTGCGCGATCAGGAGTTCACCAGCAAGTCGGTTTGGAAGCGCATCGCCATCGTCGCGGCGGGGCCCGGTTTCAATGTGATCTTTACGCTAGCCGCCTTCTGGCTGATGTTCATGCTGGGGCGGCCGGATTACGTGCCTGTGGTAACCGCTACGCCGCAAAGTATTGCCGCCAAGGCTGGCGTCCTGCCCGGGGATCGCATCCTGAGCGTTGACGGCCAGCCCGTAGCGACTATGGGCGATTCCCTGGACGCCATTGCCAACGGCCTGCTGAGCCGCGTGCCCCTTCCGATGAAGGTAGTAGGCACCGATGGCCGCACCCGTCAGCTGGTGCTGCCGCTGGATCAACTGCCAGCGGGGCAGCCGGTTGAAAAATATTTCGACACGCTCGGCCTGAAAGCCGCGCCACCGCCCGCCATTGCCGCCACGGTGACGCCCGGCCAGCCGGCCTCGCTGGCAGGCATGCAAGGTGGTGATCGCCTGATCAGCGTCAACGGTCAGTCCGTCAGTGACTTCGAAACCTTCGGCAAGCTGGTCCAGGCGGATGCGGTCAAATCGCCGACGCTGTCAGTGGTGATCGAGCGCAACGGTCAACCGAAAAAGCTCAGCGTCGTGACCAAATGGGAGTCGCTGCAGGGCCAGCCACAGAAGTGGGTGATGGGCATCGGTGCGCCGATGCCCGAGCAGGCGATGGTGCGCTACGGACCAATAAAGGCACTCGGCGCGTCGCTGCACAGCACCTGGCGCAACGCAACGCAAACGTTTGCAATGTTCGGCAAGCTGATCACCGGCGAAGCTTCGACCCAGAATCTGCACGGCGTTATTGGTATTGCCCAGGTAGCGAACGCGTCGGCCGGCATGGGCTTCGCCTCGTTCCTTCAGTTCCTGGCGCTGGTGTCGCTGAGCTTGGCCATTATCAACCTGATGCCGATTCCCGTCCTCGACGGCGGGCACCTGCTGTATTATCTGATCGAGCTGATCAAAGGCAGTCCGGTCAGCGAGCAGACGATGATCGTTGGCCAGTACATTGGCATCGCGCTGCTGTTTACCGTGATGGGGCTGGCGTTTTACAACGATATCCATGGCATTTTGTTGTCGTGAGAGCGACGAAAGACGCATGGAATCGGTCGACGACGGGCTTCGCTGCCGCTGACGCAGCCGGTCGATGTGGTGGCTTTAACGATGTGCTTTTCCCGAGCGCAGACCCTTTTTCGAAGCAGGGCGTTGCCTTGCTTCATGTGTTGATCGGAGCCGCCGCGCTGGCGGCTCCATCGAAATAACCCAACGGAACCGACGATGAAGCGTATCGCCGCGCTGATCCTGCTTGCCTCCCTCTCCGCCAATGCGTTTGCGTTCGACCCCTTTGTGGTCTCGGACATTCGCATCGACGGCCTCAGCCGCATTGCTCCTGGCACGGTTTATACCTACCTGCCTGTCAACAAGGGGGACCGGCTGACCAACGACCAGGCACAGAAAGCCATTCGTGCGTTGTATCAGACGAAGTTCTTCAGCGATGTGGAGATCGATCGCGAAGGCGACATCATGGTGATCAAGGTGGTCGAGCGACCGTCCATTGCCAAGCTGACGATCCGCGGCAACAAGGACATCAAGACCGATGACCTGAAGAAGGGCCTGAAGCAAATCGGCCTGACCGAGGGCGAAACCTTCGACCGGCTGGCGCTGGACAACGTGCAGCAAGAGCTGGTGCGCCAGTATTACAACCGCGGCAAGTACAACGTCTCGGTCACCCCGCATGTGACCCAGCTCGAGCGCAACCGCGTCGCCGTGGATATCGAAATCCGCGAGGGCAAGGCAGCCAAGATCGAAGAGCTGAACATCATCGGCAACCACGCGTTCACCGACAAGGAGGTACGCGAAGGTTTCGAATCGAATACGCCCGGCCTGCTGTCCTGGTACTCGAAGGACGACCAGTACTCGCGCGAAAAGCTCTCCGGCGATCTGGAAAAGCTGCAGTCTTACTACATGAACCGCGGTTATGCGGATTTCGGTGTGGATTCGACCCAGGTCAGCATCGCGCCCGACCGACGCTCGATGTACATCGACGCCAGTGTCAAGGAAGGCAACACCTACAAGATCGCGGATGTGAAGCTGCTCGGCACCCTGATCCTGCCCGAAGCGACAATTCGCCAGCTGGTCTATGTCAAACCGGGTGACCTGTTCAACCGCTCAGCAATCGAAGCCAGCACCAAGTCGATCAAGGCGATTCTTTCCAACATCGGCTACGCCTATGCGAAGGTCACGCCTATTCCGAAGCTGGACAAGGACAAGCGTACCGTCGACCTCACATTGTTTGTCGAGCCAGGCCAGCGTGTCTATGTGCGCCGCGTGGTGTTTCAGGGCAATACGCGCACCGAAGACGAAGTGCTGCGCCGGGAAATGCGCCAGCTCGAAGGCACGTTCTATTCGCAGGCCGCGCTCGACCGCTCCAAGATCCGCCTGCAGCGCCTGGGTTACTTCAAGACCGTCGATATCGACAAGAAGCTGGTGCCAGGATCGCTTGATCAGGTCGACGTGACGGTCAAGGTGGAAGAGCAGTCCGCCGGCAGCCTGCAGTTCGGCGTGGGCTACTCGCAGTATTCGGGCATCATCCTCAATGCCTCCGTGTCGCAAAACAACATCTTTGGCAGCGGCGACAGCGCCTCGATCAGTGGCCAACGCAGCGACTACACCACCAGTTACAGCCTCAACTATTTCAACCCCTACCTGACAGATAGCAATATCGGTATCGGCTATAACGCCACGTATACCAAAACCAACTATGGCGATACTAGTGATAATGATTTCGCCGACTTCGCGACCAGTGACATTAGCTTTTCTAGCTATCTCAGCATTCCCATCAGCGAAACGGATGGCGTGAAGGTCGGCCTGGGCATTAGTAGCAACAAAATCGACCTGTATCCGGGCTACAGCCCGCAGGTACTGATCGATTACCAGAATGAAATCGGCAACGACACGATCCACACCTGGACCGGCACGCTAGGCTGGAACCACGATACGCGCAACGCTTACTTCTCCCCCACGCGTGGTGGCCTGATCTCGGCATCGGCGGACATCGCTTTGCCGGGATCCACCATCCAGTACTGGAAGTTCACTGCTGAAGCCAACCACTACTGGCCGATCGGCAAGGGTTTTGTGCTCTATCTGGACGGCCAGGTCGGTTACGGCAAGACCTACGGCGAGAACGGTATCGACGACCAGGCCTTCGACGCACTGAAGGCCACCTACGCCGCTGCCGGCCAGCCCGCTCCAACGGACATGCGCAATTACTTTCCGTTCTTCGAAAACTTCTATTCGGGCGGTGTACGCGACGTGCGAGGTTTTCAGGACAACACCCTTGGACCTCGCGTCTGTATCGCTAACGTAGCCCCGGCCAAAAACGGCTTTTGCCCGGACGGCAATTACGCCGAACCGATCGGCGGCGCGTTCAAGGTGCTGGGCACGACCGAGGTCTATCTGCCACTGCCATTCCTGAAAGACATCAATACCGCACGCGTATCGGTATTCATGGACGTCGGTAACGCTTATCAGAGTTTCAACACGTTCAGCGCCAGCACTTTGCGCGCATCCGCCGGTGTCTCGGTGCACTGGCAGGCGCCTATCGGCCCGTTGATCATCAGCTTGGCGCACCCGTTCCGCACCCAGGCTGACGACAGCCATTACGAAGAGAAGATCCAGTTCACCTTCGGCAGCCAGTTCTGATGATTTGGCGTGGATTATTTCGAGCTGATAAATCAGCTCTGATAAAACCGTTCTGATGACCCAGCCCGGCGCGTCGGCATTCCGCCGGGCGCCGATGCACGGAGCATGCGCTTGAACGCAGTGTCTTATTCAGTAGCCGAACTGGCCGAACGTTTTGGGCTCTCGTCACACGGCGATGATGCGGTAAGCATCGATGGCGTGGGCACCCTGGCCGGCGCCGGTGCCAGCCAGCTGAGCTTTCTCTCCAACGGCAAATACGATGCGCAACTGGCCGCCACGCGTGCCGGAGTCGTCGTGCTGCGCGAAGAAAATCTTGCCGCCTGCCCCACTGCGGCACTAATCGCCAAAGATCCTTACGTGGCCTACGCGAAAATCGCCGCGCTGTTCGAGCGCCAGCCCCTGGCGCTGCCCGGCGTGCACCCCAGCGCCATTGTCGCCGCCAGCGCGCGGGTCAGTGCCAGTGCCAGCGTCGGACCCTGCTGCGTGATCGAAGATGAGGCGGTGATCGAGGACGGCGCGGTGCTAGGCCCGCACTGCATCATAGGCACCGCCTGCACTGTCGGTGCGCAGTCCCGACTGGTGGCACGCGTGACCTTGGTGACTCGCGTGACGCTGGGCAAGCGCGTGCTGGTGCATCCGGGCGCAGTGATCGGCTCGGACGGTTTCGGTCTGGCGTTCGACCGGGATGCCTACGATCATGGCGGGTGGATCAAACTGCCGCAGCTCGGCGGCGTGCGCATCGGCGACGACTGCGAGATCGGCGCCAACACCACGATCGACCGCGGCGCGCTCGAAGACACCGTGCTGGAAGAAGACGTACGGCTGGATAACCAGATCCAGATCGCGCACAACGTTTATGTGGGCGCACACACTGCCATGGCCGGCTGCGCCGCCGTCGCCGGTAGCGCCAAGATCGGACGCTACTGCCAGATCGGCGGCAACGCCGGCGTGCTGGGACATCTCGAGCTCGCCGACCGCGTTACCATTACGGCCAAGAGCCTTGTCACCAGCTCGATCCGCGAGCCGGGCGAATACTCGTCGGGCGTACCGCTGCAGGCGAATTTGGCGTGGCGCAAGAACGCGGCGCGCTTCAAACATCTTGACGAGTACGCGCGCCGGCTGTCGGCGCTGGAAAAGGACAGGAAAAATGAGTGACAAACCCGTTGCCCTCACCATGCCGGTGAACGTCGAACAGATCCAGGAGCTGCTGCCGCACCGCTATCCGTTTCTGCTGGTGGATCGCGTCATCGAGATCGTGCCCGACGTCAGCGTGGTCGCGCTGAAAAACGTCAGTATCAACGAGCCGTTTTTCCAGGGCCACTTCCCCGGACATCCGGTGATGCCGGGCGTACTGATCGTCGAGGCGATGGCTCAGACTGCTGGCCTGCTCACCCAGATCAGCAGCCGTATGAAAGGTAACACCGGCAGCCCGCTGTTCTATCTGGTCAAGGTCGACAACGCGCGCTTCAGCGCCGTGGTCGTCCCCGGCGACCAGCTGCGCATTGAAGTGAGCCTGAAGCGTCTGATGCGCGGCATGGGCATCTTCGTTGCGCGCACCATGGTCGACGGCAAGGAAGTGGCCAGCTGCGAACTGATGTGTGCGGCGAGGTCCGATAAATGATTCACCCCACCGCGTTGATTGATCCATCCGCCGTTATTGGCGAAAACGTCAGTATCGGCGCCTACAGCGTGATCGGTGCCGATGTGGAAATCGGCGACGGCACGGTCATCGGGCCGCACGTGGTGATTGAAGGTCCGACAAAAATCGGGCGCGACAACCGCATCGCCCAGTTCGCCTCGTTGGGCGGCGATCCACAGGACAAGAAGTTCGCCGGCGAGCGCACCGAGCTGATCATCGGCGACCGCAATCTGATTCGCGAGTTTGGAACGATCAACCGCGGCACCGGCGACGGCGGCGGCGTGACGCGCATCGGCAACGACAACTGGCTGCTGGCGTATGTACATATCGCGCACGATTGCCAAGTAGGTAGCAATGTCGTTTTTTCAAACTATGCAGCCTTGGCAGGACATGTAGAGATCGGCGACTGGACGATTCTTGCCGGCTACTCCGGCGTTCACCAGTTCTGCAAGGTTGGCGCTCACGCCTTTATCGGGATGGGCTGTCTGGTCGGCTCCGACGTACCGCCCTTCGTGATGATGGCGAACGAGCAGCACGGCCGTCCGCGCGGCATCAACAGCGAGGGTCTGAAGCGCCGGGGCTTCGACGCGCCGCGCATCTCGGCGATCAAGCGCGCATACCGTACGCTTTACATGGCCGGCCTATCGCTGCCAGAAGCGCGCGAGCTGCTGGAGAAACAGGCCAGCGACAGCGACGACGTGCGCTCCATGCTCGACTTTCTCGATCGCAGCCAGAGGACGCTGGCTCGATAAGCATCTCGCTTATCGATAGTCAACCGCGCTGCGGCTCGTACTCATCCGTCAGCCAAAGGGAGACAGCATGACGACGCTGAATGACGTCTCCACCACCGCCCCACTCATCGCTCTGATCGCCGGCGAGGACTCCGGCGATCAGCTTGGCGCGGACCTGATCCTTGCCCTGCGCACACGTTACCCCGATGCGCGTTTCCTCGGCATCGGCGGCGCGCGCATGCAGGCGCAGGGTTTCGAATCCTGGTACGACATCCGCGAGCTGTCGCTGTTCGGTTTCAGCGAAGTCATCCGACACCTGCCGCGGCTGCTGCGGCTGCGCCGGGAGCTGATCGCGCGCTTGCTGGACGCGCAACCTGCGATCGTCGTCGGCATCGACGCACCGGATTTCAATCTCGGGCTGGAGCAGCGTCTGAAGCGCGCCGGCCTGAAAACCGTGCACTACGTCAGCCCCTCGGTGTGGGCATGGCGCGAAAAGCGCGCGGAAAAAATCGGCCGCAGCGCGAACCGCGTGCTTTGCCTGTTTCCGATGGAGCCGCCGATCTACGCCAAGCACGGCATCGATGCGCGCTTCGTCGGACATCCCCTGGCCGATCGCTTTGCGATGATCTCAGACCGCGTGGGTGCTCGCGAATTTCTGCAGCTGCCGCAGCAGGCGCCGATTCTGGCTTTGCTACCCGGCAGCCGCGCTTCGGAGCTGTCGCGCATGGGGCAAGTTTTCATCGACGCAGCCATGCGCGTTGCCGGCGCCCTGCCCGGCCTGCGGGTCGTGATTCCCGCGGCCAATCCGCAGGTGCACGCGAAGCTAAAAGATTTGCTGGCCAAGCTTCACCGTGACGAAACGGCGCCGCTGCTGCTGGATGGTCACGCGCATGAAGCGATGTTGGCCGCCGACGTAGTGTTGCTTGCTTCGGGCACGGCCACGCTGGAAGCGATGCTGGCAAAACGACCGATGGTAGTGGGCTACCGCGTGGCGCCAATGAGCTATCGCGTGGCGCGCGCCTTGAAGATGCTGAAGACCGACGTCTATGCGCTGCCGAACATTCTGGCGCGCGCCAGCGGCATCGAGGGCGAACTGCTGGTGCCGGAGTTCATGCAGGACGACTGCACCGCCGCCCATCTTGCCGCCGCCACGCTGGCACTGTTTCATGACAGCGAGCGGCGCGGCTACATCGTCAGCGCGTTCGAGCAGGTGCATCGGGCGCTACGCAGCGGCGTCGAAGGTCATGCAGGCGAGCGCGCCGCGGCTGCGATCGCCGAGTTGATGGATCCGAACGATGCAGGCTGACATGCTCGAATCGAAGCTTTGCGCCTCAGCGGATCCGGCCTTCCCCGAGCAGGGAGGCTTGTTCGGTCTCGGCCGACAGTCCAGAGCCAGCGCGAAAAGCCTGCTTATTGCCGGCGTCGACGAGGCCGGCCGCGGTCCGCTGGCCGGCCCGCTTTCTGTTGCGGCGGTCATCCTCGATCCCGACCGACCGATTGTCGGCCTCGACGATTCGAAAAAACTCAGCGAAGCGAAGCGCGAGGCGCTGTATCCGCTGATCGTCGAGCGCGCGCTGGCTTGGTGCGTGGTGCTGATCGAACCGGAAGAAATCGATCGGCTGAATATCTTCCAGGCCACCATGACCGGCATGAGCCGCGCGGTCGCCGGTCTGGCGCTGATGGCCGAAGAGGCGCTAATCGACGGCAACAAGCTACCAAAGGATCTGCCCTGCCGCGCTCGCGCCATCATCGGTGGTGACGCGCTGGAGCCGGCAATCAGCGCCGCCTCGATTCTGGCCAAGGTCACGCGCGACCGGCTGATGGTGGCTATGGAGTCTCACCATCCGGGCTACGGCTTTGCCGTACACAAAGGTTATCCGACGCCGGCCCATCTGGCCGCGCTTAATCTGCTCGGACCCTGCCTGCAGCATCGGCGCAGCTTTGCCCCGGTCAGGCGGCGGATGACCCAGCCATAGCGGATACCAGCAATTGAGCGGCCGGCAATAGATTCTATCTATGGCCTACATGCGCAGGATCACTTGGACAGAAGCCCGCGGAATGCGCCTCAATGGAGGCGTCCGAACCTCCGCCTACGGCCATGTCTGCGCTGATCGAAACCTTGAGTTTTCTGCAACCCGTCAACCGCTCGGTATCCCCTGCAACCCGTCGCTCTCTGCGCCGGATGATCGGACCCGGGCTGCTGGTTGCCGTGGGTTATGTCGACCCCGGCAACTGGGCCACCGACATCGCGGCTGGCTCAAGCTACGGCTACTCGCTGCTGGGCTCAGTGCTGCTGGCCAGCCTGCTCGGGCTGGTGTTTCAAAGCATGGCGGCGCGGCTTGGCATGGCCACCGGCGAGGATCTGGCCTCATTGACCCGCCGAATGCTGCCGCGCCCGCTCGCTCTCAGCGCTTGGCTGGCCAGCGAACTGGCCATCGTGGCCACCGCTCTGGCGGAACTGGTGGGCGGCGCGATTGCCCTGCGCCTGCTGTTTGGCCTGCCGCTGCAGGTCGGCATGATCGTGGCCGCGCTGGGGACGTTGGCGATCATGGCGATGTCACAGCACCGCCACCGCGCGCATGAATACGTGGTCAGCGCGCTGCTGGCGATCGTCTCGCTGACCTTCGTCTATCTGCTGATCAAGGCCGGCCCGGACGGCGGCGAGGTGCTGCACGGGCTGTCATCCAGCGGCAAGGTTTTCGGCAACCACGGCATGCTGGCAATTGCGCTCGGCATCGTCGGGGCCACGGTCATGCCGCACAATCTGTTCCTGCACTCGGGCTTGATCGCCGAGCGCAGCAAGGACATGCCAGCGCGCGAACGGCCGATGGCGTTACACGTCATGGAAACCGACACCCGCGTTTCGCTATTGCTAGCCACTCTGGTCAACGCCGCGATGCTGACTGTAGCGGCTGCATCGCTCTCGCATATCGGCATGGCCGTGAACAATCTGGACGACGCTTACCACGCCATCGCACTGACCCTTGGCACGGGCGCGGCGATGATTTTTGCGGTCGCTCTCTATGCGGCAGGGCAAAGCTCGGCGATCACCGGCGTGCTGGCCGGGCGCATTCTGAGCCGCGGCTTTCGGGGCCGAGAGAGCCGCACCTGGCTGCGCGGCATCGCGACCCGCCTGGCCGGCGTCTGCGTCGGCTTCGTGCTGCTCGCCGCGCGCCCCGGCATCGGCGCCGATACGCTGCTGGTGCTGAGCCAATGCGTGCTCGGCGTCGCCCTGCCATTCGCGCTGTTGCCCATGCTGATGCTGGCGCGCAAGCGTGACCTGATGGGCTCGTACGCGTTCGGCCGGGTATTCATGAGTTTGGCCGCGACCGGTACATTGCTCGTCATGCTGCTGGACGGCTACCTGCTGTTTACCGCCTTCCGCTGATCGATAGTCTCAGCCACCGAGCGCCTCGCAAAAGCGTTACGCTACGCGCTTGGACAGGGGAGCCAGCCGAATGCGCAGAATCGTTTTTGCAGGGATGATTGCCGCGATATGCCTCTCGGCCAACGCGCAAATCCAGCCCGGAGCCGTTCCGCCCGATGCCCTGGGCAAAACGCCCAACGGTGAAGTGGTGAGCCTGGCCTCGATGCGCGACAAGGTCGTCGTCATCAGCTTCTGGGCAACCTGGTGCTCCTACTGCATGAAGGAATTGCCGGTGCTGGCAGGTCTGCAAAAGTTGGCCACCGATCGCCATCTGCCGTTGCAGGTGGTCTCGATCGATCACAAGGAAGATCGCAGCGTATACATGCGTACCGTACGGGCGCTGCGCCCGCGCCTGCCCGGCCTGCTAATGAGCTGGGATCGCGACGGTTCGATCGGCAAGCCGTTCGGCACGAACAAGGGCATTCCGGTGATGGTGATGCTTCACCGTGATGGCACCGTGGCCGACATCCACGTGGGCTACAGCGAAGACGCGCTGGACGGGCTGATTGCCGAGATAAACACCTTGATGGCCGAGCCGTCCGCGCTGCCCGCAGCGCCAAGCTCGTCGGCAACGCAAAAAACGCTCACCTCGGTGAATTGAATAGCCGCACCGGCCCAGCACAACGGATCGCGGAAAATCGGCACAAGTCAAACCTTGTCCGTGCGCAGCCGGGCGGGTAGCCTTCATGAACCCGCCGCGTGAATTCCATGACCACCCGCTTCATCCACCTGCATCTGCACAGCGAGTATTCGCTGGTCGATTCGACCATCCGCATCAAGGGGCTGGTCGATGCTTGCGCGCGCGCCGGCATGCCGGCGGTGGCGCTCACCGACGAATGCAACATGTTCGCGCTGGTGAAGTTCTACAAGGCCTGCAGCGCCGCCGGCATCAAGCCGATCAGCGGCTGCGACCTGTGGATTTCCGCACCCGACGACCCGCGCCCGTGGCGGCTCAACCTGCTGTGCCAGAACCGCGCGGGTTATCTCAATCTCTCGCGGCTGGTGTCACGCGCCTGGCGCGAAGGCCAGCACAGCGGCCGCGCGCTGATCGAGGCCGCCTGGCTGCATGCCGAGGCGACGTACGGACTGATCGCGCTGCTTGGGCGAGAGAGCGAAGTCGGCCGCATCGCGCTGAATCAGGGGCTCGATGCTGCGCTGGCGAAGCTGCGTCCGTTGGTGCGCCTTTTTCCGGATCGGCTGTACCTGGAGCTGACCCGCTGCGGCCGCGACGGCGAGGAAAACTGGAACAGCCTCGCGCTGGCGCTGGCAGTCGAGCTCGACCTGCCGGTGGTCGCCAGCAACGACGTGCGTTTTCTGCTGCAGGACGACTTCGAGGCGCACGAGGCACGCGTGTGCATCAACCAGGGGCGCGTGCTGGCGGACAACAAGCGTCCGCGCGATTACAGCAACCAGCAGTATCTGAAATCGCCCGAAGAGATGGAGGCGCTGTTCGCCGACATTCCCGAAGCGCTGGAAAACACCGTCGAGCTGGCGCGGCGCTGCAATGTCGAGCTGGAATTCGGCACGTATTATCTGCCCGACTTTCCGGTGCCCAAGGGACACGACCTGGGCAGCTATATCCGCGAGCTTTCACACGACGGGCTGAAGCAGCGCCTGTCCGCCGCGCCGCTCGCCGCCAACTGCACGCCGGCCGACTACGAAAAGCGGCTCGACCGCGAGCTGGACGTCATCGTCAAGATGGGTTTCCCCGGCTACTTTCTGATCGTGGCGGACTTCATCAACTGGGGCAAGGAACACGGCATTCCGGTTGGGCCCGGCCGCGGTTCGGGCGCCGGTTCGCTGGTCGCATGGGCGCTGAAGATTACGGATCTGGACCCGTTGCAGTTCGACCTGCTGTTCGAGCGATTTCTCAATCCCGAACGCATCTCGATGCCCGACTTCGACATCGACTTCTGCATGGATCGCCGCGACGAGGTGATCGATTACGTCGCGCAGAAGTACGGCCGCGACCGCGTCAGCCAGATCATCACGTACGGCTCGATGGCGGCCAAGGCCGTGCTGCGCGACTCCGGCCGCGTGCTCAGCATGCCGTACGGCCAGGTCGATCGATTGGCCAAGCTGGTGCCGCCGCGCCCGCTCGACCTGACCTTGTCGGATGCGCTGGGCCGCTCGGAAAAATCGAAGAAAGAAACCGATCGCGTCGTCAAGGAATTCTGCGAAGCCTACGAGAACGATGAAGACGCCCGCGCGCTGATCGATCTGGCGCTGAAGCTGGAAAGCCTGACCCGCAATGCCGGCAAGCACGCCGGCGGCGTGGTGATCGCGCCGACCGCGCTGACCGATTTCGCGCCGCTGTACTGCGAACCGGGCGGCGCCGGCGTGGTCACCCAGTTCGACAAGGACGACGTCGAAGCCGTCGGCCTGGTGAAGTTCGACTTTCTCGGCCTGCGCACGCTCACCATCATCGACTGGGCGGTGAAGGCGATCAACGCGCGCCGCGCGAAAGCAGGCGAAGCACCGCTGGATATCTCGCAGCT
>Ga0302316_10002537_pt1 | contig 13125 bp, 9 predicted proteins | sample III_Palsa_N3_2_FD_200456 | JGI IMG/M metagenome (GOLD analysis project Ga0302316, IMG submission 200456) | Peat permafrost microbial communities from Stordalen Mire near Abisko, Sweden - III_Palsa_N3_2 | ecosystem: Environmental > Terrestrial > Soil > Palsa > Peat permafrost | place: Sweden...
GAGATTGCCAGCAATGCAGAGAATGCCACGATTTCCAAATCTACTGTACAGTCACTGTACAAACATTGCTTGAAATTCCCAGAACTCCAACCCTCGGACTTCCCCGCTTGGTGCAAGAGCACTCTGAAGCGCTTCTGTAGTATTTTAGACGTCGGCCGGTGCAAGCCACAAGGAAATGGAGATGTTGCGAACCTGCGCACCCTCGGTCTGGAGCCAGTGTCTGGAGAATTCGGCAAGGTTGGCAAGTAGACTCCTCTTTTCGGCGTGTAATTCGGCGAAGTTCCTCGTCAAAACTGAAAGCGAAGCCAACGTCCCGATGGTCGTCTGGCTTCACCGCTTTTGGAAACCCGGTCGTGGACAGAACAGTTGTCAGAAAAGATCCTTGTGTCTCAGGCACCTGGGGTGAGGTTGCCCGATCACTTGAGGAGCGCTGCTCCCGATCAATTCCGTTGCCGTCGAACACGTGACCTCTGCCGTGACAGCAAATCGAAGGCAAGTAACATATTGGAACTGATTTGAGGCAGCAGACGTATTGTTTCCGAGTTGACATTAATTCCTAAACGAACGGTCCCCAGCGGACTGATGGTTGGTCTGCACTACTCACCCGCATTCGCTGCCAGTGTTTCCACGAGTGCGATGTTTTGCATCAACTCGTCAGGAACACTGTGCCTCTTCTGCAAATATGCCGGGCTGTTGTAGGAAATCCACACGTTCCCGGCGCTATCCTCCCAGACCAGAACTTTGAGCGGAAGATCGATGGCGATGCTGGGAGCCGCCAACATGACCGGCGTACCAGCCTTGGGACTTCCGAATATCAGCAGCTTGGTGGCAGGCATCTTCATTCCCACCTTTTCCGCTTCTCCGCTATGATCGACCAGCGCGAACAGCGTGACGCCCTTTGCGTTCAGTATTCCCTTCAACCTCTCCACCGTCTGGTTTACCGAGTGGTGGCTGGGTACGTCGACAATTCCCGAGTCTCTGCTGAGAGTCATGATTATCTCCTTATAGCTTCCGGGCTGCTCCCGTAAGCGTTCGCAAAAGAGCTCAAGTGCTACGGCAGGCGTGCCGGAGTGAGACCGCGCATGAAGGTCGTTCGTTGGGTTGCGACATTGGCTGCGGAATGGTCCTCAACGAATTCTTTGCCTGCGAAGCGCCGGTAACTGATGGTCTGTCCTGCAGCCACCTGCACGAACTCCACGGATTCTGGCAGATCGGGGATGCGTCCACCGAACCAGTGTGGGTCGTCGCGCTGCACCCATGTTACGAGCGCCAGCACCGCGCCCGTTGGATACCTCGGCCCACCCAAGGGAGGAGCACCACGCATTTGCGCTCCCTCCATGGCTGTGGGGTTTCCGTAAAGTGTCGCCATAGTGCGTGTCTTTGGATCGACGTACATCGTGATCGCGTTCCAATTCAACGGCTGATACGGCAAGGTCGCCGGTAAGGCGGCCGCACTGTTGTTCACGACCTCATCACGATTGAGCGCGGCCGTCGTAATGGGCAGCGTATAGACGTAGTCGTTCCCGCGCACCGGTTGGTGGCAGCCAGTGCATTCATTCACGAAACGCGCGTCCTCGCCGTAGGGCTTCAGGTCCAGCCCGCGCCAGCGGCCCCATCCCCAGCCTTCGGTGTTCTTATCGCGATGAGCGTCCTTCAGCATCAACTCAACTTGTACGAACTTGCCGGGGTGCACCAGACCATCGGGGCCGAGTTGCTGCTGCCAGGCAATCTTAGCGAACCGCGTTCCATCCGGCCAAGGCGAGATGTTGCCCGACTGAGCGGCCTTTATTGCAATATCATTTCCGAGAACAAATCGGAAAGTATTGTTGTCGCCACGATCGGTTGTGCTGATCAACTTCCAATTCTCAAAGTCGGGGTCGAACGGGAATCCATTGAACTCCTGCTGCACCGACGCGAGAGAGACGGATGCAGGAACTCCGCTAGCCTTTGCATCATTGCTCTCCGGCAAGCTGCCGGAATAAGTCAAAGCGGGAGTCCACGGCGAGAGGTGGGCCTTCAAGGTGGCAAGATCTTCCGGCGTGACCTTTGCCTCCGGGTGCAGCTTCACGAAGGCCGGCAGCGGCATCGCTCCAAGCTGGATCATGTTCACAGCCTCGTAGAGCGTAGCCTTCTGCGCGTCGGGAGGCCTCGCGCCAAGTGTCGAGAAATCCAGATGCTCGCGCGCGGTCAAAATGTCGTACCGCACCAGCCAGTATCCGGGCACAATCTGGTCAAACCATGAGAGCCGCCTTTGGTCCGAATGGCAACTGTAGCAATCTTTTTCAAGAATGCGCTTAACATCAGGAGGAGCCTCGATCTCGGCTGTCGCTGGTTTAGAAGGGATGCCTGGTCGTACCAATTGCATCAGCGCAAACGTAACAACTCCGGCAACGAACAGCCCACCAAGTATTTTCATAGATCGTCATCTCCGCTTACCTTGGAAGCCCAACTCTCCGAAGTCGATCATAGTTCTCAGAGCGGCGGTTCAAGTCCCAACAGACTGTTGAAGCTAAAGTTCTACGACAACTTTCCCCAGAGTTCCAGAAGCAACGAGATCATGTGCAATCTCGATATCCCGAATGTTCAGGCTCTCCTTGTATAGCAGAGGACGTAGTTTACCCGCATCAGCAAGCGCGGATGCCTGAGCGAGTATCTCGCCATGGTGAATTCGACCTTCGCCGCTTATTAAAGGATAGAGGGTAAACACTCCCGAGTAGGTCGCCCCGCGAAAGGAAAGCGGAGCAAGCGAGTGCGATCCCCATCCCAGGGCACTCACCACATGGCCCGTGTACCGCTTGGCCGCTACGAATGAAGCATCGAGCGTTGCACCCCCAACCGTGTCATATACGATGTCGAAGCCATCGCCTGCGCCATGTGCTGCGACGTAGTCTTCCACGGATAGGGAACGATAGTCGATTGGTGTGGCACCTAAATCCTTCACGATGCCGCTTTTGTCTGAAGAAACGGTGGAGAAGACTTCTGCTCCAAAAGCACGAGCAAGCTGAATCACAACGTTTCCCACTCCGCCTGCTCCAGCATGAACAAGAACACTCTGCCCTGCGTGCACCTTTGCTCGGTCGACCAGACCTTCCCAGGCAGTAATCGTAGCCAACGGAAGAGCGGCAGCCTCACGCATCGACAAGCTTTGAGGCTTATGGGCAATCAGGTTGGCGTCCACGGCAATGAGTTCTGCCAGCGTGCCCTGAAGACCGCCTACGCCTCCAACCATGCCATAGACCTCATCGCCCGGATTGAATTTGGTGACGCCGTTGCCGACCTCTTCCACTGTGCCCGCCATGTCGAGCCCAAGGACCGCAGGGAGGGGTTGCTTCGCATGCGCCGCATCTCCCGCACGGATTTTTGTGTCGAGCGGATTGACGCCGCTGGCCTGAATACGAATCAGCACACCATTTTCGCCAAGTGTCGGACGCAGAAGATCTACCCGTAAAAAAGGGCCGTTTGCTTCTTCGACCACATAAACGTACATAAATGTCCCCCTTCGCAATTGACCGCCCTGCACGCCAAGAATGATCGCTCAATGCCATGTCCTGATCGGGTGCAAGTGCGGAGCATAGCTGTGTTCCCGCACTTCGGTTTCTACAATAGATTCCCGATATCACACCAGCGCTTGCGCAAGGAATTCCCTCATTGCAGTAGCAATGACATTCACATGCGTCTCAAGCGCGAAGTGTCCGGTATCGAGAAATTCGACGACCGCGTTGGGGTTGTCGCGCTGGAAAGCCTCGGCGCCTGCCGGAATGAAGTAGGGATCATTCTTCCCCCAGATTGCAAGCAACCGAGGCTTCGACGTTCTGAAGTATTCCTGAAACGCGGGGTAGAGCCTCACATTGTTTGCATAGTCGAGGAATAGATCCAACTGAATATCCTGATTGCCGGGACGGCCCATCAAAGCTGCATCCAGCGTGTAACCTTCTGGGGCGATTCTGTTTGGCTCAGCGATGCCCGTCGCATACTCTCTACGCATGCCCTCCGCATTGAGAGCCTTGCGAATTGACTCACGGTTTTCGAAGGATGGATCGCTCCAGTAACGCCGAATCGGCGCCCATGCGTCTCCCAGTCCTTCTTCATAGGCATTTCCATTCTGAGACACAATGGCCGTAACCCGCTCCGGATGCGCCATGGCGAGGCGAAACCCCGTGGGGGCGCCATAGTCAAAGACATACAACGCATAGCGCTCCAGGCCCAACGCCTCAGTAAACTTCCCGATCGTCTGCGCCAGTGCGTCGAAGCTGTACACATATTTGCGCTGGTCTGGAACTTCCGTGAACCCAAATCCAGGGAGGTCTGGGGCGATTACTCTATAACGATCCGCCAACCGCGGAATGAGCTCTCTGTACTGAAAAGAAGACGTGGGAAATCCATGAAGCAAAAGCACGACAGGAGAATCGGCTGGTCCGGCTTCACGATAGAACACAGTCACTCCATCTGCCTCGACGCGGCGAATCGAAGTCTCTGGCCAGCACGCAGTCTCTTTCTTTGCGTTCTTGGCTATCTTCGAATTCACTGCTATATCTGCCGGTTTCACCGTGGAGAAGAGGACGTTGAGTCCTTCTGCCATGGTGGGGTGTGAAAGCACGGAATCCCGCAAGATCGTATAGGGGAATCCAGCCTGCATGGCCATCTGCACTACCGTCATGACCTCTCCCGCTTCTGCCCCGACCATCGTAAAGCCGAGAATGCGTCCGCTGTCCGGAGCAATCAGGGCCTTCATAAATCCCTGAGTTTCACTGATCGTCCGCGTGCGCAGAACAGCGGCCATCGGCAGCTTGGCCACCTTCACGGCAATGCCTTGCTCCTGCGCTTCTCGCTCGGTCAGACCAACATGTGCGACCTGCGGGTCGCTATACAGACACGACGGCATCAGGCGTTCGGTTGTTGTACGATCTCCGCCCGCGAGGTTATCCCTGATGACTCGAAAGTCATCCATCGAGGCGTGCGTGAACTGCGGGCTACCGGCACATTCGCCAATCGCCCATACTCCTGGAACGGTCGTCTCCAGGCGTTCGTTGACTCGGAGCCAGCCTCCAGTGTTCACCTCAACTCCGGCCAGTTCCAACCCGATTCCGGCAGTATTCGGCACGCGTCCCGTAGCCACCAGGATATCGGTGCCGGCAATTACCCGCTCATCCCCAGGCGTCCGCAATACCACCCTAACTTCAGCTCCGGAACGGCCCGTCACCTGGATCACCTCTGCGTATGTGAGCACCTCGATGCCTTCTGCAACAAGAATGCGTTCTAACTCGCCAGAGATATCGGGATCCTCGTTACCAAGCAGATGCGCGGCGCGTTGCAGAATCGTTACTCTGCTCCCGAAGCGGCGGTATGCCTGTGCGAACTCCAGGCCGACAAAGCCGCCGCCGATCACGATGAGGTGCTCGGGCAAGCGGTCCAATTCAAGGATCTCAATATTCGTCATCGGCGCGGATTCACGCAAACCCGGAGTCGGCGGAATAGCCGCATGCGTGCCTAGATTTAGAAATATCCGCTCGCCTTCAATCGTTCGCGATCCTCCATCATTGAGGCTCACCTCAAGCGTCTTTGGGCCGGTGAATCGAGCGTGGCCCATCACCAGCTCAGTGCCGGTCTCCTTGTACTTTTTCACGTGGATTGCGACCAGCGCGTCTACCATCTCGCGCTTGCGCCTGCGCACCGCCTCCATATCGATCGAGACCGGCCCTGTGATTGAGCCGAACTCCGCGGCATGGCGAACCAGATGCGCAACCTTCGCGCTCCATATGTCGTTCTTCGCCGGAAGACAATTGATGTTCGGGCAGGAGCCGCCGATCCACCGGCGTTCGATCATCATTGTCTGCTGGCACGACCCCGCGAGATGCCAGGCAAGGTATTTTCCACCTTCGCCGCTTCCGATGATCACATTGCGATAACGCTCTATTCCCATGGAAACCCTCCAATCGAGGAGCAGCCGCACCCCGAACCCGGCCGATGCCTTGTGGGACCATCCTTCGCCGGAAGATCAAATTGTAGCAATGACAAGCCTTTGCTCCTTGATTCAGAGGGAAATTTAGTAACAGTGAAGCTCTCATAAACCGCGACCGGTTTCCCGGCCTGCGTTGTCCCTGGACATCGGTATACTGTGAAGGAATTTACTCTGCGTCACAGTTACGAAGGAGTGCCTCGATGACCAGAATCATAGGAGAAATGCCGGCATATACCTATGGAACGGCAGCTGTCGCCACCTCGCCAGTCTCGCTGAAAGAACTGGAAGAACTGAAGGTGTCCGTGGACTTCACTGCAGAAGACGAGCGCTACCTTCGCAGGGCAGGAGAGGTGCTCGATGGTCAGACCCGCGAAATCGTGGCGCACTGGCGAAGCGGGATCATAGCCAGCATCCCAAATCTTGCGCGCCACTCGCGAACTCCAGCTGGCGAACCCCTCCCGAAGTACCTTGCTCAGAGCAATCTCCGTTTCGAGCAATGGATTCTGGATACCTGCCTGCGTCCTTACGATCAGGACTGGCTGAATTATCAGCAGGAAATCGCCCTCAGGCATACGAGCCTGAAGAAGAACCAGGCCGATGGCGTCGAGTCCACCCCGCATGTCCCCTTCCGCGACATTGCCGCATTTGTCGCGGTGCTGAACGACACCATCAAACCCTACCTCGCGAACGCAGGCGATCCCGACGAAGAAGTTGACGCGATGCATCGCGCGTGGTGCCGCTCCCTCCAATTGCAAATCGCGCTGTGGGCTCGTCTTTACATGGATCTCGCCAAAACGAAAAACGAGTGGTAACCCCATGGAGTGTCCGTGGAAGCGCCTGGTTTGGCGTAGTACGCCCGCTTCGTTAACACCTCTGAAGAAAGGCCCATGAAATGACAATCGGTACGTCGTTCGGACGAGTGGGAACGAATAGGCGCCAATTCCTTGGCACGGCTGCTGCGGTCGTCACTGCAGCGGCTCTCGACGCTGGTCCGCTTACGGCGCAGGTTCGCTCGCACACAATCAAAGCAGTGGCATTCGATGCCTTTGCGATCTTCGATCCCAGTTCAGTCTTCCGTCTGGCGGAGGAAATCTTTCCGGGTCGTGGGGTGGAGTTGAGCAACCAATGGCGCACGAGACAGTTTGAGTACACCTGGCTGCGCAACTCCATGCGCCAGTACTCGGACTTCTGGCACGTAACCCGAGACGCCCTGAATTACGCGGCTAAACAGAGCGGCGTGAATCTCAATCCTGAGCAGAGTATGCGATTGATGTCGGCGTATCTGCAACTGAAGCCATGGCCCGACGTCGCTGCTGTGATCCAGATACTTCAGAAACACGGCCTTCAATTGGCCCTTTTGACGAATTGGACTCCCGCGATGATGGAAGCGTGCTTGAAAGGCTCCGGTCTGGAAGCAGCATTTAGGTATCAACTCAGCACTGATCGCGTAGAGGCATTCAAGCCCGATCCTGTCACATATCGCATGGGGCTGGAGGCCTTTCACCTGCAGAAGGATGAGATCGCTTTCGTGGCATTCGGAGGCTGGGATGCCGTAGGCGCGAAGGCATTCGGTTATCCGACGTATTGGGTCAATAGGTTCAGCGTGCCGCCCGAAGAATTAGGCGTGTCTGCTGATGCAACCTATCGGGATCTGTCGCCTTTGCCGTCCTTCATAGACTCCCTACGAAGGGTGTGACTGCGAGCTTAACCACACTCGCGGTCTTCAAAGGAAATGGATCTACCACCCCACCGCCACAACATGTGGCCCTGCGGATGTCTGGACATAATTAACCTTATACACAACCATCGCATGATGGGGATTGCAATGAAGCAGTGGCATGTTTGACTGAAGGTCATTGACAATCAATTCATTGTTTAGAGAAAAGACAGTGCTTACTAAAGAGGCGATCGGCAGCGCGACATCTTTCGGGCGCGAGATGCGGGTGCATGGAAACGAGCTGATCTTCGCTAGAGGAGACCGATCTGTCGACCTGTTTCTAGTCTTGGACTGCGAAATTGTGATCTATGAATCAGGCCCCGAGGGCAAGGAATGCGAAGTGGCATCGGTACGCTCTGGACAGTTCACCGATGAACTCGACTACTCGGCCAAATCTCACTCGATATACTTTAGAGCAACATTTGGGCGTCAGAGAGAGCGGCCGTTTTGCCTTCGCCTCCCGCGCTGCTTACAAAATACTTTGAGATCGCCCGCGATTCACAGGCGGAACATTGCCCCGTGTCACTTCGCACGTGATTTAGAGATTTGGCGTCAAGACCAGGCAGGTGCCAACTACCGAATACCTGGAACGTCGTAACCGCTTGTCCCCGGAACAATTTGGATCGACAACTGGTCATGTGGACGGAATTGAGTGACTTCCATTAGCCTCTACGGAACTTCGCACTCAGCCTTCGATAAATCCACGCTTCAGGGCTATGGTCACCGCGTGGGTTCGATCATTTGCGCCAAGCTTGGAAAGGATGCTCTTTAGATGGTATTTGACGGTGGCCTCTGAGATTTGCAATTGCGATGCAACGATTTTATTGGAATTCCCCTTCGCGACTCTTGCCAAAATGTCGATTTCTCGTTCCGTAAGCGCGTCTTCGATACAGTGCTCAGCAAGTTCCGCGGCAACCTCCGGCGGAATGCGCCTCCGGCCGGCATGGACGGTCCGAATAGTATCCACCAATTCCTTGCGAAGCATGTTCTTCAATAGGTATCCACAAGCCCCGGCTTTGAAAGCGCGCAGAGCTTGAGCATCCCCCTGAAAGGTTGTCAAGACGACGATCCGCGCGTTGGAGAATTCGCGCCGGATTGCAACAATCGCATCAATGCCACCCATCTCTGGCATTTGCAAATCCATAAGCGTAACATCTGGCCGATGCGTACGGAAGCCTTCAACGGCCTCTTGCCCGTTAGTAGCTTCACCCACTAGAACCATGTCATCTTGGCGTTCAATTACCGCAGCGATCCCTTCCCGCAGGAGTGGATGGTCGTCTACGATGAAAATCCGGATCTTGTTTCCGACCACCATTGCGGTCACCTCCCCCCACTTACGATGCGCTTCAACCACGTCCAACGGAGCCGTTTTGCATCGCGTCGATATGCGACGCGGGCGGATATGACCAACTCTACCTCGGTTCCCGCTCCGTGGTTGCTCCAGATGTTCAATTGACCGCCGATGTTGTGGGCACGCTCGCGCATCCCGGAGATCCCCCAATGCCCTGACCGCCCACTCATAAGAATCTCTTGATCGATGCCATCACCATTGTCTCGAATGCTCAGGCGCAACCTGACGGCATCGTAGGTTATCTCGCCTTCGATTCTCGACGCGTTTGAGTGCTCGAAAGCATTCACAAGCGCTTCTCGTCCGATGCGGTATGCATCATCATAGACGACTGAATCCACTGGTTGCGGAACACCGACGATGGCCATGCTGAACTCCGCTGAATGCCCCCGCGCCAGTTCTTCCCCGCATAAAGTAATTGCCTGCGACAGATCCTCTCCCTGTTTCGCTTCCACACGGAGTTTGGATACGCGGTCGCGACCTTCCAGCAGTACCTCATCGGCACGCTCCAACACCTTTTCCATCTTGTGACGGGCAGGTTGGTTATCCGGAATCTCCTCCATCACCGCCTGGAAGCGAAGCATCAAGCCCTGAAAGCCCTGCAGGAGCGTGTCGTGCAATTCGCGCGCGATGCGCTCCCGTTCATCCATCCGCTCTCCCAACCGTGCTTGAATCTGAGCCGTAGCCTGCCTAAGCCTGAGAAGGTACAGGCACCACAATGTTGCAGCAACCGCCAGGGTGAAAAGAACCCTGAACCACAAAGTCTGGTAGTAGGCGGGAGAGACAACGAAGGTCAATTCTGCTCCCGTTTCGTTCCATACGCCGTCGCTATTGCACGCGATCACGTGAAACCGATACGGCCCCGGGGCGAGGTTGGAATAGAAGGCCTCGCGGCGCGTCCCAGGATCCTGCCAGCCTTTGTCCTGCCCCTGCAGCATGTAGCGGAATCGAACTCTTTGCGGAAGCGTGAAACTCAATGCCGTATAGCGAATCTCGATATCGTGGGGGCCTGGAGCAAGACGAAGATCCGCCTGTGGTGAGTAGTCTTTTTTATCGGCGACGATCTCTTCGATGTGTACAGGCGGCGGAATCGGGTTGACATATGAACGGCTGGGGTCAATCATCTGGACAAATTGGCTGCCGACGAACCATAGCCTTCCATCTGGCGATTTCGCTGCATTCGGCTGAAGGGCATTGCCAGAAGCGTGCGCCCCGTCAAACTGGTCAAAGGCTCTGACCGATACTTTGCTATCAGGTTGTCTCAACCAATTCGCGAAGTCAGCCGCTGGGATCTTTAAGATGCCGCAACTGGCATTGAGCCACAACGACCCGTAATTGTCTACGATCGCTGAAAGGAAATTAGAACAAGGCAAACCATTCCGTGCATCCAGTAAGCTCAGGCGGCCATCCTTCCAGCGATACAGGCCTTTGTTGGTGGCGGCCCATACGGCATTGTCGGAAGCAACGACCAGGCTGTGAGTTCCAAATGATTTGTCACCGCGCGCCAATGAAATAACTTCTCTGACGTTCTTACGGTAGCGGACCAGTTTATCGGATCTATCCCCTAACCAAATACCAGCATCCCGGTCAGCTGCGAGGTACCCGACCTCGGCGACAACGGGATCCAGTGGAATCTCTTCCTGAACGCGCTCATCTCTAATTCGAAGCAGTCTGCGTTGAGAGCTTGAAACCACGTTTGCCCATATGTTGCCCTCCGTATCCTCGGTGATCGCAGGAGTACCACCTATGTCTCCTAAAGGACTACCGTCCGACTTCCTGACCTCATTGAAGTGCTCATGATCGTAGGTCATCAGCCGGGTGCCAACCCCAAGCCAGACTCGGCCGGTATGATCTTCGAACATCGAGTCTATATTTTGTCCCGGCAGGCCGTGTCCAGGTTTGATTGCTGTCACGCGGCCTTCACGAATAATATCCAGGGCTCCTTTACTGCCAACCCAGACAGACCCATTTTCCAGAGCAAGAACAGAAGTGAACTCCGATCCAGCCAACTCTTCACTTGAAGAAAATGTTACGACAGGGCTATCTCGAAACAAATCCAACCCCTTATCTGTTGCGATCCAAAGATTGCCCTCGCTGTCTTCGTAAATACTCGCAACGGAGTTTCCGGAGAGGCCTTCTGCACTTCCATAGTGGTCGGCGAAGCCGTCATGAATGTGATAGAGACCCTCGGAATCCGTCCCAACCCACAGCGTCTTATTGCGATCGACAAACAGAGTATGCGAACGAACAGCATCGCCATTGAACCCGGGGACCGAATAGCTGGACCATTTTCCGTTGGAGTAGTAAACCACACCTAGTCCGGGCCCGGTTCCATCCAGACTTGCCCACAGCGATGCGGACGGTCCGGCAACGACTTCGATCACTCCGTCGCCGGCAGGCTTTGTCAATTGCTCCTTGAAAGAGACGCTGAAAGCGCCCGTGGCCCACCGACAAAGCATTTGACACGCAAACCAGATGCTTCCATTGGTGTCCTCGGTGAGGCCAATCCCGTACTTACCGGGATTGCCGTCTTTTTCGCCGTAACACCGAAGGTCGTCGCCTGCAACTTGACACAGCGATCCCTTCCCATCCCGCACGCGATAACGTGTTACCCAGATTCTCCCGGTGTGGTCCTCGATGATGCTGGATATTCCTGGCCCCCCAGGTTGATTCGCGTAATCGAATAACTTGCCGTCCTTGAATCGGGCCAGGCCTCCATATGTGCCAATCCATAAACTTCCGTCGCGACTTCCTAGGAGGTACGAGATCCCGTTGCTTGGCAGAGACTGCCCAGAAGGAGGGGACCACGGCGCAAACTTCACGCCATCGAAGCGTAGGATGCCACCGCTGACTCCAATCCAGATATATCCATCCGTAGTCTGGGTAATCGCACCGGGTAAATTCACTAAGCCATCCTGCGTTCTCCAGGCGGTGTGGCCATACTGGGACATTAGACTGTGAGGATCCAGTGCCGCAGCCTCAGGGCACAGGAAGGCCGCTGCTAGCGAAAGGCCGACAACGCTAACGAGCAGTATCTTGCGAAGCGAGCTGTTTGGAACGGTGTAGATCATCTCGTTCCCTCACTGCAGAGTGCTCCGGCTGTCAAGCATATTTCATGGCGATCGTAAGAGGCACTCTCCAAAGTATAGTCAAGCACTACTCAATCGAGATTGTTCGGCCATCCCATTCGGCGTAAGCTCTCGACTGTGCAAAGACTGTTCTCCATGTTTCCGTTGGGGGCGCCAGGTGCTGCGCTTTTCGTCTTGCGACTTGCAGTGGCTGCGACACTCCTCATCGACGGAACGGCTCACTGGACCCTCGTGACATCGCATTGGACGCTCATCCCTGTCGTTCTAACCGCCGCGTGCGTGTGCCTTGGGCTCGTGACCCCTTTTTGCGCATCTCTTTGCTGTCTCATGGAGTTCTGCGCTCTTTCGGTCACCGGAGGACAGGATATATTTCACCTCGTCATCTCCATCTTGATAAGCGCAGCTTTGGCAATATTGGGGCCTGGGGCCTACTCGGTTGACGCACGGATATTCGGGAGGAAGCTTCTGACCGTACCATCGCGCCACCGGCCCGATTCTGAATGACTCTGAACCTTCAGACCAATTCCCATCGAAGAAAGACCGCTTTCCCACCCCGATCCAACCCTCACCAAGACGGACTGGCGGCAAATTCTCCCTATCCCAATTGAGAGTTCGATCTTATTCGAAATGGGGATTCGCGCCCGCCGATCGACTGCCATGATGTATTGCAGAGTGGACCTTCCCTTCTTAACACCGGTCTACTCGAAGGACGGTCCTCCATGAGCCTCTATTCCTTCAATCTGACGAAGCTCATGTCTGCAATCGACACGAGCCTGCAATTCTGCCAGCCGGTCCGGAAGTTGCAGTCTATCTTTTAGCCTGCCCATAATGGCTCCCAAATGTCGCAGAAAGCTTCGACGAAACGTCGTAGATTTTCCGATGAAACTTGCCGTCGATCTAATCGACGTGATCCCGGGCACCATAACCAACTATCGGGGAATGGAAGTTGTGTTTCCCCTAACGACCTTGCGTGGAGGTAGGCGATGGCTACTTTCGATTTGATTGGCTCTAG
>Ga0302316_10002540_pt1 | contig 13114 bp, 14 predicted proteins | sample III_Palsa_N3_2_FD_200456 | JGI IMG/M metagenome (GOLD analysis project Ga0302316, IMG submission 200456) | Peat permafrost microbial communities from Stordalen Mire near Abisko, Sweden - III_Palsa_N3_2 | ecosystem: Environmental > Terrestrial > Soil > Palsa > Peat permafrost | place: Sweden...
TGGTGGTGGCGGTTTTGCTGGGTGCGTTGGTTGTAAGTGGAAGGGCACAGACCGCGCCGGTTGCGGCGACAGAAGCGGCTTCATCGGGAACGAGTACGGACTTGTTTGTGATGATGGGGTCCGATATTGATCGCCCCGGCGCTCTGCCGAGAGCGAACTACAACATCGGCATTGGGCATACGTTTGGATTTTTGAAGAAGGACCCTATCGGCGATGAGCTGACGTTTTCCTATACCTATGAGAATGCCGGGTCGCATGGTTTTCTGCATACGCAGTACGGTGAGCACACCGAGACGCTGGGCGTGATGAAGAATTTCTCGATTCCGAAGGCGAAGTCACTCGGTGGTTATACGTGGCTGCAGATGGGACCGACGAGTTATACCGGGAATGCCAAGGTCGAGAACCGGCTGTATAGCGGTGCGGCCGTGGGGCTGGTGATCCACTTCAATGATCACAACGGGATATGGATTCAGGAGAGCTATAACAAGGTGGTGACGGTGCCCTGGTATACGACTTCGAGCATTGGGTATACGTATAGCTGGTAACGCGGCTAGTCCAGAAACCTGCTGGTGATTCCGCCGTAGGCGTCGATGCGGCGGTCGCGGAGGAATGGCCAGTGCTGGCGGGTGATCTCTACTTCGGCCATGTCGAGATCGGCGTAGAGGATCTCTTCCTTGTCATGCGACGCCTTGGCGAGGATGCGGCCGAAGGGATCGACGATGAATGAGCCGCCCCAGAACTCCAAGCCGGATGCCGGTGTGTGATCGCCGGGGCCGCGCATCTCGACGCCGTTGTGGACGACGTCGCCGTGCTCGTGACCGACACGGTTGACCGCGCAGACGAAGACTCCGTTGGCGATGGCGTGGGCGCGCTGGATGGTCTGCCAGGCGTCATACTGGCGCTCGCCGTACTCGGCTTTTTCGCTGGGATGCCAGCCGATGGCGGTGGGGAAGAAGAGCGTCTCAGCGCCCTTGAGCGCAGTGATGCGAGCGCCTTCGGGATACCACTGGTCCCAGCAGACGAGCGTGCCGATGGGCCCGGCGGAGGTCTTCTGCGACTGGAAGCCGAGATCGCCGGGGGTGAAGTAGAACTTCTCGTAGTAGAGCGGGTCGTCGGGGATGTGCATCTTGCGATAGACGCCGAGGATGTTGTCGGGGGCGGTGCTGGTGTGATCGAGAATCGCTGCGGTGTTGTGATAGAGGCCGGGGGCGCGGCGTTCGAAGAGGCTGGCGACGAGGACGATCTTGTGCTCGCGGACGACTTCACTGAGGGCGGCGGTCGAGGGGCCGGGGATGGACTCGGCTGTTGCAAAGAGGGCGTGGTCTTCGCGTTGGCAGAAGTACTGCGCGCGAAAGAGTTCGGGCAGGCAGATGAGCTTCGCGCCGGCCTCGGCGGCCTCGCGGACACGGGCTACGGCCTTGGCGAGGTTGGCCTCGGTGGAGGGTTGGCAGGACATCTGGATGAGAGCGACGCGTGTGTTAGCGGACATTGCTACTCCTGATTTTCTCTACTTCAATGGTCTTCATCAATCCTTGCCTGCTGAAACGCAATAGCGCTGTGTCGTTCGTCAGGAGAGTTAGGTTCTCAACGATTGCCGTGGCTGTGATGAGACGGTCTCCGGGGTCGCCATGAAATCCGTGCGGCAACTTCATGGTCTGAAGCGCGACAGCAGGCGTGATATCGAGTACGCGAACGCTACGGCCACGAAGGGTAATATCAAACCACTTCTCAAGATCATCGTTTAGATGAATACGTTTTTTCCCCACTCCATTTGCGATTTCCAACATAGAGATAGAGCAGACGAAGATGGCACTCTCTGACGCAGCGCGTTCAAGAACCGCTCTTAGATCGTCGTTCATTTTGAGTTGTTTCGTTTCAAGCCAGACCCAGGTATGAGTATCCAGAAGCAACCCAGGGGTTATCGCCACTTTGGCCCCCAGAACTCGTGGTCAGGACTGACGATATCGCCAGTAATGGTCATCATTCCAGCGGTGCGCCCGAACATCTCCTCAAGCGCGGATTTCTTTTGGGGCGCATCGGCCGGAATAATTTGCGCTACGATACGACCTCGCTTGGTAATAGTGATCGGTTGGCGGTCGCGCTGTACTTCGTCTAAAAGTTGAAGGAAGTGCATTTTCGCTTTCGCAGCAGCAATCGGTTCGCGAGGAGCGACACGCTTCGTTACGCTTTTGCGTGTCACGACGCGTAGATCCTTTGGCTCGGCTTTCTTGGGCAGTGGCTTCAGCTGTGAGAGCGTTTTCGCGTGTGCGGCCATGTGGTCACCTCAATGTGACTATATCGCGCCAGTGGCGTGAAGAGCAAAAGAAAAGGCGTCGATTGCCGACGCCCTTCTTTTGCATTGAAGCGCCGTTTACTTGTCGTCGAACAACAGGATTGCGGCGGCGATGGTCGTAGTCCAGTTGCCGTTCTTGGCGCCGACGGCCGACTGCGTGACGTTGGCGGTGCGGACGATCTTGTTGGAGATGCGATAGATCTCCTTCTTCTCGTCCCAGCTTGTGTCGGGGTCGAAGTCTACGTCAAGAGTGGTCGCGAGCATTTCGGCGGCTAGCTCTTCGGCGTAGTCGCCGGCCTGGTCTTCGGTTTCGCCGAAGCTGTGATGCTCGGAGAGGTAGCCGTAGGTGTTCTTGTCCGTGGGGATGGCAACGCCGATGGAGCTAACGACGAGGCGGTGCGCTTCACGGGTGGAGTTTTCGGCGACGACGGCAAACACGACTTCACCGGGGTTGAGGTATTTGAGGCCCTCTTTGCGGGTGATCATCTTGCAGTTCGGCGGAAAGATCGACGACACTCGAACGAGGTTCTGAGCGGCGATGCCAGCGTCACGCAACGCCATTTCAAAGGAGGTCAAACGCTCCTTGTGTTTACCAACGCCCTTGGTGAAAAACAGGCGCGTGGGAACCATATTCATGCCCAATTTGTTTAAACCCTCCAATATGCGGCGCGTCTCGCTGCGGCGGTAGAGATAAGGCTGCCAGCGCGCGATTGCCCAATTGAAATTATCACACGGCATGGGCTCGAAATGTGAATTTGCGCTGCGGTCCGGTGGCGGTGGCTGGGAGAGAAAGTCGTAAAGAGCTGATAAAGATTGGAGGGGCGCGGATATTGATTCGGGTCGGGTTTCTGCTATTTTTAGTGATATGGCTTTATCGGAATAGCCCGTTGTGATCTGAGGCATAAGCCTGTTTTCGTCGTTGCAGGATACAAAAAATCTTTTTCAAGGCAGTTTTGCCATATCAAGGAGTGTCATGTCGAGCGAATTTCGCAATTTTCTGGAGTTGTCTTACGAGGAGCTGGAAGAGCTCAACCTACGGGCCAAGGACCAGCGCAAGAAGCGCGTAGCGGCGGATGTGCTCCAGGAAGAGCGGCTGAAGTATTTGAGCGATACGCCTGGCATCAAGGCTGTGACGGTGCTCTTTTCCGACCTCGAAGGCCGGCTGCACATGCTGGACTATGACAAGAAGTTCCTGGTGAAGAGCTACGACAACCTGACGTTTGACGGCTCGTCGATCCGCGGCTTTACGGCGCAGCGCGAGAGCGACCTGCGGCTGGGCCTGGATTGGAGCGCCTTCTACTGGGCGCCTGCCGATGTGTTTGGCGCAGGCAAGGTGCTGGTGTTCGGCGAGGTGATCGACAAGAACGGTGGACATTACTCGGGCGATCTGCGCGGCGTGCTGAAGGCGTTTACGGCGGAGATGTACGAGAAGAACGGCTACACGCTGAACGCGGCCAATGAGATTGAAGGGTTCCTGTTCGAGGGTATCGATGCGGAGCGGAACTATCCGCTGACCGGCGAGTTCGAGTACACCAATCAGGGTGGCTATTATCACTCGCTGCCGGGCGATCCGCTGCGCGAGTTCATCGATACCGCTGCCGAAGTGCAGCGCGCGATGGGCTTTGAGAACGAGAAGGACCATCCCGAGGTGGCGCCGAGCCAGTTTGAGATCAACTATACGTATGGCGATGCGGTTGCCGCGGCCGACCAGATTCAGCTCTATAAACTGATCTGCCGCCAGGTGGCGACGCAGATGGGCATGACGGCGAGCTTCCTGCCGAAGCCGGTTACCGGAGTGAACGGTTCAGGTATGCACACCAATGTGTCGATCACGAAGGGGGGCAAGAACCTTTTCTGGGACCCCAAGGGTGACGAGAAGGTCTCCAAGATGGCGTGGCAGTTTGTGGACCGCATCCTTACGCATGGCAATGACATCTGCCTGCTGTTGAACGCGAGCGTGAACTCGTATCGCCGTCTGGACCCGCACTTTGAGGCGCCGAACCAGATCAAGGCTTCGGCCACGGATCGTGGCTCGATGATTCGCATTCCTATCGGGAATGAGAAGTCAGCGCGCGTTGAGGTGCGTTCGGTTGGCCCGGATGCGAATCCGTACATGGTGCTGTATTCGGTGTTCAAGACCGGGCTGCACGGTCACACGTCGAAGATCAAGAACCTGCGCCAGGCGGAGCGGTACCTGCCGGACAACATCTACACGGCTCTCGAAGACTTCCGCGGTGCGGAGTGGATCGACGAGATGCTGGGTGCGGATGTGAAGGCTCGCTATGCGGACCTAAAGCAGGCGTCGGCGGATCGCTGTCCCCGGTTGCTCGGTACGATCGTGAAGCCGTCCGAGGTGCAATTCCATCACGATGTTTATAACCAGCTGCTTTGGGGCAAGTTCTAGCAGGTATCTTTTTGAACATGCAAAAGGCCAGCCGAGTGATCGGCTGGCCTTTTGATTTGCATACGTTAGTTCTGGCTAGGGCCACCAGCGACTGCTGCGCGCTCGAAGTTTTTGTACTCTTGCAGTGTGACGGCCTGTAGATCACCGGAAGAGCGGCGGATGTAGATGTCGTCGTTGATATGCGTATTGAGGTTGCAGGTTGCGGCGGCGGACGGATCGCTCATCTTCTGAAGTAAGAGAGTCATCTTCATTTTGGAGCCGTCTTCGGTCCATCGGGCGTGGTAATAACGGCCGACGGGGTCGATGGGGATCTGCGAGATGCAGTGAATGGAGAAGTCCACGGCGTGCAGGCCGTCGGCTGTTTCGACGTTACCCTGGCCCTGTCCGGAGTAGATACCAGCGACGCGGCCGCCCCACTTGACATCGAGGAGTGTGAACTTCAGCGGGTAGTGCGTGGGATCAACGTCGGCGGGGGCGAGCGAGGCTTCTTTCTCCGCGTGGTTGTCGAGGCGTTTTTGGTACTGTTCCTGGCTGAGGAGGATTAATTCGCCGTTGAGACGGTAATAAATATTTTCCTTCAACGTGGTTTTCATGATGCACTTGTGCATGCTGCTGGAGCCGATCTCCTGGGCGATCAGTTCGATCTCCTGACCGGGTTTGCGCCAACGTGCGGGGTAGGCTTCGTCGCTATCGTTTGAGGTGAAGTGGTCGCTACATTCGAACACGAACTTCATCCCATTGACCTTGTTGCCGTCTGTAATATTGGCGTCGCCGTAGCCATGGTAGCCAGAGGGGTAATATCCACCCCAGCCGCCGAAATATTCGGTGCCCCAATGTTCCTTGAATATCTGTACGCGCAGAGGGTAGTCGGCAAGTTTGGGGGCGGCAAAAGCCGCGCAAGCGGTTGAGAAGAGGATCAGTGAGGATAGGATATGGCGTAGTTTTCGCATAGTCTCCTGAGACCGCATTTCATTGACATGGAAATCCTACCGCTGGGCGATGTTCGGCGCAATCAATAGTTTTGGGGTCGTATCATAAAAAGAGCATAGGCCCTTACGGCTCGCTCAAATGCGCCATTCAGGCGCAAATTTATGGAGAATTTTACTCATGCGCAAAAAAGTAACGATTGTCGGCGCGGGAAATGTTGGCGCTACGGCTGCACATTGGATTGCCGCGAAGGAGCTCGCGGATGTGGTGTTGATCGATGTCGCGGAAGGCATCCCGCAGGGCAAGGCGTTGGACCTGCTGCAGGCTATGCCGATCGAAAAGCGAGACGTGTCGATTGTGGGCACGAATGACTATGCGGATACGGCGAACTCGGACATCGTGGTGATCACGGCGGGCATTCCGCGGAAGCCTGGCATGAGCCGCGATGACTTGTTGAACACGAACTTCAAGATCATGAGCGATGTGGTGGAGAAGGCTGTCGCGGCTTCGCCGGACTGCATCTTGATTATCGTTTCTAACCCGCTGGATGCGATGGCGCAGACGGCGTTCAAGAAGGCTGGTTTGCCGCGTGAGCGGGTGATTGGGATGGCCGGAGTGTTGGATTCGGCTCGCTTCCGCACGTTTATTGCGGAAGAGTTGAAGGTTTCTGTGGAGAACGTTACAGCGTTTGTGCTGGGTGGACACGGTGACACGATGGTGCCGTTGAGCCGCTACTCGACGATGGCCGGGATTCCGATTACGGAGCTGATTGCGCCGGAGCGGCTGAAGGAACTGGAGACGCGGACGGCCAATGGCGGCGCGGAGATTGTGAAGCACCTGAAGACCGGGTCGGCTTACTATGCTCCGAGCGCTGCGGCTGTTGAGATGGTTGAGGCAATTCTGAAGGACAAGAAGAAGATTCTGCCTTGCGCGGCGTACCTGCAGGGGGAGTACGGCATCAGCGGACTCTATGTCGGCGTGCCTTGCAAGCTGGGCGAGAAGGGCATCGAGCAGATTGTTGAGATCAAGCTGACGGCGGAAGAGTCGGCTGCCTTGAACAAGAGTGCGGATGCGGTGAAAGAGCTTTGCACCGTGATCGGTGTAGCTTAGAGGGATGAACGGAGCGGCTGGCAGGGTGGAGCATCTACAGGATGGACCCACTGCCAGCCGACCTACGTATCGGCTGATCCAGGTGTTGCGTGCGATTGCGGCGTTGATGGTGGTGGTGCATCACGCGATCCTGATGTTGCACGAACGCAATGGCTTGCCGGTGGGGAACTGGATTAACGGCGGCGCGGGTGTGGATATTTTCTTTGTCATCAGCGGCTTTGTGATGACGATATCTTCTGCACCGCTGCGAGGAACGAGGCATCCGGCACGGACGTTTCTCGCTCGCAGGCTGGAGCGCATCGTGCCGATGTATTGGCTTTTGACGACGCTCAAGGTGCTGCTGGTGCTGGCTGCGCCCGTGCTGGCGATCAATGGACTCGGGACACCGTGGCATGTGATCGCATCGTATCTCTTTCTGCCGACCGCCCAGGAGCCGGTAGTTGTCGTCGGCTGGACGCTGATCTATGAGATGGCGTTCTATGTGATGTTTGCCGTGGTGCTGGCATTACGGGCGTCGTTGCTGAAGACGCTGGGGCCTGCGTTGGTTGTACTGGCATTGCTGCCGTTGATCCCACATCTGAGCCTGTCACCGATGGTCGCGTGGTATGCGAAGACCATTGTGCTGGATTTTCTTTATGGCATCCTACTGGCGCTGGGACTGCGGTGGATCTTGCGGCTGCCTTCGGCTATTGCCGTTGTGTTGGTGATTGTGGGCTTCGTACCTTTGTTGATCTGGCAGGCCCCGAACTTTTCGTATTGGCGTGGGGTGTTATGGGGTTTGCCTGCGGCAGCCGTCGTTGCCGGAGCGTTGGCACTGGAGCGGCGATGGGGGGCGAAGGTGCCGCGATGGACACTGGAACTGGGAGACGCGTCTTATTCGATCTACCTGGTGCATGGGTTCGTGGTGCCGGTGTTCGGCGTGATGCTGGCGCGCCTGGGCGATCAGTGGGTGGGAGTGGTTCCAGTGTCGGTGGTGGTGATGGTGGTGCTTTCAACAGCTTGCGGGGATGGAGTGTATCGGCTGGTGGAGCGGCCCATTGCACAGTGGTTCAAGGGCCGGCGGCGGACGGCGATTCCGGCGAATGGATGAGACCTTGGCGACTTTGACGTCATAGATGGAAGTGATGATCCGCCAGCAGGACGAGCGCCAACGTGATTCCGGCGATTACGATCTCACCGACGGCTCCGACAACAAACGGCCGCAAGCCTTGCTTGCCGAGTTCGCGGAAGTTGGTCCGAAGACCGACTCCGGCGAAGGTAAGCAGAAAGGCCCATCGGGATAGATTGCCAAGGGCTACGATCTGAGGCTTGTTGAAGACTGCGAGCGATGCCAGCACGGAGAGCAAAAGGAAGCCGAGAATGAATTTGGGGAATTTGAGCCACAGGAAGGCGGCTTTGTTCGTTACAACGGTAGCTTCACCCTTCGATGCCCAGTAGATAGCGTAGCCGAGGACGACGAAACCGATGAGGGCGTTACGGCAGGTTTTGGCGAGGACGGCGTACTTGCCGGCGGCGTCGGAATAAAGTGCTCCGGCAGCGGTGGCTTCGGCTGTGTTATCGACGGCGAGGCCGGTCCAGAGGCCGTAGGCGTGATCGCTCATGTGCAAGGCGTGCCCAATGAGCGGGAAGAAGAGAAGCGAGATAGCGCCCAGGAGAAGGATGGCGGCGATGGCGACGGAGGAGTCTTCTTCGTCGGCGTCAATGGCGCCCTGCGTGGCGATGATGGCGGATACGCCGCAGACCGAGGCGCCGACGGCGAGCAGAGAGATCAGCTTGGGTTTGAGGTTGAAGCGGCGGCCAAGCCAGGTCATGAAGGTGAGCGCGAGGGCTAGCTCGATGAGGACCAGAATCAGGCTGATGCCGCTAAGGCGGAGGATGTCTCCGATGAGAAAGCGCGCGCCCATGAAGATGATGCCGACCTTCAGCCAGAACTCGTAGGTTGCTACACCAGGACGAAAGAGTTGAGGTACGCCGACCGTGTTGGCGATGAGGAGGCCAATGAGGATCGCCCACAGGACGTACTCGATGTTGGGCAGGACGAGGTGGTGTGTTTTGCCGTAGCGCGAGATGGACTGCTCGATGAACTTACCCGCGTAGCCAACCACGAAGAGCAGCAGCAGGCCGGGGATGAGGGCGAGCAGCGACTTTCCCCGGCTGTTTTCGCTTGCCGGGGTTGTGAGTGTTTCCGTCATTTTCGATTTCCTTTAGGGGGTTACCAGGGGATTGTCTTAATCAGGCCAGCGCGGATGAGGGCGGCGAGAAGACAACAGAGCAGGATGGCCCAGGTATCAAGTGACAAAAACTGGCGCTTTGCAGGCATGGCAATCCTCCTCTTGGTTGGCTGAATACAGGAATCGGTTGAGACTAGCAGAGAGTTTGGGGAACTTATGTTAATTAAATGAAAAAAGCCCGCTCGGGTTGAGCGGGCTTCTTCTTGCCATTGAGTGATTTAGCTGCGGTTGATGGTTACGCTTTCGAGTACGACCGGCTTCTTGGGGCGGTCCATGCCGTCGCGGGGGACTTTGCTGATCTTCTCGACGATGTCGTAGCCTTCAGTGACTTCGCCGAAGATGGTGTGCTTGCCGGTGAGCCAGCTAGTGTCCGTGACAGTGATGAAGAACTGGCTGCCGTTGGTGTTGGGGCCGGAGTTGGCCATGGCGAGCTTGCCGGGCTGCTTGAAGTGGTGCGGGCTGCCCTTGGTCTCGTCGGCGAACTTGTAGCCGGGACCGCCCATGCCGGTGCCTTCGGGGTCGCCGCCCTGGATCATGAACTCGGGGATGACGCGGTGGAAGATGGTGCCGTCATAGAGCTTGTCGCCCTTTTTGCCGCGCGAGGACCATTCTTTGGTGCCTTCGGCGAGGGCGATGAAGTTGGCTACCGTCTCCGGGGCTTCCTGGTCGAAGAGCTTGGCGACGATGGTGCCTTCGGAGGTCTTGAAGGTTGCAGTGGTTGGCATGGTATTAATTTCTCCTTACTGTTGGATGCGCGTGAAAAAGGTTGAGTGCAGGCCGGTGTTCGGCTACTGCGGAGGTCTGGCCGGCACGGCGGCAGAGGGTGTGGGCGCAGCGGGCAGCGGGGGAACGGGCTGGCCGGCGGGTACGATGGTTACCTTATTGAGGGTAACCGGAGTGGTGGGTTTGTCCTGTCCGTTGCGATCCACGCGGGCGATGGAGCCGACGACTAGGACGGAGTGAGCGTCGCACTGGCCGAAGATGGTGTGTTTGCCGTTGAGCTCGGGCACGGGGACTTCGGTGATGAAGAACTGCGAGCCGTTGGTGCCGGGGCCAGAGTTAGCCATGGCGAGGCGACCGGGGACGTCGAAGCGGAGGGATGGGACGATTTCGTCCTCGAAGTAGAAGCCGGCGTCGCCTTCGCCGGTGCCGCGGCGATCGCCGCCCTGGATCATGAAGCTGGGGATGACGCGGTGGAAGGTGGTGCCGTCGTAAAAGGGCTGGCCGGTAACCTTTTTGTCGGTGAGCGGGTCGATCCAGGTCTTGGTGCCGGTGGCGAGGCCGATGAAGTTGGCGACGGTGAGGGGGGCTTCTTTGTCGAAGAGGGTGCAGGTGATGCGGCCCATGGAGGTGTCGAAGAGCACGGTGGGGCCTGTGGGGACGGCGGGCGGCACTTCGTGGGCGGTGGTGCTGGGGGCGTCAGGCAGGTCGCTGGTAGAGGGTGTCTGGGCTGACGCGGCGACCGCGCAGAGGGCGGCGGTGCAAAACAGGATGCGGAAGGTAGTCGCGAGAATCTTCATGCAGTGGTTAGGCTAACGCACTCGCACATATTGCGGCAAAGGGCGCATCCTAAGAGTTGGAGGAATTGACCGATGGCAAAGCAGGCGATTTGGGTGATGTTGAAGGCCAAACCGGGTAAAGAAAGCGAGGTGGAGGCGTTCCTGAAGCAGGGTGCGGCGATGTCGAAGGATGAGCCGCAGACTGTTACCTGGTACGGCGTGAAGATCGCGCCGGGAATGTATGGCGTTTTCGACACATTTGAGGATGAAGCAGGGCGCGATGCGCACCTGAGCGGCGAGATCGCAAAGGCTTTGATGGCGAATGCGTCGGAATTGTTCTCGAATGAGTTGAAGATCGAAAAGATGGAGATTCTGGCAGATAAATAGGGAACTACGGGAACGCTACTCCTTTTCGGCTTCGGCCTGGACTTCGGCGAAGACGCGAAGGAGATTGCCGCCGAGGAGCTTTTTTAGCTGGTCGGGGGTGTAGCCGCGTTCCATGAGGGCTGCGGTGATTTTAGGCAGATCGGCGGCGCTGTGGATGCCTTCAGGTAGAAGGGCGAAACCGTCGAAGTCTGAGCCTATGCCTACATGGTCGATTCCGGCGGTTTGGGCGACGTGGTCGAAGTGGTCGATTAGGGAGGAGAGTGGGACTAAAGGCATGTGGGACTTGAGGTTATCGGCGTAGAACTGGCGATCTACGGCTAATGCGGCGGCGTAGGGGACGGGTTCGTTACGGGCGATGTAGGGTGCCGCGGCGGCTGCGTAGAGGGGTTCGCGCTGGGCTGAGGTGGCGTTCCAGGCGGCGCGCCAGTTTTCGTCGATGAAGGAGGGGTAGAAGTTGACCATGACGACGCCGTTGTTGGTGGCGATGGCGCGGAGTTGCTCATCTGTGAGGTTTCGGGGGGCGTTGGTGAGGGCTCGGGCGCTGGAGTGGGAGGCGATGATGGGGGCGTGGGTGGTCTGGAGGACGTCCCAGAAGGTCTTGTCGGAGACGTGGGAGACGTCGACCATCATGCCTAGGCGGTTCATCTCGCGGATGACGGAGCGGCCGAAGAGGGTGAGGCCGTTGTGGATGGGTGTGTCGCCGGAGCTGTCGGCCCACTCGTTGGAGTTGGACCAGGTGAGGGTCATGTAGCGGACGCCTAGCTGGTGGTAGAGGCGGAGGAGGCCGAGGTCGGCTTCGATGGAGTGGCCGCCTTCAATGCCCATGAGGGCGCAGAAGATGTTGTCTTTATGGGCTTTAACGATGTCGGCGGGAGTTAGGCCGAGGCGCATTTCGTGGGGATGTTTGCGGATCTGCTCGAGCGTGGCGTCGATGAGCTGGAGGGTTCGGTAGGCGAAACGGCCGCGCCAGGCGGTGGGTTCGACCCAGATGGCCAGGAATTCCGCGGCTAGATTGCCCTGGCGGGCGGATTCGAGGTTTAACATGCCTGTGCCTAGTGGGTCGGAGAAGTTCCAGTGCTCGTCGACGAAGCGCTGGGGGGTGTCGGCGTGGGTGTCGATGACCAGGGCGGAGGCGTGGAATTCGGCAGCAGTCATAGCTATGTTGTTGATGTTACTAGAGTGGTGGGGTGGGTTGGGTGTGTGTGGCAACCCGGTTGAGGTGGTTGGCGTCCTTTGTGATGAGGTGATTTATGGCAAGTGGGCTTGATTCAACGAAAACAGGTGCACGTCCTTCGCACGAAGCTATTGAAAGCACAGGCGGTAATGCGACTGGGGTGGCTGAGACGCCGCTGGAACGTGTTGACCATGCAGCTATGGAGAGCGCGAAACGGGCGTCGAACCGGATTCATTCGAACGAAGAGAAGATTCCGGGAAGTACGATTTTTTCAAAGTAAACAGGTGTTATCCACAGCGTCCACAGGCTGATTAAGACTAGTGTGGCAACACAGCAAAAAGACCCCGCTTGGCGCGGGGTCTTTTTGTGTCTGAAATGCCAATAAAGACGGGCTTTTTACGGTGAGACGGACGGTCCGCACGGTGCGGTTTTACGGTCGTACGGACGGTGTTTTACGGTGGATTTTCACCGTGACGGTGACGGGGTGAACTAATTATTTAGTAGGCAGATGCTCCGGCGTGGGCGACTTCGTGGTCCTGGTCGCCGGAGCCTCCTGAGACGCCGATGGCTCCGACTACCTGGCCGTCCTGCTTGATGGGGATGCCGCCGGCGAAGATCATGACCTTGCCATCGTTGGAGGCGTGGATACCAAAGAACTGGTTGCCGGATTGGGAGTGGGTGGCGAGGTCCTGGGTGGTGATGTTGAAGGCGCGGGAGGTCCAGGCTTTTTTGATGGAGATGTCGATGGAGCCGAGCCAGGCGTCTTCCATGCGCTCGAAGGCGAGGAGGTTACCGCCGGCGTCGACTACGGCGATGTTCATGGGCTGCTTGATGTCTTCGGCCTTTTTGGTGGCGGCGGCGATGATGCGGCGGGCGTCGGGGAGTTGAAGGGTTTTGAAGGTGGTGCTCATGGGTGGTTCTCCTATGTTGTTAGTGTGTCACGGAGTGGATACGGTTTGGTTACAGGTTGGCGCGAGATAATGGAGAGGTGAATTTTGTTGCTGGTGTTTCGTCGATTGAAGAGATTGAGGCGCGGATTGCGCCGCTGCGGGAGCGCCTGACGGCGCATCCGCTTTATGCCGCGATGCG
>Ga0302316_10002546_pt1 | contig 13097 bp, 10 predicted proteins | sample III_Palsa_N3_2_FD_200456 | JGI IMG/M metagenome (GOLD analysis project Ga0302316, IMG submission 200456) | Peat permafrost microbial communities from Stordalen Mire near Abisko, Sweden - III_Palsa_N3_2 | ecosystem: Environmental > Terrestrial > Soil > Palsa > Peat permafrost | place: Sweden...
TACGCCCACACCGACGCCCACGCCCACACCCACACCGACGCCCACTCCAACCCCTACGCCAACACCAACACCATCCTCATGCCCGGCCTATGTCGCCGGCACGCAATACACGCAAAACGAAGTGGTGGCGAATGACGGCGGCTACTATGAGTGCACCGTTCCCGGCTGGTGTTCGTCGACGGCGGCGTCCTACTATGCACCGGGCACCGGCTCGGCCTGGACTTCTGCATGGACACAGGTAACGGCGGCATCGTGCAGCAAAACGCCGACGCCCACCCCGACGCCGACGCCTACACCCACTCCTACACCCACTCCGACTCCTACACCCACTCCGACTCCTACTCCGACTCCTACTCCGACTCCTACTCCGACTCCTACTCCGACTCCTACTCCGACTCCTACGCCCACCCCGGCACCGGGTCTCAACCCCAGTCTCCCGCCCGGTGACAACTTCAGCCTGTCCGGCTTCACACTACAATTGCCCATCGGCTCTTCGGGCGACGTCACCACCGAGAGCGGTTCGCAACTCGCGGCGGGTTACACCAACCAATACTATTTCTACACCGACCCCAGCGATGGCTCCATGGTTATGATGGACCCCACGGTTGGCTGGACCACGTCGGGTTCGGAACATCCGCGCACCGAAATGCGCGAGAACGCCACCTGGGCGACCTCGGGCACCAACATCATCGACGCCACGGTCGCGGTGACCAAGGTGCCGTCCAACACCACCGTCGGTCAGATCTTCCAGGGCGATGGCCCGAGCAAGCCGCTGTGCGAATTGCAGGTCACCTCAAGCGGTGTCGTCAACCTGCTGCTGGAAAACACCAACCAGGGCGGCGATGCCGACGAACACAAGGTCGGCACAGTCACGATAGGTCAGAAATTCACCTACGAGATGCAGTTGGCGGGCACCACGATCACAGTCAAGATCAACGGCGCGGCGACGACCTTCACGATGGACTCGAGCTTCGACGGCGAGACCTTCTATTTCAAGGCCGGCGACTACGATCAGTCTGCCACTTCCGGCACGCCGCTGACCACGCCGGGTACGGTGGTGAAGTTCTATGCCCTGAAGATTACGCACTGATACGCCACACGCTTTTCGTCACACTGCAAACGGCTCTCGCGCCTTCGGGCGCGGGGCCGTTTTTTTCATTGCGCATTTTTCCATGTCATGCGCCCGCTGCATGAATTCCGGTATCCAAATGCATTGGACATCAATTTAAGCTCTCCGTATTCTCCCTCTTCGCAGCACACCATAACGACGAGCCGCGTCGCTCCGCGCGATTAGCGCTCCATCAATCAGAACAAACAGAGGAGGAGACATTTTGCAGAAATCAGCCATTACCGTTGCCCTCGCGGGCTTGCTCGCTTCAGGCGCCGCATCGGCACAAACGTCGGTCACGCTGTACGGCATCGTCGACGCCGGCTTCATGACCCAGAGTAACAGCGGCACACCTTCGGCCGGACGCACCACCAGTTTCGTCGACGCCCAACTACTACCGAGCATCTATGGCTTCAAGGGCACGGAAGATCTGGGCGGCGGCTTGACTGCGGGCTTCAATCTCGAAGGCGGCTTCAATAGCGGCAACGGCACGCACAACAGCCCCGGCGTCTACCAGACGCAGACGTTCGCGCGCGAAGCCGATATCACGCTCTCCGGCAACTGGGGCACGGTCGCTGCGGGCTTGCAGCTCGACCCGGCCATCATCGCCTCGGTCGCGACCGAGCCGCGCGGTTTGACCAATTCATTTTCCATGGTCGAATACTGGATCGCAGCCACGGCCGGCAACAACGCGGCAGGCGGCGGCGCGCTCCAGGGCGGCATCTTCGACCAGAATGCGCTCTCGTATTCCTACACCGGGAACGGCTTGTATTTCGGTGCCGAATACGGCTTCGGCGGCGTGGCCGGCAGCGCCACGGCCAACACCACCGAATCGATCGGCGCGTCCTATAGCGTCGGCGGCTTCCTCGCCTCGGCCGGCTACGCGCGCGACAACAACGTCAACCCGGCGGTGGGCGGCAGCTCCAGCCGGATCGACAACGTCGGCGTCGGTTACGACTTCGGCTCCGGCGTCGCTGCGCGTCTGCAGTACGGCGAATTCAAGTTCAACTACATCGGCGGCAGCAATGCGGCTTCCGACGTCAAGGTCTGGGGCATCGGTGCGGATTGGCATACCAGTGTCGCCAACAAGATCAATCTGTCCTACTACGATGCCCGTGATCAGGGCGCGAACCCCGCAGCCGGGGGCAGCACGACGCAGTTGGCCTTGCTCGACATCTATGCCTTGTCGAAGCACACGCAACTGTACGGCCAGGTGGTGCAGGTCGACGCCGACAAGAATGCCGGCGCCAGCTCGGTGATCGGTGGTGTGGGCGCGTACACGGCGGCCAAGGCCAGCGTGGGCAACAACACCCTGTATTTCGGCGTCGGGTTGCAGCACGCGTTCTAAGGATTTGCCGCTGCAGCGCAGATGCTTCAGCGGCGCCTGTCTCCAGCCGGTTTTTGCGCACTTTTCCCGGCTTTCCGATCCGGTCCTTCCGGCTTTTTGCCAGAGGCCGGATATTTTTCATCCATTTCCAACGCAATCTCTTGCGCCAGCGCCGTGATGCGCGCGATCAGGTAAGCCGCCACGGGCGAATGGCTGCGGCCGCGCAGCGACACGATGCCCATCTTGGTATGCAGCGGCGGTATGCCCTTGAGTTCCAGCGGATGCAGCAGGCCGCGCGCCGTCTCTTCCGTCACGGCGGCATGCACCGAGGCCAGCACTGTGTTGGAACCGAGCGCAGCGCTTTTCAATACCTGAACATCGTCGCACTCTAGCGCCAGCGGCAGCGGCGCCTCGGGCGGCAATTTGAGCATTTGACTGACCGCCGCGCGTACGATTTGCGGTAACCTGACCGTGGCGATGCCGTATTCAGTCAAGGCCGGCGGGTGCAGCGGCTGTTGTTTGAGCAAAGGATGGCCGCTTCTGACGTAAAAGCCGCCGTGCTGCCTGGCCAGCATGGTGACGTCGAGGTCCGCGTCGTGCGGCAGGTCGCGCACGTCGGCGACGAAGAAATCGAGCTCCTCCCGACGCAGATGCTGTACCAGGTAGACCCAGTTGTTGACTTCGACGCGGATACGTACTGCGGGATTGGCGGCGCGCAATTCCGGCAACAGCTTGGGCAGCAGCGTGGCGGCAGGGAAGGGCCCGGTGCCGAAGGCGACGTCGCCGATCAGCTTCTGGCGGTACAGATCGACGTCGCGCTCAAGGCAGCGGCTGTCGAACAGCAACTTGCGCACGCGCTCCAGCACGAAAATGCCAGCCGGGGTCGGCACGACCTCGGTGCTACCGCGGTCGAACAGGCCGATGCCCAGTTCTTCCTCGGCTGCCTGCACGCTGCGGCTCAAGGCCGGCTGCGACAGATGCACGCGTTCGGCGGCTCGCGCGAAGTTGCGTTCGTCGGCCAGGGCCACCAGGTGGCGCATGCGCTTGAGGTCCATGGGCGTCTTCCTATTATGCGTTTGATGCATCGATATTAGCCGATAAATGCATTGGACGGATGACGTGAAGCCCGATAATCTGGCAGGAATCAGAAAAGCCGTCCACCGGCTAATAAGGAGACAAACCTTGAACGAAGTCGATTACGTGATCGTCGGCGCCGGCTCGGCCGGCTGTGCGCTGGCTGCGCGCCTTTCGGAAGACCCGGCCGTATCCGTGGCCTTGCTGGAAGCCGGCGGGCGCGACACCAGCGTGCTGATCCATGCTCCGGCCGGCGTGGTGGCGATGGTGCCGACGCGCATCAACAATTATGCCTACCAGACCGTGCCGCAACCCGGCTTGAAAGGGCGGCGCGGCTATCAACCGCGCGGCAAGACCCTGGGCGGCTCGAGCTCCATCAACGCCATGCTCTACGTGCGCGGCAACCGCTGGGATTACGATCATTGGTCCACGCTCGGCAACGCCGGCTGGTCTTACGACGAGGTTTTGCCTTACTTCAGGCGCGCGGAAAACAACGAACAATTCGACAACGCCTTCCACGGCAAGGGCGGCCCCTTGAACGTGACTTACCCGCGCTACGACAGCAGCCTGAGCAGGATGTTTCTCGAAGCCGCCGCCATGCACGGCCTCGCGCTGAACCCCGACTACAACGGCGAGGAGCAGGAGGGTGCCTTCCTGTACCAGGTGACGCACAAGAACGGCGAGCGCTGCAGCGCGGCCAAGGCTTATCTGACGCCCAACCTGTCGCGCGCCAACCTGCGCGTGATCACGGGCGCGGTCTCGTCGCGCATCGTGTGCGAAGGCAAGCGCGCGCGCGGCGTGACCTACTTTCAAGGTGGAACGCAACAAACCATACGCGCACGACGTGAAGTGATCCTGTGCGCCGGCGCATTCGGCTCGCCGCAATTGCTGCAGCTCTCCGGCATCGGCGCCGGCACGGAATTGCAAAAGCTCGGTGTCTCCGTGGTGCAGGACTTGCCCGGCGTCGGCAAGAACCTGCAAGACCATATCGATTATGTGCAAGCCTGGCGCACACCATCGGACAGCGACAGCTTCGGCGTGTCGCTGCGCGGAACGGCCAAGGTGACGGCCGCCATGCTCGAATGGAAGACGCACCGCAGCGGCATGATCACCAGCACCATCGCCAGCGCCGGCGCCTTCATCCGTTCTTCTCCCGACCTGCCCGCACCTGATTTGCAATTGGTGTTCGTCGTGGCCCTGGTCGACGACCATGCGCGCAAGCTGCATATGGGCCACGGCATTTCCTGCCACGTCGACGTGCTGCGGCCCTACAGTCGCGGCACGGTCGGCCTGGCCAGCCTCGATGCGCGCGATGCGCCCGTGATCGATCCGCGGTTCCTGTCGGACGAGCGCGATTTGAAGCTGCTGGTCAAGGGCGGCCAACTCCAGCAGCGCATCATCGAATCGACACCGTTCGACGGCATACGCGGCGCGAACCTCTATCCCACGCGCGTGGATGATCCGGCCGGCATGGCGGCCGACATCATGAGCCGTGCCGACACCCAGTACCATCCGGTCGGCACCTGCAAGATGGGGCCGGACGGTGATCCGCTGGCCGTGGTCGATGCGCAATTGCGCGTGCGCGGCATGGATGGCCTGCGTGTGGTCGATGCCTCCATCATGCCGACGCTCATCGGCGGCAACACCAACGCACCGGCCATCATGATCGCGGAAAAGGCGGCCGAGATGATCCGCGCCGCACGTTTCGCTCGCGCGGCTTGAGCCGACAGGGAAAACATATGAAGCGAACAAAACTTATTCAACTGGTTGCCATGCTGGCACTGGCATCACTGGCGGCCTGCAGCAAGAACCAGGGCGTGGGCGGCACGGCCGGCGACGCGGCCCCAGCCGTGCTGAAGGCCAACCAGCAAATGGCGTCCGAACTCGATTTCACCAATACGCAAGACTTCGAGGATGCCAAGCGCGGCTTCATCGCACGTCCCAGCGGCAAGATCATGGGCAACGACGGCCGTGTGCTGATCGATTTCGACGCCTACGACTTCGTCAAGGGCGACGCACCGCCGACGGTCAACCCCAGCCTGTGGCGTCACGCGATATTGAACGCGCAGATCGGCCTGTTCAAGGTGACCGACGGCATCTACCAATTGCGCGGCTTCGACATCGCCAATATGACCATCATCGAAGGCAAGAGCGGCTGGATCGTCGTCGATACACTGACCTGCCGCGAAAGCGCTGCCGCCGCGCTGGCGTTTGCGCGCAAGCAGTTAGGCGACAAGCCGGTGTCGGCGGTCATCTTCACGCATAGCCATGCCGACCATTTCGGCGGCGCATTAGGCGTAGTGTCGCCGGCGGAAGTTGCGGCGCGCCACATTCCCATCATCGCGCCGACAGGTTTCATGGAAGAGGCGACCAGCGAAAACGTCTTGGTCGGCACAGCGATGGCACGCCGCTCGATGTACCAGTTCGGCAAGGACATCGAACGCTCGCCCAAGGGCAACGTCGATACCGGCCTGGGCAAGAGCGTGGCCTATGGCGACATCGGCATCCTGGCGCCGACGCAATTGATCACCGAGCCGACGCAAGACATGACGGTCGACGGCGTGCACTTCATATTCCACAACGTGCCGGGCGCCGAAGCGCCGGCCGAGCTGACCTTCCTGATCCCCGACAAGAAAGCCTACGGCGGCGCGGAAAACCTGGCGCAGACCATGCACAACCTGCTGCCGATACGCGGCGCAAAAGCGCGCGATTCCCTGCGCTGGTCGGAATACATGGACCAGGCGCTCGACCAAACCAAGGACGCCGAAGTCTATTTCGGCCAGCACAACTGGCCGATCTGGGGCCACGCGCGCATCGCCGAATTCACCACCAAGCACCGCGACGTCTACAAATACACGCACGACCAGACCGTGCGCCTGATCAACGCCGGCTATACCCCGCGCGAGATTGCCGACATGATCAAGCTGCCCAAGTCGCTCGCATCCTACTTCGGCGCGCGCGGCTACTACGGCGACCTGCGCCACAACGTCAAGGAAGTCTACCAATTCTATATCGGCGCCTACGACGGCAACCCGGCCAATCTCGATCCCCTGCCGCCGCAGGAATCCGCCAAGCGCTACATCGAATTGGCCGGCGGCATGGACAAGCTGGTGGCCGTGGCGCAAACCGCGTATGACAAGGGCGACTACCGCTGGGCCGCCGAATTGCTTAACCACGCGGTGCTGGGCGCGCCCGATTCCCAGGCAGCCAAGGCGCTATTGGCGCGCACTTACGACCAGATGGGCTACATGTCGGAATCGGCCACCTGGCGCAATAGCTACCTGACAGCGGCAGCGGAATTGCGCAACGGTCCGCCCAAGGTCGGCGTCAACAAGGCCGTCATGGTGGATATGCTGGCACAGACGCCGGTCGAGCGCTTCCTCGAAGCGATGGCGGCGAGCCTGGATGGCCCGGCGGCGGAAGGGAAAGACTTCAAGATCAACCTGGCGTTCTCCGACCTGCACGAATCCTACGTGCTATGGATAGAAAACGCCGTGCTGCATTTCAAGAAGGCACCCGCCGCATCGGACGCCAACGCCACGCTCACCGTGACCCATGACGTGTTCGTCAAGATGATAGCCGGCACGGCAGGTGTGAAGGATACGTTGCTAGGCGATGATTTGAAGGTCGATGGCAGCCGGGTCGACTTGCTGCGCTTTTTCGCATTACTCGACAAAGCGCCAGGTACCTTCCCCATCGTCACACCGAAGTGACGATCGCCCCTTTCCCGCAGACGGAAGAGGGGGACCGCGTCACGCCGCCTTGCGCAGCGGTTCGCCGATTTGTTTTGCAGCCGCTGCCGTCACGACTTGCGCCACCGCAGCAGTGAGCTTCTTCCCATAAGGCACGTGCAGGAATTCATTGGGTCCATGCGCATTCGACTTCGGTCCGAGCACGCCACACACCATGAATTGCGCCTTGGGGAAACCCTTTTCCAGCATGTTCATCAGGGGAATCGTGCCGCCCTGGCCGATGTAGCCGCAAGGGGCGCCATAGTATTGCTGCGAGGCGCGGTCCAGCACCTGTTCCAGCCAGGGCTCGGTAGTCGGCGCATTCCAGCCTGTGGCGGCGCCATGGTCGGGCTTGAAGATCACACGGGCGTTGTAGGGTGGATCGACTTCGAGCAAGCCCTTCAATTCATCGGCTGCCTGCACCGCATCGACCAGCGGCGGCAGGCGCAGCGAGAGCTTGAACAGCGTGCGCGGACGCAGCACGTTGCCGGCGTCGGCCAGCGCAGGCAAGCCCTCGGCCCCGGTGATCGACAGCGTAGGCAGCCAGGTGCGGTTCAACATCGCTTGCAGCGGATCGCTGGCCATCGGCAGCACCGGATTGCCGTCCGCGCCGCAAGCCCAAGGGTAATTTTTCCACACCGCGTCGCCCAGGATGGCTGCGGTTTGCGTGGTCTGTTTCATGCGCTCGACCGGAATCTCGCAGTGAAAGCCCGAAGGCAGCAAGCGCCCGGTCTTGCTGTCTTCGAGGCGGTCGATCAATTGGCGCATGATGCGGAACGACGACGGAATCACGCCGGAAGAGTCGCCCGAATGCACGCCTTCTTCCAGCACCTGCACTTCGAGCGCGCCGGTGATGTTGCCGCGCAGCGAGGTGGTGAGCCACAACTGGTCGTAGTTGCCTGCGCCCGAATCGAGGCAGACCACGAGCGACACCTCGCCCAGGCGCGTCTTCAGCGCATCGACATAGGGCAGCAAGTCGTAGCTGCCGGATTCTTCGCAGGTCTCGATCAAGCCGACGCAGCGCGGATGCGGCAAGCCCTGGTCCTTCAGTGCCTGGATCGCGGTCAGCGAGGCATAGACCGCGTAACCGTCGTCGGCGCCGCCACGGCCATAGAGCTTGTCGTCGACGTATTTCGGCGTCCATGGGCCGTAACCGGCGCGCCAGCCGGAGAATTCCGGCTGCTTGTCGAGGTGGCCGTACATCAGCACGGTATCGCCGCCGGCGGCACCGGAAGCCGGAATTTCAAAGAACAGCACCGGCGTGCGGCCCGGCAGCTTGATGATTTCGAGTTGCAGGCCGGTGATTTTCTGTGCCTGCACCCAATCGGCGGCATCGCGCACGACGCGGTCGATGTAGCCGTGCTTTTCCCAGTCCGCGTCGAAGCCGGGGCTCTTGGCCGGGATTTCGATGTAGCGCGTCAGGTTGGGAACGATTTCCTTGTCCCACTTGCCGTCGATAAAGGCTTGCAGGGTGCTGGGGTCGAGGTGTGCCATGGTGCGAATCTTTGATAGTGAGGCTAGTAGTATGGTCCAAACCGGAAATATTTTCCCGGAAAGCGGCCATTTCGCCATTTCCCGCTGTTTCGTGCCGAGCAGGCAAAAGTCTATTTGGCCAAAACGGCCATTTCCAGCAGAAAATGCTCCGCGCCGCAATTTGCGCTACGGCGTATTTTGATAGCCATCCGTCAAGGTATTGAGGAATTGCACCAGGTCGGCAATGTCGGCCGGCGAGAGTGCCGGCGCCATGCCCGGCTGGCGCGAAAACGGCATGTCGACGGTATCGACGTTGCCGCGATTGGCCGCCGGCAAATCATCGAACTTTTGCACGCTGCCGGCCACGCTCGGATACCACAGATCGGGATTGGTATCGCGCTCGATCAGGAAGGTTACCGCCGTGCTCAGGTCGGTAAAGCGCCCATTGTGGAAGAACACCTTGCGCGTGGCAACGTTGCGCAAGGAGGGCACCTTGAACGCGCCGCACAAGTCCTGGCGCGCCGTCAGGTCGGTGCGATAGGGGCCGCACACGCCGAGATCGTAATACGTCGCATCGGCGTTGGCGGGAATAGCCGGATTGCGCGGCACGCCGAGCACGGCGTAACGATGATTGGTGAAGTCGGGCGGGCTGCCGTCGGCACCGGCGCTGCTCGTATGGCAAGCGCTGCAATTACCCGTGGCCGGATCATTGAACAAGGCCAGGCCATGCGCTTCGGCGCTGCTCAACTGCAGCTTGCCGGCCAGGTAGAGATCGTATTTCGAGTTGTAGGGATGAAAGCCCGGGTCTTCGAGCTGATATTGCTGCAGCGCGTAGCTCAGGTCGGCAAAGGCCGCATCCGGATCGTTGAACACGTTGGCGCCGAACAGCTGCTGGAATTGCGCGGCATAGCTGGCCTGGCTCAAGCGCGCGATCACGGCGCTCTTGTCGGCGTTGGCCATTTCGAACGAAGCCGTCAGCGGCAGGACAGGCTGCTCCAGCAAGGTCGCGGCACGGCCGTCGAGATCGAAGCCGCCCACCGGATTGTCGAGCGCATCGAACGACGCGTCGGGCGTGCTGCCTATGTAGTTCAGCGAAGGCGGCGCGCGGAAGCCATGCTGATCGAGGTCGGCGCCGCCCAGTTGCACCGCCAGGTCGTCGACCTGGGCGTGGGCATTGTTCGGATTGTGGCAGGTCGAGCAGGCTTGCGCGCCCGAAGCGGACAGGCTGACATCGCTGAAAATCTTCCCACCCAGGACAGCGGCAGGACTTTCGCCCGGCGCAGGCGCGCTGCCGCCGCAACCTGCCAGCGACAGCGCCGCGCTTGCGGCAACTGCCGCAAGCGCCTTCTTCGAAGATCGCATAGGCTTATTTCGTGACCGCGATCAACGTGCTGTTATTGATCGAATACACCGTGCCGTCCGGCCCGATGGCCGTCGGCGTATAGGCTTGCCCATAGCCGTTGTCGAGCCAGATCGATTGCGTCAGCGTGCCGACGGTCAAGTCCCAGCGGTAGAGCTTGCCGTCTTCGCTGTTGATGAAAATGGCCTTGCCGTTGGGGTCGACCGCAGCCGAATTGACGCACCATTCGCGCACGGCGCCGGCCACGCCCGAAGCGGTGTCAGGACTTCGTTCATCACGGCGTTGCCGGCAATCGGATCGGACTCGACGGCATTCGGATCGAGAATCGCCATCTTGTTCTTGCCGTCGCCGGTACCGGTGTTGACGTAGTTGTTGTACTTCGTCATCAAGAGATAGCTCGACGTGCCGTGATAGGTCGCGACCAGCGAAGCGGGCACGATGGAGGGCGTATCGTCCCAGCCGAACGAGCCGGGCGTCTTGGAAACGGACAGCGCGGAATTGAAGTGCAGCAGCCAGCCGCGTGCGTTGTGCGCGGGGAAGTTCGATTCCAGCACACCGTAATAGACGTCGCCGTCCGGGCCGATCACCGGCGAGGCGGTTGCGTCGTCGCTGACCCAGGCCGGGTTGCCGGTGGAGGGATCGATCAGCTCGACCGCGGCCTTGGTGGCCAGCGTGGTGCTGTCCAGTGCCACCAGATAGCCGACGTCGCTGGTGCCTGTCAGCATCGGGCCATGCATCGACACGTAGAGCGTCGAGCCATCGCTGGAAACGCCGGGTGCGGCATTCATCGACGGCGCCATCCCGGTCTGGACCGGAACCCAGGTCGCCGTGCCGTCGGCGCCGATGCGCGCGAAGCCGCTGGACAGATTCGATGGATTGCTGCCGGTTACGACAAAGCCGAAGTAGATGTTGCCGCTGGCGTCCGACGTAATCGGCGTATCGATGAAGACCGTGCTGTCGTAGGTCGACGAAGCGGCGGAGTAGCTGTTTGCGCCATAGAACACCAGCGTCTGCAGCGTGCCGCCTGCGGAATCGGGATTGTCCATGTAATACACCTTGCCGCCTGCGCCGGGCATATAGACGCGATTGCTTTGGGTCAGGGTGGAGCCGAAGCTCGGAATCCAGTTGTGCGCCGGAATGACGTAGTCGCTGTTGGCCGACCAGATCAGCGCACCGCCGGCGCCGGCGTGCGCCTGCATCTGGAAGCCGCCATCGGTCTGCGTCTTCACCGCGATCAGCACCGTGTTGGCCGAGGTGATCATCGGCGAGCCATAGTGGATCGCCGTCGAGGTATCGATGGCCGTATCGATCGGCACTTCCCAGGCGATCTGCCCCAGGCTTTGCGCCGTGACGCCACCGTCAGCCAGCGTCGGCGCAAGATCGGTGTGCTGCGCATCGCGCGCATAGCCATACCAGGCCGGGCCGTCGACTGGCGGCGTGGTGCCGCCCGTGCCGCCACCGGACGTGCTGCCGCCGCCCCCCGAACTGCTGCTTCCCCCTCCACCGCCACCTCCCCCGCCGCAGGCGGCGAGCACGGCGGCGATGGCCAGTGTCAGCGCGGCGCCGGTCAGTATGCGTCCAAGCGAGAAGGAAATTTTCATGCTCACTCCTGTCTTTTATTAGTATTGGGGGGAATTAATTATTAAACAACCTCAACTAACTGGCAAGCAAACTTATTAGTTTGTTACAACTGCACCCGGCCTCCGGTTGTTGGCCCAAGGTTACATTCCAGCCGCGCTGGGTACCGCGTGGCTGGCGTCGGTCACCTTGTGCGGCAGCCGGGACTCAGAGAAATCGCAGCAATCGTTTTGCGGATCGATGACCAACTGACGCGTGTTCTTTTTTATTTTTTGTTCTCATAATCGGTCCGGTAGTTGCCGTGTAGAGTACTTAGTTTATATTTGAAACTATCACCCTGCGATGTGGTAAGATCCACTCCGGCTACAATGCGGGCAAAAGGAGCGCGACGGCATGAACCAGGTGATTTGCACGGTCGACGTGGTACTGCTGACGTTGAAGGAAAACGCGCTGCAGGTGGCGCTGTTGAAGCGCGACCGCGAACCGTTTCAAGGCAGTCTGGCGCTGCCGGGCGGCTACATCCATGCCGATGAAGATGCCGATGCACGCGATGCGGCGCTGCGTGTCCTGCGCGACAAGACCGGCATCGAAACGCCCTACCTGGAACAGCTCGCCACCTTCTCAGGCATGGGGCGGGACCCGCGCGGCTGGTCGGTTTCTGTCGTCTTCTACGCGCTGGTGTCGATCGATGTGATCGGCAAGTCCTGCCATCCGGGAGTGATGTTGTCCGACGTCGACCGCAAGCAAAAGCTGCCGTTCGACCATCGCGCCGTCATCGACACCGCCGTCGCGCGCTTGCGCAGCAAGAGCCAATATTCGTCCTTGCCGTGCCATCTGCTCGGCGAGAACTTCACCTTGCCGCAATTGCAGCGCGTGTATGAAGCCTTGATGGGCGAGGCGCTGAACAAGGTCAGTTTCCGCCGCAAGATCGCCGAGATGGACGTGCTCGAATCGCTCGAAGGGCAATTCGTGGAAGGGGCGCACCGGCCGGCGCAGCTTTACCGCTTGAAGCAGGAATGGCGCGACCAGCCGATGCTGCTCGAGCGCGGACTGTAAAGCGCGGCACGCCTGCGGCGCCACAAAATAGCGTCCATCCGAGTTCACATTTGTTAACGGTCCGACAAGGTACAATGTCGCGCCGTGCGACAACAATGCCTGGGAGGGACGAATGCGCAGATGGAACATGCTTGCGGGGTTGGCGATGGGGATTGCCGCGTCCGCTCATGCCGGGCCGGCAGGCCATGATCCCGGCACGACCAGCGTCGAGGCGGGGCAACTGACCTACTACGCCGCCTCGGGCGATACCTTGATCTCGATCGCACAAAAGCTCACCACCAGCGTCAACAACTGGTCCGTGCTGGGCAAGCTCAACCACGTCGGCAACGACCGGCGCATCCCGATCGGCAGCGCCATCGTGATCCCGGCCAATCTCTTGCCCGATGAGCC
>Ga0302316_10002568_pt1 | contig 13035 bp, 10 predicted proteins | sample III_Palsa_N3_2_FD_200456 | JGI IMG/M metagenome (GOLD analysis project Ga0302316, IMG submission 200456) | Peat permafrost microbial communities from Stordalen Mire near Abisko, Sweden - III_Palsa_N3_2 | ecosystem: Environmental > Terrestrial > Soil > Palsa > Peat permafrost | place: Sweden...
CGCGTACAGGATCACCGTCAGCCACAAGTGCTTGTAGCCGAACAGCGCGACGCTGAACGCATTCACGGCCATCCAGACCCACCAGTTCTCGATGAACTTGCGCCCGAGCAGCCAGGTGCCCAGGATGCTGCCCACCGTCGGCAGGGCGTCGAGCCAGGGCACGTCCGAATCGGTATAGCGGTGCAGCAGCCAGCCCGCCAGCGGCCAGGCGAGCAGCGTGAGCGCTCCGGCCGTTGCCGCCGTCCGGCGCGTGAGCGTGTGCACCAACAGTGCACCGCCATCGGCACCGCGCCCGCGCAGCCATTGCCACCAGCCCCACAGCGACATGGCGACGAAGAACAACTGCAGCGACGCCTCGCCGTACAGCTTGCTGTCGGCGAACAGCAGCGCGTAGAGCAGCGACGACAGCATCGCGAGCGGCCACGCCAGCACGTGCACGCGCATTTCGCAGCCCACCATCCACAGCGAGACGACGAACGCGACGATCTCGATCCACGTCATCGGCACGCCCCAGGCCGTGAAGGCCGGGACGAGCAGCGGATGGGCGAGGGCGAGGAGCGACTGAAGCATCGGGGTCACGAGCGCGGGCGCGAGGGCGCGCGCGCAGAAGGCATCACTTGCCGGGCGTAAGAACGACCAGCAGCTCGTCGGGCTTGATCATGCCCAGCTCGGAGCGCGCCTTCTCTTCCACCATCTCCAGGCCTTCCTTGAGGTCGGAGACCTCGGCCTGCAACTGGTCGTTGCGTTGCTTCGCCGCGTCGTTGGTCGTGTTCAGCGCGGCGAGCTCGGAGCGCATCTCGCTCACGTGGTGCACGCCGGACTTGCCGAACCACAGCTCCGCCTGCACCCATCCGATGAGCAGGATCAACGCGATCGTGACGAGTCGCATGGCGGAGGTTCAGGGCAGGGCGGGGGACACAGGCTGCAAGTCTACCGTCCCGCGCGTCCTCGCAGGATCAGCGCAGGTTGTAGAACGCCGCACGGCCCGGGTAGGTGGCGATGTCGCCCAGGTCTTCTTCGATGCGCAGCAACTGGTTGTACTTGGCGATGCGGTCGGAGCGGCTCATCGAGCCCGTCTTGATCTGGCCGGCATTGGAGCCGACGGCGATGTCGGCGATCGTCGAATCTTCCGTCTCGCCCGAACGATGGCTGATAACGGCCGTGTAGCCGGCGCGCTTGGCCATCTCGATGGCTTCGAACGTCTCGGTCAGCGTGCCGATCTGGTTGATCTTGATCAGGATCGAGTTGGCGATGCCCTGGTCGATGCCTTGCTTGAGGATCTTCGTGTTGGTGACGAACAGGTCGTCGCCCACCAGCTGGACCTTCTTGCCGAGCACTTCCGTCAGGTGCTTCCAGCCGGCCCAGTCGCCTTCGTGCATCGCATCTTCGATGGAGATGATCGGGTACTTGTCGACCCAGGTCGCCAGCATGGACGTCCATTCCTCGGCGGAAAGCTTCAGGCCTTCGCAGTCGAGCTGGTACTTGCCGTCCTTGTAGAACTCGCTGGCGGCGCAGTCGAGGCCGATCGCGATCTGTTCGCCCGCGGTGTAGCCGGCCTTCTCGATGGCTTCGAGCAGCAGCTGGATCGCGGCTTCGTGGCTGGCGACGCTGGGCGCGAAGCCGCCTTCGTCGCCGACGGCCGTGCTGATGCCGCGCTCGCCGAGGATCTTCTTGAGCGCGTGGAACACCTCGGCGCCGTAGCGCACCGCTTCGCGGAACGACGGGGCGCCGATCGGCAGGATCATGAATTCCTGGATGTCCAGGTTGTTGTTGGCGTGCTCGCCGCCGTTGATCACGTTGATCATGGGCACCGGCATCTGCATGCGGCCCATGCCGCCGAAGTAGCGGTACAGCGGCAGCCCGCTTTCTTCCGCGGCGGCGCGGGCGACGGCCATCGAGACGGCCAGCGTCGCGTTGGCGCCCAGGCGGGCCTTGTTGTCGGTGCCGTCGAGGTCGATCAGCGTCTGGTCCAGGAAGGCCTGCTCGGAGGCGTCCAGGCCCAGCACCGCTTCGGAGATCTCGGTGTTGATGTGTTCGACGGCCTTGAGCACGCCCTTGCCGCCGTAGCGGCTCTTGTCGCCGTCGCGCAGCTCGATGGCTTCGCGCGAGCCGGTGGACGCGCCCGACGGCACGGCCGCACGGCCCATCACGCCGCTTTCCAGCAGCACGTCGCATTCGACGGTGGGGTTGCCGCGGCTGTCGAGGATCTCGCGGCCGACGATGTCTACGATGGCACTCATGGTCTTTGCTCCTGGTTCTTCGGTATTCGTGGCCGGGCGGCGCAAGCCGCCGGGCGCGTGGCCGACGGCGAGGCCGGCGCGTTGCGGGGTACGGGCTGCACTCTGCCACAGCTGAGGCCACATTCGGGCCTGCGACGGTTACAGCACAGCATCAATCGACGGGCGCCCGGAGACGCCCCTCGGGATCAGGCAGCGGCCTTCTGCGCGGCGTCGGCGGCGGCGTGGTGCGCCAGCGCGGCCTTGATGAAGCTGATGAACAGCGGATGGCCGTCCCACGGCGTCGACTTGAACTCCGGGTGGAACTGCACGCCGACGAACCACGGGTGCACGTCCTGCGGCAGCTCGACGATCTCGGTCAGCTTCTCGCGTTGCGTCAGCGCCGAGATCACGAGGCCGGCTTCCTGCAGGCGGGCCAGGTAGTGCTCGTTGGCCTCGTAGCGATGGCGATGGCGCTCGGTGACGACCTTGCCGTAGATCTGGCTGGCCAGCGTGCCGGGCTCGACGTCGGAGCTCTGCGCGCCCAGGCGCATCGTGCCGCCCAGGTCGGAGTTCGCATCGCGCTTCTGGATGCTGCCGTCGGCGTCTTCCCATTCGTCGATCAGCGCGATCACCGGATGCGGCGTGTGCGGATCGAACTCGGTGGAGTTGGCGTTGGCCAGCCCCGCCTTGTGGCGCGCGTACTCGATGGTGGCCACCTGCATGCCCAGGCAGATGCCCAGGTAGGGGATGGAATGCTCGCGGGCGTACTGCGCCGCGATGATCTTGCCTTCCACGCCGCGCTTGCCGAAGCCGCCGGGCACCAGGATGGCGTCGAACTTCGCCAGCTGCGACGCGCTCTCGGGCGTCAGCGTCTCGGAGTCGACGTACTCGATGTTGACGCGCGCGTGGTTGTGGATCCCCGCGTGGCGCAGCGCTTCGTTGAGCGACTTGTACGAGTCGGACAGGTCGGTGTACTTGCCGGCCATCGCGATCGTGATCTCGCGCTGCGGATGGTTGACCTCGTGCACCAGCAGATCCCAGCGCTTCAGGTCGGCCGGGCGCGTGAGCAGTTGCAGCTTCATGCAGATCTGCTCGTCCAGCCCTTGCTCGTGCAGCATGCGCGGCACGCTGTAGATGGTCTTGGCGTCCCACATCGAGATCACGCCGTGCATCGGCACGTTGGTGAACAGCGAGATCTTCTCGCGCTCGTCGATCGGCACCTCGCGGTCGGCGCGGCACAGCAGCACGTCCGGCTGGATGCCGATCTCGCGCATCTTCTGCACGGTGTGTTGCGTCGGCTTGGTCTTCAACTCGCCGGCGGTGGCGATGAAAGGCACGTAGGTGAGGTGGACGAACGCGGTGTTCGTCGGCCCCATCTTCAGGCTCATCTGGCGCACGGCCTCGAGGAAGGGCAGCGATTCGATGTCGCCGACGGTGCCGCCGATCTCCACGATCGCGACGTCGATCTTCTCGGGATTGGTGCCCATGCCGGCGCCGCGGCGCACGAACTCCTGGATCTCGTTGGTGACGTGCGGGATCACCTGCACCGTCTTGCCGAGGTAGTCGCCGCGGCGCTCCTTCTCGAGCACGCTCTTGTAGATCTGGCCGGACGTGAAGTTGTTGGTGCGCTTCATGCGCGTTTCGATGAAACGCTCGTAGTGGCCGAGGTCGAGGTCGGTCTCGGCGCCGTCGTCGGTGACGAAGACCTCGCCGTGCTGCATCGGCGACATCGTGCCCGGATCGACGTTGAGGTACGGATCCAGCTTGAGAAGGGTGACCTTGAGGCCGCGCGATTCCAGAATCGCCGCCAGGGAAGCCGATGCGATGCCCTTGCCTAGCGAGGACACCACGCCGCCGGTGACGAAGACGAACTTGGTCATGTCGATGGGCTTTCTGCTTCGAGGGACGCGCGCGTTCGGTGGAACGCGGGCCCGCCGCAGGAATGCCTTGGTGGTAAAGCGCGATTATACGGGAGCGACCGATGCGCCCGCGGGCTGGCGCAGAGTCAAGTCGCCGGTTTCGGATGCCGTGGTCGCGGCGCGACCGGATTCATCGAGTTGAGCAGTTCCAGCACCAGCATCGCCGTGTCGTCGGGACGCTCCATCGGGTACAGGTGCGAGCCCTCGATCCAGCGCCAGCGGTCGCCGGCCAGCTTGTGCGAGCTGGCGAAACCGCCCTGGCGCATCTCGGCCGAGCGGGTGCCGGCGATGAAGCCGACGGCGCAGCGCGGCGGATGCTTCTTCAGCAGCGCCGGCACGTGGTGCGGCAGCGTGTTGTAGATGCGGGTCTCGATGTCGCGATGCACGGCCAGCACGACCTTGTCGTCGACGTTCTCGAAGCCGGCGTGCACGTAGGCCTCGAGCATGCGCGGGTCCCAGCGCGCGAACGCCGACTTGGCCGCGAAATGGGCGTGCACGGCCTCGCGTGACGGCCATTCGTGGCGGCGCTTGCGCGAGATCGCGCCCGGGCCCACGCGCTCCATCAGGCCCGCGCGCTTGGCCATGTGCACGCTGTGCGCGCGCCAGCCGGTGACGATGGGCGAATCCAGCATCACGAGGCCGCCGACCAGGTCGGGCCGCTTGCAGGCCGCCATCAGGCTCACGAGTCCGCCCAGCGAATGGCCCACCAGCATCGCGCCGGCGAGGTCGTTGGCGACGATGAAGTCGGTGAGCTGGTCGCGCAGCCGCGGCCAGTTGCTGGTGACGGGATAACGGACGTCGTGGCTGAAGCGTGCCGGCGCTTCGACGCGCCAGCCGGCGGCGCGCCAGACGTCGAAGATCGGTTCGTAGACGCCGGCGGGAAACCCGTTCGCGTGGGCGAAGACAATTGTCCTGGTCACACCACTTTCTCGGTTTCGTTGTGGATCTTCTTCAGAGTTTCGTAGCGCGGCGCGTCCACGATCAGCGGCGTGCCGGTGGTCGATGCCGTCGCGCCCCACTGGGGATCGTCCATGTCCTCGAACACCTCCCGCAGGCGTCGTCCCCACGAGTCGCGCACCATGCGGAAATACGGGTTCTGGTCGTCGATGCAGGCGATCTGGTCGGACTGCAGCTTGCCTTCCTCGTAGACGACGAGATCGAGCGGCAGGCCCACCGACAGGTTGGATTTCAGCGTCGAATCCATCGACACGAGCGCGCACTTGGCGGCCTCCTCGAGCGGCGTCGTGGGCGTGAGCACGCGGTCGAGGATGGGCTTGCCGTACTTGGACTCGCCGATCTGGAAGAAGCAGGTCTCGCGCGTCGCCTCGATGAAGTTGCCGGCCGAGTAGACGAGGAACAGCCGCATCGCCTCGTTGCCGATCTGGCCGCCGAAGATGAAGCTGGCGACGAAATCCATGCCGTTGTTCTTCAGGCTGGGGCCGTCGTTCTCGTAGACGCGGCGCACGGCCGCGCCCAGCACGCGCGCGGCGTCGAACATGCTCCTGGCGTTCCAGATCGTGATCGGCTCGTCGTCGCCCTCGGGTGTCCGGTTCGGCAGCGCTTCCACTTGCAGGATCTCGCGCACCGACTGCGAGATCGACAGGTTGCCGGCCGACAGCAAGGTCATGAAACGGTCGCCAGCCTTCTCGTAGACGATCATCTTGCGAAAGATGCTGATCTGGTCGAGCCCGGCATTGGTGCGCGAGTCCGACAGGAAAACGAGTCCGGCGTTGAGCCGGATGCCGACGCAATAGGTCATGGAATGTCTCTTGTTGTGCGGTGCGGGATCGATTGTCGCGCCTGCGGGCCCGGTTCGCCTGAACGGGCCGGGCTAAACCGTGCGGGCTGTCCCGATTTCAGTCTTTCGGCAACAACGCCTTGAGCCGGTACAGCGCCTCCAGCGCCTCGCGCGGGGCCAACTGGTCGGGGTCGATCGCGGCAAGCGCGGCTTCGGCGCGCGAGGGCCCGGCCGCGGCCGCCGCCGCGTCGGCTGCGGCCGGCGCCGCGAACAGGTCGACCTGGGCGGCCCCGCTACTCTGCTGTGCTTCGAGCGCCTCCAGCGTCGCGCGGGCCTGGCGTACCAGGGCGGACGGCATGCCGGCCAGCTTGGCCACCTGCACGCCGTAGCTGCGGCTGGCCGGGCCGGCTTCGATCGCGTGCAGGAACACGATCTGGTCGCCGCTTTCGGCGGCCGACACGTGCATGTTGAGCGCGCCGGCGTGCTTGGTGGGGAAGTCGGTCAGCTCGAAATAGTGCGTGGCGAACAGCGTGAACGAGCGGTTCTTCTCGTGCAGGTGCGACGCGATCGCGCCCGCCAGCGCGAGGCCGTCGAACGTGGACGTGCCGCGGCCGATCTCGTCCATCAGCACCAGCGAGCGGTCGGTCGCGCTGTGGATGATGGCCGCCGCCTCGGTCATCTCGACCATGAAGGTGGACTGCGCATTCGCCAGATCGTCGGCCGCGCCGATGCGGGTATGGATCGCGTCGATCGGCCCCAGCCTGCAGCGCGCCGCGGGCACGTACGAGCCGATTGCCGCCATCAGCGTGATCAGCGCCACCTGGCGCATGAAGGTGCTCTTGCCGCCCATGTTGGGGCCGGTGACGATCAGCATGCGGGTGCGGGCGTCGAGCCGGCAGTCGTTGGCGATGAAGTTGCCGCCGCCGGTCTCGGCCAGGCGCGCCTCGACCACCGGATGGCGGCCGCGCTCGATGTCCAGGCACGGGTGGTTGACGAATTCGGGGCGGCACCAGCCCAGCGTCTGCGCGCGCTCGGTCAGCGCGCACAGGGCGTCCAGCGACGACAGCGCGCGCGCCAGCTCGCCCAGTATGCCCAGCGTGGGCTGCAGCTCGTCGAGCAGTGTCTCCCACAGCAGCTTCTCGCGCGACAGCGAGCGCTCCTGCGCCGACAACGCCTTGTCCTCGAACGCGCGCAGCTCGGGCGTGATGTAGCGCTCGGCATTCTTCAGCGTCTGGCGGCGCTGGTAATCGGCCGGCACCTTGTCCAGGCCCGACGTGGTGACCTCGATGTAGAAGCCGTGCACCTTGTTGTACTGCACGCGCAGGTTGGCGATGCCGGTGCGCTCGCGCTCGCGCGTCTCCAGCGCCACCAGGTAGTCGTCGCAGTTGGTGGCGATGGCGCGCAGTTCGTCGAGCTCGGCATCGAAGCCCGAGGCGATCACGCCGCCATCGCGCAGCAGCACCGCGGGCTCGGCGGCGATGGTGGCGGCCAGGTGCTGCGCGATGCGCGGATCGGGATGCAGCGCGGCGTGCAGGCGCAGGAGCAGGGCGCTGAGAGACGGCTCGTCGAGCAGCGGTTCCTCGAGCGCGTCCGACGGCCGGCAGTGGTTCGGTGGCAGGCAGGCGACCAGTTGCGGCAGCAGCGCGAGCGTGTCGCGCAGGCCCGCAAGCTCGCGCGGGCGCACCTGGCGCAGCGCGATGCGCGCGGCGATGCGCTGCACGTCGCTGACGCCGCGCAGCGCCTGGCGCAGCGGCTCGGGGCCGTGCGTGGCCAGGACAGCGATCGCGTCGTGGCGCTCCAGCGCGTCCTTGCGGTCGCGCAGCGGATGGGTGAGCCACAGCCGCAGCTGGCGGCTGCCCATGCCGGTGCGGCAGGTGTCCAGCAGCGACAGCAGCGTCGGCGCCGACTCTCCGCGCAGCGTCTGCGTCAGCTCGAGGTTGCGCAGCGTGGCCGGCGGCAGGTCCAGCAGCTCACTGGCCTTCTCGACACCCAGCGACTTCACGTGCCCCAGCGCATGCTTGGCGCCGCCGGACGTGTGCTCCGCATAACTGATCAATGCAGCGGCGGCGGCATGCGCGCGCGGCAGTTCCTGCGCGTTGAAGCCCGCCAGCGTCGAGACGCCCAGCAGCTCGCACAGCTTGCGCAGGCCCAGTTCGGTGTCGAACTGCCACGCGGGGCGATTGACCACGGCCACCGCGCCCTGGCGCACGGCCATCGGCGCCGCGTCCGGGGACACCAGGATCTCGGCCGGCGCCAGCCGCGCCAGCCACGACGGCAGCTCGGCCTCGGTGCACTCGCCCAGCCCCAGCCGGCCCTCGGCCAGCGCCAGCCAGGCGAGGCCCACGCGCGCGCGTGACGCGAACACCGCCAGCAGCACGGTGTCCTGGCGCTCGGCCAGCAACTCGGAGTCGGTGACCGTGCCCGGCGTGACGACGCGCACCACCTTGCGCTCGACCGGGCCCTTGCTGGCGCCGACCTCGCCCACCTGCTCGGCGATCGCCACCGCCTCGCCCAGCTTGATCAGGCGCGCCAGGTAGGACTCGATCGAATGCACCGGCACGCCGGCCATCACCACCGGCTCGCCATTCGAGCTGCCGCGCGTGGTCAGCGTGATGTCCAGCAGCCGGTGCGCCTTGCGGGCGTCGTCGAAGAACACCTCGTAGAAGTCGCCCATGCGGTACAGCATCAGCGTGTCGGGGAAGTCCGCCTTCAGCCGGAAGTACTGCGCCATCATGGGCGTGTGACCCGACAGGTCGCCTGACAACCCCGCCTTGTCCTTGGTTTCGTTATTCATCAAGCGCTTGGGACGTTTTCAACAGGGAGGATGACCGCGTTTGGCAGCGTCTGCCGTCGCGTGCCACCAGGATTCGGGGCGCTGCGGGGGAACTGAACGATGTTAGCAAACGAACTTTTGGAGGACGGCGTCAAACCGATACCAGCAGCCTCATTTTCCGCGAGAACGCGAAGGGGCTCCCCGGTCGGTGGCGAAGACACCGGAATTCGCGTTTTGACCCGCTGTCAAATCGGGCTTCCGTCCTTGCGTGGCCGCCGCCAACAGCGACCCAAGCGAGCTGGGCACTCGGAAGGGCGTGTCGACAGCGCCGTGCCGATTTTTATCGGTCGCGCGACGCATCCGCCGCCTCGGCGCGGTATTCTGGCCATGCACTTGGAGATATCGATGACACCCAGGCAGCTACTTGTCAGTTCGTTCCTTGCCCTCCCGCTGGCCGCCGTGCCGCTCGCGGCGTCCGCGCAGGACGCGCGTACCGCGAAGTGGGTCAACCTTCGGGCCGGACCCGATCGCGACTACCCGCTCGTCGGCAGCTTTGGCCCCGGCACTGGGCTGGCCGTGCAGGGATGCACCGCCGGCTACGGCTGGTGCGACGTCATCGGCCCGAACGGCGCGCGGGGCTGGGTCTATGCCGGCAACATCAACTATGCCTACCAGAGCGGCTACGTGCCGCTGCTGAACTACGGCCCGCAGATCGGCCTGCCGATCGTCACGTTCGTGATCGGCAGCTATTGGGGTTCCTATTACCGCAATCGGCCGTTCTACAACACGATTCCGCGCTGGCAGCATCATCGCCCGCCGCCGCGACCGATCGTGCGCCCGCCGGGGCCGCCGCCGCGGCCCGGTGTGCGTCCGCCCGACAATCACCGACCGCCTGCGGGCGTGCGGCCACCGGGTGGCAACCGGCCGCCGCCGTCGGTCCGTCCTCCGGGTGGCGGGCGACCGGGCGATGGCGGTGGAGGCCGGCCTCCAGGCGGTGGCGGCCGCCCCGGCGGAGACAGCGGCGGGCGACCTGGGCCCGGCGGCGCAGGCGGCGACGGCAGTCGCCCGAGTGGGCGAGGCGACCAGCCGAACCAGTGAGCCGCACGAAGAGGGTCAGCAGGCCGGAATCGAAGCCGCTCTGAGCGACCCAGGACGTGACGGCGCGCGTGAAATCGACGAGGCCGCTGCCGCGGGTCTCGATGGTGAGGGCGGTGCTGGTCTGGCGAAGCACTCGCGCAGGATAGCGAATGCCGCCGGACGCGGGGCGTTCAGCGCTGCTTCGGCGTGCGCGGGCCGCTGACCTTCAGTGCCTTGCGCGCCTTGACCGGCTCGGGCGCGGCGGACGGCAATGTGGCTTCCGCGAGGAACGCGTCGGTCGCGTCGATGGCGGACTGGGCGGCGCCTTCGGTCGGCGTCGTACCGTCGTCCTTGAGCACGCGCGAGTAGGGCGCGAGGATGCCCACCAACTGGCCGTAGACCTTCGGGTTGCCGGCAACGACTTCGCGCTGGTACAGGAAGTCGGCCTCGCCGCTGAAGTTGCCGATCAGGCCACCGGCCTCGGTGATGATCAGGGATGCGGCGGCGATGTCCCACGGGCTGAGACCGGTCTCGAAGAAGCCGTCGTAGTAGCCGGCGGCCACGTAGCAGAGGTCCAGCGAGGCGGCGCCCGGGCGGCGCAGGCCGGCGCACTGCTGCGAGATCTCCTCGAACATCTTCATGTAGCGCTTGAAGTTGTCGCCCTTGCGGAACGGGAAGCCGGTGCCGATCAGCGAGTCGGCCAGGCGCAGGCGCTTGGACACGCGCAGGCGGCGCTCGTTGAGGTAGGCGCCGCGGCCGCGCGAGGCGATGAACAGGTCGTTGCGCGACGGATCGTAGACGACCGCCTGCTGCACCACGCCGCGCCACGCCAGCGCGATCGACACCGCGTAGACGGGGAAGCCGTGGATGAAGTTGGTGGTGCCGTCCAGCGGATCGATGATCCACAGGAACTCGCTGTCCTTGGCGCCCAGTTCGCGACCCGATTCCTCGGCGAGGATGCCGTGGCCCGGGTAGGCCGCGAGCAGGGTTTCGACGATGACCGCTTCCGCATGCCTGTCGACTTCGGTGACGAAGTCGTTCACGCCCTTGCGCTCCACTTGCACCTTCTCGATGTCCAGCGAGGCACGGCTGATGACCGACCCCGCGAGTCGCGCCGCCTTGACGGCAATGTTGAGCATCGGGTGGAGGGTCAAAGACATGGGCGATTCCAATGGGGGCATGCGCCGCTCCACAGGGAGCGGCGACGAAGCGGAAGAAGGGCAACAGCGACGAAAGAGCGGTGCGAGAGCCGGGCGGCGAAACGCGGTCTTCAAACGACCATGACCAGCGGCGCGACAATGCGGGCAATCCCTATTTTAGCCGGCCAGGCGCTCGAAGTCACGCGAGCGGGTCCGGCGCCCTCCTGGAGCGGTGTACTTCTTGACAGATTCGACGCGATTCATCCTGGTCGACACCAGCCATCCGGGCAACGTCGGCGCCACGGCGCGGGCGATGAAGGTGATGGGCTTCAGCGACCTGGTGCTGGTCACGCCGCGCTTTGCCGACGTGCTGACGCAGCCCGAGGCGATCGCGATGGCCTCGGGTGCGACCGACATCCTCGAGCGCGCGCGCATCGTCGCCACGCTGGACGAGGCGCTGGACGGCGTGACCTTTGCCTGCGCCACCGCGATGACACCGCGCGATTTCGGGCCGCCCACGCGCGCGCCGCGCGACGCCTTTGCCGAACTCGCGTGCAGCGACCACCGCGTCGCCTTCGTGTTCGGCGGCGAGCGCTTCGGCTTGTCCAACGACCACGTCTACGCCTGCCATCTGTGCCTGAGCATTCCCACGCAGCCGGAGTACGGCTCGCTCAACCTGGCGCAGGCGGTGCAACTGCTGTCCTACGACTGGCGCCAGGCCCAGGGCGGCTTTCCGGTGGTCGAACGCACGCAGGTGCCCGTGGAGGCCGACGCCACCGCCGTGCGCGGGCTGTTGGGGCACTGGCGCGAGATGCTGGTGCAGATAGCCTTCCTCGACCCCGCCGTGCCGCGCAAGCTGATGGCGCGGCTGCACCAGCTCGTCAATCGCGCGCAGGTGACCACCGAAGAGGTGCACATCCTGCGGGGCATCGCGCGGCAAGTGCAAAAGGTCACCAGCAGGAAGGACTGACAGCACCGCCCGCGGGGCGATGCGCGGGCCGCCCGGCAGCTGGCAGGGGCTCCCGATACACTGCCCGTTCCCTGGAACCACGAGCATCCCATCCATGTTCTCCCGCTTGCGTGAAGACATCACCTGCATCCTCGAGCGCGATCCCGCGGCCCGCTCGCGCCTGGAGGTGCTGCTCTGTTACCCGGGCCTGCATGCGCTGATCTGGCATCGCCGCGCCCAATGGTTCTGGACGCACGGCCTGCATGTGCCGGGGCGCTTCCTGTCGCACCTCGGGCGCTTCTTCACGGGCATCGAGATCCATCCCGGCGCCACCATCGGCCGACGCGTGTTCATCGATCACGGCATGGGCGTGGTCATCGGCGAGATGGCGGAGATCCACGACGACTGCACGATCTACCAGGGCGTCACGCTGGGCGGCACCTCGCTCGTCAAGGGCGCCAAGCGCCACCCGACGCTGGAGCGCGGCGTGATCATCGGCGCCAATGCCAGCGTGCTGGGCGGCTTCACCGTGGGCGCTGGCGCGCGCGTGGGCTCGGGCGCGGTCGTCACGCGCCCCGTGCCCGCGGGCGCGACGGCGGTCGGCAACCCGGCGCGCATCATCGCGGCCGAGACCGACGCCGCACGCGAGGCCACGGCCGCGCGCCTGGGCTTCTCGGCCTACGGCGTGACGCAGGGCGACGATCCGGTGGCGCTCGCGATGAAGGGCCTGATCGACAACGCCTCGCTGCACGAACACCAGATCGCGCTGCTGTGGACGGCGATCGAGCGCGTGCTGGCTGTCGGCGTCGTCCAGGCCAGGGACTGCGTGCCCACCGACGCGCAGACCGACGAGAAGTTCGATGCCGAGGGCCTGAGCCGGCTGGTGAAGTAGTGCGGTAGTGCGTTGCACGATCGATCACCTGACGGTCACGGCGCCGACGCTGGCAAGCGGTGCTGACTACGTCTTCCGCTCGCTCGGCGTCACGCCGGGGCCGGGCGGCGAGCATCCCCGCATGGGCACGCACAACCTGCTGCTCAAGCTGGGGGCATCGACTTTTCTCGAGGTGATCGCGCCCAATCCTTCCGCCGTGCGCCCTGATCGCCCGCGCTGGTTCGGACTCGACGGCGTCGCGGCGACGAGCGAGCCGCGGCTGGCCGCCTGGGTCGCGCGCACCGACGATCTGCACGCATGCCCGGCCCACCTGTTGGGCACGTTGGGGC
>Ga0302316_10002574_pt1 | contig 13012 bp, 7 predicted proteins | sample III_Palsa_N3_2_FD_200456 | JGI IMG/M metagenome (GOLD analysis project Ga0302316, IMG submission 200456) | Peat permafrost microbial communities from Stordalen Mire near Abisko, Sweden - III_Palsa_N3_2 | ecosystem: Environmental > Terrestrial > Soil > Palsa > Peat permafrost | place: Sweden...
GGGCTGAAAGCCCGACCCATCCGAGGTTCGCTACGCCTCAGCCAAAGTGAAAGACATACGCATACAACAACGCAACACCCCCAACCACCATCGCCAGCAGAATGCTGTGCTTCAACGTAAACCGAAATAGCTTCACCTGCTCCGCCGCATTCAATCCTGTAGCCGCCGCCGCAATGGCAATCGTCTGCAGGCTGATCATCTTTCCCATCACCCCGCCCGAGGAATTCGCTGCCGCCATCAACACCGGATCGAACCCCAGCCGCTGCGCTGTCACCACTTGCAGATTCCCGAACAACGCATTCGAGCTAGTGTCGGAACCCGTAAGAAACACGCCCATCCATCCCAGCAACGCACTGAAGAACGGAAACAACCGTCCCGTCGCCGCAAACGCCAAACCGAGCGTAGCCGTAGCCCCGCAATAATTCATCACAAACGCAACCGCTAACACCGAGCTAACCGTCGCCGTCGGCAACAGAAGCTGCTTCACCACGGCGAGCAGCACCCGTCCAAAGCGCGCGGGACTCATCCGCAGACACGCTGCCGAAAGCAGCGTCGCAATCATGCAGGCCGTGCCCGGTGTCGCCATATAGTTGAACGCAAAGACCGCATGGTAGGGCGAAGCTTTTGCAACGATCGGCGGCACGCGATACACCACGTCATGCAGCAGTGGCCAGTGCAGGGAAATCGTCGCCCTCTCGAAAATCCGCTGCAGCGGCCGCCATCCGGAAAGAATCACGCACGCAACCAGTAGCCCGTAAGGCATCCATGCATAGAGAACTTTGCCAACCGGGTAGCTCGGGATTGAGCGCTCCTCCATCGAAAGCTCAACCTCAACCCCGACCGCTTTCCTCGAAGCCGGCGTCGAACCCATCCGCGCAAATCGCTCCATCATCAACGCCGCATGACCCGCCGCCATCACACGTCCCCGGCGCAACCGCAGCACCATCACCAGCGCCACAATTGCCGTAATAGCCGCAAGAATATCCGTAAGCTGTGGCCCAACATAGATCGACACAAACAACTGCATTGCCCCAAACACCGACCCCGCCACCAGCATCGGAACCCATATCCCACTAGTCGCGCCAAACCCGCCGACAGCAACGATCAAATACGTGGGAATGATCAACGCAATCGGTGTGCAGATCATTCCAATCGCCCCACTCAGCTTGTCCAGCGAAAGCCCCGTAATCCCCGCCAGCGTAATGATCGGAATACCGATCGACCCAAACGCTACCGGCGCCGTATTGGTCAGCAGGCAAATCGCCGAGGCACTGAACGGCGAAAACCCCAACCCGATCAGCATGCTCGCAGCAATCGCCACCGGTGTTCCAAACCCCGCCGCGCCTTCAAGGAACGCTCCAAACGCAAAAGCAATCAGCAACGCCTGCAACCGGGGATCAGGCGTCAGCCGCCCAATCGAGTCCTTGATGATCTCGAACTGCCCGGTCTCCACCGTCACCCGGAACAGCGCAATCGCCCAGAAGATCAGCCACGTAATCGGAAACAGCCCAAACGCAATACCAAGCCCCGCAGCACTCAATGCCATGCGCAACGGCATGTGATAGGCCAGCGTCGCCAGCAGGAACGTCACACCAAGCCCGCACAACCCTGCAATCCACGCAGGCCGCCGAAATACGCCAAGCAGCAGCAACAGCGTCAGGATCGGCAGCGCAGCCAGCACTACGGAGAAACCGAGGCCATGCCCAAAGAGCAGATAGGTCTGGAACCAGGTCAAGAATCGTCTCCGCGCGTCCGCTTGCGTCAAAAGTGGGTTCGCTGCGATGGTAGGCTAAGGGCCACGTGGTGGTCTAGCGGCGCAGTCTTTCGCCGCCTTTTAGAATTGTCATCCTGAGCATCGCGAAGGACCTGCTTCTTGCTCATGCCCCCAACGAACACAAAAGGAACACCGCAATGATGGAACAGATTGTCGCCTTCGGAAAAAACGGATTGAAGCTCCACCTGCCTGACGGCCCCCGCTACGAAGTCCTGCGCGCCCATTCGGCCGACCCAATCCAAAACGTCCGTCAGGCCCTTGACGCTGCGCTTGACTCACCAATCGGCAGCGCATCCTTGTCTGAACTGGCTGCCGGCAGGAAGACCGCCGCCATCTCCGTCTGCGACATCACCCGCCCCGCCCCAAACCCGATCACCCTCCCGCCGATTCTGGAGCGTCTCCACGCCGCCGGAATGAAGCCCGAAGATATCACCCTCTGCATCGCCACAGGACTGCACCGGGAGGCCACAAAAAGCGAGTTAAACACCATTTTAGGGCCCGAAATTGCATCAAAATACCCCATTTTTAACCACGATGCGAAGGTCCGCGAAGACCATTCTTACCTTGGAGACACCAGCCGCGGCACACCGGTCTGGATTTCCAACCGCTTCCTCGACGCGGACCTGCACATAACGCTGGGCTTTATCGAACAACACCTCATGCTCGGCTTCTCCGGCGGGCGAAAGCTGATTGCTCCCGGTTTAGCCGCGCAGGAAACGATAAAAGTCATTCATTCGCCAAGGTTTATGCGTGAAGCCCTGGCTGTAGAAGGCTCCATCGATAACAACCCCATCCACGCCGATCTTTTGGAAATCGCCAAAATGGCCGGCCACCATTTCATGCTCGATGTCACTCTCACGCCAAGCCGTGAAATATCGGGCATTTTCGCTGGAAACCCGGTTCAGGCGCATGCTGCGGGTGTCGATTTCATGCGGCGGTCTTCGGTGGAGTATGTGCCGGAGTTTGTCGATGCCGCTATCACCAGCGCTGCGGGGATGCCGCTCGATCTCACGTTTTACCAGACAGTGAAGGGCATCACGGCGGTGCAGCATATCGTGAAACCGGGCGGGAAAATTCTGATACTGAGCGAGTGCTCCGAGGGCGTTGGTTCGCCGGAGTTTGCGGAGAAGGTTGCGAATTACAAGGGTGCGCAGAGCTTTCTGGATGAGATCAAGGATTCGCCGGTTGTTCCAGATCAGTGGCAGTTGGAGAAGCTTGCGCTGGTGGCCTTGAAGCATCCGCTGACGTTTTATGCACCGGGCACAAAGCCTGAAGAAATGGGTGCGCTTGGTGCCCAGAGCTTTGCGACCGCAGACGATGCGGTCAGAGATCTTGTGAGCGATCTGCCTGCTGATGCGCGGATTGCCATCCTTCCTGACGGACCCTATGCCTATGCCCGAGTAGAGCCGTCGAGTGCGCTCGCGTAATCCGCTGTCGTAAGCGGGCGCGCGATGCCACAATAGAAAGAAACAGGACACGGAGGAAATTTTGACGGGCATGCTTTCCGACAGGTCGCTCGCACGCCTGCGCTGGATATGTGCCCTGTTGTTCGTCGGCCTGTTCGCCTATTACGTGGCTGATACGATCCGCTGGCCGATGATCTGGGATACCCCGGTCATGCACTATGTGCACTTCCTGATCACCCGCGGTTTCCATCCGTACTCCCAGATCACCGACATGAACCTTCCCGGCTGCTATCTCACCGAAGGCTGGGGAATGGCAATTTTCGGATGGAGTGACCTCTCGTGGAGGATCTACGAGTTCTTCCTGATGGCTGTACTCGTTGCCAGTGGGATGGTGCTTGGCGGGCGGCGCAATTGGTTTGCCGGAGTTTATGCGGCGTCGTTCTTCCTCGTCATGCATGGTTCTGAAGGCCCTAGAGTCGCGACCGAGCGCGATGAGCTCATGGCGATTCTTCTGGTTGCCGCTACGGCCTTGATGTTCGTTGCTCTCCGGCACCGGGCTCCGGTGTGGATGGCGCCCTTTGGTTTGCTGTCCGCGCTGGCCATGTCGTTGAAACCGGGTGCTTTGCTCATGGAGCTGGGGCTTCTGGTCCTGCTCTTTTTCCACCTGCGGCGGCTCAATCAACGAACCGGCTCTTATCTACTGTGGGCGTTGCTTGGGAATCTGGTGATCGGCTGGGTGGTACTCGACTTTCTGCTGAAAAATCACGCTATCGAACCGCTGCTGTTTATTGTGTTCAAAATAGTGCCTTCGTACGCGAAGCTGGTTCAGCCTGGCTTTGGCTATATGGTCCGGCATTTACTGCCTGCGGCGATTGCGCCACTGGCTGTCGTCGGGTTTGCGGCTTTCGTGCAGCGCTCGGGGCGGTTGGGGCTGGAGCGGTGCGCATTGTTTCTCGGCATGGTGGTGGGCGCTGTGTCTTACTTCATGCAGAGTAAGGGGCTCACGTACCACCGCTACATGGTCGTGTTGTTTTTGCTCCTGTGGGTTGGGTGGGAGCTATCGGAAGCGATGCACCGCGAGAACGTGCGGTCGCGCTGGACGGCTGTAGTGGGGGCCGCGCTGCTGTACCTGGTGGTGGCGCCGTACTACGTCAGGCTGATGCAGCTCAGTCCGCATACGACAACTGAAGAAATCTATCCGATGCCCTTCAAATTGCAGAGCGATCTGGAGCAGTTGGGTGGCGATACCCTGCAGCGGCAGGTTTTGTGCCTCGATATGGTAAACGGCTGTTTCGATGCACTTTACCGGTTGCGACTGGTGCAGAACACGGGAGCAACGGGCGATATGCTACTGTTTGCTCCAACCAGTGATTTTGCAGTGGATTACTACAGAGGCTGGTTTATGGATCGCGACCGCGAAAACCCCGCGAATGTCGTGGTGCTTGAGAGCGAATGGTATCAACACGAAACACCCAGTTTCGATAAATTGAGCGCCTGGCCGGCCTATGCGGCTTATCTGGAGCAAATGTACGTCCCTGTAATTGAGCGGCATTTTGGCGATAGCGGAGCCGCTCCGGCGTACCGAATTTACCTACGCAAGGGAAGCTCGGTTCTGGCCCGCGAACAGTCTAACCCACTGAAATAACAGAAGATCCGCACCGGATTTTACATAAAAACCAGCTGCCGGTTGATGCAACGGCCTATCCGCGCCGATAGGATTTCTGCGTATATCGTGTTGCCAAAATGGTCTTCGGGTTGTCCACCAAAGTGGCACATACGATACCACTTTTTTGGTATTCTGGCGCACTTTGGAGTGCTTACGTAACCCCATCTCATTACCGTAGGTTGATAAGTGGAGTTACCCCATGAACCCCTCGGCCCCTGCACCAGTTGTACGAATTTCCCTTCCGTCTCATTCCCCATACCTTCCAATATTGAAGTCAGCACGTGTTTTTGCACAGGCCTCCCTCTTAGCGGTTGGACTTTTGGTTTCTGTAACATCGGCAACGGCGCAGGTCACTCCTTTTCCCACAACTGTCGTAAAACAACCATCGCTGCCGATCTCCGTTACGGTAACCATGACGGCAGGCGGCACATCCACCACGCCTGGAGTGCTGACCGAGGGAATCTCAGGTTTGGATTACGCGGCTGCAGGCGGTACGTGCACAGCAAATCAGAACTATAACGTGGGCGACACATGCACGGTCAATGTCATTTTCACGCCCCTTTACCCCGGCAGGCGTGATGGCGCTGTCGCGATCACGACATCGAACGGCGCTCTTTTAGGTAGCGCCTTGATGACTGGTACCGGCGTGGGATCGCTGGCGGTTCTGGTTCCCGGCGAGATCAATACAGTCGTGGGAAATAACGCATGGCTTTATGCGGGTGATGGCGTGCTCGCAACCAATGCTTCCATTTACCTCCCTATGGGTGTTGTCACCGATGCAGCGGGCAATATATTTCTTTCAGACTCCAGCAATAACCGCATCCGCCGTGTTGATGCCACGACCGGGTTGATTTCGACGATCGCGGGAGATGGAAATCCCGGCTTCGCCGGCGACAACGGCCCAGCAAAGCAGGCAGAGATCAGTTCGCCCGCCGGCCTGATTTTGGACGGTGCGGGAAACATCTACTTTGCCGATACGGGTAATGATGTCATCCGGCGCATCGACGCATTCAGCGGCTTCATTACGACGGTGGCAGGCATGGGGAATGCGCAGGGCTACTCCGGCAATAACGGAGTAGCTACGAGTGCCAAGCTATCTTCGCCGGAAGGTGTTGCGTTCGACACAGCGCAGAACATGTACATCACCGACACCGGAAACAATGTCATCCGTGAGGTCAATGCGCTAACGAGCATTATTACGACGATCGCAGGAACGGCAACGGCCGGCTACAACGGCGACGGTGTGGCAACCACGAAAAATCTCAACGCTCCATGGGGGCTCAGCGTTGGCCCCGATGGCACGATCTACTTTGCGGATCTGACAAACAACATGGTCCGCATGGTCAGTACCGCGGGTATCCTTACGACAATTTCCGGTACCGGCCAACTCGGTTTTTCAGGAGACGGGAGTACGGCGTCCGCCGCCATCTTGAATGCGCCGGCAAGCATCATTCTTGACCCAGCCGGCGATGCCTACATTGCGGACTCAGGCAATAACCGCATTCGAGAGATCACTCCTTCGAATGGCAGTCTTCCCAATGGCACGATCCAGACCGTTGCCGGTACTGGCGATGAGCAGTTCAGCGGTGACCTGGGGCCAGCTAATGCGGCTAATCTGTACGGTCCTTATGGACTGTTTTTCGATCAGTCCGGCAACTTATTCATTACCGATATGTTCCACAACCGGATTCGCGAGGTCAGTGCAACGACCATTTCGCTGCTGTACCCGACCATGCGCGTCGGTAAGGTGTCTAATCCTCCGATGGTAGAGGGTGTGTTGAACGACGGCAACGCGGTCCTTAACATCACGACTCCGACGTTCAACAATTCAGAGCTCGATGCTGCTACGACGACCTGCAACGCCGGCACAACCCTCGCTCAAGGTTTGCAGTGCAACCTGGGCATTGACTTTGCACCGACGACTGTGGGAGATCCGGTCGATGGCACCTTGAAGTTTAATTCGGACGCCGGCAACGCTCCTACGCTCATAAAGCTTTCGGGCGATGTGCTCAGCGTCAATCCAACATCAGTTTCGGTTAGTTCCAGTCTCGATCCAAGCCTGGTCGGCCAAGCTGTTACGTTTACAGCGACGATCTCAGCCGGCGGTGCAACGACAACCGGAACGGTGACCATCCTCAACGGCAATGTTGCGATTTGTACTGCCACGGTCAATGCAAACAACATAGCAGCCTGCACAGCACCTGGCACATCACTTCAGCTCGGAGTGAACAGCATCACGGCATCGTATGGCGGCGACCCTAATGATGCCTCGGCTGTTTCCGGGGTGCTATCGCAACTGGTACAACAGGCTTCGACGATCACTCTCACAGCCGCTCCGAATCCCGCAACGGTAACGGCCACTGTCACGCTGACGGCGACGATTACCGCGAATAGCGGAACGCCTGCCGGCAGCATCACCTTCTATAGCGATGGCACGGCGATTGGCAGTGCAAACCTTGTCAGCGGTGTCGCTACATACTCGACGACTACGCTTTCGGCCGCGACCCACAGCCTTACGGCTAAGTATGTCAGCACTCCGAATGACGTCGATGCCTCCGCAACATCGAACGCAGTAAGTGAAGTTGTGCAGAAGGATACGACGCAGACTATGCTCGGCACGAGCAGTGCAACTGTCGCCGTTGGAACCACAGTGACATTTACAGCGACGGTAACGAGCTCGGCTGTAGGAAGTAATAATGGTCCCGCGCCCACGCAAACAGTGCAGTTCAACGACGTCACCAACCCGAACACTCCTGTGCTGTTAGGCACTGGGACCATCGCCAGTGGTGTTGCAACTCTGTCTATCGCATCGCTTGCCCCGGGCAGCCATACGATCAGCGCTACTTATGTTGGCGACAATAACGACGCGACCAGCACATCGCAACCCCTTGTGGAGACGATTCAGCAGATCGGGACGGCAACCATACTCACAGGTTCACCGAACCCCGCGAATGCCGGAGCTTCGGTGCTGCTTACTGCTAACGTGGCCATGGTCGCAGGCGCCGTTGCCGATGGTGTAATCACTGGCAGCGTTACGTTCAGCTACGGGTCAACTGTACTTGGCACCGCCGTTCTCGGCGCCAATGGCACTGCCAGCGTTTCGGTGAGCACGCTTCCGGTCGGTACGGATGGCATCGTTGCGGTCTATTCAGGCAATACCAACTATGCGACCAGCACGTCGAACACGCTGAGTGAGCAGATCGATCAGACAACGACGAACACTGTTCTGAACTCGAGCAACCTGAATGCGTATGAAGGAAAGTCAGTCACATTCACCGCGGTCGTCACAAGTTCGACCGGTACTCCGACTGGCGCGGTTAACTTCCTGGACAATGGAAAGAACGTCGGAAGCGGGACACTGAGCGCGGGCGGCGTTGCGACGTTGATGCTTTCGAACCTCCCCACGGGAACGCAATCGATGGTTGCCGTTTACGTAGGCAACAACAGCTACGACACAAGCACGTCAGCGCCGATCTCTGAAGTGATTTCACTGGGAACACCCACCGTGACGCTTGCTGGGCCGGCATCGCCGGTCAATGCGGGCGTTCCGGTGACACTGACTGGAACGATTTCAAGCAACGGTGTCACTCCGACCGATTCGCTGACGCTGCTTGATGGGACTACAGCCATTGCGACGCAGAACGCCCCTGCAAGCGGCTCCTTCAGCTTCCCGGCTTCGACGCTTTCGATTGGCACGCACACGCTGACAGTGTCGTATGCAGGTGACGCGAACAACTCGAGTGCGACTTCGAATGTTTTCGTCATCACAGTGCAGCAGGCCTCAACGAGCACGACGCTGACGAGCAGCATAAACCCACAGATTGTTGGGCAGCCCGTTACTTTTACGGCAGGAACGAGCAGCGCCGGTCCTAACCTTATGGGTTCCATTACCTTTATGGACAACGGAGCTTCGATTGGCTCTGTAAACCTGAATGCCGCGGGAGCCGCGGTCTTCACAACATCCTCGCTGCCTGTCGGAACGAATACGGTCACCGCGGTCTATAGCGGAGATGCCAATCACGTGGCGTCTACATCGACGCCGGTCAGCGAGCAGATTGTACAGATAGCAGGCGTGAGTCTTACTTCAAGTGTGAACCCATCTGTTGCCGGACAGGATGTCGTCTTTACGATGAAGGTTTCCGGAAATAACGGCGTGGTACCGACAGGGACGGTGACCTTTACCGATGGATCAACGGCGCTGGGCACAGCCACTCTGGATGGCACAGGCGCGGGCAGCTTCCAGAGTGCGGTTCTTGCGGTGGGCACGCACAACATAAAAGCAAGCTATGGAGGCGATAAGAACTACGCTGCTGCTTCGGCGACGCTTGTGCAAACTGTGCAGAATGCGAGTACGCAGATCAGCGTCGCTGCAAGCGCCAATCCAGCCATATATGGCACGCCCTTGTCCTTGACCGCTACGATTATGAGCAACGGCATCTCCGCAACCGGTTCGGTGACGTTTACTGATGGCAGTGCTTCGATTGGTAGCGCAGTGCTCAATGCGAATGGTGTTGCGACGCTCACTATTTCCACGTTGGCGCCGGGTCCGCATTCGATCATTGCCAACTATGCGGGCGATGGTAAGGCAGCCGCGTCGGTGTCCAGCCCGCTGGCGCTGGTAGTAAAGGAAACGACGAATGTAGCCTTGGCTTCGAACGCGAACCCCGCACTGACGCTGGCTCCGATCGTGCTGACGGCTGCGGTTTCGAATAGCGGCATCGGGCAGCCTACGGGAACTGTTACGTTCAACGACGGCAGCACGCTGTTGGGCACAGCTACTGTCAATTCGAGCGGCGTTGCTACCCTGAATATTCCTTCACTTGCCGCCGGCACCCATACGATAACGGCCAGCTATGCGGGTGACGGAGATAACTTCTCCAGCGCCTCGGCTTCGCTGGCACAGATCGTACAGCTTCGTCCCACGACGACAGCTCTGACGGCTACAGAGACCAATGCCAACAACCCGCTGCAGGTAACGCTCATCTCAGTAGAACGGTGGAACGGACCGGTTGTTCCCACTGGAACGGTGACCTTTATGAACGGGGGCCAAATTATCGGCACTAGCGTTGTAGACAATACCGGTGTAGCTACGATCACGATCGTTCTGCAGGCACCGACGGAGAACATCACTGCAACGTATGCGGGTGACACCGTGTATGCCGGCTCCACTTCGCCGTCGGTAGCCGTTAGCGGCGGCCAGGCGACGCAGTTCACGATGGCGCTCAATCCACCGGCCCTCACGCTATCAAGCACGCAGCATGGCGTGACCACGTTGACGCTGAGCTCGGTGCAGAACTTCGCCGATACGCTGGCGCTCGGTTGCGATGGTTTGCCTTATGCGGCAAGCTGCACGTTCAGCACCACGCAGGCGAAGTTGACTGCGGGTGGACTTACGACCGTGACGCTTACTGTCGATACTGGCAATCCGCTGGGATCGGGAGGAGAGGATGCGAGTCTTGCGCAGAAGCATAGTTCCGGCATGATGCTCGCATTTCTTCCCATAGGGTTGCTGGCAGGGTATGGTCTGTTTCGCACACGTCGTCGTTCGCTGCTCGGCTTATTACTGGTAGTCTGTGCTGTAGCTGCAACACTGGGAGTTACGGGTTGCGGAGGGCTCCAGGTCAACGGAACGCCGCCTGGAACTTACACCATCAAGGTAACAGCGGTCGGTCAGGGAACAGGCGTATCTCAGACCGAAAACCTGACCCTAACGGTCACCCAGTAAGAGATTGCCTATGGCTAAAGTAAGGCACTTCACACTCGCCAGCATATGTTTCTTTGTGCTGGCGAGTGTTGTGTTCACTCCGCACAGGTTGTGGGCGCAGGCGATGCCTACTGCCACCGGGCCTGGTGGCTATATCGAGGTTGGCGCCGGCGCATCGCTTTATCAATTCGAATATGGCGATCGCAAGCTGGGTGGAATCGCGGCATGGGCGGATGTGAATCCAACATGGCGTTACGGCCTGGAGGGTGAAGTCCGCGCGCTGCGTTTTCATACCGACGAGCAGGTGAATGAAACGACCTTTCTCGGGGGACCGCGTATTTCTATCCTTCCCGGTCCGTTCCGGCCTTATGTGAAGTTGCTTGTAGGTGCGGGGCACTACAACCTGCCGTTTGGCTTCGCTGAGGGGACATTCTTTACGTATGCGCCGGGCGCTGGATTGGACTATATCCTCGGCGACATTGTTTCCATTCGTGTGATCGACTTCGAATACCAGGTGAGCAACAAGTTCCAGACCAGCACAGGCGGCCCGGAGAGCAATATCGCCAACTATGGAATCACCGCAGGCATCAATTTCCGCCTCAATCCGATGCAGCGAGTTCCGAAGCCCTACCACTACAAGAAGCGCCTCTATGGCAGAGGACCGATCACGGAGTAGCTGGTTTAGTCGAGGCGTACGAGATAGGGCAGTGTCGTGGAGTCAGGCTCGCCGATCCAGCCGGCAATCTCGGTGGCTTGCGTCTTGGTGCGCAGCGGCGGATCGATGCGGACCCAGTAGCCGGTTGGTCCGGCAAACTCAATCACCTTGGCTGTGCTGTAACGGCGCAGCAATTTCGCCTTTAGGGCGAGCGCGTCGTCTTCGCTCTTGAAGCCGCCGGTCTGGACGCACCACTTGCCGGCGGGATCGGCGGTGGCGTGTGCGTAGGCTTCAATCTTGACCTTCGCAACCCCTGCACGATACAGCCCGACCGCCTTGGCTGCTCCCATGGATAGATCAAGCACGCGGCCGGGGGAAAACGGGCCACGGTCAGTAATGCGCACCAGCACCTGCTGGCCGGTGGCAAGATTGGTCACGCGCACTGTCGAGCCCATCGGCAATGTGCGATGCGCGGCGGTCATATCGTTTTGATCGAAGGTGGTGCCGTCAGCCGCGGCGCGATGGTGGTAGATGGTGCCGTACCAACTGGCCAGGCCTGTTTCCGTATATACCGGCTTGCCGTTCGCATCGTCGAAGAATCCGCGAGGAGCATCGGCTGCTTCGGCATGAAGATCGATGGAAGGAGCTGGAGTCTCCGCGGAAGCGCTGTTTGTGCGGGTCGTATTCGAAGGGTATGACCTAGTCGGCAACGGTGGCGGAGCCTGTTGATAGGCCACCCTGGCCTGGTGATGGCATCCGCTCAAGGCGGCACTGGCCAATCCGCAGGAAAGGCCGAAGATCAATCGCAGTGGTGCATGGGCCCGTTGGGAGCGGCTGTTCATTGCGGCTCCGAGTCGGTGGGAGATTTCGAGTCTGAGGCTTGTTTGTCGTCCATGTGCTCAGCGAGCTTTTGCAAACGGATCGCGGCTGCTCGCAGCGCTGAGGAACTATTGCGCCGCACCTCGGGCACAACCTCATCGTCGATGAAGCGCACTACGCGTCGAAGTTCGTCCTGAACTTCATCGCGCAGACGAGCGCCAGCATCGCTGATGCGCTCTTCCCACGGACGTTTTGGCCCATTCTCCTGCATCATTGCACCCTCTTCGATGATTCGTCGCTGCTATCGTGGAGTCAACGGCCTTCTGCCACGCGGTGCTTAGGTGGTAACGAGCCGAAAAGCCGGTTTAATGGGCTCATTGTAGTCTGGTCTTGCTTCCAGGCAAAAAATACAACCACCAGGGCAGGATGCGCGTCTGTTAGCAATGAGCCCCAATTACCGGCGGGGCAAGTCTCGCGACTGTGCGAGCCAGGCTGGTAGAACGGAAGGCTCAAATGATAAATAATTCGCGCGGGATCGGCAGTTCGCTTTTCACCCATCTCTCTCTCTTGATCGCGGCGTCTGCCGTGCTGGTTTCATCGACGGCACTGGCGCAAGAGCTCGTTGCAGCCCCACAGATTTTTGGCGGTGATGCTGCGTTTCGGGCATCCACAACGCCGGCACTGTTTGCGGATGCGCTGCCGGCCCCATCGAGTTCGGTGGGCTCCGATAGTGATGCGGAGGCTCTGCCCCAGGCGCCAAGCACCGTGCTACGTGGGTCGAACGTCCCTTCCGAAGAGGTAGACCAGCATCCAGCAGCAGCGCATGTTGCAACGCTTTCGACAAAGTACATCCCTGCCGGTTGGACCGCGCCACGGCTCACAGCGCACGACAAGATCGTGCTCGGCCTGAAGGATTCTTATTCGCCATTCAGCTTTTTGGGCATCATTTTCTCAGCCGGATACTCTCATCTCACGAACGGTCAGCCGA
>Ga0302316_10002575_pt1 | contig 13007 bp, 12 predicted proteins | sample III_Palsa_N3_2_FD_200456 | JGI IMG/M metagenome (GOLD analysis project Ga0302316, IMG submission 200456) | Peat permafrost microbial communities from Stordalen Mire near Abisko, Sweden - III_Palsa_N3_2 | ecosystem: Environmental > Terrestrial > Soil > Palsa > Peat permafrost | place: Sweden...
GGGCTCGCGTTGATGGCTGGTTTAGGACGGCGTAAAAATGGGGCCGGTTCTGGCTCCGCTTCCGGGGTGCTTGATGCGCCTGAGGAGAGCTTTGCCCAGGAGTGGGCTACTCCTGAACCTGCGCCGGCGGGGATGCTGCAGCGGGGACGGCGGGATGAGGCGGGAGATTATTCTGCTGCTGGACAGCCTGTTGAAGAGGTTTACAAGCCGCGGCGGGAGCAGGGACGGCGGACGTTGCGGCTGGCTGTGCCGAAGTCTATTGCGGGACGGATTGTGGCTGGGACTGTAGGGCTGCTGGTGGTTGGCGTGGCGCTGGGTTCGGTGTTGGCGGTTCGTGGGATGTTGATACATGATCCGCGGTTTTTGATTGCTACCTCTTCTGAGATACAGCTTGCAGGGAATCAGCACCTGACGCGGGAGCAGGTGCTGGATGTGTTTGGAGCGGACCTGGAGCGGAATATCTTCAAGGTGCCTCTGGCGGAGAGGCGGGCGGATCTGGAGCGGTTGCCGTGGGTGCAGCATGCGACGGTGATGCGGTTGCTGCCGAATACGGTTCGTGTGGCTGTGACGGAGCGCGTGCCGGTGGCGTTTGTGAGGCAGGGGACGCAGATTGGGCTGGTGGATGCCGATGGCGTGCTGCTGGATATGCCGCAGGATGTGGCGGGTGATCCGAGGTACTCGTTCCCGGTGTTGACGGGGCTGGCGGAGAGCGATCCGCTGAGTGTGAGGGCGGCGCGGATGGAGGTCTACCGGAAGTTTATTGCCGATCTGGATGGCGGCGGCACGAAGAACTCGCAGGCTATCAGCGAGGTGGATGTGTCGAACCCGGAGGATGTGAAGGCGCTGATTGCCAGTGGGAGCGCGGATATCCTCGTACACTTTGGCGATGAGAACTTCCTGGCGCGGTACAAGATGTTTGAACAGAATTTGCCGCAGTGGAAGGCGCAGTATCCGAAGCTGGCATCTGTAGATACACGGTATGAGAACCAGGTTGTGCTGGAGATGACCAAGGGAACGCCGGTGCCGGTTGGGAGTGAGTCTTCTGGTCAGCAAGGTAGTGCGGCGGCTGCAGTGGAGCCGGCGGCGGTGAAGCCGGTTGAGGTTGTGAAGACCCCGGCGAAGGTTGTGGCAAAGGCTAAGAGGCCGGCGGCTAGTAAGACGGAGATGTCGAAGAAGAAGATGGATGCGATGCTGGCAGCGGCGCGGAGGCCGAAGCCGGCGAATGGAGTGAAGCGGTGAATAATTTCGAGCAGGGTTGTCCCTGGTATACCTGTGGCGACCGGAGCAAAATACAGAGGTCCTTCGCTTCGCTCAGGATGACGAATTCATTTGGTCATACCCGTCGCGATAGCGCTCAAGGGACAATGAGGCGGAGAGTTCAGTGAATCCACGGAATGACAACCTGATTACCGTGTTGGATGCGGGGAGCTCGAAGAGCTGCGTGTTGGTGGCGGAGCTGACCGATGGTGTGCTGCGGTATCGGGGGCATGGGGTTGAGGCGTCGAAGGGCATGCGGCGGGGGATGATCTCTGAGCTTGGGCCGGCGGCGGAGGCGATTAACCAGGCGGCGTTGACGGCGGAGCGCATGACGAAGGCTCCGATTGAGAGCGCTGTGGTGGGTGTGGGTGGGCCGCATATTCGGGGGATGAATTCGCAGGGCGGCATCAGCATGGGATCGCGGATGAAGGAGATTACGCGGGAGGATGTGCGGTCGGCGATTGATCGGGCGCGGTCGATTGGGTTGGCGCCGGATCGCGAGGTGCTGCATCTGCTGCCGCAGCAGTTTATTTTGGACGACCAGTCGGGGATTCATGATCCGGTAGGGATGGTGGGGAATCGGCTGGAGGTTAATCTGCATCTCTCGACGTGCTCTGGGAGCGCGGTGCAGAGCGTGGTGACTTGCGCGAATCGTGCGGGGCTTGAGGTTGTGGATACGATTTTTGAGGGGATTGCTTCGGCGGAGGCGGTGTTGAGCGCCGATGAGCGGGAGCTTGGGGTTTGCCTGGTGGATATTGGGGCTAGCTCGACGGAGCTGGTGGTGTTCTTTGAGGGGTCGGTGGCGCATACGGCGGTGTTGCCGATTGGCGGCGACCACTTTACGAATGACCTTGCGGTTGGGCTGCATGTGAGCGTGGAAGAGGCCGAGCAGTTGAAGCGGCAGTATGGGAACTGCGTGGTGACGAGCGTTCCGCAGTTGAATGAGATTGAAGTGGGTGGCGATTTGGCGATGGGTGGGAGCGCTCCGAGGATGGTGCGGCAGCGGTTTCTGGCGGAGGTTTTGGAGCCGAGGGCGCGCGAGCTGGTGACGATGTTGCGGGACAATCTGCGGACCGGTGGTGTGTTGGAAGCCATGGGTGCGGGATGCGTGTTTACCGGCGGCGGGGCGAATCTGCTGGGGCTGCTGGATAATGCGGAGAGTTTGCTGCGGGTTCCGGCGAGGATTGGGTACCCGGTGCCGCTGAGCCGGATGCCGGCGGAGCTGGCCAGACCGGAGTTTTCGGCGGCGATTGGAATGCTGCTGTACACGCATCGGACACAGGTTCGGAAGGCCAGCGAAGAGCAGGGACTGCGGCAGAAGCTGAAGTCGATCTTTGCGGGGAGTTTTTAGGAGTCGCGTAGGGGCTGTCTTTGCATCAAAGCAGTTGTAACCCGAAATATCGGAGGAAACTGGAATGGCAGAGACGAAAAAAGCGCCGGCGAAGACTGTGAAAAAAGCGGCGAAGAAGACGGTCGCTAAGGCGGCGGTGAAGAAGGCCGTTGCGAAGAAGGTTCCGGCGGCGAAGGCTGTGAAGACGAAGAAAACGCCGACGTTTGAGGAGATTTCAGCACTGGCGCATAAGTATTGGGAAGAGCGCGGCGGGCATCATGGATCTCATGGTGAGGATTGGGCTCGGGCGGAAAAAGAGTTGAAGGGGTAGGTTGGCCTCTGGAGTTTGTGGAAACCCAGGTCTCAAAAGCGAGACCTGGGGCACCCGCACCCGCAGTTGGGGTTTCGCTAGGTAGAATAGGAAGCATGTCTTTACGTAAGGTTCTCTTTTTTGGCGCGGCGATGGTTTTTGGTTTGGCTGGATCAGCACGTGCTCAGCTTGGCGTTTATGGGATGTATTCCGGGGAACGGTTTACAGGCATTACCTGTCCTACTTATGCGGCACCGTGCGGGACCAGCGATGGCGTCGTAAAGCCGTATGGCGGGGCAGCTGGAGCTTTCTATGATTTCAAGAATGTTGGGCCGGTACGGCTCGGCTTCGATGCGCGCGGCAGCTTCCTGAGGGCCGACAAGCGGGCTGACAGCTCTGCTGGTGGGACGGATATTATCCGGCAGTATGAGGTGCTGGGTGGGGTGCGGGGGAGTGTGCGTACGCCTCTTCGCTGGCTGAAGCCCTATGCGGAGATTGCCGGTGGGTACACCCGCAATAACAATGTCGGGCTGTATACGATTACCAATTTTCCGCCGACTACTGTTTCGTCATTGAGCTACAACCCTGCGGTGAATAAGAACTACCCGATGGTGAAGGTGTTTGTGGGCGTGGACATCAAGATCTTCCCGTTCATGGATCTGAGGCCTATTGAGCTTGGTGAGGGTGAGGCCTTTGGCAGCGCGATTTATAGCCAGACGGTGACTGCCAGTGGAACGACCACAACGACGAACTCTACTTTGTCCGGGCCGAGTACGCATGGGTCGCAGTCGATCAGTGCGGGCATCGTGATTCATTTGCCATCGCTGCGGTAGCTGGCGCGGCTGAAGATTAGAGCATCCAACTTGGTTCGGAGACCCCGCGATGCGGGGTTTTCCTCGCTGGGTTGTTGTTGCGTCATGCAAAATCTAGAGAGGTGTTTTACAACGCCTGAGGAGAACCAATGTCACCCACGCCTGAGGATGCGCTTCGCATTCATTACCACGACGAGATGCAGCGCAGTGCGCGGATCAAGGTGATTGGGGTTGGTGGCGGTGGCAATAATGCGGTGAACCGCATGATCGAGGCGGGCGTTGAAGGCGTCGAGTTTATTGCGGCGAATACGGATGCGCAGGCGCTGGAGATCTCGAAGGCGCCGGTGAAGTTGCAGCTTGGGGTGAAGCTGACGAGCGGGCTGGGTGCGGGGTCGAACCCGGATATCGGGCGGCGGGCGGCGCTGGAGGATTCAGACAAGATTATTGAGGCGCTGGAAGGCGCGGATATGGTGTTTGTGACCGCGGGCATGGGCGGAGGCACGGGTACGGGCGCGGCTCCGGTGATTGCTTCGCTGGCTAGCGAGATGGGCGCGTTGACTGTGGCTGTTGTTACGCGGCCGTTTGCGTTTGAGGGCAAGCGACGGACGATGCAGGCTGAACGCGGGATGCAGGAGCTGCTGGAGTCTGTCGATACGCTGATTGTGATTCCGAATGAGAAGCTGCTGGCCGTGGCGAAGGATGCGGGATTCTTTGAGAGCTTCCGGATTGCGGATGATGTTCTGCGGCAGGGTGTGCAGGGGATCTCGGACATTATTACGATTCCGGGTGTGATCAATCGGGACTTTGCGGATGTGAAGACGACGATGGCTGGGATGGGCTACTCGGTGATGGGGACGGCTGTGCGGAGTGGGCCGGATCGCGCGAAGGATGCGGCGATGGCCGCGATGGCTAGCCCGCTGTTGGAGGCCGGTGCGATTGATGGAGCGCGGGGCATTCTGATTAATGTGACAGGATCGAGCAGCCTGAAGTTGAATGAGGTGATTGCGGCTTCGACGCTGATCCAGAACGCGGCGCATGAGGACGCGAACATTATTTTTGGCGCGGTGCTGGACGAGAATATGGGCGAGGAAGTGAAGATTACCGTGATTGCTACGGGCTTCCGCGACCAGTCGCCGGATCGGCGCGAGAGGATGCTGGCGGATGCGACGCTATTGAATTCAAGGCATGAGGCGCCGCCGCGTTATGATGCTCCGCCGCCGAGGATTGAGCAGCGGCATGTGGCTGCTCCTTTTATTAGCGAGACACAGCTTCCGAGCCAGGCCTATTCTTCAAACCAGCCGCAGGCGCCTGCGCGGCAGACACCGCCGCCGGTGATTGCGCCGATGGCTACGGAGTCGCTTGAGGTTGTGGGTGAGGCTGCGGAGGATGTGGAGGCCAGCCCCGAGGAACGGGCGCAGAACTTTCGCGAGCGGTTCCCGGGATTTCAGCAGGAGCGGGTGAGGCAGCCGGAGGCTACGGCTTCGCAGAGGATCCAGGCGTATACGGAGCCGGAGCGGGATTTTGAGTTTAAGGGTGAGGCACCGCGTGGACTGTCTGAACGGGCTGCGGCGTTGGAGCGGGCGCTGGCCGAGGTAGGCGAGCCTGTGATCGCGCGTGGGCAGGGAACGCCGGGGGCTTATATTCCGGAGGCTCCGACGGAGCCACGACCGGAGTTGGTGCCGGTGCCGGCTTCGGTGTTCGACGATGATTTCTTCCGCAAGCCGAATGAAGAGCTGCGAGCTACGAATGCCGCGAAGGATGCGGCGTGGCCGGAGGCGAGGGTTCCGACGTTCGCAGGGTATGCGGCGGATGCGCCGGCGGAGACTGATGAGTTGGATATTCCGGCGTTTTTGCGGCGGAATCATTAAGGCAGGGAATAGGGAATAGGGAATAGGGAATAGCAGAAGCAGATTCCCTGCGGGAATGGAAACATGAAGAGCAAGAACGCTGCGCCCGGCTTTTGTGGCTATGGAGAGATTTGAGTTGATAAAGCGGAGTACAGGTTTCGTTGTTGCCGGGGTGATCGGGTTGGCGGGTGTTGTGGCTGCAGGGGCGACTGTTTCGCGGCGGCGTAGCGATACTACGAGCCATACTGCGGTGGCGCATAAGGGCCATGTTTCGGCTGCGGCACATCATGTTGGAGTGGCTACATCGCGCAGTGTCCGCGCGGTGGGCCATGCGACGGTGCGTAGTGCGGGGAAGGTTAATGCGGAGTTGCATCGGGCGTCGGGAAAGGTTCGCCATTATGGGGAACGGTTTACGGCGAGCAGCGTGGGGAACAATATTACGGAAGGCGATGTGACGGCGGGTGAAGATCCGGTGGTGCGTGAGGCTGCGATTGAGGCGCTGGGGAACTTCAATGGAACGGCGCTGGCGATCGATCCTTCGAGTGGAAGAATCCTGGCGATGGTGAACCAGAAGCTGGCGTTGAGCGCGGGTGCGGAGCCTTGCTCGACGATTAAGGTTGCGGTGGCGTTGGCGGGGTTGTCGGAGGGATTGATCAAGGCGGATACGCCGGTGAATCTGGGGGGACATTACTCGCTTGATTTGACCCATGCGCTGGCGAAGAGTGTGAATCTTTATTTCGAGGTGCTCGGTCGCGCGATGGGCTTTGAGCGCGTGAAGCACTATGCGAATGAGTTTGGGCTGGGTGAGCTGGCGGGGTACAACATTGCTGGTGAACAGCTTGGGGTTTATCCGGATACGGAGCTGCCGGCTGCGGATGGTGGTGTGGGGAGGATGTGCTCGTTTGGCGAGAGCATCTCGATGACGCCGCTGCAACTGGGCGCGCTGGTGAGCTCGATTGCGAATGGCGGGACGCTGTATTACCTGCAGCATCCGACGTCGCCGGAGGAGATTGCAAACTTTGAGCCGAAGGTGAAGCGGCTGCTCGACATCAAGAACGCGATACCGGAGATACTGCCGGGGATGCAGGGTGCGGTGAACTTTTCGAATGGTACGGCGCGGTCGCTGAGGGCGAACTTTACGCAGTTTCCTGTGTTTGGGAAGACAGGGACTTGCTCGGATAATGGGACGCGGTTTGGGTGGTTTGTCTCTTATGGGGACTCGCCGACCGGGCGGATTGTTACGGTGATTTTTTTGAAGGGCGACCGGCAGGTGTTTGGGCCGAAGGCTGCGGAGCTTACGGGTGAGTTCTATCGCGCGATGTATGAACACAACTACTTTGCGCCGAAGCCGGCGGAGACGGTGCAAGCTGCGACGTCGCAGGGTGTGGGTGGGCGGTAGTTCGGCATCCTATAGGCGTGGCTTGCGGTTAGGCTTTAGTGGCGGGCGAAGAAGATGCAGATTCCTCCGCTGCGCTGCGGAATGGAAAGAAAAAACCGCCGCGCAATGAGGAAAACGATGAAGATTCTTACAGCGGAAGAGATGGGTGCGGCCGATAGGAAGTCGGTGGAGATGGGCGTGCCTGTTGCGGAGTTGATGGAGCACGCGGGTGAGGCGGTGGCGAAGTTTTGCCTGCGGCATTATGCGGGTGATCTGTTTTCTTTGGTGCTTTGCGGCAAGGGCAACAATGGGGGCGATGGGTTTGTTGCGGCGCGGTACCTGGCGGAGGCTGGACGGTTTGTGCGCGTGGTGTTGCTGGGAGCCGTCGCCGATGTGAAGGGTGATGCGGCGGATGCGCTGGCGCGAGCGGAGACTCATGCCGGGGTGGAATTGCGAGAGGTGGCTGATGAAGCCGCGCTGCGTGAGGCGTTAGAGGGTGCGGGGCTGGTGATTGATGCGGTGGTGGGAACGGGGTTTAAGCCGCCGCTACGTGGGTTGGCTGCTGCTGCGAGGGATTTGATTGCGGCAATGGATATGCCGGTGGTTGCGGTAGACCTGCCGAGCGGGTGGGATGCGGACTCGATAGAGCAGAAGGCCGAGGGGGCGTTTCGGGCGGATGCGGTGGTGACGTTTGTCGCGCCGAAGCTGGCGCATGTGTTTGGACATCTGACGGCTGGGAAGGTGTTTGGGCCGGTGGTGGTTGCGGGGATTGGAACGCCGGATGTCGCGGTTGAATCGGCGAGTGGGCTGCATTGGGCAGGCGCGGCGAAGGCGATTGCGGAGAAGCCGCGGGACATCAATGGAAACAAGGGCAAGTTTGGGCATGTGCTGATCGTTGGCGGAGCGCTGGGGAAGGCTGGGGCTCCGACGATGGCTAGTTTGGCTTGTATGCGCGCGGGTGCGGGGCTGACGACGGCGGCGGTGGTGAGGGAAGTGTTGCCGACGGTGGCGTCGATTGCGCCGGAGCTTATGTTGCAGGGGTTGGAGGGTTCAGGGCCCAGGGCCCAGGGCTCAGAAGGCGGGTTATCGCTGGCACTGTTGGAGCCGGAACCGTTGGCGAAGTTATTGAAGGGTATTACGGTGGTGGGGATTGGGCCGGGGTTGGGGACTGATGGGACTACGCCGGAGTTTGTAAGGGAGTTCGTGAAGCGCGTGGAGCTGCCGATGGTGATCGACGCGGATGCGTTGAATGCGTTGGCGGGGCGGACTGGCTTGCTGCATGACGCTGCCAAGGGAGGGAAGCGGACGATTGTGTTGACGCCGCATCCGGGGGAGATGGCGCGGTTGGTGGGGATGACGGTGAAAGAAGTCGAAGCGGACAGGATTGGGTTGGCGAAGAGGTTTGCTACCGAGCATGGCGTGACGCTGGTGTTGAAGGGATGGCGGACGTTGATTGCGCATCCGGATGGGCGGATTGCTGTGAATACAACGGGGAATCCGTCGATGGCGAAGGGTGGGAGTGGGGATATTTTGACGGGGATTGTGAGCGCGATGCTGGCGCAGTATCCCGATAACGTGGCGCGGGCTGTGGAGGCTGCGGTGTTTCTGCATGGGCTGGCGGGGGATTTTGCTTGTGTTGCTCAGGATGAACATACGGTGCTGGCTACCGATACCGTGGGGCATTTGTTTGAGGCGTTTCGGGCGCGGGTTCGTGATGATGATGGGTTGATCTGGATTACGGGTGGGGCAACGAGAAGGGTGTCTGTTCAGTTTTGAGTTTTGAGTTGGGCTAGTTTTGAGGCGATGTGGGTTGTAGAGGGATGAGGGTTGGAGGAGCGAGGGATGAGGGAGTTTTCGCGGGAGAAGCGGCTGCGGACGCGGAGTGTGGCGGGGACGCTGGCGTTGGGAGAGATGATTACCGAGTTGCTGCCGGCTCCGAAGCTGGTGGTGTTGCGCGGAGAGCTTGGAGCCGGGAAGACGACGCTGGTGAAGGGTATGGCCGCGGCGCTGGGAGCGGCGAATGCTGAAGAGGTGACGAGCCCGACGTTTACGCTGGTGCATGAGTACCAGGGGCGCAAGGTGAGGCTGTTTCACCTGGATTTATATCGGTTGGAGACTGAGCAGGAGCTGGAAGGGATTGGGCTTTGGGAGATGGCCGATGCTCCCGATGCGCTGGTGCTGGTGGAGTGGGGGGATAAGTTCACCAGCGTGATGGAGCGGGCCGACGCGGAGATCGCGATCGGGCAGGGCGAGGTGGAGGACGAGCGGTTGCTGATGATTCGCTGGTAAGCAAGGGTTTAAATGCGAAAGGCCGCTTGATAGCGGCCTTTTCTGTTGGATCGGAGTGCGAATTACCGCTGGCGCCAGTTGGCGTTGGTGCGGTCGCGCAGGGCGATGAAGGTGGGGGTGAAGATCGTGAGGGCGGCGAAGGTGGTGGTGATGGCGTAGTACATAGTGTTTCTCCTTGTTTGTGGCGCGGGTCGTCGATAGCGACGAGAGGCGCCTGGGTCCCAAATCTGTTGGGAGTTGTCGGTGATGGTCCTCAGCGGGGGCGGGTTTGAGATCAAGACTCAGCCGTCGCGGCGCTGGCATAAATTTGAGGCCCGGGGTTGGCGCGCTTGCCCTTGTTTGGCTGCGCTTCCAATCGCGTTCACAGGACCTACTACGAATAAGATACGCGATTGGTTCCGTTCGATGCAACCTTTATCGCACGTTCGTTCTATATTCGCACAAATCCTTTGTGCCTCTTCTGGCGCTTTCTCCAGCATTTGGCACACTTATAGATACGGAGGGCGCTTTGGAAAGTTCCAAAGATTTTTCACTTGTCAGTGATTATTTTTGGGTGCTATATTCCCAAGCATTTTATTATGTGTTGGATAAGTGGGATTTTAGAGGGGTTTGGGGTGGTAAAGAGTAATACGGGACGGAGGGAGCGACGGTTCCCCTACGGTGAAATTTTCGGTCCGCGACGGCCGGTGTAGCGGTAGATGGCGCAGAGTTCGTCGCCGGTGGAGCCGTACTCCTTTTGTTCGGCGATGGCGGCGAGGTCGGCGACGTGGTCGGCGGGGGTCATGGGGACGCGGCCGATCCAGAGGCGGGTGAAGGCGGCGTGGTGGTCGAGGAGGGAGTCGTGCTCGGCGTTGGCGTAGATGAGGTCGAGGGGTGCGGGGTGGGTGGTGCGGGAGTGCTCGATGTGGCGGAGGAAGCGGCGGAGGATGGGCAGCTCGAAGGGGTGAAAGAGGAATGCGAGGGTAGGCGCGGTGGGGATGGGGTGGAGGGTGGCGTCGGCGTGGTGGAGCTCGATGGGCGCGAGGGCGTTGGCGGTGGGGTCCTGCGCCCAGAGCGCGATGTTGGCCTTGGCGACGTTGGCGAGGGTCTCGTTGAGCTCGACGCCTTCTACGCGGAGAAACGGGTATTGCGAGGCGAGGAGGCAGGCGCGGCCTTTGCCGGCGCCGATGTCGAGGAAGACGGTCTTCTCGATGGCGGCCTGGGGGTGGAGCTCCTGGAGCCAGCGATCGAGGAGTCCAGTAAGGATGCTGGGTGCGACGCCGTAGTAGGCGGTGAGCTCTTCGACCTGGACGCCGGTGCCCTCGGCGATAGTGCGACCGGGGATGAGGCCGGAGGTGTCGGTGGCGTGGGCCTGGTCGAAGGGGTGGATGGCGGGTTGGGGCTTTTTGCGAGGCATAAAGGCAGGGAATAGGGAGTAGGGAATAGGGAGTAGGAACGGGTTAGAGGATGGAGAAGAGGGGTGGGAGGAGGGTGATTTGGACGGTTGAGATGGGTTCGAGGCCCATTAGGCGGTTTTCGATTTGGGCCTGGAGTTGGGCGTTGGCGGCTTCATCGGTGGTGGGGGCGGTGAGTTGGATGTGGGCGGTGAAGCGGGGGATGGGGCCGGGGGCTTCGGGGTCGGGGGTTAGGTGGGCGCTGCGGACGAGGTTTAGGTCGACGATGTTGCGGCGCAGGAGGGGGTCGTAGCAGTCGCGGAGAGCGGCGAGGAGGTCGGGGTCAGTCATAAAAGGCAGGGAATAGGGAATAGGGAATAGGATTAGTCGGTGGTGTCGCGGTGGTATTTGGTGCAGCCGTTGATGTGTTTGGTGGCGTTGTCGCGCCATTGGGGGGTGCGGTAGAAGTAGAGCCAGGTTTTGCAGGCGCGGACGGGGGAGAGAGCTTGCTCGATGTCTGGTGCGGTGGTGGCGGGGCCTTCAGTGGCGGTGCGGAGGGTGGCGAAGGCGGGCTGGAAGGTGGCGTCGGGGGCGTCGCGGAGGGCGGCGGCTTTGTCGAAGGCGGACCAGGCGGGGTCGGCTAGGGTGTTGGTCTGCTGGAGAGCGGCGCGCTGCTGGTGGCGATGGTGGATGATGTTGTAGACGAAGAGGCCGATGACGACGGCGAGGAGGATGAAGTGGCGAGGGCGTAGTTGCATGGGGTCTAGCGCTGGCCTTGAGCTCTCTTCTCAATCTTTACTGGCTGGGAGGCTTGAGACTTCGTTGCCCGCTCTGCCTCCTCCTGTTGCTTGAAGCGTTGTTCAAGCTCGCGTGTGACGTGGAGACGCTCCGGCATGGAGTCAGTTGCAAGAGTGCGGAAACGGATAGCCATCAAATCACCTCACTGGTTAGAATCGTTGCTTCCTTCTCCACACGAATCAAACACGTAGAGTTCCATTCTACTCCGTTCGATACAACACGCAGAGTGAGCTTTGCCCACAAGATATGATCGAGCGGTCTTGCAATGCGCCAACACTGAGTGTCGCTGATCGATTCACCGGGTTCAATTCTTTCGTTGTGGGTGAAGATTCGGAAGAGCCTGATGCTTTGCTCTGTAAGATCATCGCGAACGATGGACAGTTCGCAAAAAGTCCCTTCATGCTGTACCGCATGTTTTCCTGCGCCAATGTTCTTGACGACGGCCTTCATATCTCCGTACAGGTCTTCTTGGATAAACACAGTCCCGACTACTTCTAACTCGAGCTTCTGCTCGTAGGTGCGGCTTTTTATGTAGTTCCAGCCGGTCCATAGGCCGCCTATGAGGACGGCTGCGACTTTCACGGAGGCATCGAGCCAAAAGGAGAAAATAGGGTGAACTGCGGCGGTTGCCGCTTGGCCGTTGAGCATAGGATTCCTCTGCTAGTTCTTACGGGTCGTGAGGTAGTGGGCCAGGGATTTCAGGGGGGTGGCAGCTTCGCCGAAGGGGGCGAGGGCGGCGTCGGCGTCGGCGATTAGTTCGGCGGCGTCGTGTTTGGATTGCTCGATGCCGTAGACGGCGGGCCAAGTGGCTTTGATCGCGGCGGTGTCTTTGCCGGCGGTTTTGCCTAGCTCTTCGGAGGTTTGGGTCATGTCGAGGATGTCGTCGACGATCTGGAAGGCGAGGCCAGCGGATTCGCCGAAGGCGCGGAGGCGAGTGATGGTGTCTTCTCTGGTGCAGGCGAGTGGCGTTCCCGAAGCGAGGCAGTGGCCGAGGCCGAGAAGGCCGCCGCAGACGATGGAGGTGGTGATGAGGGCGCCGGTTTTGGCGCGGTGAATGCGTTCGACGAGGTCGGCGGTGGGAGTGTGGCCTTCACCTTCAATGTCCATAACCTGGCCGCCGATCATGCCGGGCGGAAGGCTGCCGGGGAGGTCTCGGCCGACGCCGGTGCCGATGGCGAAGGAGAACTCGCGGAGGATTTCGATGAGGATGGAGGCGGATGCGGGAAGTTGGGAGATGGTTTGGAAGGCTAGGGTTTGGAGGGCGTCGCCGGCGAGGATGGCGATGGCTTCGCCGAAGACGACGTGGCAGGTGGGCTGGCCGCGGCGGAGGTCGTCGTTATCGAGGGCGGGGAGATCGTCGTGGATGAGCGAGTAGGTGTGGACCATCTCGATGGCTGCGCCTAGCTCGGCTGCGCCTGCGGGGAGGATTCCGGCGACCATGCGGGCGGCTTCCATGCAGAGGATGGGGCGGAGGCGCTTGCCGCCGGCGAAGGTGCTGTGGCGCATGGCCCGGTGGATGGAGTGGGGCTCGGTGGTGGCGGCGGGGAGCAGGCGCTCTAAGGCGGCGTCTGTTAGGGCGGCGCCGGTGGTGAGGAGGGATTTTACTTCGGTCG
>Ga0302316_10002577_pt1 | contig 13001 bp, 11 predicted proteins | sample III_Palsa_N3_2_FD_200456 | JGI IMG/M metagenome (GOLD analysis project Ga0302316, IMG submission 200456) | Peat permafrost microbial communities from Stordalen Mire near Abisko, Sweden - III_Palsa_N3_2 | ecosystem: Environmental > Terrestrial > Soil > Palsa > Peat permafrost | place: Sweden...
CCGGTAAGGTCATTGATGATCGCCAACCGCCTGATTGAGGACGGCAATTCAGAGTCAAGCGCGTCAAACATCGGCAGAAGGTCGTTTTCTGACTGCAGGTTCCAGCTAGTGTGTCTAACAACGTCGGGATTCGACAGGTATGCGTACCACGACGGCAAATCACTGCATTCGAGCTGACGAAGCGAGAGGCCAGGATAGCCTGACTGAGGGGCGCTTAGAATTTTCATTGTGTTGTTCACGCGATGAGGGACGTGCGCACAAACTTTGGAGTTGCTGGCGGCACTCTGCGATCGATTCTAGCCGATCATCCTTTTTCGGATGGCAGGTCAGATTTGTCGACGATCTCCACATCGATGTCGAATGGCCGAAAGTGGCCGCGCCCCGACACCGACGCGGACTCTACAATCAGCGACGCGCGTCGACCCACAAGAAAAATCTTCGAGTAAAGTCGCCAGAGAAATCCGGGAGACATGCGACTTTACCGCCCCAGTCGCCCCATACACCCGAAGACGCTTATAACCGCGAAAGCGACGAGGAGTGAGCCGACCGAGACGTAAGCGAGGAGGAATTTGATCGGTGATTCGGACTTGTATATGTCGCCCCCGAAGCGCCCATGTACCTTCTCTTCTGTTCGATAGCTTGATAGCGTCGCGATGAAGCCGCCCGCTGATCCGACGAGAGTTCCAATCCAACCGAAATGGATATCGTTGATCGGATATGCAATGCATATTCCCCATGAAACGAAGGCCACCGTAAGGAGAGCCCGCACCGTTCTATTCATGCTTGTAATCGATATCGAAAGACGACATCAGAATTGTCAGCGATCTATACGCCAATGTCGACCGTCCGTTCCTGGCCGCACTGAGCCCGACGGCGATCGGCTCAGAACGACTGCGGGGGCATTTGCTGCGCCGTGAAGCGGACGTTCAGGCGTCGATCTTGTCTCCGCCGAACCATCGCTTCGCGTCAGCGTTCTCGATCTGCACCACATGCAGCGCAAAAGTTGGCGCTAGGAGTGCGAAGTGGCTTAGCGCAGACGCGGCAAGGTGGGCCATATAGATTCAGGCGATGATGCAGTAGAGCGCCTGGGGTGCTTTCCTTGAAGCCTGACTGCACCCTATCCTGCGATTGCTGTGCTTACTTCGTCACCGCGCCTGCGTTGCGCGCGGTCCGGCTCCCCGAGACTGTCTACCGTCCACGTTTCCGGCAGCCAGGCGACCGTCTGGAAGCTGCGGAAGTCGGCGCCCTGGCGGTCATCGGTGAAGCGCAGCTCGATACGGCCATGCACGCGGCGGATGAAATCGCGCACCGCGTCCATGCCGACGCCGCGTCCCGACACTTCGCTCACCGTCTGCGCGGTGGAGAAGCCCGGACGGAAGATGAACGCAGCGATGGTCTCGTCGCTCGCCGCCTCGTCCGCGCCGAGCCAGCCGCGTTCGATTGCCGCGCGGCGGATCTTCGCCAGCGCGAGGCCGCGTCCGTCGTCACTGACCGTGATCTGCAGCGCGTGGTCATCGACGCCCATCTCCAGCGCGATCGTGCCCGGCACCGGTTTGCCCGCGGCGATGCGCTCGTCCGCCGGCTCAATGCCGTGGTCGACGCAGTTGCGCAGCAAATGCGTGAAGACATCGCGCAGCACACCGCCCGCCTGGCTGCGGACCCGGTAGCCGTTGTCGTCAATGCGCACGTGCGGCACTTCCTTGCCGAGCTCCTGCGCGAGCGACGGCAGCGAGCCGAGTACGCCGCCGAGCGCTTCGCCGAGCGTCTCAGTGCCAAGCAGCCGAAGCGTGCGGTGCATCGATTCACGCATCTCCAGCAGCGCCTGCGGATCCGACGCATCCGCCCCCTCGAGCATTTCGAGGTATTGCTGGATCAGCGCGATGTCGACCATCAGGTAGCGCTCGGCGCTGCTCGCGGCCTTGCCGCCCTTACGGCCGAGGCTCACTTCGTTGATCGTCGCGTACGCTTCGAGCGCCGCCTTCACGCGCCCGAGGTCGGCGATCAGCGCCTGCTGGTCCCAAATGTGATCGCCTTCCGCCTTGCGCAGCGCGTCGTAGCGCTGCTCGGCGTCGTGCACGATGCTCGTGAGATGCCGGAAGCTGTAGGTGCGTGCATTGCCCTTCACCGTATGCATGTTGCGGAACAGCTTCGCGACCGCGTCCAGATCGGGACTGTCATGCTCGCGGATGATGCGTTCGTTTTCGTGGATAAAGCCGGTCGAGCTTTCCACGAACTGGTAGAACTTCTCTTCGCTCACCGCGAGGATCTCGCCGATCATTTCGAGACGGCGGCGTTGCTCGCCCGCTTCGGCGGCAAGCGCGCGCAGCTCGGTCACGTCGCGCACGCACAGCATCAGGCGCACGACGATGTCGTTTTCATCGGTGATCGCCGACCAGCTCAGGTCGAGAATCTTCACGCGTCCATCGGACGTCGTCTTCGAGATTTCGTTGACGAGCAGATGCTCGTTGAACGCGAAGTTCATGCTGTCTTCGCCGAGGCACGCATCGAGCGCGGCCTCGATCTGCGCACGCGCATCGCTGCCCACGTCGGTGTTGTCGAACACGAGATCGAGCAGCGGCTGCCCCGCAATGTCGGTCGTCTCGAGGATCGCTTCGAGGTACGCCGAGTATTCCGGATGCACGACGCCGCCGTCGACGGCGGTCAAAATGCCTTGCTGCATGTTCTGCAGCATCGCCTGGATATCGGAGGTTTTCTGTTTCAGCTGGAGCGAGCTCTGCTGGATCTCCTCAACCATGGCGGCTAGCCGCTCACGCATGAACTCAAGCCCGACCATCAGGCTCGTGCCATCTCCGGGGCGCGTGCGGATGGCCGTCGAGAGGTCACCAGCGGCAATGCGGGCAGTGAGGGCAGCGGCAACCCGCGGCTCTCCGCCGAGCTGGCGCAGGATGCCTCTGGCGATCACGAGCGAGACGACGAGCGCGATGAGCGACGCGAACAGGATGAAACCCGCGACCGTAAGGATCGTGTGGTGATATGCGGCCTGCGCGGCGGCGCCTTCCCTTGCGGCCGCGGCATCGTTGCCCGCCACAATGGCCTCCAGTTCGCGATCAAGCGCGGCGCGGGTCTGTGCTGCCGGCCCCATGATCTGCTGCGAGGCATCCGCCTGATTGCCGTCGGCCAGCGCGGCACGAATCTTCGCGTCGATGGCAGTGTAGTGCTCGAAGAAATCAGCCACGCGGCGGACGCGCGCCACGTCATCGCCCGAAGCGAGCGCGCGATAGCCGGCGAGCGCGTTACGGAACATGCCGATGCCTGCGTCGGTCATGTCTGTGCCGTGCTTTATGTCCAACGGTGTATTCGCTCCGACGGCGAGGAATTCGCCCAGCGCGATCTCTCGCGTGCTAGCGGCCATCTGCAGGCTGCTGCGCACCGCGGGCAGCTGGACTCCCTGCAGCGCCGATACCCGGCTATTACCTGCGTGCATCTCGATAATGGCCACCACGCCCAGCAAGACGATCAGCACGACCATGGCCGCTGATCCCGCGAGCAGTTGCGTCAATACATCCAGCCGGTTGAATTCGCGCCTCATGATCATTACCAGTCCTTACCGATGACCTGTAGTAACGGCGCGTCCGCCTACTTCCGCAGGCGGGAAAACCCTTGGGGACGCTCTAACGACAATGGCTCGATCTCGCGTGTAGCGCGAACACGGGCAGGCTGTCACGGATCGCCGCTACGGGGTCAATTCGCGGTAGGTCGGGTCCGACGGCGACCTTCCATAGGCCGGTTACTGCCTCATGCAAACGGATTGGACCGCCCGAACCTCGCAAGATCGTGATAGGCAGCACGCGACCCACTTGTGCCGTTCAGACCGGCGCCTTCGTAACGGCCGCTTCCGAGGTACAGCGGTCACGCCCGCGGTTGTATCGATCATTAGCCACTCGGCGGCCGAAGCGTTCGTCCGCGTCGATTCAAAGCAATAGCGAAGCGTCTCATTCTGCTACGGCTGCGGGCTAGCCGTGGACAGTCAACGGGACAATTGAAGCACGCAATTCTCACGGACGACTATCAATTCTCGTCGTCCCATGAGCACCTGGTCGTTCAGAGGACGACGACCATCTTTCCACCGGCTTCGTTAGCTTCCATCACTCGATGCGCCTCGCGGATTTCATCGAAACCGAACACACGGGACGGCTTTGCCTTGAGACGACCGGCCGAAACGTCTTCGGCAATCTTTTGAAGCGGTACGTCGGATAGCGGGAAGCCGGGCATGCCGAACACGAAGCTGGCGAAGAACGTCAGATCAACGCCGCTCGGCATTTGCGCCAGCGGGTTGAAATCGGCTATCGGAGCAAGGCCACCGAGCCAGCCCGCAAGACAGGCCCGACCGCCGCGCCGCAACATGGCAAGCGAGTCTAAAACCGTGCTGTTACCGACGAGGTCGAGCACCGCATCAATGTGCTTTGCTTCGGCGATGCGCTTCGACAGATCCGGTCCTTCGATCTCGGCGCGCGAGACACCGAGGCCGTCAAGCATCGCAAAGCGCGCAGCGCTGCGTGTCGTTGCGATGACCTTTGTGCCTGCGTTCACCGCGAGGTTGACTGCCGCCTGTCCAAGCGACGACGTCGCGCCGCGGATGACTAACGTTTGCCCTTTTTCGGTCTTGAGATTACGGAATAGGCACGTCCACGCGGTCGCATAAGTTTCTGGAATCGCGGCTAGCTCGGCCCATGGCAAGTCGACCTCGATCAGCGCCACGTTCGCCACTGGCGCCCGCGTGTATTCCGCATAGCTGCCGTTGATAGTTCGCCCAAGGCCGCCCATCAACGCGGCGACTTTCGCGCCAACCGGAAATTCACCGCCTGGGCACGACTTCACCACGCCCACACATTCTATGCCGCTGACCTTGGCAGCTTCGGCCCACTCGCCGCGCCGCATATGCAGTTCGGCATGGTTGAGGCCGAAAGCCTTGATTTCGATGACCACATGACCTTCCAGTGGCTCGGGTTCCGGCAGCGTCGTATAGACGAGGCTGTCCAGGCCGCCGAACTTTTCGAGCACGATTACACGCATGACTACTCTCCTAACGTTTGATTGGACTGCTATTGATGCTGACGACTCGCTTCAAGTCAGCGACTGAGGAAACCCGAACTGATGAACGGCGACGCCCGACTATCAGCACGACAGGTCGCTGATGCTGATACATCGGCAGCACATCACGTAACCTATCCGATTAATTTATACAGGTTACATAAACAGTGTGTAACCTGTCAAGTTAATTTTTAGTGGTTACGTTTCGAGCGCAGTTACCTCGTATCCATCACAAGGGATGTGACTACCGTCAGATTCGAGCGATATTCGCCCCCATGCCCGAGGCCTCGATTTCCTAAACTCGGTTGCAATGCCAGTGGATGAGGAAGTCGACTGGATCAGCGACGGAGAAGGTTCCCTGGCTGGCTGGTCGGTTTGTTGGAACAGGTAGGGCTGCTGCCTCATGCCCCGCTCGCCGCAATACGGTCGCGGTCCACGTCGGCTCAACTCGACGCCATTGCGGCACAGGAGCGCGCGGTGCGGGAATGGTTCAAGGGATTTGTCCGGAAGGAACAGGGGCGTCCGTTAGTCGCCAGGCATGCACGTGAGCTGGAGTCACTTGCAGCGCCGCTCAGAGGTCGATCACCGTGTCATCGCGTGGCCGGAAGCACTTCGGCGACGGTGAGTCCGCGATCGGGGCCGTGCGCAATCACCGTCTGACCCGACTCGAGATGGAGTCGGCTGCCATCAAGGTGTACGGAGACGATGTTCGGCTCGAATGACACCATGTTAGAGACTCGGATCCGTCCGTCTTCTTCGTAGAAAGCGTCCATGGCCCGCCAGGCGAACGCAATGCGCGCCTTGCTGATCTTGCACTCAGCGCTTCGCGTCTGGAAAATCCGTCGCATCGCGCCATGCATTGGATAAATATCGGTCGCCGGCACGCGGGGATTCGTGGCCGATGACTAACGCAGTCTATTTAATCGGATTAGCGAGCGAAGGTCCGTTGCCAAGGCAAACGGGTCACCCAAATGTCCAATTGCCGGCCGTGATGAACGGCACTTCATGACCGCTCTGAGCCCGACGACGTCCGGCTCTGGACGACCCGTTGCGGCCCGCCGCCCCAGCGCGATATCTATGTCGGCTTTCGAGATCATCCGGTCGTTCGAATACCTGTGCTCACACTTATAAAGTCTTCTGCTCAGGGCTACGCAGATCCATTGCGAGTGCCTCGCGGATCTTGTTGTGCAGCGGCACTCGAGTTTCTTCGGCATCCGTGACGTGTTCGTCTGCACCGGTCGGTCTTCCCATGACGACGTCGAACCACTGCGCGCGATCCTTTACAACCCGGAACATCTTCTCGTCGTGGGTACCGGCGAGGTATGGCTCGTAGACCTCGATGTTCCTCCCCTCACGTTCGGCGAGGGCGCCGATTCGATCCAGCCGGCCGGTGCGTTGCTCGAGCACGCTCGGGTTCCAGTCTAGGTCGTGGTGGATGACAAACCGGCACTCCTGGTGAAGGTCGATTCCCTCACCCATGACTGAACTCGCTACGAGCAAGTCTGGGGAAAACGGTGTGTTGAACTGGACGATAAGTCGCTCGCGGACGTCACGTTCAGTTCCTCCGTGCGCTCGTCGGACGGGGTGAAGGCTCGCGCCGCGCCGCGTAGTCTGGTCGTCCTCAGTACGCGCGCCGAGCAGTGCGGCGTTGATGCGGGCGAACTCGCTGTCATGCTCGTCCTTCGGGTTAAGGACTTCGATCTGGTTGCGCGCTCTCGCGAGACGCTCGGCGAAAAGTCTCCATCGGTCGAGCAGGACGATACCCCGCGGGTTGGTCCCGTTGATGCCAGCCCACACCTCCTCGTCGGTGATGTCTGTACCCAGCGATGTGTAGCGGACGAGGTAGCTAGGTGTGCGCAAGTGTCGAATGGCAGTGTCGACAACGAGCTCGAGAACATCCTCATGTCGGCCAGCAGCTTCGATGAGTGCGTCCACGAGAAGTTGCCGAATGCGCTCGTAGGACGAGGCGTCACGCCGGAAGAGGCGGTCGGAGATCCGATCGAGCTCAATTCGGGTTTCCTTGTCTGAGCCAGTGCCGAGCGCTACTGCTGCCTGCTCAAGGATGAGATCGTCGATGCGTTTCGCCAGTGCGTGCTCGACGGCCTCTCCGGTCTTGATGAACCAGCAGAAGATGAGGCACTTCTCGCCTTCGAGCCAAAGCTGTGCTGCCTTCTCGACGGTGGCCCGCACCTTAGGATGCGCGTCACGTACGTCGGCGTCTGCCAGTGCCCGGTCGATCTCGCGTCGGTACCAGCCGACCGCATCTGGCGCCGCACGGTGGCCGGCTGCCGGGGCGCCGTCGCCTTCGCGGTCATCCTCCGGCAGGTCACTGCCGCGCTCCTCCTCCGGCAGGTCACTGCCGCGCTCCTCCTCCGGCAGGTCACTGTCGCGCCCGTCGTCTGTCTGCCCGGAGCCGAGGCGTCCGAACGCCTCGTAGGAGGAGGCGATGCCGTACCTCCCGTTTCGTCCCGACGGGGTTATGGGCGTCAGCTGATCGAGCAGGCGCTCGCATTTACGCTGTGGGCAAGAACCGAGCTGCGCTTCGAACCTGATGGGGTGCACTGTCGCATTGAGCTGCCGCTCGCGCGGGCGAGCGCTATCCCAACAACTGAACGGCGAGATAAAGATGGCGCAGTCAACTGAACTGCTGAACCGGCGGATCCTGGTTATCGAAGACGATTTCCTTGTCGCACAGGCGCTGTGTGCGGTTTTGCAGGATGCAGGCGCGAGGGTGGTCGGCCCGGTCGGCTGGGCAGACGAGGCACTGAGACTCGTCGATGCAGAAACGGATCCGGTCGACGGTGCCGTCCTTGATGTGAGTCTCCACGGTGAGAGATCGTACGCGGTTGCTGACGTCCTCAAAAGGCACCATATTCCTTTCGTCTTTGCCACCGGATACGGATCGGGGGGACTCGAGCCCGGTTATCGCGACATTCCGCGCTATGAGAAGCCGTTCGATCCGCGCGTCCTGATTCGCGCTCTGGCTTCGAGGTAACGGACCACCACACGGCCCGCGTAACTCCACCATGCTCGTCAGTTCGTTCAGGCACGCGTCCTGCGCGCGTCTGGATGACATTGCTACGCAAAGGGCACGGGGAGTTTCCAATGCACGGTCTTGCTTTGGTCGGCCAGGCACTCTGGATGAGTCTCACGATGTTGTGGCAGATTTTCTGGGGGCTTAACCTGGGCTTTCTGCTCTCGGCGTTGATCGAAGTGACGCTCTCACGCGATGACATGTCGTCATTGTTACCCGACGCGCGGCCGCGCTCGCTTGCCATTGCAGGTCTGCTCGGCGCAGCGTCGTCGTCATGCTCCTACGCAGCAGTGGCGATGGGACGTTCAATCGTGCGCAAGGGCGGAGACTTTACTGCCGCCATGGCCTTCCAGATCGCCGCGACAAACCTGGTGGTCGAACTTGGCATACTGATGTGGTTGCTGATCGCATGGCAGTTCGCCGCCGCCGAATTCATCGGCGGATCGCTCATGGTTATCGTGCTTGCCATCATTTTCCGGCTGTTTGTCAGCGATGCTCTGAAGCGACGTGCCACCTGCGAGGCTGGGGAAAACGCTACAGGAACGTCGGCAGACCACCCGGCTGGGACAGACAGCGGTAGCAGGGACTGGAAATCGAGGCTGACGTCATGGCGAACGTGGGTGTCGATCAGTCACACGTATGTGATGAACTGGTCGATGCTATGGCGTGATATCGGCATTGGCGTTCTGGTGGCAGGAGCACTGGGAGCGTGCGTGCCGGCGCGCATCTGGCAGAAATTCTTCTTCAGCGGAAGTCCCATGCTGTCGATGATCTGGGGCGCCCTGGTTGGCCCCCTCATTGCAGTTGCGTCGTTCACCTGCTCTATTGGCAACGTTCCGCTCGCTGCGGTGCTGTGGAAGGGAGGCCTGAGTTTCGGTGGCGTCGCCTCGTTCATGTTTGGCGATCTCATCATTCTGCCGATCCTGAATATCTACCGGAAAAGCTACGGCACCAGAATGACCGGCGTGCTCGCCGCGGTGCTATACGTGTCGATGGTCGCAGCAGCGCTCACGGTCGAGGCACTATTTGCGTTGCTGAGCTGGACTCCGCAACACCGGCCGGCGACCGCGATCCAGACGACGATCGGGTTCAACTACACCACGGTGCTCGACCTGATCTCCGGTGCCGTACTTGTCTTTCTGTTTGTCGTGCACCGCAGGACAGCGCAACAGGCAACCCGCAATTGACCGGGGATGCCGAATTGCCAGAAATACTGGGCGTAGCGCCGCCTGGAAAGTGGACTTCAGCGGCCAGCGCCACGCATTGGAGAACTTATGGTGCAGGATGCAACGGGAACGCGTGCAGATTGGCGTGACAGAAAGCACCGGCGAGCGTCACAACTAGTGTGTCCCGCGATCCCGTGACATGCGGCGCAACTTGTCCAGGCCCATCAAAAACGCCAACGTAATCGCTGCGAAGGTCAGAATCGCGCCAATGTAAAGCAGGTCCATGATGTGTCTCCTAACGTTGTTTTTCTACCTTTCATATTGGCTACAAATTCGTAAAATGTGCATTAAGAGATTGAGGGAACTTGCAAACAAAGAGTAAAAACCGGTCGAATGTTCGCGCTAACTTCGGAGGTCTCTCGTCACCTCAGGATCGGCCGCTCAGAAACTGCCTTTGAGTAACCCAAGTTGGCCGAACCCGGTCCCGTGCGAGGTGCTTACGCGAAGTGAACTGACATTATTTTCAACGACGGTCGTTCGATCTGGAAGTCAGGAACCGGCACGAACCCATCTTGACGTGCGTGTCAGTGACGTCCGAGGACCCAGTCAAAGATCGCGTAATGATTCGTCGATCATGATCGGATCCTTCATTCCCGGTGTGCGTTCAACGCCAGAGGAAATATCCACGCGCGTGGCGCCGGAAAGCATGACCGCGTCACTTAAATTCTTCACATTCAGTCCGCCTGCAAGGAACCATGACTTAGCGAAGTGCCGTCCCCGCAAAAGCCTCCAGTCGAAGCTTGCAGCATTGCCACCCGGAAGCACAGAGCCTTCGGGCGGGCGGCATCGAACAAAAAATAATCTGCGGCATCTTCATACGCTTTCACGGCGTCAAAGTGCGCCGCTGTTTCGATGGGAAGGGCGCGTATGACGGGAGCTTTCCACCTGACTTTTAAATCAGCTGCCCGCTGAGGAAGCTCTTTGCCGTGCAACTGGATAAGATCGGGCGTGAAATGCTGGAAAATTTCTTCGAACAAAGCGTCATCGGCGTCTACTGTCACCACGACGCTTTTCACGTCGGAAGGAACGAATTTTGAGAGTGCCGCCGCTTGCTCGGGCGACACATACCGCGGTGATGGACGGTAACAGTTGAAACCCACAGACGTGACCCACACTGATCGGGTGGCACCTCATCTCGCATTACGTAGACACTCAATGAAAGACAACGCGCTCAATGCATAAAGCGCGGCGCAATCCGGAACTTCGTCAGATAGCCTCTCCTTGCAGCTGGAACACGTTGACGACGTCGCGTAGCATCTTCGCCTGTTCCTGCATCGATTGCGCGGCGGCAGCGGCTTGTTCGACCATCGCTGCGTTTTGCTGCGTGGTCTCGTCCATCTGCGCAATGGCGATGTTGACTTGCTCGATACCACGGCTTTGTTCCTCGGAGGCCGCCGAGATTTCGCTGATGATGTCGGTGACGCGCTTTACGGCATCAACGAGCGAATGCATCGTGCCCCCCGCTTTTTCGACGAGCGCCTTGCCGTCGTCGACCCGTTCCACCGAGTCCTCGATCAGGCTCTTGATCTCCTTCGCCGCATCCGAGCTGCGGCGCGCAAGATTGCGCACTTCGGCTGCTACCACTGCGAAACCGCGCCCTTCTTCCCCGGCCCGCGCCGCTTCGACGGCCGCATTCAACGCGAGAATATTGGTCTGAAACGCAATGCTTTCGATTACGGCGATGATGTCGACCACGCGCGCCGAGCTCGCCGCGATGTTCTGCATGTTCGCGACCACCTGCTGGACCACCTCGCCGCCTTCGCCCGCAAGCTTCGATGCGCTGTGCGCCATCTGGTTCGCCTGCAATGCGTTGTCGGCGTTCTGCTTCACGGTTGCAGTAAGTTGCTCCATGCTCGCCGCGGTTTCACCCAGTGACGACGCCTGCTCCTCGGTACGTGCCGACAGATCGAGATTGCCTGCTGCGATCTGCTCTGCCGCGACAGTGATAGTTTCAGTGCCACCTCGAATGCGCCGGATCGCGTCAGCCAACCGACTCTGCATTCGTTGCATCGCGAAGAGCATGCTTTGCCGATCCTCGCTACCTAGTGCAACGGGACTCGACAGATCACCATCTGCGATGGCTTCCGCCACCCGCGCAGCGTACGCCGGCTCGCCGCCGAGACTGCGCTTCACGTTGCGGATGATCAGCACCAGCGCGATCGTGCTGAAGCTCCCTGTCACGAGAATGGTGATGAGATAGCGCAGCAGATCGGCGCGGAATGCTTCGTTGATGTCATTCACATAGACGCCTGAAATCAGATACCAGTCCCACGCGTCGAAGCGTTTGACGAAGCTGATTTTCGGCACGTGTTCACTTTTTCCAGGTAATCTCGCCATATATTCGACGAAGCCCTGCTCTTGCGACTGCGCGAGCTTGACCATGTCGACGAACAGTAGCTTGCCGTCGGTATCCGCGTAGTGCGAGACGTCCTTGTTGCGCAGATCCGCGAGCGTCGGATGCATAATGACGACAGGGGCCGCCGTCGTGATAATCATGTAGCCATTGCCGGGATAGCGCATCGCCGACAGCCGCGCCATCGCCTGTTGCTTCGCCTGATCCAGCGTCAGTTCGTGCAGTTCGACGAGCTTCGCGTAGTCGGCCACGATGCCGTACGCGCATTCGACTACGTTTTGCACCGCCGCCTTGCGCTCCGACAGCATCGTGATACGCGACTGCCACGCTGCCCAGCCGCCGAGACCGAGCAGGCCAAGCCACGTGATCAATAATGCAAGCCACAGTTTGGTATTCAAGCTGAATCGGTTCACGCCGTTTTCTCCATAGTCAGCCTGTCGCTGGCTCATTCGCCAGGCTCAGTGTGCAACGACGCCGGCGGTCGCAACGAATGCGCGGGTCGTCGGGGTTGTCACTGATTAACGGCGCGGCGACGCATTACCTAAGTCAGGGGACACCCGAACCGAGTGATGCGCTGCCGCGACTGGCTAACGATCTGCTTTCAATGACAACAAGGCGCGACGCCAGCGATTGAACGATCTGCGAAGCGGGGTGGAATGGTCCTGGGCAGAGTGAGAAGTCTTGCGCCGAAGCAAGATCGCCCTGCAGCGCGGCCACTCGAACTTCCGTAGCCGACCCCGAGCAGCCGGTGGACGACTTCCAGCGCGAACGGCGGGTTGCAATGCAAAGTAGAGCGGCCATTCGCAACGGCGAGATCGATGGTGCGTTGTCGGCCTTATGCCGTTGCCCTACCCATCGGCATAAGGCCCAAACACGCCCCAGAGCGGTCGCTGACGCGGGTTTGTGCAAAAGTCGCCAAGAGAATCGTTTCGTCACGTGTAGATGGCGAACAGGTTCATCGGAAACGTAAGCGTCCGCGCGGAAGCGGCTTGCTCGACGAGCGGCGAAGCCGCTCGCGCATTGGGATCTGAGGAGCGACAACATGATGATCGTTAACGGTCGCATGAAACTCATCGACTGGTCGGAGGCGCGCCAATCCAAGGCTGGATTTAAGGATTCTGGCTTCCGAGTCCATGTTCCTGGGGCGGTCCGGAGCCCGAGACGATTTCGCCGGATGCGCCGGAGATGGCTGCGTGGGTTTCCGGTTTTCTTGCTGCACGGGCGGGACTTCCGACGATCCCGCACGCACCGTTGGTTCGGCAAATTCAAAGAAAGCAACTGTCGACAGCCCTTTCAATTGAACGACATCATGCTCGGCAACAACAACGGCTTCGAA
>Ga0302316_10002578_pt1 | contig 12994 bp, 12 predicted proteins | sample III_Palsa_N3_2_FD_200456 | JGI IMG/M metagenome (GOLD analysis project Ga0302316, IMG submission 200456) | Peat permafrost microbial communities from Stordalen Mire near Abisko, Sweden - III_Palsa_N3_2 | ecosystem: Environmental > Terrestrial > Soil > Palsa > Peat permafrost | place: Sweden...
GGAGCCGAATTTTTCAAGAGATGGGAAGGCCCGCTAAGTCAGGAGGCTAAGTGCGAGTCCGAATCGCCGTCCTGGTCGCTCGGCGGAATTTCGACCTCAAGCGGCGGTGGCCCAACTAAAGCTGGAGCTCCAACTGTCCCGATCGTCGCCATAGGTTCGCTCGGGTCATCCGGATCGTCGCGCCAAAGCCAGACGATCCACCAGGCCAGCACCAGGAACCACAGCGCAAACCGGCCATTGTCCAGGTTGCTGAACAGCCGGACGATGTGTTCGTACTGATCGCGGCTGGTGAGATGGATATTGCGTTTGATGACGTCGGTCGTGGTCTGCACCGCGAGGAAGCCAAGCGCGTACGTCGATAGGCCAAGCGCAATCTGCTGTGCATGACTCTTCCAGCCATATCCAAAGCGTTTGCCAAACATGCGCACCAACAGTCCCACCTCGACGGTGAGAACAGCCAGGAACAACTGGCCTTTCATGGCGCTGAGCACGACCAGCAGAAGCGGCAGCTGCTTCGGCTCCTGCGTGAGCGCCTTCCACGCAGGCCACGGCCCCCACGCCCAGACCGCGCCAATGGCGATCGACCCAGTCACCAGGATCCAGCCCAGCCAGCCCCTGGCATTGAGAATCCTGCCCGACTTCCCGCTTGAAAAAATCCGCCGGCAGACTTCGCTCAGCACCAGCAGGCCCAGGATTGTCTCCACGAGAATGGCCGTATACGTCTGCCAGTAAAAGGCCAGCGTGGTGAGCTTGCCGTGCAGCAGATGGTCCGCGATCAGGTGCACAGTAGAAAATCCGATTGCTGCCGTAAACCATGGGAAGCGGCTGGAGCGGTCCCGCCCCAGCAGCACAATCAACAGCACCAGGTGCGCGGCCAGCACCAGGGCCCAGAGAATCTGTTCAAAATTCCAATGCATCGAAATCCTTTATGGTCGCGGAGAGCCATCCGGAGACAAGCAGCCTCACACGCGCGCTATTCCAGTGTAGCGGCTGAGAAAGCCGCCACCGTCGATGCAGAGCTCGCTGAGCCGCCTCGAACTATTGCACAGAGATCGATTGGATCACCGGACCAGGATCGCAAGGAGCCGAGAAGCTGAGCACATTCTTTGCTTCCTTGGCATCCAGCCGCGACTCCACCGAGATCACGCCATTGCCGCTTCCGGTAGACGGAAAAGCGATCCGCGTCGCGACCTGCCCATTCACCCGCAACTCCGCAAAGCGCGGCGTCTTATCGGGATTGCTGTACGTAATCAGAACCCGGGCGACACCGGGTTTGGTCGCCACATTGGCAAACGTGCTCTGCGGATTCTTGGCCGGCGCAGGAATCGGCCCGCCCGATTCATCCTTCTTCGCTTCCGCGGGGAAGTAAACCGCGGTCGGCCCCTCGCTGCCCAAAATCAGCAGCAGGACCGCATCCCCCGCCGGCACAGTAGCTGAGTACGCTGAATCAAACTCCCCCACATTGCTCTGCGCCCAAACATCCTTCACCGTAGCGGGCGATTCCTCGCGCAGCCCGATATCTCTCCACCGAAGACCAATCGCCGCCGCGGCATCCGTCCGATTCAGCAGCAAAACCGCCCGCTCTCCTTTAGTCGCAAGCGGTTTGGACCAAACCTCAAGCCCCGGCCCAATCTGCGCGACCTTCGCAGCCTGCAATCCCAGCGGATCCTGATCGATCTGCACCACATCGGGATTGAGCAGCGTAGCCAGATCCGCCGGCGTCAGCTTGGTTAAATCCGCGCCCACCAGCAACGGGCCACCCGACATCGCCCACAGGCTCATGTGAACCCGATTCTGCTGATCGGTGAGCCCCGGCATCCCCACCACCATCATGTCGGGATCGTTATAGAACCCGGTATGCTGCGCCTCCGGGTGCTGCGCCTGGTCAAACTCGCGAAAGACTTCCTTGATGGCAGCCCTGCGATTGGCATTCTTCGTGCCCGCCACGATTGGGTCGACGATATCGCCGCCAGTGCGCCAGATATCCGCCGTGACCCCGCCAATATTCGGCGCCCAGGTCGAAGGGCTGTGCTTACCCCAGTTGCAAATCGAGAAATAAAGCCGATGCCCGGTGATAGCCTCCGCGCGAAGGATCGCTCTGGCAATCTCTCCATACTGAACCGCCGGGTCGAGATTCTCCTTGTCTCCCCCGCACCAATCCACCTTCACATAGTCGAAACCCCACTGCGCAAACTGCAAAAAGTCCTGCTCGTAGTGCCCTTCGCTTCCGGTATGCGGATACGACGGCCCAAGATCCGGCCCCACCGTACTGCATCCATCCAAACCTGCATCCGTGTAGATACCCGCCTTCAACCCCAGCCCATGAATATAGCGCACGATGTTGCCCATATCGCCGTCGGTGTCATCGGCAGCAATCGCCGGCCACGCCTTGGGATCGACAACAATATTGCCATCGTAATCGCGCTCCCCCAGCCACCAGCCCTCATCGATGTTGATGTACTGATAGCCAGCCTTCATCATGCCGTTCGTAGCCATGGCCTTGGCCTGCGCCATGACGACCCCCGAATCGACAGTGTTCGAAAAGCTGTTCCACGACGACCAGCCCATCGGCGGCGGAGGCACCGCAATCTGGTTCACAGCCGCGGCTTGCCCACTCGCCATCAAACACTCGCAGATCGAACCCACGCATAAGGCAGAGCAGATCACGCCCAGCAGTACTCTGCCGGCGGTAGCTTGGGCCATGGAAATCATCTGGATTGACATTCGCTACGAGTGTATACCCGTTTGCCCGATGCGCAACTACGCGTCGATCGCACGCAAAGCCCGCGACAACTGTGATCTGCGTCGCAGCCAACCGTCTCGTCCGCTTCTTACGCTGGAGGTCGAATCGGATTTCCTCCGGGAGGGTCATGCCATGTTTTGCTATCAATGTGAACAAACCTCAAAGGGTCAAGGCTGCCAGACCATAGGCGTCTGCGGCAAAGACGAGACCGTAGCTACGCTGCAAGATCTGCTGCTTCACGTCGTAAAAGGCATCTCGATGTACGCGCACCGCTCCGCCAAACTCGGCGCCGCAGACCCCGAGGTAGACGCATTCATCATCCGCGCCATCTTCGCCACCCTCACCAACGTGAACTTCGATCCCGGCAACCTCGTCGGCCTCATCTACCAGGCCGTTGGAGTGCGCAGAGCAGCGCGCTATCTCTATGAACTGTCCTGCTCCCGGGCGCAGACCGCTCCCGCAGAATTACACGGCGCAGCGACATGGGTTCCGTCCACCACCCTGGATGGTCTGCTGGCACAGGGAGAAATGGTGCTCCTGCCGGTGCGGCGCCTGATCGAAGGCAAAGAAATCTCCGACCTGAAAGAGCTGGTCCTCTATGGCATCAAAGGAGTCGCCGCTTATGCAGCGCACGCCCTCGAATTCGGCGTCGTCCGACCGCAAATCTACGCCAAGTTCCACGAGGTCCTCGACTTCCTCACTCACCCCGCGCCCACAGTGGAAGAACTCCTCGCGATGGCCCTCGCTGTCGGAGAATTGAACTATCAAGTCATGGAAATGCTCGATCGGGCGCACATTGAGGCCTTCGGCGCTCCTCAGCCGACCATGGTTCGCCTGCATGCGATCGGGGGCAAGGCAATCCTCGTCTCCGGCCACGATCTGCACGATCTCTACGCCGTGCTCGATCAAACCCGCGGCCTCGGCATTCAGGTCTACACCCACGGAGAAATGCTTCCCGCGCACAGCTATCCCAAGCTGAAAGCCTTCAGCCACCTCGCCGGCAACTACGGTGGGGCATGGATCGACCAGGCAGAAGAGTTCGCCGCCTTTCCCGGAGCGATTCTCATGACCTCCAACTGCATCCAGGAGCCGACGAAAGAATACAAAGGCCGCATCTTCACCTCAGGACCCGTAGCGTGGCCAGGCGTAACGCATATTCAAGACCGCGACTTCAGCCCCTTGATCGCCCAAGCGCTCCTTCTGCCCGGCTATGTCGAAGACGGCCTCGACGACGAGATCCTCATCGGCTTCGGCCACGACACTGTGCTTGACCTGGCAGACCAGGTGATTGCCGCAGTCAAACTTGGCGCCGTCCGCCATTTCTTCTTGATCGGCGGCTGCGACGGAGCGCGCTCCGGTCGCACCTACTATTCGGAACTGGCCGAGAAGGTTCCCGACGACTGCTTGATCCTTACCCTCGGCTGCGGCAAGTTCCGCTTCAACAAGCTGGATTTCGGCTACATCGCCGGCCTGCCGCGCCTGTTGGATATCGGTCAATGCAACGACACCTATTCGGCCATAAAGATCGCGCAGGCGCTCGCCGAGGCATTCCAGTGCGGGGTCAACGATCTACCCTTGTCCCTGGTCCTCTCCTGGTACGAGCAGAAGGCAATAGCTGTGCTGCTCACGCTGCTTCATTTGGGTATCCGCAACATGCGCATCGGTCCCACATTGCCGGCCTTCCTTTCACCGGAAGTACTGAAGCTGCTGCATGAGAAATTCAACCTGCAGGCCATAACGACTGCGGAGGAGGATCTGGCGGCAATGCTGGTTTAATTCATGCAAGGTTGATTCAGGCAAGGCGGATGCATTTCAACAGATCTGCAAGGATGCAGGAGAGGGCGGTCATTTTTGATCCGACGACGCTTGGCGTAACAACACATTCCAGTCGTCATCCGAGGCAAGACTGACCGCTCCATGCTTCGTTGCGAAGTCCAGAAACTCCGCGGAGGCATTCTTCATTCCGTAGACGTTCGCCAGTTTCATCGTCTGAATGTCTTTCCACGAAATCCCGCTCACATCGGCAAATCGCAGATCGACCCGGCTCAAGTCCGCGTAAGCCAAATCGGCCTGCGTCAGATTGGCTGCGTTCAGATCGACGTCCTGCAATTCCGCCGATTGCAAGTCAACTCCTGTCAGGTCGGTCTGGCGCAGATTCGCGCTCTGCAGATTGCTGTCCGACAACCTCGCAAATCTAAGATCGCCAGTCCGCAGATCGGCAGCATGCATATCGCATCGCTCCAGGTGCGCACGCTCCAGCTGAATGCCGCGCAGAAACGCTCCTCCCACATCCACGCCAGTCAGCGAAACATGATCGGCATTCAGCTCCTGCAATGCCTCGATACGCCCTCCGCTGCCGCCCTTGCCCTGCGCCGTGTTGATCACCTGCCACGCCTGGTAATGCTTCTGCTTCACGCGATTGCCGCTATCGGCAAAATAGAAAACCACCGCGACCAGCACGGAAAACGTGCCCAGGTGATCCAGCACCTCCAGCAGCACCCAATGACTGAGCGCCCACGAAACCCAGGCGAGCCACCAGTTGATCCGGCGAAAAGGAACGGTCCACGGCGACAGCGCTGCCTGCCGCTCCTCGTGCCAGGGTCTAGGCCGTTCTCTTTGGCTGCGCTCGCGCATGATCCTCTCTCCATCTAGAGATTGCGTCGCCATAAAGGTTACACACGCGGCGTTGCAAAGGAACTTGAATCATTGCAATGCAGATTGGCTTTCGCAGGCGTGCTCGCCGCAGGGGCCCGCGTTTGTTATAAAGAGTGCGGCATCGCGCATCCTGTTTTCCGTTCTCAAAATCACCAGGCAACGATCGCGCGCCGACAAGCCGGGGGAGACGAACTTGAAGAGCAATCCAAGAGCAGAGAGCATTCGCATCGCGCTGGCAAGCCTGGCGCTGGCATTTGGAGCCCACGCCGCGACCTTGCAAGCGCAGGCCCAGAAGCAGGCGCCGCACGCATCCGAGCCAAACGCGTTGGACATGACCGTCGTCAAGCCCGAGACGGCAGGCTTCTCCTCCGAGCGCCTCGAGCGCCTGCATGCGCTGATGCAGGAGGCGGTCGACAAGAAATACCAGGCAGGAATTGTCACCATCCTGGCCCGGCATGGCAAAGTCGTGGACTACCGTACTTACGGCGAGCGCGATCTGGCGAGCCACGCGCCGATGACCAAGGACACGATATTCCGCGACTACTCCATGACCAAGCCGGTAACCGCCGTGGCCATGATGATCCTCTACGAAGAGGGCAAGTGGCTACCTTCTGACCCGATCTCCAAGTACATCCCCGAGTTCGAGCACCTTAAGGTCTATAAGGGCTCGGACCACGTGGGCAATCCGATCCTGGTCGATCCAGACCATGCGCCGACGATGCACGAGCTCATGACCCACACGGCCGGCTTTACTTACGGATTCTTCGGCAATTCACCGGTAGACATCCTGTACCGCGATCAAAAGGTGCTCCAATCGGCCAATTTACACGAAATGATCGAGAAGCTGGCCAAGATTCCCCTGGCATACCAGCCCGGCACGGAGTGGCGCTACAGCGCCTCCATGGATATTCAGGGCTACATCGTCGAAAAGCTTTCCGGGCAGTCGCTGCCCGATTTCATGCGGGACCACATCTATCAGCCGCTGGGCATGAAAGACGCCGGCTTCTTCGTTCCCGAAGACAAGCGCAACCGCTTCATGACCCTCTACCGCACCGGGCCCAATGGAGAACTGGTGGCCGATGCTAACGCCGGCCCCAACCCGCGCGACTACGATCACCAGCCAACGCAGCCTTCCGGCGGTGGCGGGATGGTTTCGACGGCGGAAGACTACTACCGTTTCGCCTCCATGCTCGCGCGCTCGGGCGAACTGGATGGCGCGCGGGTGCTGGCCCCCGCGACCGTGAAGCTGATGAGTTCCAACCACCTTCCGCCAAGTCTCCTGACGGGAGAGTTCGGCATCGGCGCGCAGACCATGCGCCCAGGCTTCGGCTATGGCTATAACTGCGCCGTGGTCTACGACCCGCCAACGGCCGATCTGCCGGAAGGCAAGGGCACCTTCTTCTGGGATGGCGCGGCAGGAACGTGGTTCTGGATCGACCCGACCAACGACATCGTCTTCATCGGCATGATCCAGCGCATGGGCGGCAATGGCGGAATGAATCTGCAGTACCTGAGCCGGTCGGTGATCTACGGCGCGCTGGTCGACCCGGCGAAGTAGCCTGATTTGTAAGAGGAGATGGTGCGCCCGAGAAGATTCGAACTTCTGGCCTAACGCTTCGGAGGCGTTCGCTCTATCCAGCTGAGCTACGGGCGCGCTTGATTAGAATACTCCATTTTGGGTGAAAATTCCTGGCTTGTCCCCCATCCATTCCCAGCGCCTCGCCGCCGTTGCAGGGATTTATCTCTATACAGCGCATACTGGAATAGAACTCGGAGACCGGCATCACTGGCGGGCTTCCCGTTATCCTTAGTCCCCGCGCAGACCGGCGTCGATTCGCAGCAAAAAGTACATAAGAGTGGCGCTTAACCCGGCTTAACCGGCTAAAAATCGCCCTTAAGCCACACATTCAGTTGAAGATGGACACAAGAACAGCACCCCCACCCTTTTGCTGTTCCTTTTCTTCGCTTTTCGCGCAGTCGAAGCTAAATTTTCAGCTCATGCAATTGCTCTGATCGTGACAACAATCGCGGGCTCGCTTTGCTACACTCTGGCTCGAGAGGTATTCCATGCGTTTACGTTCGTTTGTCTTTGCGCTTTGTAGTGTCGCGATCGGAATGGCCGGGATGGCCCAGCCGCAGCTTGCCGCAGCCCAGGACGCGCAAGCGTCCACGCAGGCCAAGAAACCCCTGCTCAGCCCGCCCGCCAAAGCGGACGTCATCCTGCCCAACGCGACCATCACCATCGACTACAGCGCTCCGTCCATGCGGGGACGCACCATCTTCGGCGGTCTCGTTCCTTATGATGAGGTTTGGAGGATGGGAGCAAACCCGGCCACCACGATCAAGACCTCCGGCAACCTGCAAATTGGCGATCTCAAAGTCCCCGCCGGAACCTACACGCTCTATTCGCTGCCATCGGCGAGCGGCTGGAAGCTGATCGTGAACAAGCAGACCGGCCAATGGGGCACTGTCTACGACAAGGCTCGGGACCTGGGTCGCGTGGAGATGTCCACCGGCAGCACCGCGGCGCCAATCGAAACGATGGTCATTGATTTTGAGAAGACCACGGGAGACAGCACGGAACTGCATGTGAAGTGGGCCAACGTCGACGCCTCGGTTCAGGTAACCGCAGTCAAGTAGTCTCAAGGAGTTGGTGAGAAGCAGCGCATTTCAACAGATCTGCCGGCCACAGACAGCAAGCTATTTTCGCTTCGCCTCAAGCTCCGCCATCACGGATTGGATCAACGCTTTCGCGCCTTCGATGCCGGCGAGAACCGCCTGTAAATCGAGGCGCGGCTTCGAAGGATTGCGATTCGAGATGCAGTAGACGCCATGCTGGCCGGTCATGATGAGCGAGTCGGTAAGCAGATCCAGAGCCACGGCGAGGCGGCCGCGCTCCGTGCCCATCATGAATTCATATTTCTCAAGCTCGGCGCGCTTTTCATCGAAGATAGTCATTCACTACTCCCCTGAAGCTTCCAGCGGAGGATGGGTTTGCGGGCAGCGGTTACTTCGTCCAGGCGGGAGACGCGGGTGGAGTGGGGTGCGTTCTTGACCAGCTCAGGGGTGTCTTCGACTTCCTGGGCGATGGAGCGCATGGCGGCGATGAATAGGTCGAGCTCTTCGCGGGATTCGCTTTCGGTGGGCTCGATCATCAGCGCACCGGAGACGATCATCGGGAAGCTGACCGTGTAGGGGTGGAAGCCGTAATCGATCAGGCGCTTGGCGATGTCGCCGGTGCGGATGCCTTTGGCGGCCTGCTTCTTATCCGAAAAGACGACTTCGTGCATGGATGCAGTTTTGTAGGGCAGCTCGTAGAGGTCTTCGAGGCCGCTGCGGATGTAGTTGGCGTTCAGGACCGCGTCTTCGGTAGTCTGGCGCAGGCCGTCTGGACCGTTGGCCATAATGTAGGCCAGGGCGCGGATGAACATACCGTAGTTGCCGTAGTTGGCGCGGACGCGGCCTACCGACTGCGGACGGTCGAAGTTCCAACCGAGTGCGTCGTTCTTCCGAACGAGGATAGGCGTGGGCAGGAATGGTTCGAGGATGGCTTTGCAGGCTACTGGCCCGGAGCCGGGGCCACCGCCGCCGTGGGGGGTGGAAAAGGTTTTGTGCAGGTTGAGGTGCATGACGTCCACGCCGAAGTCGCCGGGGCGCGCCTTTCCGACCAGGGCGTTCATGTTGGCGCCATCCATGTAGAGGAGCGCGCCCTTGGCGTGGAGGATGTCGGCGATCTTGTGGATTTCGCTCTCGAATACGCCAATGGTCGAGGGGTTGGTCAGCATCAGCGCGGCGGTGTCTTCGTCGACGGCCTTGGCCAGCTCTTCGAGATCGACCATGCCGAGGGCATTGGATTTGAGGTTCTGGACGGCATAGCCGCAGAGTGCGGCTGTCGCCGGGTTGGTGCCGTGAGCGGAGTCGGGAACGAGGACTTTCTTGCGGGCGTTGCCCTTGGACTCGTGGTATGCGCGGACGAGCAGGATGCCGGTGAATTCGCCGTGTGCGCCGGCAGCGGGCTGCAGGGTGATGGCGTCCATGCCGGTGATTTCGATGAGGCATTGCTGGAGCAGCTCGACGATTTCGAGCGAGCCCTGCGAGAGCGCTTCGGGCTGGAGAGGATGCGCTTCGGCCAGGCCCTCAATGCGTGCGACCAGCTCGTTAACGCGCGGGTTGTACTTCATGGTGCAGGAGCCGAGCGGGTACATGCCGAGGTCGATGGCGTAGTTCCAGGTGGAGAGGCGCGTGAAGTGGCGGATGATCTCGATCTCGCTCAACTCGGGGAGCTCCGCGCTCTGGGTGCGCTGGGTTTCGCCGAGGAGTGCGCTGACGTCGACTTCCGGGACGTCGAGTGGCGGCAGCTTGTAGGCGCGCTTGCCGGGCGAGGATTTTTCGAAGACCAGGCCTTCGTTCTGGGTCTGGTGAGCGCGGACTTTGCCGGTGGTGATGCGCGGGGTGGGGCCGGTCTGCGGTGTTTCTATCGTGGTTGCCATTTGGTTAGTACCTCAATGCCTGTTTGCGCGACTTGGAAATCGGTTCAAAGGAGTTAGTGGATATTTGGTCAGGCTGCCTGGGCTGCTTGGGGAGGGGCGGTTCGGTCGGCTTTTCCTTCGATTGTCGGTAGGCTGAGAAAAGACAAAGGATACCCATGGCTCCCCAACCATAGCCCGTAAAATGTCCAGGCTTTGTCAGCAACTCGCCGAGGCAAGTTACACAATAGCCGCATGACAAAAACAAGGATGTGAGCCATTTGCGCGACCTCTTGTTCTTCTTTCGATCGAAATACATCAACGCGAGAAGAAGCGCGAGTCCGGCGATAGCCGCGCATCTGAGGGTCCAAGCGGAATGACGGAACAGGAGCATAGCGCCGGAAGTAACGGCAACGGTAACCGCCATTAAGATCGCGACCCTGTCGATTTTCATCCGCCGTCCTAACTCTGCTTCCTCAGGGGCTAAAGCCCCGCGTGCCCTGATTTCTGATGTACGGGCTGAAGCCCGTACCCTTCACTTCAGATTTGTTTCAAAGTCCTATGTGGTTAACACTGCTGTGGCCGCTAAGACTGCGGCGGCTGCTTCGATCTGTTCGCGAGTGTTGAGTTCTGTTGCGCACCAGAGGGTTGCGTTGCCGAGTTCTGGATACCACTTACTCAGGTCCACGCCGCCGATGATCTTTTGTTCCAGCAGGCGTTCGTTCAACTGGGCTGGGGTTTCGGTGGTCTGGAGGACGAACTCATGGAAGCGCGGCGAGCCGGCAAAGAGCAGCTTTGAGCCGGGCTGACTGCCGAGCGTCTTCGCTGCGAAGTCGGCTTTGGCAAGGTTTTGTATGGCCAGGTCATGGATTCCTTCTTTGCCGTAGACGGTGAGGAAGATGGTCGCCATCAGGGCTACGAGCGCCTGGTTGGTGCAGATGTTGGAGGTCGCTTTTTCGCGGCGAATATGTTGTTCCCGCGTGGATAGCGTGAGGACAAATCCACGGTTGCCATCGGCGTCCGTCGTCTGGCCGGCCAGGCGGCCGGGCATCTGGCGCAGATACTTTTCTTTGGTCGCAATAACGCCGCAGAAGGGCCCGCCGTAGCTGATGGCTACGCCGAAGGATTGTGCTTCCATGCTGACGATGTCGGCCTCGACGGGTGGCTTGATGACACCGAGCGAAATGGCTTCGGCGATGGAGACGACTAACAGTGCGCCTTTGGCGTGGGCGAGCTCGGCAATGGCCGGGATGTCTTCGACGACGCCGAAGAAGTTGGGCGACTGGACGAGGACGCAGGCGGTTTCAGTAGTGATCGTTGCCTCGAGCGCTTTCAGATCGACGCGGCCGGTTTCGGCGTCGTAGCCGACGGCGCTGGTAGGCAGGCCCTGATGCTGGGCGTAGGTGGCCATCACTTCGCGGTATTCAGGATGGACGGTAGTGGCGACGACGGAGTGATGGCGGCCGGTTACGCGGGTGGCCATCATGACGGCTTCGGCTGCTCCCGTGGAACCGTCGTACATGCTGGCGTTGGCGACGTCCATGCCGGTGAGCTCACAGATCATGGTCTGGAACTCGAAGATGGCTTGCAGCGTGCCTTGGGTGATCTCAGCCTGATAGGGGGTGTAGCTGGTGAGAAACTCGCCGCGCTGAACGAGTGAGTCGATGACCACGGGCCGGTAATGACGGTAGCAGCCCGCTCCGAGGAAGCTGGCGTAGCCGACCGCGTTTTTTGCTCCAGCTTTCTTGAAGTGGTCGATGATCTCGCTCTCTCCGAACTGGCGCGGGATGTCGAGGTCGCGCTGGAGGCGATATTCGGCGGGGATGACAGCGAAGAGGTCGTCGATGGATTGGGCGCCGATCTGCTCCAGCATGGAGACGCGCTCGGCGGGGGATTTGGGTAGGTAACGCATGTAAGCTTCTAGCCTCTAGCTTCTAGCTTCTAGCTAAAAGCCTGTTTGCGGTGGGAAGAATCGGCATTGGTTTTGACGGCTCTGAAATGGATGCCTTTGGCTGCCTTCAGCTAAGAGCTGGCGGCTAGAAGCTGAAGGCTGCTTCTCTAGTGTCCGCCTTCTTCGGCGATGAAGGCTTCGTAGGCAGCGGCGTCGAGCAGGGAAGCGACTTGCGAAGGATCGGAGAGCTCGACTTTGATGATCCACGCGGTGTGGGCGTCGTCGTTGATCTTGTCGGGCGAGGAACTAAGCTCTTCGTTGATCGCCGTTACGGCGCCGCTGATCGGCGAATAAAGGTCGCTGACGGCCTTGACGCTCTCAACAGAGCCGAAGGTCTGGCCACCGGTGACCTTGTCGCCTACTTTGGGCAACTCGACGAAGACGATGTCTCCGAGGGTGTTTTGCGCGTAGTCGGTGATGCCAATGGTGCCGATGTTGCCGCTGACGTCAAGCCATTCATGCTCTTTGGTATAGCGATAGTTCGTAGGGTAGGCCATGGCGGTCCTTTCGTGTTTGAAGTCTGAGGCGAGCGCGCTTGATGCGGGCTGGTTGCGATGCCGAAGTTATAGTGTAAGACCTTCGGCGCTGGCGGGGAAAATTGTGTTGTGCGAGCCGAAATCCGGAGGTTTTCCGATATTCAGGCTTGAGGGCCGAATCCTGGGTATGGCTCGAGGGGTACGACCGCGACGATTTCGAGCATTCCAGCCTGGAAAATGGGCAGGCTGGAGATGGCGTCGCGAACCTCGCGCTCAGAGGCAGCTTCCCAGAGAATGCCGGCGCCGGGAATGTCGCCGCGCTTCCAGATCTGGCGCAGGATACCGGAGGCGTAGAGTTCGCGGACACGAGCGAATTCGCGCTTGGCAAGCTCAGGGGTGAACGCTTCCGGGGGAAATTGCTCGGTACGGCGGCGGCTCAGCGAGAGAAATTGCATAGAGGTATTGTAGTCATCGGCAAGAGGGTGAGCGCCCCGGGTTCAGTGCAAAGGCGGGACGGTTTCGACTACAGCGGTTTCGCAGTTACTGTATCCCGACACCACCCTGCTCGCGTGGCTTTTCCGCAAGACAAAGCCATATCGAAGGGGAGCCAGAAACGGACACATCTACTGCGAAACCGCTCTAAGGAACGATCTTGATCGGTGCTTGCCAGAAGGTGCCTTTCTGGCCGGTTGGGTCGAGGACG
>Ga0302316_10002593_pt1 | contig 12938 bp, 10 predicted proteins | sample III_Palsa_N3_2_FD_200456 | JGI IMG/M metagenome (GOLD analysis project Ga0302316, IMG submission 200456) | Peat permafrost microbial communities from Stordalen Mire near Abisko, Sweden - III_Palsa_N3_2 | ecosystem: Environmental > Terrestrial > Soil > Palsa > Peat permafrost | place: Sweden...
GAGTCAGAAGTGCACCACATTTTGTTGGGTGTTCGAGGGACTTCCATCCGCCGATAAAAAGCAGATCCTTCGCTTTGCTCAGGATGACAAGAATGCAAGAAATCAATGACTCAGGAGACTAGGGCGAATCCAGAGGAGGTATACCCGATTCGGCGCCGGCCAGGATGAATTTTTCCCGGCGAAGAATTCAGTGATCCCTTGTTATTGCTGGGTACGGTAGCTCTGGATTCGCTCTAACCGGAAACTGAATGCGATGCACGGATTCAGAATTACTCCTGTTCGTACCAGTCAGCATGCAGTGACCATCTGTGGCAAGCAAGACAGGCAGTATGAAGCCATTGAAAAAGACACGATGGACAAACTCCGCCTGTATCGAAGGTGTTCCACATGTATTTACATTTGCACATCCAGAGATCTGTCTTGCGCGGCCTCCAGCGACAGAGAGGGCAGCGGATGTGCGGGCCACAGAATCCGTGGTCGTCTCGCCCGGTAGACGCTGGTTCCATGACCCCTTCGAGCGGCAACTGAACTGCTTTGCTCATGGAATGACTCCTCCCGGCGCTATCCAGACTCGCCGACCCATCGAATTGCTTCTATCCTAGGACGGATGCGGTGTGACTGGGTTAGGAATCGCAAAATGCGCATTGGAAGATCGCGAGTCAGGGATTGCATTCTTTGTCTCAGGGAAGCATCGTATCTTCGAGTGAGAGTTGCTCTCGATGGCGGCATTCGCGGGGCGGGGATAACCGCCTGCTGGAACGCATTGAGTGCGAAGATTACGAATTCCAAACGGAGGCGTCATGCCCACCTACATCGCCCTGCTTCGCGCCGTGAATGTCGGCGGCACCGGCAAGCTCCCCATGATCGAACTCAAAGCCATGTGCGAAGACGCGGGCTTCACCAAGGTCAAGACGTACATCGCCAGTGGCAACGTCGTCTTCCAGAGCAAGCTCTCTGAAACCAAAGTCAAATCGGTGCTCGAATCGGCATTGGCCACCTACGCAGGAAAGCCGGTAGGCGTCGTCATTCGCACCGCAGCGGAGATGGCGGCGGTCCTCGCCGCTAATCCCTTTCCCAATGCCCCCACCAACAAGACGGTCGCCATCTTCCTCGACCAAGCCCCGCCAGCCAACGCGCTTCAGACTGTCTCGAACCAAACCACGGAGCAACTCGAAGCCGGCCTGCGGGAGATCTACGGGTATTACCCCGAGGGGCAGGGCCAATCCAAACTCAAGATTCCCGCCGCGAAGACCGGGACGGCTCGCAATATGAATACGGTCGCCAAGCTGGTAGAAATGGCTGGCGAAATGTAAGTGCAGACAAGACGATTTGGGTTGGTCATGGGATACATTTGAGAGCAAGCCAAAATCCTGGAGACCAGCGATGCCCGAACTCAATCCATACGCCAAATTTATTGACGGCCGTCCGGTGGCAGAGATCCTCGACTCCACTCCTGCAGCCTTGCAATCGCTCACCGAGGCGATCGGGCATGATCGCATCTCCGTATCTCCGGCGCCCGGCAAATGGACCCCCGCCGAAATCCTTTGCCATATGGCGGACTGCGAAGTGGCCTTCGGTTTCCGGCTGCGTCAGACCCTGGCCGAGGATCACCACGTTCTGCAGCCCTTCGATCAGGAGAAGTGGGCGGCGACTTACCCACGCATTACGGCGCAGCAGGCTTTGGCTGCGTTCACGGCGATGCGGGAGTGGAACCTGATCCTGATCCGCAACGCACCCCAAGGCGCGGCGAAGAAGCCCGTTACCCATCCTGAGCGCGGAACCATGACCTTTGCCACCATCACGGAAACCATGGCCGGGCATGATCTCAACCACATCGCGCAGCTTCAAAAACTGGCGCAGAATTAGACACAAACGCTGATTCGATGTTCGCCGTTTGCAGGGCATCCATTGAATGCCTGCCATCCATTTCGCTTTCAGGCGCGGTCGCAAACTGGGCGCTCTCAATCGGGATTCGCCGTAGATCCCGATGATGCAGCGCGGAGTTAATCCTCAATGGAATGAGATCGATACAAGATCTCATAACGTTGTATGTTGACCAATTCAGCGTACGGTACCATTTCACTCCTTCGACACCTGATTCAAAAGGCTCAGCGAGGCGAGATCCGTGCCATAAACTAGGGAGACGGAGGACGGCAGCAATGAAGAAGATCGGCGTTCTATTCGGAATGGAAAACAGCTTCCCCGGCGCATTGGTGGAGCGGATCAATTCGCTCAACGTCGACGGGATTACCGCCGAGTTCGTCGAAACCGGCGCGGTCCATCTCGACAAGGCTCCGCGCTACTCCGTGATCGTGGACCGTATCTCTCATGACATTCCGTTCTATCGCGCCTATCTCAAGCACGCGGCGCTGAACGGAACCATCATCATCAATAATCCGTTCTGGTGGTCGGCTGACGACAAGTTCTTCAACTACACGCTGGCGGAAAAGCTGGGTGTTGCGGTTCCTCCAACGGTGATTTTGCCGCACAAGAAGTATCCCGAGGGCACCAATGACCGCTCGATGCGCAACCTCGAGTATCCGCTCGATTGGGATGGCGTTTTCCACTATGTTGGCCAGCATGGATTCATGAAGCCGGTGGATGGCGGGGGGTGGCGCGATGTGTATCACATTCACAATCGCGAGGAGTTCTTCGACGCCTACGATCAGTCACGCGATCTTTGCATGCTTTACCAAAAGGCGGTCGATTTCAAGGAATATTTCCGCTGCTATGTGGTGGGTCAGAAGAAGGTGCACATCATGCCTTACGACCCACGCAACCCGCACCATGAGCGGTATGTTTTGAATCCGCCGAAGTATGACAAGGCGCTTTTGAAGCGGGTCGAACAGGATGCGCTGAAGCTGTGCCAGGCGCTTGGATACGATCTAAATACCGTGGAGTTCGCGGTGGAGAACGGCATCCCTTATGCGATCGACTTCATGAACCCGGCTCCGGATGCGGACCTGCATTCGGTGGGCGAAGCGAACTTTGAATGGATCGTTTCTGAAGTGGCCGCGCTGGCGATCGAGAAGGCTAGGAAAGCCCCTGCGATACCGGAGTTGAAGTGGTCGGCGTTTCTTGGCGCTGCTTCAACGCCTGCCAAGACGCCTAAGAAGAAGACACCTTCGAAGAAGAAGTCTAAAGCGAAAAAAGAGACTGTCGAAGTTGGCTAGCGCGGTGTGTCTTCCATTTGTAATTTAAGTTGGCATCGCTAGCCGCAGGTCCTTCGGCTGCGTTTGGCCAAGGTACGGCCAAACTCCGCTCAGGATGACAGCAGTACTTATGTCGCGAACTTTGGAGACAGTGCGCCAGCTGCTGCTAAACTACCTGGCCGGTGGCTGCCACCTTGCCGTACCACAAGCCTGAGTCCTTTATCGTGCGCTTCTGGTTGCGGTAGTCGACATAGGTCAGGCCGTAGCGCTGCGTGTAGCCATCGAGCCATTCGAAGTTATCGAGCAGCGACCAGGCGTGAAAGGCGCGCACCCTGGCGCCATCCTGAATGGCGCGGGCGAGTTCGGCGAGCTCTGATCGAAAGAAGTCGGTGCGGCGCGTGTCGGGAACTGTCCAGTTTGCGCCTTCAAATGGTGAGTCGAGGTAGCCGCAGCCGCTTTCTGTGATTTCGATGATGGGATTGTTGTATTCGCGGGAGATCTGCATCACCAGGTCATAGATGCCACGGGGGTAGATTTCGAGGCCGCCCTCGGTGAGTGGACCTTCCGTGGGCATGGTCGCGGTGAAACGGGTGTGGGCATCGACGCTCACGGTGTCTTGGGTTTCGGTAGCAAGGCCGGCGCCGGAGGCCGCTGCGTGTCCTGCATCCGAGACGATGCGGCGCGTGTAGTAATGGAAGCCGATCCAGTCGAGGGGGGCCCGCATGATCTTTTCGTCGCCGGGCCGGAAGCCCATGATGTCGTAGGGAAATTCGCCTATGAATGGGTTTGGATACTTGCCGCGCATCACAGTTTCAAGAAAAAAGAGGTTGTTCATCGCGTGATACCGCGCGGTGGCGGCGCGGTCCTCTTCGCTGCCGGTTCTTGGGTAGGCGGGACACATACCGTAGGCGCTGCCGACTGTGGCTTTGGAGGATGCGGCCTTGATGGCGCGGAAGGCCTGCCCCTGGGCGAGGTTGAGGGTATGGGCGGCCTGCAGGAATTCTTTGTAGCTGGCGCGGCCGGGCGGGAAGACGCCGGTGCCGTAGCCGAGGTAACTGACGGTCCAGGGCATATTGAAGGGAGCCCAGACGGTGATGCGATCGCCGAGTGATTTGGCCAGGATGCCGGCGTAATCGGCGAAGTAGTTGGCAAGATCGCGATTAGGCCAGCCGCCGAGATCTTCGAGGGCCTGGGGCAGATCCCAGTGATAGAGCGTGCAGAATGGGCGAATCCCTGCTTCGAGCAAGGCATCCACGTATCGGCTGTAGTGGTCGAGCCCCTTTTGGTTGGCTGGACCGCGGCCGGATGGCTGGATGCGCGGCCAGGCGATAGAGAAGCGGAAGCTCTTCATGTGCAACTGGCGCAGGATGGCGAAGTCCTGGGGGTAGAGATGGTAGTGATCGCAGGCGATGTCTCCCGTGGCAGCGCCGCGGATGTGGCCGGTCTGGTGAGTGAATCGGTCCCAAATGGACTCGCCCTTGCCGTCTTCCTGCCAGGCGCCTTCGACCTGATAGGAGGCTGTGGCCATACCCCATAGGAAGTCTTTCGGGAAGGTGGGAACTGGATCGGCGAAGGCGGAATGCGGCAACGCGGCGCCGGCGGCAAGCGCGGCGGATGAGGCCAGGAACTGGCGACGATCCATCGGAAAAATCTCCTATAAGACCGGGATCGTAGCAGTCGTGTGCTATCCAGTCAAACGTTTTAGTGCGACTGCGATGAGGGAGATTGCTTAAGCGATTTTGCGGAAGGTGAGGTTGTAGCGATAGGGGCCGGTGAGGGGATGGTGGCCGGGTTTGAGGGGCTGGACGCCGTGAAATCGCATTCGGGAGGGGCCGCCCCAGACGATGACGTCGCCGTGCTCGAGGAGGATGCGGCGCGTGGGATCGGTGCGCAGAAAGCCGCCGAGAAGGAAGATGCAGTCCAGGCCCATTGAGATGGAGACGATGGGCTGCTTCAGGTCGAACTCGTGCCGGTCCTGGTGAATGCCGAGCTTGGTGCCTGCCTGGTAGCGATTGATGTGGCAGGAGTCGGGGCGGAAGTCGGGAAATCCGGAGCGGGTCGCGCAGCGGAGGGCGAACTCCCGGAGCATGCGCGGCATGGGCGGCCATGCCGGGCGGGGGGTGGTCGCATCCCAGCGGTTGGCGAAGGCGCGGGTGTCGCCGCAGTCGGTGACCATGACCGACATGGGCAGTCCGCCGGGGGTTACGGCATGGTGCAGGGGAGCTGCCGCGGTGATGGTTTCGACGGCGGCGAAGAACTCCCGGTCCTGATCCAGCGCGAAGCCGCGCATGAGGACGGCTCCTGGGAAGATCTCTTCGTAGGTTGGTTCGGCCGCGAGTTGGGAGAACAGGTTCATCGCCCCTCCGGACCATATTAGCTCAAAAGGCGAATATTAGGCGAAAATAATTTTGAGCCTTACAATGGGCGCAAAGCTTTCGACAGATCACCCGAGGAGACTTGGATGCGGCCCAGCTTCACGTTAGGAATTGAAGAGGAGTACCAGACCATCGACCCGGTGAGCCGGGACCTGCGTTCGCACATTGCCACGGAGATGCTCTCGCAGGGCAAGATGCGGCTGGAGGAACGGGTCAAGGCAGAGATGCATCAGTCGGTGGTCGAAGTGGGCACGCGGATCTGCGAGAACATCGACTGCGCTCGCGACGACTTGTATGATCTACGCCGTCAGATGATCCTCCTGGCGAAGGAGAACAATCTGACGCTGGTTGCTGGCGCCACGCACCCGTTTGCTGACTGGCGCACGCAGGAGATCTATCCCGATCCGCGCTATCGCCAGGTGGTGAAGGATCTGCAATTAGTGGCGCGGTCGAACCTGATCTTTGGCCTGCACGTGCATGTCGGGATCGAGGATCGGGAAGTTGCGATTCGCATCATGAATTCCATGCGTTATTTTCTACCGCATATCATGGCGTTGACGACGAACTCTCCTTTCTGGCTGGGATTGAATACCGGTTACAAGGGTTATCGCGCCAAGGTATTTGAGAATTTTCCGCGCACGGGTATTCCGGACGCGTTTGCGAGTTACTCGGAGTACGACAACTACGTCAATTTGCTGATCAAGACCAACTGCATTGATAACGGCAAGAAGATATGGTGGGATATTCGCCCACACCCGTACTTCGACACGGTGGAGGTGAGGGCGTGCGACATTCCGTTGCGGGCTTCGGAGTCGATTGCGATCGCGGCGCTTATCCAGGCAACAGCGGTTTATCTTTTCCGATTGCACGAGTCGAATCAGGATTACCGCCAGTATGCACGGCCTCTGCTGATGGAAAACAAATTCCGCGCGGTGCGCTACGGCCTGGATGGCAAGCTGATCGACTTTGGCAAGGAGCAGGAAGTGCCGGAGCGGGATCTGATTCGCGAGTATCTCGACCTGATCGATCCGGTTGTGGACGAACTAGGCAGCAGAGATGCGATCAATGGTATCCGCAAGATTCTTGAGACTGGTACGGGAGCGGACCGGCAGTTGGCGGTCTTTGAAAAGACTGGCGGGGACTTGAAGGCCGTTGTGGATTACATGGCCGAAGAGACGGCGGCTGGGCTGTTCTAAGCGACCTATGCCAGGCGGAAGCACACCACGAATATCTCGCGACGGGGATGCGTTGCGCTTGCGGGTAGCAAGGACCGAAAGAAAGTCAGCGGCTTTCGATCAGGTTGACTACATGCACTGAGATGCTCTGTGAGCTGGGCAGAGACTGCCCATGCCGCACGAGGGTGGCTTTCCAGGTCTTGCCGCGGCGCTCGACCAGATCACCGGCTGCGTAGCTTGGGAAGCGGCCATCGCGGTCGACGATGATCTCTTTATCGTGGCGGCTGTAGCGGAATTCGATGCGCTTGGAGAGGGTAGGTTGAGGGGCCATATTTTTCTCCTTGCGGTTCAGTATGACGAGCCCGGCTCTGCGAAAGAATCCCACCTAAGCGCCAGAGGCTACGGTCGAAAGTTGCTGCAGGATTTGTGAGCATCTGGAGATGCGCGCCGCGCTAAGACGTGCCCGGCGCGGTATAGACCACCTCGCCTTCGAGCAGGGTCATCAGGCATTTCATGTCTTTGATCTGGTCTGTTGGGATGGTGTAGATGTCGCGGTCCCAGATTGCTATGTCGGCGCGTTTTCCGGGTTCGAGGGTGCCGATTTTGTCTTCCATGAACATTTGGCGTGCGCCCCAGGCGGTGTAGCTGCGCAGGGCGGTCCTGGCATCGATGGATTCCGCTGTGCCAAAGGGATGCAAGCCGAAAGTGCCTTTTGCTGTCTGGCGGGCGATGGAGGCCCATAGGCCGTAGCGGGCGGCGATGGGGGTGACCGAGTAGTCTGAGCCGCCGGACCAGAGGATGCCACGGGATTGGAGGGTCTTGAGAGGCTCGAGGTGTTCGCCGCGCGGTTTGCCGTAGCTTGCGGCGTAGATATCGCCGATCCACCAGAGGAAGCCAGGCTGCATCTCGGGGTAGCCGGCGTCGTATTTTTCCTGCAAGTCGGCCATGACGTCGAGGGCGTGGGCGGTGGGCAGGTTGGCGTGGATGATGGCGTGGCGCAGGCCGGGATGAGGCGACTCCTTCTCGACTTGCGCGTAGGTGTCGACTACCCAGTCCATGGCGCGGTCGCCTACGGCATGGGTGCCGACGGGGACGCCGGCCTGGTGGAAGAGGCGGACCATCTGGCGGTAGACCTCGGGATCGAGGTGCGGGTAGCCGTGGTTGCCGGCGTCGGGCGTGGTGGCGTTGCGGAACCAGTCGTCGTAGACCCAGCCGGTGCGGGCGCCCCCGGAGCCGTCCATGTAGATCTTGGCGCCGCAGGAAAGGAGACGGCCGTCGCCGAGGCTGGCTGGCAGGCGCGGAACGGTCTTAATCTGGTTCAGCGTCTTTTCAGCTTCTGCCAGGGAGGTTCCGGCGTGCCAGAGGACGCAGATGCGCTCTTTGAGCTGGCCGGAGTCGAGGAGAGCTTTGTAGGCGTCCCAATGAATCTGGTAGATGTCGGGATCTTTGACGGCGGTCATGCCTTCGCTGTGCAGGATCTGCTGGATGTGGAGGATGCCGGCGCGCATCTGCTCGGGGGTGATGGGCGGGATCAGGCGAACGACTGGGCCCATGGCGCTTTCTTCCTTGAGGACGCCGGTGGGTTGATGCGTAGCTGGGTCGCGGTCGATGGTGCCGGCTGGTGGGTCGGGCGTGGCGGCGGTGATGTTGGCCAGTTTGAGGGCGAGGGAGTTGGCGACTCCGTAATGGCCGGTGGTGTGCATGAGCCAGACTGGGTTGCTGGGGGCGACGACGTCGAGGTCGGCGGCTGTGATGTAGCGGTGTTCGGCGAGTTTGCCTTCGTCCCAACCGGAGCCGGTGATCCATTCACCGGGCTTCAGGAGGGGAACTTTTGCTTTGACGCGGGCTACAATCTCGGCCACTGAAGTTGCGTCGGAGAGGGTGACGCCGTAGAGTTCGTCCACGCCGCCGTCGGCGATGTGGGCGTGAGTGTCTATCAGGCCGGGTGTTGCGGTGTGGCCGTGGAGATCGATGGTGCGTGTGGCTGGCGTGGCGAGGGCCTGGATTTCGGCATCGGTGCTTATTTTGAGGATGATGCCGTGGCGGATGGCGAGGGCCTGGGCGATGGAGTCCTTGGCGTCTACGGTGAGGATGTGGCCGTGGATGAGGATGAGGTCGGGAGGCGCGGATTGCGTGTGCGCGACCGGCGCGGCTAGCGCGATTGCGGCGAGATTCGCGGGTAGACGGGTCCAGCGGAGGAATCGCATGGGTTTGGCCTCAATGGGGAGGAACGCATTCAGTATGGAACATGATGGCGGCGGGTGTGCGAAAACCCACATCTCAAAGGCGAGACTTGGGGACCCGGCCTATTTAGCTGCGCGGAAGAATGACAGGGGATATGGACGACTGTGCCCGGAGTCCTCAGGCAAATACAGGACGCATATTTGCGCGCCTGTCTCCTGCCTCACTGGGTGCTCGCCGCGTCCATTCATAGGTAGGCCATCCGCATCGCGAAATTCATACTTCAAATATATGCCTCCAATTCCGCCATCTGAGCAATTCGTAACTCGTCCAACAGCGACCAGGCCATTGCGGGCCAATCGCAGATCTGGAAGAAGGAACCTGATCAGAGCGGACCACTGGACAATGATGAGCAGGATGAGTAAGTACAAAAAGGATGGAAACGATCCGACGCCCCTCCAGTCATATGGGTGGTTGATGGTTGGATCGCCTGGAAGAAATGTTACCGGGAAATTGCCGGCCTTGGAATAACTTAGGACCTTCTTTGAATACTCCCGTGGTAGATATGCTTTGCCGCTATACGATTTTCCATTGTAGGTAAATGTATAGAACACTGTTGCAGAACCTTTGCCTCCAATTCGCACATCGTTTGTAAATGTCACGCTCCCTTCGCGCTGTAGATCATTCCTATCTTTTATGTCTTTCGGCGTGAGCGAGCCAGCAAGAATAATGAACGTTACGATAGCTGTTGATACGAGCACATTGGTGACAAGATAAAGGATGCCCGCTGCGGCAAGCCGAATTCTCCTCGGCAATTTTTGCTGCAATTCTGCAGGAACACAGGTTTCATTCTCTAACTGAGCCACATGTCCCTCGTATCGGGAGTCTGATTCAGCGTATCGCCTGGCGTGGCCTTTGTCACCAGCTTATCCAAGCTGCTTGGCGAAACGTCCTTCCTTGGAGGCTTTGTCTGGTCTTGGGGAGCACACATCTCAAAAGCGGGGGCACCATGATTTCTTTGCTATTCAGACTTGGCGTGGCGCGCCATGGGGCATCACTTTGTGAGGCCAGGGTCTGGATATCGCCCTGCTTTACTCCTCGCGCATGAGGTTGGATGGGTCTACCGCAAGGGCTCGCCGGGCGGGGATGGCGGAGGCTGCTATGCCGAGCAGCGCCATGGTCAGCACGGCGCCGACTATGACGATTGGATCGCGGGGATTTGCCTGATAGACCATGTGTCCCAGCAGGCGACCGGCTAAGACGCCTGAGACTAGCCCTGCTGCCGATCCTATGCCGAGCAGGATGATGGGGCGGCCGATCGCTGCGCTCATCACCTGCGTCTTACGCGCGCCTAAGGCCATGCGGATGCCCAGCTCTTTCATACGGCGGCTTACGCTGTAGGCTGCCATGCCGAAGATGCCTGTGACGGCAAGCATGGCTGCCAGCAGGCCCATGACTCCGAGTGCTGCGGTGGCTGCCCGCGCCGGGAAGAGCTCTGCTTGAATGGAATCGGGCCAGCTCTGGATCGATATGGGCAGCTCCGGTGCGATGCCGCTCAGGGCGCGCTGGAGGGCGGCTGCGGTTTCGCTGGGAGGGCGCGGCGAGCGGATGACGAAGATCGCTTCGCTCCCCTCGCTTTGAGAGAACGGGAGGTACACGACTGGCTGCGGCGACTCATGCATGTCGTGATACTTGCCGTCTTCGGCTATGCCGACCACTTCTGTGAGGTTGCCGTAGAGGAGGAAGCGTTGTCCGATGGCAGGGGTCTGGTTCCACATCTTGTGGGCGAAGGTTTGGTTGACGATCGAGACATGGGGGATGGTTGCGGTGTCGTGCCAGTTGATGTCACGGCCGCCGAGCAGAGGGGTGCGGACGGCTTCGAGGTAGCCTGGCGATATTTGAAATACGTATGGAGACAGTGCGGCGTTCTTGAGTTTGAACTCGGTGGTGCCGGGTTGGAAGACCGGGACGCCATGCAAGCCGCCGGTCATGGGCGTGCGGTTCACGGCTCCCACGGCTGTTATCCCGGGGATGCTGCGTAACGCATCGATGACGGCTTGCTGTAACTGCTGGAGTTTGGCCTGCTGATGAACGGGGGATAGATCGCTTGCCTGTTGTGTGCTGCCCAGATCGAGGTCAGCGAGCATGGCGCCGCGTGGCTCGAAGCCGAGCGGGGCTTGGAGCTGCCGTTCCATGCCACGCACGGCTACGAGAGAGGCTGTTACCAGCAACGTGCAGATGGCGATCTGTACGCCGAGCAAGAGATCGCGCAAGGCAAAGCGGCGCAGGTGCATGGTCTCCGACTGGCCGTTCTTGATCGACTGCATGGGGCTGCTCTGCAATGCTTGCCGGGCTGGAATCATTCCGAAGAGCAGCGCGCTGGTGACCGTCAATGCGAGGCCTGCAAGATAGACGCGCGCGTCCACGCTGATCTCGAGATGGCCGTAGGGAGAATCCCATCGAGTCAAAACGCCCAGGAGCAGGTACGCGGCGGCGAGGCCTGCGGCTCCGCCCAGGAGGGAGACTATCAGGGCCTCGGTGAGTAGTTGGCGCACAAGGCGGGGACGGCTTGATCCAAGGGCCAGGCGCAGCGCGAGTTCGCGGGTGCGATCGGCGGTGCGCGCGGCAAAGAGTGTTGCGAGATTTGCGCATGCCGCGGCGAGGACCAGGAGCGCGAGTACGGCGACGCTCCAGAGAAAGCCGCGAATGACATCGCCATCATCGCCGAGGAGGCCGGGATGGATCAGGCGCAGCGGCAATCCATCGTCGGTCTCGGGATATTCTCTGGCGAGCTCGGCGGAGATGGCATTCAGATTTTCTGTGGCCTGCTGCGGGGTTACGTCTGGCTTGAGGCGGGCGAGGACTGTTACGGCGACGGATGCCCGGTTCCGCAGGTAGTCCGAGGCATCCACTTGTGCTTCATTGGCCATGGGCATCCAGTAGTCGGGCCAGCCGAAGCGCTCTATGCCGTGAAATTTCTGGGTTGCTACTCCGATGACGGTGAAGGGATTTTTGTTCAGCTCGACGGTTGCGCCGACGATGCTGGGATCGGCGTGAAAGGCGCTTCGCCAGAGCTTGTCGCTGAGGACGAGATAGGGCACGGAGTTGGGGCCATGTTCTTCAGCTTCGTGGAAGAGCCGGCCGGCTTCGGGCTGCACGCGCAGCAGGTCGAAGTAGTTGCCGGTGACCTCATCGCCGTGGACGTTGAGCACGGTGTTGCGCCAGCTGAGGGCACCGGTCGAATAGCTCTCGTATGCGGCCATTTCGCTTAAAGTCGTGTTGCGCCGGCGAAGGTCTTCGAAGGCGGGATAGGACGTCGTCAGAAGCTTTCCCTGCGTCCACTGCCGGTGGCGAAGCTGATAGAGATTTTGCGAGTCGCAGCCGTCGATCGGGTGCAGCAGGACCGTATTGAGTACACCGAAGACAACGACGTTGGCACCGATGCCGAGCATCAGTGTGATCAGGGCTACGATGGTGAACGCGGGAGATTTGCGAAGGACGCGAAAGGCATAACGAACGTCCATCAGCAGGTTCTCCAGGAAGGGAAGGCTGTTCTCCGCGTGGTAGTTTTCGCGGACTGCTTCTGCGGCGCCGAACTTCAGGCGGGCCTGGCGTTGGGCTTCTCCCGGGGTCATGCCGGTGTGGAGGTTTTCTTCCACTTGTAACGCAAGGTGCTCTTGCATCTCCTCGCGCAATCTCTTGTCGGCTTCGCGGTTGTTGGCGGAACGCGCTGCGAGGTTGAGAAGGCGTGCGAGGAATCGATTCAGCGCTTTCATGCCCGGGCCCTCATGCGAGATCGTGAGCTTTCACTTCGAAGAAGCGCGCGATGATGGCTGCTGTCTGCTCCCAATCGCGTTTCTCGGCTTCCATTAATTTTTGGCCGGCGCGGGTCAGTTTGTAGAAGCGGGCCCGGCGGTTGTTTTCGGATAGGGCCCAGCCGGATGCGATGGCGCCTTCCTGCTCGAGTCTCAGAAGGACGGGATAGAGAGTGCCCTGATTCACTGCGAGCAGGTCGCCGCTGATTTGCTCGATGCGCCGAGCTATGCCATAGCCAT
>Ga0302316_10002599_pt1 | contig 12913 bp, 16 predicted proteins | sample III_Palsa_N3_2_FD_200456 | JGI IMG/M metagenome (GOLD analysis project Ga0302316, IMG submission 200456) | Peat permafrost microbial communities from Stordalen Mire near Abisko, Sweden - III_Palsa_N3_2 | ecosystem: Environmental > Terrestrial > Soil > Palsa > Peat permafrost | place: Sweden...
GCCTCCTCCAGGCCGATTTCCTCGACCTCGTCGGGGCCAGCCAGCCGATAAAGGTCAAAATGAGCGAGGCTGAGATCCGGCGCCTCGTAGAACTGCACCAGGGTGAAGGTGGGGCTGGGCACGTCCTCGTCCGGCCTCGTCAACGCCCTGATCAGGCCCCGCGCCAGGGTCGACTTGCCGGCGCCGAGCGGGCCCCAAAGGCAGACGGCGTCGCCGGGCTGCAGCAGCCTCGCGACCACGGCGCCCAGCCGGGCGGTGGCGGCGTCATTGGCGAGTGGGACGGCCAGGGCGATCATGTGTGGCTCGATATAGCGGCAGCCTGCGGGCGAGCCTACCCGTTCACGTCGCCAAACAGACCACCTGGGCGACGCTGAGGTCCCGCCGCAGGCCGTCCGCCACGCGGCCGTAGTTTTCGACCGAGACGGATGAGGTGGGGCCGACAGGGGCAAGCTTGACGCCGGCGGCCTTGAGCGCGCGGCGCATGGCGTCCGGCGTGGAGGTGTAGATGCGGCCCCGGCGCGGCGCCTCGGCCAGGGTGACCCCGATCACCTGGCCGCTGGAATCCAACACCGGCGCGCCGGACAGCCCGGCCAGGGAACCGGTCAGGCCGTCGGTGCGGCCGACCTCGGCCCAGGCCATGGTCGCCTCGGGCGCCATGGCCCGTTCGCGCTTACGCAGGGTTTGCGGACCCAGAAGCTGGGACGCCGCCTCGCCGGGCGCGCCTTGCGGAAACCCGGGCAGAAAGCCGCGTTCGCCGCGATGCAGGGGCGAGACAGCGTTGATCGGCAGGGCCGGAGCCCCCCCAACCGTGGTCAGCACCGCCACATCGTCGGCGAAGCCCTGCGCCTTGGCCGCGACGCCGCGCCCGTCCGCGACGACAATGGCGGGCTGTTTGCAGCCGTCGATGACATGGCGCGCGGTGATCCAGACGCCGGAGCTGGCGGCGGAAAAGGCCGTCCCGGCGACGGTCTCAAGCTTCGGCTTCAGGGGCGAGACCTTGGCCGCGAAGGGCGAGGTCTCGGCCAGCGGCAACTGGGACTCGCCTGGGATAGGTGGCGGCGCTTCGGGGGCGTTGGCGCGCTCCTGCCGTCCGAGCGCCAGAGCCAGGATCAGGGCCACGCCGCCAGAATAGACCAGCCAATGCGGCGGGCGTGGCATCGGCATGGATGTCAGGCCGCCACGGCCGCGGCGACGATGATCGACACCGCCAGCTTGGCGCAAACCAGCAGCACGGCCGGCGCCACTTCGCCCTCGCGGGTCCGCTGCGGCAAGCCGGTCAGCACCATGTCGACGATCCAGAACAGCAGAAGCTGCACCGCGACGATCGCCGCGCCCCAGACGGCGACCTCCACCGTGGAGGTGGAGGCGTTCAGCGAGGCGGCGAGGGGGATGGCGATGCCAATGATGGTCCCGCCCAGCGAGACGGCGGCGGCGGAATTGCCCTCGCGGACATCCTGCACCTCCCTGTGAGGCGACAACAGCCCATGCAGGACGGCGCCGATCGCCAGCATCACGAGGCTCAGCGCCGCGTGAATCAGCGTGGTGGGAAAACCCGTGGCGAAGGCCTGGATTTCAGAAGACATCGACGCCGGCCCCGGCAAGCAACTGTTGGAACTGACTTATCGCGAGCCGCCGAACATCGCGCAAGCGATCACCCGTGATGAGGTTATTCGACAGGGGCGGCTTCAGGCGCAGCTTGCTCGCTCGCGCGCCGCTCGCTGGCGCGCACCTTCTTGCTTTCCGAGCGCAACTGGCCGCAGGCGGCGAGGATGTCGCGGCCCCGGGGCGTGCGGATCGGCGAGGCGTAGCCCGCCTTGTTGACGATGGAGGCGAAAGCCTCGATCGCGCCCCAGTCGGAGCATTCGTAAGGCGACCCGGGCCAGGGGTTGAACGGGATCAGGTTGATCTTGGCCGGCAGGCCGGACAGCAGGCGCACCAGGGCCCGCGCCTCGGCCGGGCTGTCGTTGATGCCCTTCAGCATGACGTATTCGAAGGTCACACGCCGGGTGTTGGACAGGCCCGGATAGTTTCGGATGCCCGCCATCAGCTCGGCGATGGGGTATTTCCGGTTCAGCGGCACCAGCTTGTCGCGCAGTTCGTCATTGGTGGCGTGCAGGGAGATGGCCAGCATGGCGCCCACCCGCTCGCCGAGTGGGATCAGCTGCGGAACCACGCCGGCGGTGGAGACGGTGATCCGCCGCCGCGACAGGGACAGGCCCTCTGAATCCGAGATGATGTCGACGGCGGTCGCGACATTGTCGAGGTTATAGAGCGGCTCGCCCATACCCATGAAGACGATGTTGGACAGCTTGCGGTCCACGCCACCGGACGGCCATTCCTCCAGGTCATCGAAGGCCGTCTGCACCTGGGCGACGATTTCGCCAGCGGTGAGGTTGCGGACCAGGGCCTGGGTGCCGGTGTGGCAGAAGGTGCAGTTGAGGGTGCAGCCGACCTGGCTGGACACGCAAAGGGCGCCTGAACGGCCAACGTCGGGGATGTAAACCGCCTCTGCCTCGACGCCCGGCGCAAACCGAATCAGCCACTTGCGGGTGCCGTCGGAACTGACCTGCCGCTCCACCACCTCGGGCCGCGCCAGGCTGAAGTGTTCGGCCAGGGCGGCGCGGGTGGCCTTATCGACATTGGTCATGGCGTCGAAGTCAGTGACGCCATGATGATGCATCCAGCGCCAGACCTGGCCGGCGCGCATCTTCGCCCGATCCGGCGCGCAGACGCCGGCCTCGCTCAAGGCGCGCGCGAGCTCGGCCCGGCCCAGGCCGTAGAGCCTGATGTCGGGGGCCGGCGCAAACTTCGCGCGTGGCGATAAATCCAGAACAGCGACCAAGGCGTATTGTGCTCCATGCCAGTATCCAAGGTCATATCAGATGAGGGTTTTGCGCCAAAGCCGCAACGCGACATCGCGCGCGGCGTTTGCGCACTGGAGCATCCGTGCGAAGCTCGCCCTAAGCGCGAATCCCCCATTCGCGAGAATGTCGTGCCCTTCGAGGACCGAAGACTGACCCGCACTCCGACAGAGATTGGTGAACAGAACGCCGTCTTCGCCGATCTGGTCGAGCGGATCGCCGCCAGCGCCGACAGAGCCGCCTTCACGCGGCTGTTCGCCTATTATGCGCCGCGGGTGAAGGGCTATCTGTTGCGCCTGGGCATGAGTCAGGCCGAAGCAGAAGAGGTGAGCCAGGAGGTCATGGTCGCCGTGTGGCGCAAGGCCGCTTCCTTCGACCGTCAGCAGGCTTCAGCCGCCACCTGGATCTTCCGCATCGCCCGCAATCGCCGCATCGACGCCTTCCGCCGCGACCAGCGCGCGGTGCTCGACGCCAGCGACCCCATCTTCCAGCCCGAGGCCGCCATCGGCGCCGACAAGGCGGCCGAGGCCGGCGAGCGGGAGGCGCAGTTGCGCGTCGCCGTCGCCGAATTGCCGGCCGAGCAGCGCGACCTGGTCCGCATCGCCTTTTACGAAGACCTGTCGCACAGTCAGGTCGCCGAACGCACCGGCCTGCCGCTGGGCACCGTCAAGTCGCGCCTGCGGCTGGCCTTCGCCAAGCTCAAGCTGCGTCTGAAGGACGATGACGACGCGGAGGCGGAACGATGACCGCCTTGTCCCTGCATCAGGTTCTCGGCGAGCACGGCGACGATCCGGCGATCCGCCTGCTGGCCGACACCATCGTCAACCTGCGCGCCGACGCCGCCTTCGAGGCGCTGCCTCAGGATTTTGCAGCCGGTGCTTTGCTGAGCGAAGAGACTCCAAGCAGCCTGGACAGCGGCGCCCTGGATGCGGTCCTGTCGCAGATCGACGCCGCCGGCGACCTCGATGCGGCGGCCAAGACCCGCGCCGCTACGCGGAAGTGGGCCGACGAGATCGCCGCCCTGCCCTCGCCCCTGCGCGAGGCGGCGCTGGATGCGCTGGATCATTCCGACTGGCAGTTTCTGGCGTTCGGCATCCGCCGGCTGCCGCTGAACATCAAGGGTGGAGGGTTCGCCGAACTGATGCGGGTCGAGCCGGGCTCCGGCGTGGCCGATCACGACCACGCGGCGGACGAGCTGACCCTGATCGTCACCGGCGGCTATCATGACGGCCATGCGCATTTTGGCGCCGGCGAGGTGTCATTGGCTCGGCCGGACTTCGTTCACGCCCCCAAGGCCGATCCGGGCGAGATCTGCTACCTGCTCGCGGTCACCTACGGTCCGTCCAAGTTCCAGGGCGTTTTCGGCGTCGTGCAAAAGCTGGTCGACCTGCTGCCGATCGCCAAGCCGGAGTGGTCGTAGGGTATCAACCGTCCATATTCCGTCATGGCCGCCCTTGTGGCGGCCACCCATGGTGGGGTCAGGCGCGAACCTGCACCGTTCGAGACGCGGGACAATGGGTCGCCGGCACAAGGCCGGCGATGACGGTATAGTGTCCGGACACTCCCCCTTGCGCCGTCCGCGCCTTCCGCTAAGCCTTCGGCCAACGAACGATCGTTTGAGGGAGAAGACGCGGATGAAGGCGCTGTTGAGCACGGCCGTGGGCGGACCGGACACCCTGGTGCTGGACGACCTGCCGAGTCCCGAGCCCAAGGCCGGCCAGGCGGTGATCTCCGTCAAGGCCTGCGGGGTCAACTATCCCGACGTGCTGATCATCGAGGACAAGTACCAGTTCAAGCCGGCGCGCCCCTTCGCCCCCGGCGGCGAGGTCTCCGGCGTGGTGAAATCCCTCGGCGAAGGCGTCACCAACCTGAAGGTCGGCCAGCGCGTGCTGGGCAATACCGGCTGGGGCGGCATGGCCGAGGAGATGGCGCTGGACGCCGCCCGGCTGATCCCGATCCCCGACGCCATGCCCTTCGACACCGCCGCCGCCTTCATCATGACCTATGGCACCTCCTATTACGGCCTGAAGGATCGCGGCCATCTGAAGCCTGGCGAGACCCTGCTGGTGCTGGGCGCGGCTGGGGGCGTGGGCCTCGCGGCCGTCGAGCTCGGCAAGGCCATGGGCGCCAGGGTGATCGCCGCCGCCTCGTCGGAAGAAAAAGTCGCCCTGGCGATCAAGCACGGCGCCGACCTGGGCGTGGTCTATCCGCAAGGCCCGTTCGACAAGGACGGCGCCAAGGCGCTGGCCGGCCTGTTCAAGGAAGCCTGCGGCGAACACGGCGCGGACGTGGTCTATGACGGCGTCGGCGGCGACTATGCCGAGGCGGCGCTGCGCTGCATGGCCTGGGAAGGCCGCTTCCTGGTGATCGGCTTCCCGGCCGGCATCCCGCGCATTCCGCTGAACCTGGCGCTGCTCAAGGGCTGCGACATCGTCGGCGTCTTCTGGGGCACGGCCGTGGCGCGCGATCCCAAGGCCCACCAGCAGAACGTCAAGGAACTGATGGACCTCTACAGCGAAGGCAAGATCAAGCCCTTCGTCTCCGAACACTTCCCCCTGGCCAAGGCCGGCGACGCGATCAAACACCTGGCCAGCAGAAAAGCCATGGGCAAGGTCGTGGTGACGATGGAGTAGGGGGAGCGATACCGACCAGTTGAAACTGGCACTTCCGCTCAAGCGAGGCTGACCACGACATCGACGGACATCAGATCGAATTGATGCACAGGCAGCGTGTAGAGGATCAAATGCGACCACGCGCGGTGACGAACTTCGAGAGGTTGTTTTTAGCTAGCTTCGCTCTAGGCCTGATCCAACACATCGCTAGCTGGCGCGCTGAACGGGCGATGACCTCGCTTGGGACTCTGGTTTTCGCACTGGTCTTTGGTAACTTGGTCGTTTTGGCGATGGTGCTGTTCACGTCGCGTGGGCGGTCACAACTAGCTAAGTGGCTTATAGTTATCGCGACGATCGCTGTGTTGCCGTTTTACGTCAAAAACTTGCTGTCTGGCGCAAGCTTAGGCTTTCCAGTTATCTCTTGGCTGCAAGCAGCAATGCAATTGACAGCGCTTGGGCTGCTCTTCACGTCAAGTGCTCGCTCTTGGCTCCGGTCCAAGCCCGATAGCCAAATAGCTACGGTTAACGCTCCATGACCACGACTTGATAGGCGAAACGTTGATTGGACGAATTGGGGCGGCAGCGCTCTCGCTTTAAGCTTCGCGAACGCCGGATTGATGTCCCCAGCACGCTGGTGCCAATCGGCGTGTCCGCGACCGCGTCTACCTTAAGTCCGCATGCCGAGTCTGATTTCGAGGCCAGGGCTTGGTCAAGGACCGGCTTGGCCGGTGTGGATTGGGGGACCCCTAAACTTTAAGCAGCCCTTGTGGCGGGGGCCCATCGTTCCGCGTCGCAAGCGGCAAAGGTTCGCGCCTGAACGCGCCATGGGTGGCCGCCACAAGGGCGGCCATGACGCCGAAAAGGTTAGGGTTTCGCATGGTCAGATCCGAGCCAACGTTGCCCCTCGCGATACCCGCCATTATTATGCCGATACCTGTGCCGTGAGGTCCCAGTGGCCAAGTTGAAACTGATCGCCGTCGGCGCCTCCACCGGCGTCGTGATCCCCAAGGAAATGCTGAATCGGCTGGATGTCGGTAAGGGCGATGCCCTCTACGCCGTCGAGACACCCGACGGCGGCTACAGCCTCACGCCCTATGATCCCGACTTTGCCGGCAAGATGGACAAGGCCGACGAGATCATGCGGCGCTATCGCAATACGCTGAACGCCCTGGCAAAGTGAAATCCTAATCTGGTTTGTTGCGTCGCCTCAGGCCGGGCGAGTCTGTCGCCCGGCCCATTGGTGTGATCGGCGGCTCTATTGGGCGCCGCGAGCAGCCTGCTCGATGACGTCCGCAACCGCGCGGGGCTGCGAAATGAAGACCACGTGGCTGCCCTTGATTTCCGTCACCTTGGCGCCGGCCCGCTTGTACATCGAGCGCTCAAGGTCCGGGTTGATCATCCGGTCCTGCGTCGCGACGACGCCATAGCTGGGCTTGGTCTTCCAGGCGGGCGCGGTGATGGGCGTTCCAAAAGTGCTGGCGTTGATCGGCACCTGCGAGATCGCCATGAACTGCGCCTCGGCGAGCGGCAGGTCGGCCGCGAAATCGGCTGGGAACTTCGCTTGATCGATCAGCAGGTAGCCATCCGCGGTCGGCGCTATGCTGTTCGCCGCGGGCGGGATGCTGCCGGCGAGCGCGCCCAGCTTCTCGCCCTCGTCGGGCGCGAAGGCCGCGATATAGACCAGGCTGGCGACATGGGTGTTGTTACCCGCCTCGGTGATGACCGCGCCGCCGTAGCTGTGGCCGACGAGCACCGCCGGACCGGACTGGCGGTCGAGCACGCGGTTGGTGGCGACGACATCATCCGCGACCGAGGTTTCCGGCTCCTGGACGATGCTGACCGTATAGCCATCCTGCCTGAGGATATCGGCCACCGGCTTCCAGCCGGACCCGTCGGCGAAGGCGCCGTGGACGAGCACGACGTTGTGCACCGGGCCGGTCGCGGGCGCGGCGATGGCGCCGCTGCTTAGGGCGGCGAACGAAGCGGCGGTCAGCAGTGTACGAATGTAGGCCATGACAGGCATCCTTCTATATGATTGTCGCGATATTTATTATCGCGATAATTGTTAGATACAAGGGCCGATCCGGCTTGTAAAGCCATTTGTTTATCGCGATATGGAATTTCGTGATAAACATATTCAGCCGGCCTTAGGAGACCGAATGTGATGACCCTGCCCGAACCCCTGCCCCTCGACGCCCAGCTTTGTTTCGCCATGTATTCCGCCAATATCGCGATCAACCGGGTCTACCGGCCCCTGCTGGACCGCCTTGGCGTCACCTATCCGCAATATCTGGTGATGAGCGCACTGTGGCAGCAGGATGGGCAGACGGTTGGCGCGATCGCCGATCGGCTGTCGCTTGAGTCGAGCACGATCACCCCGCTTGTGAAACGGCTAGAGGCGGCGGGCCTGGTAGGGCGCCAGCGCAACCCTGAAGACGAGCGGCAGGTGATTGTAACCCTCTCACCGACGGGCCGATCGTTGCACCAGGATTCAAAATGCCTGACCGAGACCTTGCTTGAGCGGTCGGGGCTTCCCGTCGCCGACCTCGTCCGTCTGAACACCGAGATCAGCGCGCTCAGGGACGCGCTTGTCAGGAATTCTCAAGACCCGGCGTGACACGTCGGCTCTCGCCCTGGTCCCCTATTGGTCCCGCGGGCAGGGGTTGATCAGAGGAAGCGGGTGTCGGCCGGCGCACGGTTGAAGCGATCGTGGCGGCCATCGACATATTGGATGGGCGCGGCCTCCAGCTCGTCGGGATCGATATCGTCGAACAGCGGAACTTGCACCGCGTAGAAAGCGCCGCCCATGGCTTCCATTTCGCCCCGCCCGGACGTGCGGATGCCGCAGATTTTGCAGAAGTGAAATTCGATCGTCGGTCCGGGTCTTCCCGGCGGGGTCCATTGGTAGGTCCCCTGGGCCTCGGCGCCGGCGCTGAGTCGATAGCGGTCCGCCGGGACGAAGGCCAGCCAGGACCGCGCCTTGACGCAGCTCGAGCAGTTGCACTTTATCGTTCCTTGAGCGAGATCGAACTCGGCTTCGAAACGAACGGCGCCGCAGTGGCAGCCGCCGGAATGCAGTCTCAGGGTCATAGCGGAACCTCCACCTTGATCGTCGAAAGGGGTTGGGGAAGTGCGGCGCGGCGGGTTGCGCCCGTGGGATAGTCAGCTCAATCCTTCGAACGGCGACCGCCAGGCGTCGATCTCGTCGAGCCGGCCGGACCAGCCGAGGATGTTCTTGTAGCCCTCGACCGGCATCTTCGCCTCGCTGGCGAAAGGCATGATCGAGGCGGTGCGAAAGTCGGCGTAGGTCAGCCGGTCTTCGATCAGCCAGCGCCGCGAGGCCAGAACGTCGTCGAGGATCTTGGCGAAGCGGTGAAATTCGCCTTCGGCCTCCTCAATGACCGCCGGATCAGGCGGCAGGTCGAGGTACTTCGGCTTGATGAGGTTCTCAAAATAATAGGCCTCGCCCGCCAGCGTCAGATGCCGCTTGTTCCAGCTCAGCCATTTGACCGTCTCGGGCAACGCCTCGCCAGCCGGCCAAAAGTCCGAGCCGGCGATCTGGGACAGCCGCAAGGCGATGGCGTCGGTCTCCCACCAAGTCCTGTCGCCCTCGACCAGCACCGGCACGAGCGTGTTCGGGTTGATCTGGCGAAACGCCTCCTCATGGTCCGGCTCGCGCGGGCTAGCCCGGACATAGTCCACCGGCGAGCCCAGATACCGGGCGACAGCCACCGCGACACGAGGATTGAGGTTCCTGGAATAGTAGAGTTTCACGCGCGTCTCCTTGATTGCGGATCGCCCCGGAAACTCAAGCGGGCTCGTCGGCGGTGATGGACCGTCCCCGCGCATAGGCGACGAGATTGTCCAGGGTTTGCGAGGTGCCCGTATGGACACCCATCTTCAGATACTGGTCCAGATGCTCCGCAGACTGGCACGCGATCTCGACCACCATGTGCGTCTTGCCGGCGACCTCCTGAAGCATGACCCGCCCCGTGGAGCCCATCGCTTCGAAGACGAGGCGGTCGGGCGGCGCTATCTCGCTATAGGTCCCCGCAAAAGGCATTTCCGGGCGCCCCTTGGTGATGAATTTGAACGCCCCGCCCGGTCGCAGGTCGATCTCGCAAGTCGCCAGCGGCTCGCCGGCGGCGTCCCACCAGCAGCTCACCTGCTCCGGCTGGGTCCAGGCCGCGAAGATTGCGGCCCGCGGGGCGTCGAAGGCACGCGCCATCCTGATGGTGTGAGCGCCGCGATCGATTTCGAGGTTGGTTTCAGCGCTGTGGGATTGAGCCGGCATGTTACTTCTCCTGGCTTTTCATGTTGGCGAGATGGGCGTCTAGATTGTCGAACCGGGCTGCCCATTGTTGGCGGAAGGGCTCGATCCAGTCGGCGATGTCCTTCATGGCGTGTGGCGCGAGCCTGCGCGGGCGCCGCTGCGCATCACGTCCCCCCTCGATGAGGCCGGCGTTCTCGAGAACCTTCAGGTGCTTCGAAATGGTCGGCTGGCTGAGATGAAAGGGCTCCATCAGCTGTGAGACACTCGCCTCGCCTGACGTGAGCCGTGCGAGGATGGCGCGTCGCGTGGGGTCGCTGAGGGCGTAGAAGGCGCTGCTAAGCCGTTCAGAATGTCTGTCTTGCATCGTCATTTGTCTATATAGACAAATGGAAATCTTCCGGTCAAGCCCTTGTCGCCATCAGCGGGTGGCAAGGACCGCCGGCATTCAGGCGCGGGCCTGACCCGATTGGTCTGCTTGCGCCCGCCCCCGCCGTTCGGTTACCTGCGCCGCAAAACCTTCCAGGGAGAACGCCCGTGAGTGACGGCCAAGTGTTTCCGGTGCCCGAGGCCTGGGCCAAACGGGCCCATATGGACGCCGCCGGCTATGAGGCCGCCTGGAAGCGGGTCGAGGCCGATCCCGATGGCTTCTGGACCGATGTCGCGGGGCGGCTGGACTGGATCAAGCCGTTCACCGTGGTCAAGGACGTCTCCTTCGACGCCAAGGACTTCCACATCCGCTGGTTCGCCGATGGGGTGCTGAACGTCTCGGCCAACTGCCTGGACCGTCACCTGCCCGCCCGCGCCAACGACGTCGCCATCATCTGGGAGGGCGACAACCCCGAGCACAGCCGCAAGATCACCTACGCCGAAGCCCACGCTGAAACCTGCCGCATGGCCAATGTGCTGAAGAAGCGCGGCGTCAAGAAGGGCGACCGCGTCACAATCTACATGCCGATGATCCCCGAGGCGGCCTTCGCCATGCTGGCCTGCACGCGGATCGGGGCGGTGCATTCGGTGATCTTCGGCGGCTTTTCGCCGGACTCCATCGCCGGCCGCATCCAGGACTGCGACAGCCGCATCGTCATCACCGCCGACGAAGGCGTGCGCGGCGGCAAGGTGGTGCCGCTGAAGCTGAACGTCGACGAGGCGCTGAAATCCTGCCCGGACGTGACGGATGTGATCGTCATCCAGCATACCGGCGCCAACGTCCCGATGATCGCCGGCCGCGACCATCCCTATACGGAAGACCGCGCCAGCGTGACGGCCGACTGCGCGCCCGAGCCCATGGGCGCGGAGGACCCGATGTTCATCCTCTATACCTCGGGGTCGACGGGGAAGCCCAAGGGCGTGTTGCATACGACTGGCGGCTACCTGACCTGGGCGTCCTGGACCCATGAGCTGGTGTTCGACTACCGCCCCGGCGAGGTCTTCTGGTGCACCGCCGACGTGGGCTGGGTCACTGGCCACAGCTATATCGTCTATGGACCGCTGGCGAATGGCGCGACCACCCTGATCTTCGAGGGCGTGCCCAACTATCCCACCACCTCCCGCTTCTGGGAGGTGATCGACAAGCATCAGGTGGAGATCTTCTACACCGCCCCCACCGCCCTGCGCGCCCTGATGCGCGAGGGCGAAGAGCCGGTGAAGAAGACCTCGCGCAAGTCCCTGCGGCTGCTGGGCTCGGTGGGCGAGCCGATCAATCCGGAAGCCTGGCTCTGGTATCATCGCGTGGTCGGCGACGGCCGCTGCCCGATCGTCGACACCTGGTGGCAGACCGAGACCGGCGGCTGCCTGGTCTCGCCGTTGCCGGGCGCGACGCCGTTGAAGCCGGGGTCGGCGACCAAGCCGCTGCCGGGGGTGAAGCTGCAACTGGTGGACGCCGACGGCAAGGTTCTGGAGGGCGCGACGCAAGGCAATCTCTGCATTACCGACTCATGGCCAGGGCAGATGCGCAGCGTGTACGGCGACCACGACCGCTTTATCTCGACCTATTTCACCACCTATCCCGGCAAGTACTTCACCGGCGACGGCTGCCGGCGGGACGAGGACGGCTACTACTGGATCACCGGCCGGGTCGACGACGTCATCAACGTCTCCGGCCACCGGCTGGGCACCGCCGAGATCGAGAGCGCCCTGGTCGGCCACCTGGACGTCGCCGAGGCGGCGGTGGTCGGCTATCCGCACGACATCAAGGGCCAGGGCATCTACGCCTATGTCACCCTGAAGGTCGGGGTCGAGCCCACCGAAGCCCTGCGCGCCGATCTGATCAAATGGGTCCGACGCGAAATCGGCCCCTTCGCCGCGCCGGACGTGATCCAATGGGCGCCCGGCCTGCCCAAGACCCGCTCCGGCAAGATCATGCGACGGATTTTGCGTAAGGTGGCCGAGGGCGATGTGAGCAACCTCGGCGACATCACCACCCTGGCCGATCCAAGCGTGGTGACGGACCTGGTGGATAACCGGGTGGGGGCGAAGGCGTAGAGGTTGGTTGCATCGCCTCCATGCCGTCGTTTCCCAGGCCTTGCGCCTGGGATCCATTGGACTCGAACGGTTGGGATTTGAGCGCGGTCGATCCGGATCAGACCTGCGGCCCTCGGCGCTCAATGGACCCCAGGCACAAGGCCTGGGGAACGCGATTTCAACTCCGCTACCGCCGCGGCGCCTTCATCTCGGCGATCCACGCCTTGGATTCGTGGGCGATCCAGCCCTTGGCGTGGGCTTCGTCGCGAAAGCCGGTGACCCTGTCCTTGTGACCGCTGGGCCAGACGACCTCCACCGACCACTCGGAGAAGAAACCGCCGGATTTCGGCGTCATGACGGGTTCATCGCTCATGGAGGTGTTATGTCATGGCCGCCGACCAAACGGAAAGCGCGGCATCCAAACCGAGCCAGGGCGCGTATCTTTCATCGTCGGGGCCAGCAGCCCGGGAGCTGTCCATGCCCACAAGCCGCCGAACCGCCGCCGCCGTTGTCGGGACCGCTTTAGCCGTGGCCACCGCACCCGCCTTGGCGGCGGAGCCGGCGCCGACGGTGACCGTGACGTCCGAGGGCGGCGCTGGTTTCATCAAGGCGGTCGAGGATATCGACGCCCCGCGCCAGACGGTGTGGGACATCATGGTCGACTGCGCCCGCGTTCCCAAGATGATGGCCAGCGTCAAATACTGCCG
>Ga0302316_10002603_pt1 | contig 12895 bp, 12 predicted proteins | sample III_Palsa_N3_2_FD_200456 | JGI IMG/M metagenome (GOLD analysis project Ga0302316, IMG submission 200456) | Peat permafrost microbial communities from Stordalen Mire near Abisko, Sweden - III_Palsa_N3_2 | ecosystem: Environmental > Terrestrial > Soil > Palsa > Peat permafrost | place: Sweden...
ATCGCGACCGGCCGTGGAACGGCCTGCTGGTCTGCACCTCGCAGGACCGGCACGCCGCGCTCATGGAGGAGGTGCCAGCGTTGCAGCCGCACCCGGTGCTGGGAAAGTGGCTGTATGTCGCCCAGGACGATCCAGCGTTCGAAACCACCGTCGACGAGGTGACGGCGCTCGTGCTCGCCCGCGATCCGCGGATAGGCGTCGAGCCGAAGCCACGCAAGCCGCGCGGCAAGAAATCCAAGCTGCCGAAGGCCTAGGGGCGGACAGGTCATACGCACACGTATCTGCTTCTGCAACCGTCGCCGTACCGGCGCAAGCGCGCCGATCCGTAACGTTTCCCACCGCCCTGCCCGTCCTATACTCGTCGCTCACCCATACGCATCGGCAGGACAGGGATATGAAAACGATCGGCATCATCGGCGGCATGAGCTGGGAATCTTCCACCGAGTATTACCGGCTGCTCAACCGCCACGCAAAGGCGCGGCTCGGCGGCCATCACAATGCCCGCAGCGTCTTGCTGACAGTTGACTTCGCCGAAGTGGAAGCGCTCCAGCGCGCCGGCGACTGGGCCGCGCTCGGTACGCAGATGGCCGGCGCTGCGCGTCAACTCGAACGCGGCGGCGCGGACCTCGTGATTCTCGCCACCAACACGATGCACCGGGTGTACGAGTCAATCGAGCAGGCCATCTCGATCCCCTTCCTGCACATCGCCGATCCAACCGGCAGCGCTTTACGCGAGGCTGGCGTCAGGCGCGTGGGGTTGCTCGGCACGCGCTATACGATGGAGCAGACGTTTTACACCGGACGTCTGAACGAACGCCACGCACTCGAAACGCTGACACCGAACGAAGCCGATCGCGCCGAAGTGCATCGCATCATTTACGACGAGTTGTGCCATGGCGTGGTCCGCGAGGAATCACGGCGCGTCTATCAGCGCGTGATCGAGGACCTGGCTGCACGTGGGGCGAAGGCGGTGATTCTCGGTTGCACGGAGATCACGCTCCTGATCAAGCCGGAGCATGCCGCGTTGCCCGTGTTCGATACCACAGCGCTGCATGCGCAGGCCGCGGTCGACTGGGCGATAGAGGCGGACGGTCATCGCGCCGCGGCACGCTAATGCCGCTGCGTTCTCTAATGACTGAATAACCGCGCTCAGGCCTCCACGTCCTCCAGACTGAACAGTTCGGTCTGGTCGTTGTACGAGAAGATTTCGCCATAGCGGCCCCAGTTGATGACCGCGTCGAGCGTCTCTTCGGCCGCGCTGTCCGTCAGGAAGTCTTCCAGCTCCTGTTCGAAGCGCACACGCGGCGCACGATGCCCCGGGCGTTCGTTGAGCACCGTCTTGATCCGGCTCGCGAGCGGCACGTGGCGCAGCAGATGCTCGGCGAACATCAGCTTGCGCTCCTGCGTGCCGAGTTCGGCGAACACGCGCGCAGGCGGCGTCAACAGAATGTCGCCTTCGCGCACTTCGGCGAAGCCCAGATGCTGCAGCATTTCGGCGACCGGAAACAGATCGTCCACTTCGAGGTGCAGCGAACGGGCGATTTCCGGCATGTCCGCGCGGCCGTGGTAAGGCGCCATGGCCAGCATTTCGATCAGGCCGGCCATCAGGTTGGTGGATACGTGCGGCAGCAAGCTTCCCAGCTCCAAGCCCTTCCTGGTCGACTCACCGGCCTGACGCGCGGTCATCTTTGCGTAGATCTCGTCCACCAGTTTGCGGAACGCCGGATCAAGGCGGTTACGTGGATGCGCAAACGGCACCTTGATCTCGGCCACCACTTTGCCCGGGTTCGACGACAGCACCAGAATCCGGTCGCACATGAACACCGCTTCCTCGATGTTGTGCGTGACGATCAGCACCGACTTGATCGGCATACGGCCCTGCGTCCACAGATCCAGCAGGTCGGTACGCAGCGTTTCGGCGGTCAGCACGTCGAGCGCGGAGAACGGCTCGTCCATCAGCAGCAGCGTAGGGTCCACCACCAGCGCCCGGGCGAAACCCACGCGCTGCCGCATACCGCCCGACAGCTCTCGCGGATAGGCGTTTTCAAATCCGTCCAGACCGATCAGGTCGATAGCCGCCAGCGCGCGTTCGCGGCGCTCGCGAGCGCCAACGCCCTGTGCTTCGAGACCTGCTTCCACGTTCTGCAGAACCGTCAGCCAGGGGAATAGCGCGAAGGTCTGGAACACCATCGCCACACCCCTGGCGGGACCGCTAAGCGGCTTGCCGAGGTAGTTAACGTCGCCGCTAGTCGGCTCGATGAGACCGGCGATGATACGCAGCAGCGTCGACTTGCCCGAGCCCGAGCGACCCAGCATGCCGACGATCTCGCCTTCACGCAGCGACAGGTTCACCCCATCGAGCACCAGCAACTCGTCCTGGTTCTTGTCGAAGCCGCGGCTCACGTCGGTGACGCGCAGTACTTCTGCGCCAAGGCGTGCAGGCGTGGCCGGAATCTGGGTTTGCGGCGGCGTGGGGAACAGATCGGCCGCGACAACTTTAGGATTTAGCATCGTGGTTACTCTCACAGTAAAACACCGGGTCGCCCTGTTTTTTTAAGCCCTTTCAGAGAGGGCTGAGGCGAAACGTCAGTTATAGGGGCGCTCAGTCGAGCCGCAGCTTGGATTCGGCGTAGGCGTACATCGGACGCCACAGCGTTCGGTTAAACAACGTGACGAACAGCGACATCACTGCAATGCCGAGAATGATCTTCGGGAAGTCGCCCGCCGCCGTGGTCTGCGCGATATACGAACCCAGTCCGTGGGCCACCACCTTGGTGTCGCCCCACTGCACATACTCGGCCACGATGCTGGCATTCCACGCGCCACCCGAGGCAGTGATCGCGCCTGTCACGTAGTACGGAAAAATGCCCGGCAGCATCGCCTTGCGCCACCACTGCCAGCCGCGAATGCTGAAGTTCTTCGAGACTTCGCGGTAGTCGTTCGGATAGGCACTCGCCCCTGCGATCACGTTAAACAGGATGTACCACTGCGTGCCGAGCACGATCAGCGGCGACAGCCAGATATCCGGGTTCAGATGGAAGCGCACGATGACGATCACGAACACCGGGAACAGCAGATTGGCCGGAAATGCGGCGAGGAACTGCGCGAGCGGCTGGATTTTCTCGGCCAGCGCCGGGCGCAGCCCGATCAGCACACCGATCGGCACCCAGATCACCGACGAGATGGCGATCAGCAGCGCCACCCGCAACAGCGTGATCAGGCCCAGCACGAATACATGGCCCACGTCGTCGAGCGTGACGCCGGTGCGCACATAGGCCACGACGCGATAGACGACATAGAGCGTCAGGAGAATCACAAGGACGCCCCAGACGAGATCGCCCACGCGCGACGACTTCTGCCGGCGCGGCAGGCTGAACTTGAGTTGCCCCAAGCCCGGCAGGCGCATCGGCAAACGCGCCGTATTGGCGAACAGCTTGCCCATCGGCACGAGCCCGCGGTGAATCAGACGGGTGCGGCGCACGAGGTCAAGCAGCCAGGACTCCGGCGCGTTACCGGAGCTGGTCGTTTCCATGCGGAACTTGTCGGCCCACGCGACGAGTGGACGGAACAGCAACTGGTCGTACGCGATGATCACGATCGTCATGGTCAGGATGACCCAGCCGATCGCATGCATATTCTTGTCCGCGATGGCCTGTGCCAGATACGCGCCGATCCCCGGCAGCGTGATCGTGTTGTTGCCCACCGTAATCGCTTCGGAGGCCACCACGAAGAACCAGCCGCCCGACATCGACATCATCATGTTCCAGATGAGGCCTGGCATCGAGAACGGCACTTCGAGCTTCCAGAAGCGCTGCCAGCCGGTCAGGTGAAAACCGCGCGACACTTCGTCCAGATCGCGCGGCACCGAGCGCAGCGACTGATAGAAGCTGAACGTCATGTTCCAGGCCTGGCTCGTGAAGATCGCGAAGATCGCCGCGAGTTCAGCGCCCAGCACCCGGCCCGGAAACAGCCCGATGAAGAACGTCACCGTGAACGAAATAAAGCCGAGCACCGGCACCGACTGCAGGATGTCGAGAATCGGTACCAGCACTTTCTCGGCGCGGCGGCTCTTGGAAGCAATCGTGCCGTAGACCAGCGTGAACACCAGCGAGGCCACCATCGCCGCAAGCATGCGCAACGTGGTGCGCAGCGCGTATTCCGGCAGGTTCGACGGGTCGAGCGAGATCACCTGAGTCTTGAGCGTCGACATCGGCGCGAGCGTCTGGTGAAAGCCGATCGCCGTGAAGGCGATCACGCAGATGATCAGCGGAAAGGCGACGAAGTCCCAGCCATTGGGCAGCAAGCGCCAGGCGGACGCATTAGCGGTGCGGTTTAGATTGAAACTGAAATTCATCTGGCGTCTCGAACAAGGACAGCACACGTCAGCACCCTCCGCACGGGCGTCTCATCGCGAACGACGAAACGCCCCTGCAGATGGCGCAGGAGCACGGGAATCAGGAAAACAGGGACTTCAGGCTGTGCCAGAGCACGACTAACTTATGCGGTCCGCGGGCTTGCAGCGAAAGCATGGCGTCGTAATGGACGCGCGCTTCCTGGACATGCGGGAGTTGTGACAGGAGGAGGCCGAAATTCATGGTGTTGCTCCGAGCGTTGGCTTAACGCATTCAATGGAAGCCAGCAGACCCGGAGTGCCGGCGCATCAGCGGCGCGGCCCAGAAGTTCTACTCGCTTCCTTTAGACAAAGGAAAGGCATAGCGGCATAAGGGACAACTGTCAGGGTCTGGCACGGGGTGCTCCTTCAAAAACATGCGCAGCGGACGCGCACAAGCAGGCTGCGCGCAAACGCAGCCACGAGCGGCGCTCGCGACACGGTGCCATGCAAACGCGCGACAACGCTGCGTTCGTACGGCGCTAATTGAGGTGCACGGAGAGATTTACTACGGCGCGCACCGTCTGCCTGCTGGCATGACGGCGGCTAGAGAATTACAGCGCGGGCGTCCTGCCAATCAGGCGGCAAATCCGATCGAAGATCGACTACTGCTACTGTCCAAGGCATTTGCCCCATTTGTGATAACGGCCGAATTCTAGACATTTTGAGACCTGGAAGTCAACTTGATTCGCCAGGCAATGCCAACTCAACGGGATTCTGTTGCGCGGTGGCTTCAGAAGACGCAACACTATTCGTCGTCTGCCTTTCAGACGCTCGAAAACGGAAAGGATCCCGCAAGAGCGGGGGCGCCGATTCGAAAGACCGACCGGCCTGGCTCACCGCCCCACCCAGACCTACAGATTGATCTGGCCACCCAGTTCGACCACGCGGTTCGCCGGCAAGCTGTAGTACTCGGCCGCCTGCGCCGCATTGCGGCCAAGGAACGCAAACAGCTTCTCGCGCCACAGCGCCATTTCCTTGCTCTCGCCGGTTGCGAGCACCGTATCGCGGGCAAGGAAGAACGAGGTGTCCGCCGGCTCGTATTCCCAGTCGGGGATCGCCTTCGCGACCAGCAACAAAACGGCCGGCACGTTCGGGATCTCCATGAAGCCATGGCGCACATTGACCGCATAGCAGCCGTAACCCATGTTCTCGACGGTGATTTTCTCCTCGTCGTGCACGTGCGGAACGTTCTCGGTCATGCCGGCCATAAAGATGTTGGTCCCGTGCATCACGCGGTTGTGCTTCAGGTTGTGCATGAACGCAGACGGCGTCATGCCGGCCACGCCGCCTGGGAAGACCGCCGTGCCTTCGACACGCGGCGGCGGATGCGATCCGCCGCACAGCGACTGGATCAGACCAGCGAGCGGAATATTATCGGTCTTCATGCGCTCCACCACCAGTTCGCGGCCCCGATGCCAGGTGGTCATCACCGTGAACAGCACGCCACCCGCCAGCAGCGGGAACCAGCCGCCCTCGGCCACCTTGCTGACGTTGCTCGAGACGAACACCGCATCGACCAGTGCCAGCGGTCCGATCACCACGAAGGTGGCAAGCGGGCTCCACTTCCACAGGGAATGGGTGATGAAATACATCAGCAGCGTAGTCAGCAGCATGGTCGAGGCAACGGCAATCCCGTACGCCGCGGCCAGATTGTCCGAAGACTTGAAGAACACCACGAGAAACACCACCGCGGCGTACAGCGACACGTTGATGAACGGTACGTAGACCTGCCCGACCTCGTGCGTCGACGTATGAACGACGGGGATGCGCGGCAGGAAGCCGAGCTGGACCGCCTGCTTGGTCATCGAGAAGGCGCCGGAGATCACCGCCTGCGAGGCGATGATGGTGGCGAACGTGGCGAGCACAACCAGCGGCACGAGCGCCCAGCCGGGCGCGGACTCGAAGAACGGCTGCTCGATGGTCGAAGGCCGCGCCAGCACCAGTGCGCCCTGACCGAAGTAGTTGAGAATCAGGCTAGGCAGCACCAGCACCAGCCAGGCAAAGCGAATCGGCTTCTTGCCGAAGTGCCCCATGTCGGCATAGAGCGCTTCGCCCCCGGTCAAGGCGAGGAACACCGAGCCGAGCACTACGAACGCCGTGCCGGGCGCATGCGTCACGAACGTCACGGCGTACAACGGCGACGCCGCCTTGATGATGCCAGGGCCGGTCACGATGTGCAGCAGCCCCAACGCGGCCAGCGTGACGAACCAGATGATCATGATCGGGCCGAAAACCTTGCCGACCGTGCCTGTACCGCGCTTTTGCAGCTTGAACAGACCCGTCAGGATGACCAGCGAGATCGGCACGATCCACGCGGTCAGTTTGGGGTCGACCAGCGTGACGCCCTCCACCGCCGAGATCACGGAGATGGCTGGCGTGATCATCGAGTCGCCGTAGAACATCGCGGCGCCGAATACGCCGAGCGTCAGCAGCACCTGCGAAAGCCGCGCCGGCGCGACACGCGAGGCCAACGCGGTCAAGGCGAGAATGCCGCCTTCGCCGTCGTTGTCGGCGCGCATCACGAAGCTCACATACTTGAACGTGACCACCACGATGATCGACCAGAGAATCAGCGAGACGATGCCGAACACATTCATCTGGTTGATGCCGCCCGCGGCCTTCAGACATTCGCGCAACGTGTACAGCGGACTTGTGCCGATGTCGCCGAACACCACCCCGATGGCGCCAAGCACGAGGCTGGGCGCGACGGTGGCTGTGGGGGACGAGGAGCTGGTGACAGATGAGGACATAGGGTGTCGTAAGTTAAATGAAATTAACGGCATGCCTGACCGTATGGGCGCCTGACGCAAATACGGCCCTCGCACCAGCGGAATATCTAGCTTCTAGCAGGTTCTTGATACAACGCGATGAAAATATTATCCGGCGTTGATGGGATTGTGGGGGAACGGGCTTGAAGACCGCTCTACCGGAGCTTCCAGATGCCCCATATGGCAATTGCAAGAGCCAGCCCGAAACCACCGCCCAACAGGATGTATGTCGCCATTTCAACTTCCTCGAAACCAGGGTTGCAGCGGGGCGGCACGCCCTGGTCGGACGCACAACCCGCAAGGGCCGAATGGTACCTTTGGTTCCTTTCAGAACCCATGACGCATTCGCCCCGTTGAGCCGGGCATACTCGGCTCAACGGAGTGCGGTGCTGCGCGAGTTTTCCGAAGGCACTGATGCCATGGTGTCCGTGGTGGGCGCACGCCTGATCGTGGGCCACATCACCGGCAATGGCCACATGCATTTTCGTAGTTGTCTGAAATCCCTTCATTCCAGCTTTGTGGATCATTGATCTTGGGTTTGTATATCTGTCTGTGTTGCGCAGACCCTAAGGCGCAGGAGGCGCGCTCGAGCGCGAAGTCGCCTGTGACGATTCACCTAAAAACGGAAAACCGGAAATGTCAGATAAGCAACAACAAGAAGCAGCAACGTACCTGTTTGCAACCATCGGTCCGCGCACTGCGCGTGGCGGGCAAGTGACCCGCGTAACAACAAAAGCTATGCAAAGCGGCGGTAGTCATGCGTAAGGCCGCAGTCCGGGACGGCGATCCGACGACAACAGGCGGTAGGGTCTTTGGGACGGCTTCAACTATCAAAGACCACGGTACAGCGGTTGCGCTGGATGGTGACGTCGCGACGTGCGGCAACTGCAAGGGGACCCACAGTATATTCGGCACAGGAAAAGGAATCAGTGAAAAGGGGCGCAAGGTTGTTGTTGACAACGACTCGGTACTCTGCCCGTGCGGGAAGAACCACGTAATGGTCGGCAGCAACCCGGGCTACTTTCTCAACTCGCATACGGGCGCAGCAGGCGAGAGCAGCGCAGCAACAGCGCAGCAATCCGCCATCGCAACATATGACGACAGATTCATCCTGCGTAACGCCAACGAAGTGTTAGCTCGCGCTGCCTACGCCGTGCAGCGAAAAGACGGCACTTTTGAATACGGCGAAACGGATGGCAATGGGCACACCCATTTGCTAGCCTCAACCGTTTCCGCTGAGCGCGTCAACGTTTACCTTGCAGGATAAACATGTCAGAACAGACTCACGTCTCCCCGGACGGGGTGAGATATCGCTTGATCGCAACGCGAACCACCACGCCAACAACCGATTCTGAGGCAAAGGAAATTCGGACAGAAACTGATAGCGTCGAGGTGATCGTAAGCGACTCGCGACTCATCAGCCGAGGATCACAATTCGGTCATGTGGCAATCATCGTAGATGACATAGCGTACTCACGGGCACATGACGGCTACGACTCAAAGAAGACCTATGCTCAATATGTGGCCGTGCAAGTGAGCTTTCGCGACTCAGTTGGTTATGTCCTTCGCGTTTCTCCGGAAGAAAAGAAAAAAATCAAGGCCGAACTGAAACACCGAGTGGCAATAACCAATGGAAATCCGTCAACACACGAATACAGCCTGCTAGACAACAGTTGCTCGTCGAACGTGGCCGATGTGTTAAATGTGATTGGAATTGTCGCCTATGATCCAAGATGGTCTGCCTTCGGCATGGTTAGCCCTGAAGACATCGCCTCTGGCCTATCCCACTCCAAGCGAGTGAAAGAGCGGCGCTTCTATCCGAAAGACGGCTCATGAAAAAACCTCTTTCCGTCGTCGGCATTGTGCTTGGAACACTGATGTCTGCCTGCTCGAACAAAACGCCTGAAGTATGGGTTGCCACCACGACCACCCCGATATACGCCTCGGAAAGTGACACAGAAGCGAGGGTTTTGTTCACACTAGGAACCGGCGATACCTGCGTACCGGTTCGTAGCGTAGTGATGAAGGTATATCTGCACACTGAGATTCAGTGTAAAAGCGGGCGCGGATGGACTATCGACAAACAGAATTTCAACATTGAATCGGGGGAGAGGAGTTAATCCGACGAAATCTCACAGCTGAAAACCATTGAAGAAATGCGGCAAAGCCCGCTTAAGGCCGGGCTTGCTGTTTCTCAGGAACCACCTCTGGAACGGATCAACAGCCTAGCAAGCGCCGTTGCGGCGCACACCGTACGACGCGGTGCAAATGCGCTGCACCCACGAATCCATACACGGCTCTCGCTGTGCCCGCAAGTCAGTTCGAAATCACTGGTGTATGGAGCGGTCGAGCGGATCATGGCTCGATGCGAAGCCGCTAGGAGGCTTAAAACAAAAAACCCGCTCCAAGGCGGGTTTGATGGTGCGACTGGTCTTGCACGATTCCGCAGCTTTTGCCCACCTGTTGCCCAAATTCGGGAAAAGAAAGCATTGCAAAAAACGTTGAAATCGCTGAACGGCTTAACCTTGGTTGCGGGGGTAGGATTTGAACCTACGACCTTCGGGTTATGAGCCCGACGAGCTGCCAGACTGCTCCACCCCGCGTCAGAGGAAACGGATTGTATAGCGATGTCGGTAGATCGTCAAACAATCGGGTGGATTATTTTCTTAACGTCAAAGATCGGCGACTGACGCCCCTTCCACTTTGCCGTCGATGATGTCTGCGCCGTACTGGCTCGCGCTGCGCTTGGCGATGCCGAAATCGGAGAACGTAGCTGGCCGCACGAGGCGAAATACACGGCTCGCCTTCGAACCGCTGATTGCCCCAGGCCGACACACGCGCACCGCGACGTCGTAGCCCTCGGCGTGCCGCTTGTGGCCGTCGAACTTGTCGAACTCCCGCGAGAAAACCAGCGGGTGCACTTCGAAGTCCTTATAGAGCGCTGGATACAGTTCAGCCATGGCAATTCCCCGATTCATGAATATCGTCTCACTATACGCCCCGCCCGGGAGCGCCCCGGTATTTATTTTCCTGCCGACCCCGTAGCTCGACGCTGGCGGCGCGTCAGCGGGCTGCCATGCTCTTGCGGCACAATCCACTCACGGCGCGCGCGACCCCGCCATGCAACAACGCATGCAACCGGCACGCAACAGCAAGGAACGCGCGTTGCTCTACCGAATTGATCTGGAGGAGGACACATGGACCCGTTTGCACCGGCGCCGAAAGTCACGGTGTGGCGCATGCCACGCCCCGCGTCTTTGCAGAACCATCTGTTGATGATCGCCGACGACGACCAGCTCGCGTGCCAGTCCGCCGCGCAGGTTCTCCGGCTCGCCGGCTTCGAGGTATTGACGGCCTACAGCGGCCAGGAGGCGCTGCGCCTCGCGCGGGCTGCCCAGCCGACAGTAGCGATCCTCGACCTGTCGATGCGTATCGGCAATGGCTGGGACACCGCCACCACGCTGCGCGACGAAGCGCAGGAGATGTTGCTGATCGCCCATACGGGCTTTTCGACCCATTCCGAATGGCAGCGCGCCGAAAGCTGCGGGTTCGATGCCTACTTCGTGAAGCCTTGCGACCACGACCGGCTGATCGGGTTGATCAAGGAATTCCTCGACTCGTGTCCGCGCGCCAGTTCAGATTGAACGGCAACGCGTCGTACGGCGCTTCGCTCGCGGCGATCGCGTACGGTTTCGATCAAACGTTCGTTGGAAGATGCCACGAAAGATTCACAGGGTCAGGCTCGGCGCTTGCTGGTCACGTCGGACAAAGATGGCGACGACCCGATCAACTTACGCTGTGGAGCAACACCTTATGGAATGCGCGTACAAATCATGCACGATCCACGTCTCAGCCGGCATTGAAAACGGCGAGATTGTCGGCAACGCGCGCATCGAGTTACCACCCGGGCCCGAAGCCGGCGTCCCCGAAACACACGACATGATCTTCGCCCAAGGTTTCGTCGACGAGCATGAGGCCATCGAATTTGCCAGCGCGTGCGCCAAGGCGTGGGTGGACGAACACTGCGAAGAGCCGCCGAGCAGCTAAAAAAAAAGCCGCGACCAGGTCGCGGCACAAACACACGTCGCGCGAAGATTGCTGCGCTTGATGCATCGTACCCAGGTCATCGCTGGGCGCAATCGGGTGTCTGGTCTGAGGGTATGACGACAGGCGCGAAACCCAAGCCTGTCGGGGATGTGAGCATCGTCAAGCGCGACAGACTGATGTTGTGAAACTGCAACGGCGACGGAGTTCTGCAAGACCGGCAAAAATGTCCGGCAGCGCAGAACGTACCGCATCCCGTTTGTATCAAATGATTAGGATAACGACAGTATTAGCAGAGAGGCTGGCCCGACGCTGCAACTGGGATTTTCCGATTGCGAATGAGACGGTTATCATCTCGGTCAACAGTACCGAAATGGCCCTGGTTGCCGCCCCATCCTTCCTTCGAGCATCGACATCGCCAATGAAAATCGCCACTTGGAACGTCAATTCACTGAAAGTCCGCCAGCAGCACGTGATGGACTGGCTCGAAACGAGTCAGGTCGACGTGCTCTGCCTGCAGGAGCTCAAGCTGACCGACGACAAGTTCCCGCGCGCCGAATTCGAGGCAAAAGGCTACCGAAGCTGGTTCGCCGGCCAGAAGACCTATAACGGCGTGGGCATCCTCGTACGCGACGGTTTGAACGTCGATGAAAGCACGATCGTGCGCAACATCCCCGGCCATGAAGACCCGCAGCAACGCGTGATCACGGCGACGATCGAGGGCGTGCGGATCATCTCCGCCTACTTCCCGAACGGCCAGGCGCCGGGCAGCGAGAAGTTCGCCTACAAACTCGGCTGGCTCGCGGCGCTGCACGACTGGCTCGTTGGCGAACTCGCGCAACATCCCAGGCTCGCCCTGCTCGGCGACTACAACATCGCCCCGGAAGATCGCGACGTCCACGACCCGAAGGCCTGGGAAGGACAGAACCTCGTGTCGCCGGAAGAGCGCGCCGAATTCGTGCGCCTGATCGGACTGGGACTCGTCGATGCGTTCCGCCAGTTCGACCATCCGGAGAAAATCTTCTCGTGGTGGGACTACCGCATGCTTGCGTTTCGCCGCAACGCCGGACTGCGCATCGATCACATCCTGCTGTCGCAGCCGCTTGCTAAAGTCTGCACGTCCTGCGACATCGACAAGGTGCCGCGTAAGTGGGAACAGCCGTCGGACCACGCACCGGTCGTTGCGCAGATCGACTGACCCTAGGCGACCGCCGTGCCGCTCAGACACGTCCACAGGAAGTCATACTCCATCGCATCATGGACGGCCTGCTCGAGTTCATCCGAGCCGCCGCCATGCCCGCCGTCCGTATCCTCCCGGTACCACACGCGCTCGGCCCCCAGCGCCTGCATGCGCGCCACCATCTTGCGCGCATGTCCCGGATGGACCCGATCGTCGCTCGTCGAGGTTGTGAACAGCACTGGCGGATACTGCACGTCGGCGCTCACATGGTGATACGGCGAGTAAGCCGCGAGCACGCGGGCCTCGTCCGGCTCGTCGGGATCGCCGTATTCGTCGATCCACGACGCGCCGGCATGCAGCAGGTGATAGCGGCTCATATCGAGCAGCGGCACTTCGCACACCACCGCGCCGAAAAGATCGGGACGCTGCACCATGCACGCCGCCACCAGCAAGCCGCCGTTGCTGCCGCCCCTGATGCCCAGTTGCGCGGCAGTGGTCACGCTGTCGGCA
>Ga0302316_10002610_pt1 | contig 12881 bp, 9 predicted proteins | sample III_Palsa_N3_2_FD_200456 | JGI IMG/M metagenome (GOLD analysis project Ga0302316, IMG submission 200456) | Peat permafrost microbial communities from Stordalen Mire near Abisko, Sweden - III_Palsa_N3_2 | ecosystem: Environmental > Terrestrial > Soil > Palsa > Peat permafrost | place: Sweden...
GCCCAGGCGGTCTCGCCGGGGTCGGGGCTGAACACCCGGTTGCAGGTCTCGATCTGGCCGGGATGGATCAGGGTCTTGCCGTCGAACCCCAGGTCGGCGCCCTGGCGGCAGACCCATTCGAACCCGGCGGCGTCCTCCAGATCGTTGCAGACGCTGTCGAGGATGGTCAGGCCATAGGCGCGGGCGGCGGCCACCGTGAGGGTCAGCACCGCCTGCATCGGCGCCCGATCCGGCGTCTGGCGGGCGCCCATCTCCTTTGAGAGGTCATTCAGCCCCAGCGCCCAGGCGTCCAGCCGCCCGTGCCGGGCCGAGGCGATGGCTTTCAGGTCCAGGACCGCCGCGCAGGTCTCGATCATCGCCCACAGCCGGGTCCGCGCCGGCGCATGGGCGATGGCGGCGTCATAGGCGGCGATGTCCCCGGGTCCGCTGACCTTGGGAACCAGCACCGCGTCCGGCCCGGCCTCGGCCGCCGCCGCCAGGTCCTCGGCGCCCCAGGGCGTATCCAGCCCATTGCAGCGGATCACCAGCTCGCGCCGGCCAAAGCCGCCGGTCCTGACCGCCTCCACCGCCTGGGCGCGCGCGGCGGGCTTGGCCTCCGGCGCCACCGCGTCCTCCAGGTCCAGGATGATCACGTCGCAGTCCAGCCCCCGCGCCTTCTCGATCGCGCGGGCGTTGGAGGCCGGCATGTAGAGGGCGCTGCGGCGCGGACGGCTGGTCATGATGAGGTCTTCAGGCGTGAAAGCGACAAGCTGACGTTTGCTTCGATCTTCTGTATCAAACGCACAGCTTAAGGCCGCCACAAGATTCGCCCAGCGTGGCCATGGTTAAAACACCATGGTCCGCCACATCCCAAGATCGCATGCCGCCGCCCGACCCCCGTTCCCACGACCGATTCATCTTCCACGATCCCTCGGGCCGCAGAGCCAAGCGCGCCGGACAGTTCGGCGGCGTCATGCTGTCGTTGCTGGCGGCGATCATCGCCGGCTTTTTCGCGACCCTGGCGCTGGCGCCGCACCTGCCGACCATCGCCCTGAAGGACCCGCGCGCCCTGATCGGCCTGCACCAGGAAACCGTCAAACGGGTCAAGGGCAAGCCGGCGTGGAAGAAGATCGTCCGGCCCAAGGCGCCCGGCGATAACAAGGCGCTGAAACCGCTGACCATCGGCTTCTACGACTCCACCGACGCCGACTCGCGTCAGTCCCTGCACGACCACATCGGCTCCCTGGACGTGGTCGCCCCCCAGTGGGTCGCCCTGCAGGACAAGCTGGGGGACATCAACGCCACCAACGATGCGGAAGCGGCGGCCCTGATCGCATCGGCGCCCCATCCGCCAGCCATCATGGCCGTGGTGTTCAACGCCCATGACGGCGCCTTCGACGGCCCGCGCGCAGACGCGGTGATCCTCGATCCGGCCGCCGAGCAACGCCTGATCGGCAACCTGATCGACCAAGCGAACCGGCACGGCTATTCGGGCTTCTGCTTCGACTTCGAGGGCATGTCGCCCAAGGCGCTGGCCGCCTATCCGGCTTTCATCGCCCGCGCCAAGGCGGCGCTGGCGCCCGAGAAGCTCGAAGTCTGGGTCACCGCCATATTCGACGACGACGACTGGCCGTTCGCCAAGCTGCAGCAGGCCTCCGACAGCCTGGTGCTGATGGCCTACGACGACCACTGGCAGACCGGCCCGTCCGGCCCGGTGGCCGGCCAGAACTGGCTGGAGTCCATCCTCGCCAAGCGGATGGCGCACCTGGATCCGGACAAGACCATCCTGGCCTTCGGCGCCTACGGCTACGACTGGAAGGTGGGAAACAAGGCGCCGGCTGACGTGGTCAACTTCCACGACGCCATGCAGCTGGCCCGCGATTCCAACGCGACCATCACCATGGATGACGACGAGCTGAACCCGACATTCAGCTATGCCGAAGACGATGGGACCAAGCACGTGGTCTGGTTCCTCGACGCCACGACCGTGTTCAACGACGTCAAGACCGCCGACCCCTTGAAGGTGCGCGGCTACGCGATCTGGCGGCTGGGCGCCGAGGACGGCGGAATATGGAGCGTGCTCGGCAAGAACTACGGCGTGGCGGACTCCTCCAACCTCACCCAGCTCGCCGCCGGCAAGGGCGTCGACTTCGACGGCAATGGCGAAATCCTCTCGATCTCGGCCATCCCGACCCCCGGCCACCGGACGCTGACCTTCGACCCGGACACCGGCCTGATCGCCGACGAGGCCTACGACCGGCTGCCGACCTCCTACGCCATCGACCGCTACGGCGCGAAGCCGGGCATGGTGGCGCTGACCTTCGACGACGGACCCGACGCCCGCTGGACGCGCCAGATCATCAAGATCCTGAAGGACAAACAGGCCACGGCGACCTTCTTCGAGATCGGCGCCAACATGCTGGACCATCCGGATATCGTGAAGGAGGAGGTCAAGGACGGCTTCGTGGTCGGCAACCACACCTTCACCCACCCGGACATCAAATATCTGCCGGCCTGGGACGTCTATGGCGAACTGAACACCACCCAGCGGCTGTTCGAGGCCCTCACCGGCCGCTCCATGCGGCTGCTGCGCCCGCCCTATGTGGGAGACGCCGAACCGTCGACGCCGCTGGAGGTCGATCCGCTGGTGATCGCCCAGAAGCTCGGCTACATGATCGTCGGCCTGCGCAACGACCCGGACGACTGGCGCAAGCCCGACCCCACCCTGATCGTCCAGCGCACCCTGGCCAACCTCGCCCTGCAGGACCCGGAAGGGACCAGCCACCAGGTGGTGCTGCTGCACGATAGCGGCGGCGACCGCAGCCGCACCGTGCAGGCCCTGCCGGCCCTGATCGACGCCCTGCGCGCGCACGGCTACCAGATCGTCACCATCCCCCAGCTGATCGGAATTTCCAACGACCAGGCCATGCCGGTCTCCACCAGGGACGGGCTGTCGCTGACCCTGGATCGGACCTTCTTCTTCATCTGGCACTACTTCAACACGGCGATCCTGGTGCTGTTCGTGACCGCCATCGCCTTGGGCATGACGCGGCTGCTGTTCCTCGGCGTGCTCGCCTCGATCCACAAGTTTCGCGAAGACAAGCGCCGGCCCGCCGACCTCGATCCGGCCACCGGGCCCCTGGTCAGCGTGCTGATCCCCTGCTTCAACGAGGAGAAGGTGATCGCCGCCTCGATCTCCCGCATCCTGGAGTCCAACTGGACGCGGCTGGAGGTGGTCGTGCTCGACGACGGGTCAACCGACCGCACCTCGGAAGAGGTCGAGACCCATTTCGGCGGCGACCCGCGCGTGCGGCTCATGCGGTTCGCCAACGGCGGCAAGGCTCTGGCCCTGAACAAGGGGCTGGACCAGGTGCATGGCGAGATCGTCGTGGCGCTGGACGCCGACACCCTGTTCCCACCGGAGACCATCGGCAGCCTGGTGCGCTGGTTCGCCGACCCGCGCGTCGGCGCGGTGGCCGGCAACGCCCTGGTGGGCAACCGCCGCAACCTCATCACCCGCTGGCAGGCGCTGGAATATGTCACCGCCCAGAACCTGGAGCGGCGAGCGCTGGCTGCCCTGGGCGCGGTGACCGTGGTTCCCGGCGCCGTGGGCGCTTGGCGACGGTCGGCGCTGGAGGCGCTGGGCGGCTACCCCGCCGACACCCTGGCCGAGGACCAGGACCTGACCATCGCCGTGCAGCGCGCCGGCTGGCGCGTGGAGTTCGACCCGGATGCGCGCGCCTATACCGAGGCGCCGGAGACGGTGTCCGGCCTGCTCAAGCAGCGCTTCCGCTGGTCGTTCGGCACCCTGCAATGCATCTGGAAGCACCGGGCGGCGACCTTCAGCACCAAGCAGCCGATCCTGGGCTTCGTCGCCCTGCCGCAGATCTGGCTGTTCCAGATCATCCTGGCCACCGCCGCGCCCCTGGTGGACCTGGCGGTGATCTGGAGCATGATCTCCGCCTACCTCGACTACCGCTATCACCCGGCAGACTGGAGCCAGGACCAGTTCGCCGCCTCCCTGCTCTATTGGGCCGCCTTCATCTTCGTCGACCTGTCGGCGGCGGCGCTGGGCATGGCGCTGGAGCGGCGCGCGCCCTGGTCCGATATTCTCTGGATTCCGGTGCAGCGGTTCGGCTACCGCCAGCTGATGTACTACGTCGTGGTCAAGGCGGTGGTGGTCGCCGTCCAGGGCCCCCGCGTCGCCTGGGGCAAGCTGGAGCGCCGGGCCACCGCGAACGTCGCGCATAAGCGGTAGCACGGTGTTCCGACCTTCGAAAAAGAGCCCCTGGGCTTTGTTGCTAAGGCTGGCGGCGCTTCCTATAACCGCCGCCATCTTCTTCGCCCGCGCGAGTCCCTCATGAACATCCACGAGCATCAGGCCAAGGCCGTCCTGAAAGCCTACGGCGTTCCCGTGCCGTTGGGATATCCGGCCTTCAGCGTCGACGAGGCGGTCAAGGCCGCCGGGGCGCTGCCCGGCCCGGTCTATGTGGTCAAGGCGCAGATCCACGCCGGCGGCCGCGGCAAGGGCGGCGGGGTCAAGGTGGTCAAGTCGCTGGGCGATGTGCACACCGAGGCCGAGAAGATGCTCGGCATGACCCTGGTCACCCACCAGACCGGCCCCAAGGGCCGCGTGGTGCGGCGCCTCTACATCGAGGAAGGCGCGGCGATCGCCAAGGAATTCTACCTCTCCATGCTGGTGGATCGCGAGACCAGCCGCGTGGCCGTGGTGGTCTCCACCGAAGGCGGCATGGACATCGAGGAAGTAGCGCACAAGACGCCGGAAAAGATCATCAGCTTCTCCATCGACCCGGCCACCGGCGTCTTCCCGCACCATGCGCGGCACGTGGCCGACGCCCTGGGCCTGAAGGGCGACCTGGCCAAGCAGGTCGGGACCCTCCTGCCGCAGCTCTACAAAGCCTTCGTCGAGAAGGACATGGCGCTGTTGGAGATCAACCCGCTGATCGTCACCGCCGACGACAAGCTGCGCGTGTTGGACGCCAAGATCGGCTTCGACGACAACGCCCTCTATCGCCACGAAGACATCCGCGCCCTGCGCGACGAAACCGAGGAAGATCCCAAGGAGATCGAGGCCACCAAGCACGACCTCAACTATATCGCCCTCGACGGCGAGATCGGCTGCATGGTCAATGGCGCGGGCTTGGCCATGGCGACCATGGACATCATCAAGCTCTATGGCTCCGAGCCGGCCAACTTCCTCGACATCGGCGGCTCGGCCACGGCCGAGCGGGTCACCGAGGCGTTCAAGATCATCACCGCCGACCCCAACGTCAAAGGCATATTGGTCAACATCTTCGGCGGCATAGCCCGCTGCGACACCATCGCCGAGGGCGTGGTGGTCGCGGTCAAGGAGGTCGGTCTGAAGGTGCCCCTGGTGGTGCGACTGGAAGGCACCAACGTCGAGCTCGGCAAGAAGATCATCAACGAGAGCGGCCTGAACGTCATCTCGGCGAACGACCTTTCGGACGGCGCGGAAAAGATCGTCAAAGCGGTGCGGGACGCGGCCTGATCGTGATCCTCGCCGCCCTGTCATCGATCGTGATGCTGCAGGCCGCAGCCGCGCCGGCCGCGCCCGACGCCGCGCTTGAGCGGTTGAGACAGAGAGTAGGGACCTGCATCCAGGCCAATGCTGCAGTGGTCGAGCGCAACGACCCGAACTTGGCCGACGCCGCAACCTTCCTGGTGGAATACGTTTGCGCCAACGAGGTTCAGGTATTCGAACGTTACCGGACCAATGTCGGCCTGCTCGCCGGGATGCGCAACATGCAGCAGTTCGCTGGTGGTGACGAAGACGAAAGCACCTCACCGCCGATGAAGGCGCTGCTCGCGAAACAGGCCACGATGTATCAGAGCGCGCACGTTGACCCGGATTCCGGCCAGATTGTTTATCCGCCCGGCAGCACGGGGCCCTTCAATGCTGGCATAGATCTTTTGCCGGATTCAGTCCCCGCGGCTCCCGAGTTCCGCGTGCTAGCCGCTCGCACCGTCCTCCAAGCTCGCCAATCCCGTTTAGGCCAATAGGCACAAAGACCGCATGTCCATCCTCATCGACAAGTCCACCAAGGTCATCTGCCAGGGTTTCACCGGCAAGCAGGGCACCTTCCACTCCGAGCAGGCCATCGCCTATGGCACCCATATGGTCGGCGGAACCTCCCCCGGCAAAGGCGGGATCACCCACCTGGGCCTGCCCGTATTCGAGACGGTCGGCGACGCGGTCGAGGCCACCGGCGCCACCGCCAGCGTGATCTATGTCCCGCCGCCCGGCGCGGCCGACGCCATCATGGAAGCCATCGACGCCGAGGTCGCGCTGATCATCTGCATCACCGAAGGCATCCCGGTGGCCGACATGGTCAAGGTCAAGCGCTCACTGTCCGGCTCCAAGTCGCGGCTGATCGGCCCCAACTGCCCGGGCGTGCTGACGCCCGACCAATGCAAGATCGGCATCATGCCGGGAAATATCTTCAAGAACGGCTCGGTGGGCGTTGTCTCCCGCTCCGGCACCCTTACCTATGAGGCCGTGTTCCAGACCACCCAGGTCGGCCTTGGCCAGACCACCGCCGTCGGCATCGGCGGCGACCCGGTCAAAGGCACGGAGTTTATCGAGATCCTTGAGATGTTCCTGGCCGACCCGAAGACCGAATCGATCATCATGATCGGCGAGATCGGCGGCTCGGCCGAAGAGGATGCTGCGGACTTCATTAAGCATTCCAAGATTAAGAAACCGATGGTCGGGTTCATCGCCGGACGCACCGCGCCGCCGGGCCGCCGGATGGGCCATGCTGGCGCCATCATTTCGGGCGGTAAGGGCGGCGCCGAGGACAAAACCGCGGCGATGGAAGCGGCCGGCATACGGGTGTCACCTTCACCGGCCAGGTTGGGTGAGACTCTGATAGAGCTGCTCAAGGGCGCTTAGAAAGCAAGGACAAGGGCGATCGCCGCTCAGCTTTAAGGGGCTCCGCGACGGTTCGCCGGAAAGCGGAACCATGGCGGACGACTCAAGCATCGTTACAGGACGGTTGAATCAGGTCCTCAGCGAGACCTCATTCCTCTACGGCGCCAACGGCGCCTTTGTGGAGGACCTCTACGCCAAGTGGGCGGCGGACCAGAGTTCGGTCGAGCCGTCCTGGCGCGCCTTCTTCGGCTCCCTGCACGAGCAGGCGGAGACGGTTCGCAAGGCCTCCACGCCGCCGCCATGGACGCCCAAGGCCATGCCGCTGGCGCGCCCGGACTGGCTGTCGGCCCTCGACGGCATGTGGCCGGCGGTGGAAGCCAAGGTCGCCACCAAGATCGTCGAGCGCGAGCCCGCCGCCAGCCCTGAGGCCGTCCGCGCCGCCACCCTGGATTCCCTGCGCGCGATCATGATGATCCGAGCCTATCGGATGCGCGGCCACCTGGCCGCCAACCTCGATCCCCTGGGCCTGTCGGAGAAGCAGGACGCCAGCGAGCTGGATCCCGCCAACTACGGTTTCGCCGAGAGCGACTTCGACCGGCCGATCTTCCTGGACTTCGTCCTGGGCCTGGAAACCTCGACGATCCGCGAGATCGTCGCCATCCTGCGCCGCACCTACTGCGGTAATGTCGGCGTGCAGTACATGCACATCTCGTCGCCCGACGAGAAGGCGTGGCTGCAGCAACGCATCGAGGGCCGCGACAAGGAGATCGTGTTCACGCCCGAGGGCAAGATCGCGATCCTGAAGAAGCTGATCGAGTCGGAAGCCTTCGAGCGCTTCCTGCACAAGCGCTTTCCCGGCACCAAGCGGTTCGGCCTGGACGGCGCCGAGGCGACCGTTCCCGCTCTCGAACAGATCATCAAGCGCGGCGGCGCCCTGGGGGTCCAGGACATCGTCATCGGCATGCCGCACCGTGGGCGGCTGAACGTGCTGGCCGCGGTGATGGGCAAGCCCTACCACGTTATCTTTCACGAGTTCCAGGGCGGCTCGTCCCTGCCCTCCGACATCGAGGGCTCGGGCGACGTGAAATACCACCTTGGCGCCTCGTCGGACCGCGAGTTCGACGGCAACAAGGTCCACCTGTCGCTCACCGCCAATCCCTCGCACCTGGAGATCGTCAACCCGGTGGTGCTGGGCAAGGCGCGGGCGAAACAGGCCTTCCTGCTGCGCGAAGACCCCTCCGCCGGGCGTGGCCATGTGCTGCCGCTGCTGCTGCACGGCGACGCGGCCTTCGCCGGCCAGGGGGTGATCGCCGAATGCTTCGCGCTGATGGGGCTGAAGGGCTTCCGCATTGGCGGGACGGTGCACTTCATCGTCAACAACCAGATCGGCTTCACCACCAGCCCGCGCTACTCGCGCTCCAGCCCCTATCCGTCGGACTCCGCGCTGATGGTCGAGGCGCCGATCTTCCACGCCAACGGCGACGATCCGGAGGCGGTGGTCTACGCCGCCAAGGTGGCCACCGAATACCGCCAGCAGTTCGGCAAGGACGTGGTCATCGACATGTTCTGCTATCGCCGCTTCGGTCACAACGAGGGTGACGACCCGACGATGACCCAGCCCTTGATGTACGCCAAGATCAAGAACCACCCCTCGACCCGCGAGTTCTACAGCCGCCGCCTGATCGAGGAAGCCGTGATCAGCCAGGACGACCTGGACGGCTGGGTGCGCGACGCCGAAACCTTCCTCGACGCCGAGTTCGACGCCGGCAAGCTCTACCAGGCAGACAAGGCCGACTGGCTGGACGGCAAGTGGTCGCACATGCACCTGGCCGAGGGCGACGAGCGCCGGGGCGACACCGCCATCGCCGCCCAGCGCCTGCGCGACATCGGCATGAAGATCACCGCGGTCCCTACGCGCCTCGACGTGCACAAGACGGTCAAGCGGGTGATCGAGAACCGGCGCGAGGCGATCACCACCGGCGAAGGCATCGACTGGGCCACCGGCGAACACCTGGCCTTCGGCAGCCTGCTCGACGAGGGCTTCCCGGTGCGCCTGTGCGGCCAGGACAGCGTGCGCGGCACCTTCAGCCAGCGCCACTGCGACCTGATCGACCAGCAGACCGAGGAACACTACACCCCGCTGCAGAACATCCGCGCCGGCCAGTCGCACTTCGAGGTGATCGACTCGGCCCTGTCGGAAGAGGCGGTGCTGGGCTTCGAGTACGGCTTCTCCCTGGCCGATCCGAACACCCTGACCCTGTGGGAGGGCCAGTTCGGCGACTTCGTGAACGGCGCCCAGGTGGTGATCGACCAGTTCATCTCGTCCGGCGAACGCAAGTGGCTGCGGATGAGCGGCCTCGTCATGCTGCTGCCCCACGGCTACGAGGGCCAGGGGCCGGAGCACTCGTCCGCCCGCCTCGAACGCTTCCTGCAGCTTTGCGCCGAGGACAACCTCCAGGTCGTCAACTGCACGACCCCGGCCAACTACTTCCATGTCCTGCGCCGGCAGATGCACCGCGAGTTCCGCAAGCCGCTGATCGTCATGACGCCCAAGTCGCTGCTGCGGCACAAGAAGGCGGTTTCGCGCTTCTCGGACATGACCGAGGGCTCGTCCTTCCACCGGGTGCTGTGGGACGACGCACAGCAGGACACGGGCATAACCACCATCAAGCTGCAGCCCGACGACAAGATCCGTCGCGTCCTGCTCTGCTCCGGCAAGGTCTATTATGACCTGCTGGAAGCGCGCGAGGAACGGGGCTCGGACGACGTCTATATCCTGCGGCTCGAACAGTTCTATCCCTGGCCGCTCAAGTCGCTGATGACCGAATTGGCCCGGTTCACCAACGCCGAACTGGTCTGGTGCCAGGAAGAGCCGAAGAACATGGGCGGCTGGACCTTCGTCGATCCGTGGCTGGAATTGACCCTGGCCCGGCTCAACATCGCCGCCAAGCGCGCCCGCTACGTCGGCCGTCCGGCCTCGGCCTCCACCGCCGCGGGCCTGATGAGCCGCCACACCCGCGAACTGAAGGCCTTCCTCGCCGAAGCCTACGCATAAACGGACCCCTTGAGGGTCCGAATAAGGAGCAGACCTATATGGCCGACATCATGACCCCAGCGCTCGGTGAATCCGTCACCGAAGCGACGGTGGCGCGCTGGACCAAGAAGGCCGGCGATGCGGTCCGCCGCGACGAGGTGCTGGTGGAGCTGGAGACCGACAAGGTCTCGCTGGAGGTGGTGGCGCCCGAGGACGGCGTGCTGAGCTCGATCGGCGCCGAGGAAGGCGCGACCGTCACGCCGGGCACGGTGCTGGGCGTGGTCACCGCCGGCGGCGCGGCGGCGAAGCCCGCGGCCAAGCCGGCGCCGGCGCCCGCCGCCAAGGCTGAACCGGCTCCGGCGCCCGCGCAACCGGCGCAGGCCGCTCCAGCGCCCGTCCCGGCCGCCATCGTCCAGGCCGCCGCGCCCGCCGCCGACCTGCCGCTGGCCCCCTCGGTCCAGCGCATCGTCTCAGAGAACAAGCTCGACGCTGCTGCGATTCCCGGCTCCGGCAAGGACGGCCGCATCACCAAGGGCGACGCCCTGGCCGCGCTGGAATCCCGCGCCGCCCAGGTCCAGGCGCCGCCGGCCGTGGCGGTCACGCCACGCGAGATCGGCGACCGCGAGGAGCGGGTGCGGATGACCCGCCTGCGCCAGACCATCGCCCGACGCCTGAAGGAGGCGCAGAGCACCGCCGCCATGCTGACCACCTTCAACGAGGTGGACATGAGCGCGGTGATGGCCCTGCGCAACCAGTACAAGGACGTGTTCGAGAAGACCCACGGCGTGCGCCTGGGTTTCATGAGCTTTTTCGTGAAGGCCTGCGTGTTCGCGCTGAAGTCGGTGCCGGACGTGAACGCCGAGATCGATGGCACCGACCTGATCTACAAGAACCACTATGACATCGGCGTCGCCGTCGGCACCGAACGCGGCCTGGTCGTTCCCGTGCTGCGCGACGCGGACGGCCTCAGCCTCGCCGGCATCGAAAAGGGCATCGGCGCCCTGGGCAAGAAGGCCCGCGACGGCCAACTGGCCCTGGAAGACCTGCAGGGCGGCACCTTCACCATCTCCAACGGCGGCGTCTACGGCTCGCTGATGTCGACGCCGATCCTCAATGCGCCGCAGTCGGGCATCCTGGGCATGCACAAGATCCAGGACCGGCCGATGGCGGTGGGCGGCCAGATCGTGATCCGTCCGATGATGTATCTGGCGCTCTCCTACGACCACCGCGTCGTCGACGGCCAGGGCGCGGTGACCTTCCTGGTCAAGGTCAAGGAACACATCGAGGACCCGCAAAGGCTGTTGCTGGATATCTGACGAGGGCTAAGCTGCGACGATGGGGATGACCGTCGTCGCCACCTTCATGAACCTGCCCAAAGCCCAGATCGCGGCCGGCGCCCTAGCGTCAGGCGGGTTGCATCCGCTGGTGATGGACCAGGGGTGGGGCTCTGTCGTTTGGACCGAGCAGGCGGCGTTGCAGGGGTTTCGTCTCGCCGTTCCGTCTGGCGAGGCTGCCGACGCGGTCGCGTTCTTCAAGGCGTTGCCCCCAGCGCCACGACCGCTCCAAACGCCGCGCAGGTCGGCGGTCGCCATTGTTGGATCCAACTGGTGGCGGGTCCTAGGCGGATTGTTGGCGATCGGCCTGATGCCAACCCTCGGTTGGCTCGTGGTCGGACTTCGGCCGAAACGTTACCGGCGTCACGGCTCGGTCATGTTGGCGGTTATCGCGGTTGTTGTGATCGCGGGCGCGCTACTTTTCACCGTCGCGGAATTCCGGGCTGGCATTCCCCTTAGCGTTTGGGTCGTCTCGCCGCTGATCGTGGCGATTGTAGCTTTGGTGGTTACTGGCGGGCGACAGACACCACCTGAAGCCTGAACATCGCCATCCACATCCCTCCCTTGAATCAGCGGCCGATCAAACGTATCTACAGGCTGTAGATACAAACCCCGAGGCAAGATGTCCGGCGTCCGGGAAGACCGCAAAGACTTTGGCGAGCCACTCGCCCGCGCCAAGCTGTTTCAGCATGGCGGCAGCCAGGCTGTGCGCCTGCCCAAGGCGTTTCGGTTCGACGGAACCGAGGTCACGGTGCGTCGCGAGGGCGATAAGGTGATCCTGGAGCCGGCCAGGCCTCGCCGTCATCGCACGGCTGAGGAATGGGCCGCGTTCTGGGCGGAGATCGACAATAATGGCGGGGCGGATTTTCCTGATCGTGATCAGCCGCCGATGCAGGAACGCGATCTCGACTGGTGACGCTGTCGATCGACACCAACGTCTTCGTCGACCTGATCAGGTCGCGGACACCACAAGTTCGTCGGCGACTGGGACAGGCGCAGGCCGAAGATCAAACGCTCGTTGCGTCGCTGGTCGTGTTTCACGAACTCCACTTCGGCGCCGAATGCGACGCCAATCCGGCGCGCCAGCGGAAAAATGTCGATTGGGTGCTCGCGGACGTGGAGGTCGTACCCTTCGATGAGGGCGACATGATAGTGGCCGCTCGCATTAGGACCCAGCTTGCCAAACGTGGCCGGCCCATCGGCGCCTATGACCTCCTGATTGCCGGCCAGGCCCTCGCGCGCGGCTGGACCGTGGTCACCGCCAACACCACCGAATTCGCCCGCATTGACGGGCTCAACGTCATCGACTGGACGGCGCCGGCAGACTAAGAACCGGGGCCGTTCGAGCACAAAGGAATCAACCCATGTCGGCCTACGACGTCGTCATCATCGGCGGTGGCCCCGGCGGCTACAACGCCGCGATCCGCGCGGGCCAGCTGGGACTGAAGGTCGCCTGCGTCGAGATGCGCGAGACTCTAGGCGGGACTTGCCTGAATGTCGGCTGCATGCCGTCCAAGGCGCTGCTGCACGCCTCCGAAATGTACGAGCTGGCCACCAAGGACTTCGCCGGCCTGGGCATCGACGCCACCGCCACCGTCAACCTGCCCAACATGATGAAGCA
>Ga0302316_10002611_pt1 | contig 12880 bp, 10 predicted proteins | sample III_Palsa_N3_2_FD_200456 | JGI IMG/M metagenome (GOLD analysis project Ga0302316, IMG submission 200456) | Peat permafrost microbial communities from Stordalen Mire near Abisko, Sweden - III_Palsa_N3_2 | ecosystem: Environmental > Terrestrial > Soil > Palsa > Peat permafrost | place: Sweden...
TTTCCGCACTGAGCGTTGGCGTCTCAAAAATTTTTGCCGTGTTGCCCCGGCTTTTTCGGAGTTTGCTCGCGTCGCAAATTGCTCCGGCGATTTCAAACGAGCGCAAATGGTATCCGAATTTTCGCAAACAGGTTTTGCCTCGGCTCACTACAATTTACAAGGCATTTACAAAGAAGCTGACTGCATATCGATAAAACAAAACCGTTGATGCAAGAACTGGCCCCAACGGAGCCAGTGCATTCATCAAAACCGGAAAGTACGGCAACCCAACGTATCAGGAGGCCTCGGTCACCCGCTGCAAATGCCTCGTGCTTGACCTTGGCGTACAGCGCCTTGCCCTCTTCGGTCAGGACGATCAGCTTGACGCGTCGGTCGACCGGCGACGCTTCGCGCAGGATCAGCCCGGCTTTGGACAGGCGGTCGATCATCGTGACCATGGTCGCCGCCTCGATGCCGAGCTTGTTCGCCAATTCGATTTGCGACATCGGCGCGTCGGTCTTGGCGATGGTGGCGATCGTGGTCCAGCTTGCCTGGCTCACGCCGAGATATTTCAAGCGCCGGTCGATGGCGGCCTTCCAGGCGCGCGAGGTGTTGTGCAACGCGCCGGAGAAGCGTTCTTCCAAGGTAGTCAAAACCGAAGCCCTCTGATAATTAGTGTCCTAATTACTCATTCAGTGTAGCAGAATCCGAAAATTCGCTCAGGGCGCGGAAAACCCGTCTCAACCTTGCGGCCGTCCAGGGTTTTACGTGCGCCGGAAAAACGATGGCGCACACCGCTTGCCTGGCTACACCACCTAAAAATTGCCAAACATCACTTGTCATGCGAGCGGAATCATAATACAATTTTAGTTAGATGTCTAATGATATGAGTACTGATATTTGGTTGGCGCACCCGAGAAAGCCGGGTGAAGCAGGCCAAATCAGGATGGAAATTTCCCATGAGCACCAGCACTTCCCCCGGTGAACCGTTGAACCGCGGCATGATCACGATTTCAATCATGCTGGCGACCATCATGCAAGCCTTGGACGGCACGATTGCCAATGTGGCCCTGCCCCACATGCAAGGCAGCCTGTCGGCTTCGCAAGACCAGATTACCTGGGTCTTGACCTCGTTTATCGTGGCCGCCGCGATCACGACGCCTTTGACCGGCTGGCTGTGCGACCGCTTCGGCCAGAAAAACGTGTTCCTGGCCTCGGTGTTCGGCTTCACGGTGGCGTCGGTGTTATGCGGTATCGCCGGGTCGCTGGTGCAGATCGTGATTGCGCGGCTGCTGCAAGGCGTGTTCGGCGCGGCGCTCGTGCCCTTGTCGCAGGCGGTGCTGCTCGATATCAACCCGCGCGAGAAGCACGGCTCGGCGATGGCGGTGTGGGGCATGGGCGTGATGGTCGGGCCCATCCTCGGCCCGACGCTGGGCGGTTATCTGACCGACGCCTACAACTGGCGCTGGGTGTTCTTCATCAACGTGCCGGTCGGCGCGATGGCGTTCTACGGCATCTGGCGCTTCATCAAGCCGACGCCGGCGGCGCGGCGCATGGGTTTCGACATGTTCGGCTTTGCCACGCTCTCCCTGGCCATCGGCGCCTTGCAGATGCTGCTCGACCGTGGCGAGCAGAACGACTGGTTCACGTCGCTCGAGACCTGGATCGAATTGATCGTGCTGGTGACGAGTTTTTCCTATTTCGTGGTGCACACCATGCTGACGCCGGCCAACAAGTCTTTCGTCGACTATCACTTGTTGAAGAATTCGAATTACGTGACCGGCCTCCTGTTCATTTTCATCGTCGGCCTGGTGCTGTTCGCCACGCGCGCGCTGATGCCGACCATGCTGCAAAACCTGATGGGTTATTCGGCCAAGGATACCGGGCTCGTGACGGCGCCTTCGGGGCTGGGCACGATGTTCGCGATGATGCTGGTCGGCCGCCTGGTGGGCAAGATCGATCTGCGCCTGCTGCTCGGGGTCGGTTTCGCCGTCACGGCGTTTTCGCTGTGGCAGATGGCCGGCTATACGCTGGCCCTGCAGGAGTCGAACATCGTCTGGCCCGGCGTGATCCAGGGGCTGGGCCTGGGATTGGTGTTCGTGCCGCTGTCGGCGGCCACCTTTGCCACGCTCTCGCCCGAGATGCGCGCGCAAGGCACGGCCATGTACAGCCTGATCCGCAACATCGGCAGCAGTATCGGCATCTCGCTGGTGCAGACGCTGTTGGTGCGCAACAGCGCCACGGCGCACGCGTCGCTGACCGAGAAGATCAATATCGCCAACCAGGGTTTTCTCGATCCGGCCGTGTCGGCTGCGTATGGTCTGGGCAACAACCTCGGCGCGGCAAGTTTGAATGGCGAGATCACGCGCCAGGCGACGATGATCGGCTACCTCGACGATTTCCGCCTGATGCTGCTCCTGACCTTGGCAGTCATCCCGCTCCTGCTGTTGATCCGGCCGGCCAAGGCAACCAATGCCGCACCGGCGATCGATCATGCGGCGATGGAGTAACCAGAGAGTCCATGCAATGAATATTTCCCGACCTTCCCCGATGCTTCCCAAGATCCTGTCGTGCGCCCTGCTGCTGGCCTTGGGCGCCTGCGCCAGCATCCCCGCAGACAACGACGTGCTGCCCCAGCGCGACGTGGCCAGCGCGCAACTGGCGCAAGGCATCAGGCTGACGCGCGAAGGCTGGCCGCCGGCCTTGTGGTGGACGCGTTACGGCGACACGCAACTCAATGCATTGATCCAGCAGGCGTTGAAAGAAGGCCCAAGCATGCAGAGCGCGACTGCGCGTTTTGCCACTGCGCGCGCCGCGCTGCAATTCAACGTGGCCGACCAGGGCGCCAAGCTCGATGCCGACGCCATGATCAGCCGCCAGCGCTATTCGGCCAACGGCTTCTTCCCGCCGCCCATCGGCGGTGCGTATTACACCGAAACCACGCCGCAATTGGCGGCGAGCTATGACGTCGACTGGTGGGGCAAGCACAAGGCGGCCATCGGCGCGGCCCTGGGCGAAGTCAACGCGCGGCTGGCGGAAAACGCCGAAGCCGAAGAAAACCTGGTGACTGCCGTGGCGCAGACGTATTACAGCCTCGAGGCCGACTGGGCGCGGCTGGCCAATCTCAAGGACGCGCTCGATTTGCAGCAGCAACTGGTGATGGATAAGGCCAAGCGCATCGCGCATGGCGTGGCGGCATCGTCGGCCGAGCGCCAGGCCGAGATCGACCTGGGCGCGACGCGGCAGCAGGTGACGCGGCTGGAAACGCACATCGCGCATGAACGCGAGGCGCTGCGCGCGCTGGTCGGCGGCAACGCGCAGGACTTGGCCGATCTCGCCCCCCATCCGCTGCCGCAGCCGGAACCGGCGCTGCCGTCCAGGCTGGGCGGCGACCTGCTGGCGCGCCGGCCCGATCTGCAGGCGGCGCGCTGGCGCGTCGAGGCGTCGCTTAGCCGCATCGATTCGGCCAAGGCCGCGTTCTATCCCGACATCAACCTCTCCGGCTTCGTCGGCAGCGACGTGATCCAGTTCGGAGACTTGCTGAAATACCCGAGCCGCACGCTTGATATCGGCGCGAGCTTTTATCTGCCGCTGTTCGACAATGGCCGCCTGCAGGCCAAGCTGGCCGGTTCGCGCAGCCAGCGCAACGAGGCCATCGCCGATTACAACCAGGCCGTGGTCAATGCGGTGCGCGAAGTGGCGCAGCAGGGTGTGGCGATCGTCGGGGCGCAAAAGCTCATCGAAGAACAAGGCGCCACCAGCGCCGCGAGCGCGGCCCTGCAGAGGAGCACCGAAGCACGCTACCGGCAAGGCCTGGTCGACCAGGCAGCCCTGCTGTCGGCGCAACTGGCGGTGAAACGCCAGCGCGATGCCGAACTGCAATTGCAGGGGCAACAGATTCAAAACGAAATCGCCCTGGTGAAAGCCTTGGGCGGCGGTTATACGGCGCCGCAGGACGACGCCGGTGCCGTATCGAAACAATAATTCACAGCATTCAGTCACAGCAATAAGCCAGGACACACCATGACCACGGAAAACCAGAGCAACGCCACCCCCGATGCCAACAAGCGCCGCAACGTGCTGTTGGGCATGACGGCGCTATTCATCGTCGCCGGCATCGCCTATGGCATCTATTACACCACCGTGCTGACGCAGCGCGAAACCACCGACAATGCCTATGTCGGCGGCAACATGATCACGCTGACTTCGCAAGTGTCGGGCAACGTGCAAGAGATTCGCGCCGATGAGACGCAGATGGTCAAGGCCGGCGTGGAGGTGATCAAGCTCGATTCGCTCGATGCCGAATTGAACCTGCGCCAGGCCGAATCCAAGTTGGGCGCCACGGTGCGGCAGTTGCGCCAGCGCTATGCCGACGTGGCGCAATACGAAGCGGCGATCGAACAGCGCAAGCTGGTGCTGCAGCAAGCCGAAGACGACCTGGCGCGCCGCGCGCCGCTGGCGGCCGACCATACCGTCTCGGCCGAAGAAGTCACGCATGCACGCCAGACCGTGGCCGAGGCCAAGGCAGCGCTTGCGGTGGCGCAGTCGCAGCTTGAGGCGGCGCGTTCCGGCGTGGCCGGCGTCGACATCGTCAACAATCCCAGCGTGCAGTCGGCCAAGGCCGACTTCCTGGTTGCCTGGGTGGCGGCGCGGCGCAATGCCATTCTTGCGCCGGCATCGGGCTATGTGGCCAAGCGCAGCGTGCAGGTCGGCGCCCACATCGTGCCGGGCACTGCTTTATTGTCCATCGTGCCGCTCGACCAATTGTGGATCGATGCCAACTTCAAGGAATCGGAATTGCGCAACCTGCGTATCGGCCAGCCGGTGAAGATCGAGGCCGACATCTATGGCGGCAAGGTCGAGTATCACGGCAAGCTGGTCGGCCTCGCTGCCGGTACCGGCAGTGCGTTCTCCTTGCTGCCGGCGCAGAATGCCACCGGCAACTGGATCAAGATCGTGCAGCGCGTGCCGGTGCGCATCACGCTTGATCCGAAGGAATTGGCCGAGCATCCCTTGCGGATCGGGCTGTCGACGGAAGTGACGGTTGATACGCACGATCGTGACGGTGCGGTGCTTGGCGCGCCGGCGTCGGCGGCCGCGGTTTATTCGACTGAGGCGTTAGGGCAGCCGGTGGCTGAGGCTGAGGTTATGGCTAAGAACATTATTGATAAAAACCTGATCAAGTAAGCCGGGTAAAAAACCCCCTCTCCCGCCTTGCGGGCGAGGGGCGTTCAGCCAGCGTGTCACTCAATCTGCAGCCGGAAAATCCAGCGTCGTATCGTTAATCCGATTGAACAGATTGGTCAAATTGATTGCCGCCATCGCCAGCGCAATATCCGTAATCTGCGCATCGTTGTAACCCGCCGCGCGGATTGCGGCCAAGTTCGCTTCGGGTAGCGTGCCGCTGGTTGTTGTCAGTGCGCGCACGAAAGCAGCCAGCGCATCGTTCTTCGCATCGTCGCTCGCTTCGCCATGGCGCACCGCCAGGATCGCTTCGCGGCTCAAGCCGGCGCGCTTGCCCATCATGGTGTGCGCGGCCAGGCAATAATCGCAGCCGGCGGCTTCGCTGACCGCCAATTTGACGATTTCAATTTCCTTGGCCTTCAGGCTGCTCCTTCTGAGCGCAGCATCGAGGTTCAACGCCGACTCCAGCGCGACCGGGCTGTTGCTGCCCATGGTCAGGTAGGCGTTGGGCACTTTGCCTGCGGCTTGCTTGATCATGGCAAACAGGGTGGCGGCGCCGCTGCCGGCTTCGTTGACGGGTTGTGTGAAGAGACGGGACATGATGTCTTCCTTTACGTGGTTTGTTGGAATGCCTCATGGCATGGCCAAAGTATAGGTAAACGTATTGAGTAGATAAATGCCGTAAAGTGTCTATAATTTGCTTATTCGTCTCAAATAACGATCTCATGGATGCCTTGAGCCGCCTGTTGGCCTTGTACCCGCTGCGCGCCGCGCTTGAAGTGCGCTGTCACTTTGCTGCGCCGTGGGTGATCGATCACCCGGCGGCGGAACATGGGGTGGCGCCTTATCACATGATCGTCGAGGGCCAGGCCTGGCTTGACGTCGGGCAGGCCGCGCCCGGTCGGACCGAACCCCTTGCCTTGCAAGCCGGGGACATCATCGTGTTTCCGCACGGGGCGGCACACCGTATCCGCACCGAAGACGCTGACTTGGCCAGGCCGCAGATCGTCTCGCGCGAGCAGCACGTGGTGGCGCAAAGCACCAACCTGGGGACCGGCCCCGTGGCCGAGGTCTTGTGCGGCCAGTTCGAGTTTGGCGATGCGGCCAGCCACGTCCTGTTGCGCGCCATGCCCGACCTGATCCATGTCAGAACTGCCGGGCTTGAGGACTTCGCCGGTCTGCGCAGCCTGGTTGCCATGTTGCGCAACGAGGCTGCCTGCCTGCGGCCCGGTGCGGCGGCGGTACTGGGGCAACTGTCTTCGGCGCTGTTTGCGCTCGTGGTCCGCGCCTGGCTCGAACAAGCCGAAGAACGGCCCGGCCTGTTCGCGCTATTGGCCGAGCGGCGTCTGCAGACGGCACTGCAAGCGATGCTGGCCGAACCGGGCGCCGACTGGCCGCTCGCCAGGCTGGCCGCGTTGTGCCACATGTCGCGCGCCACCTTTGCGCGGCTGTTCGGGCGCGTTGCCGACGCGACGCCGGCGGCGGTGCTGCTCGATATCCGCATGGCGCAAGCCGCTGCGCTGCTGGCGCAGGGCAAGGCCAGCGGCGAAGTCGGCGTCATGGTCGGCTACCAATCGGAAGCGGCCTTCAATCGGGTGTTCAAACGCCATTTTCAGCAGGCGCCCGGCGCGTTCCGGCGGCAAAAACGCGGCAATTGATTGTCGCTCGGCAAGAGGCACTGCGCGGTTACAAATTAATCCCTCGGACAGGTGGAAATCCGCTGGTTTTTCGCGGGCGGATTCGGCTATGATGATAAAACAGTGTTGTCAAACTGGAATCAAAAATAGCGCGAGGGTGCAAACCTCGCCTGCACCCAAGGGGAAGGCCATGTCGAACCATCTCGTGCCGGACCAGGCGCGCGCCTACATGCACAAGCTGCTCGAAGCGGTGCACAACGCCGGCGGCTCCGACATGTTCATCACCGCCGGTTTTCCGCCCAGCATGAAGGTGCATGGCGAAATCCGCTCGTTGTCTTCGGGCAAGCTCACGCCGGATTTGAGCCGCGCCTACGTCACGTCGCTGATGAGCGAGGCGCAGAAGGCGGAGTTCGAGCAAGCCAAGGAATGCAACTTCGCGATTGCGACCGGTTTTTGCCGTTTCCGCGTCAATGCCTTCCTGCAGCAGCAACATACCGGCATGGTGATCCGCACCATCGCCAGCGAAGTGCCGACCATGGAAAAGTTCAAGCTGCCGGATATCCTCAAGGATATCGTGATGGCCAAGCGCGGGCTGGTCTTGATGGTGGGCGCTTCGGGCTCGGGCAAGTCGACCAGTCTGGCGGCGATGCTCGACCATCGTAACTCCTCCGTGTCGGGCCATATCGTCACGGTGGAAGACCCGCTCGAATTCGTCCATGAAAGCAAGAAGTGCATGATCACGCATCGCGAAGTCGGTGCCGATACGCACTCGATGCTGCACGCCTTGAAGAATGCCATGCGCCAGGCGCCCGACGTGATCATGATCGGCGAGGTGCGCGATACCGAGGCGATGGAGCACGCCATCGCCTTTTCCGAGACCGGCCACCTGTGCCTGGCCACGCTGCATGCCAACAACACCAACCAGACGCTGGACCGCATCGTCAATTTCTTCCCCGAGGAACGGCGCCCGCAATTGCTGATGAGCCTGTCGTCCAACCTCAAGGCCATCATCTCGCAACGGCTGGTGCGCTCGGAAGACGGGCGGCGCTGCGTGGCAAGCGAGATCCTGATCAACACGCCGACCATTGCCGAGATGATCCTGAAAGGCCAGTTCCAAAGCATCAAGGAAGCCATGGGCAAGTCGCGCGAAATCGGCATGCGCACTTTCGACCAGGATTTGTTCGATCTTTACGAAACCGGTGAGATCGGCTACGACGATGCTTTGCGTAATGCGGACTCGATGAACGAGCTGCGCTTGAATATCAAGCTCAAGGCGCAGCGCGGCGAACCGGGCAAGCCGGTGGTGTCGGTCAGCGCGACGGCGGCTGCCGCAGCGGCGGCGGCTTCGGCTCGGGTGCATGCGCGGTAAGGAATCGCGGGGCCGTTGGGCTTCGCCTCGCTCAGCACCAACCTACACGCAGAGGCGTCGCCACAGATCGTAGGGTGGGTGCAACCCACCAATGTGTCGGGCATGTTTTGCGGTGCTGGTGGGTAGCACCCACCCTACAGTCTGTTTGGCACATGGCGGGAATAGCAGTATCTAAACGTGATTACGCCCTAACGCAAACTTAGCGTCCCCTTTTTCCACATCGGGTCCTGCCAGCGATAGAACACACTCAACGAACGCGGATCGGCGGCGCGCTTCTCGGTTTCCATGCTCGTCAAATCAATCATTTCGAAGCTACGCTTGAAATGCCCGTCGACGCGCACTTCGCGCGCGGCCAGCATCTTGTTGGTGCCCGGCACCCAGCCGGCGAATTCAAGATAGCCCAGGTCGGGGTTGTCGCCGGGCGGCAGGATGTCGATGGTCCAGCCTTGCTCGTTTTGGTGGAATACCCATAGTTCGCGCCAAGTGTCGAGTGGTTGCACGGCCAGGGTCACGGCGCTTTGGTGTGGGTTGATGGCAGTCGAGGCGTTCCAGACCACGCCGTAGGTGCAGCGCTGGGCGAGGGGTTTTTTCGCGTCGTGCTTGGCGTCGGTCAGGCTGACGCAGGTTTGACCGGACTCGCCCGGTGCGGTTGTGATGGCCAGACCCGAGTGCGGAGCAGGTTGCGACTCGGCTGCCCAGCGCGAAGCGGCAGCGCGCACGGCCGCTTCGGTGTAATCGGTATTGTCTGCTTCGGCCAGTTCTTCCTTGTTGACGGCGGCCAGTTCGGCGATGGCGCGGTTTGCCGCGTCTTGCGCATTTTGATGCGAACGCGCCTTTTCGAAAGCAATGCTGGACCAGACGGCAGCGCGGCGGATGTGCAGGCGATTCTTTTCGTATTCGGGCAGGTCGGCCAGCTTGACGCGGTCGAGCGTTTCGGCGCGCCATTGGTCGAGGTTATTGCGGTCCAGCGGGACCAGGTTCGGGTCCACGCATTCGGCGCGCGTCAAGGCCAGTGCGGCGCGCTCGCGCTGCTCTTCGCTGGAATTCATCGCCAGCACGCGGCGGAAGGCTTCGCCGTTGTAGCACAGTTGCATGCGGCCTTCGTGTTCGTAGCTCTGGATCGTGACGCCGTAACTGGCGACGACTTCGAGATGGGCGGCGACGATTGCGTCGTCGTTCTTGGACAGCTTGCCCGAGGCGCGGCGCGCCAGGCGGTCGGCCATGGTGCCCAAGGCATCGAAGGCTTCGGCATCGATGGCTTCGGCCGGCGCGGCCTTGATGTAGGCGGCGGTGTAGGCGATGCCCAACGATTCCTCGCCGGGCGTATCGCGCAGGAAACGCACCACGGCCATCAGGCTGGGCGCGTCCTTGGGTTCCAGCGATTGTTCGCGCACGGCGGCGGCTGCGATATAGCCGCCGCGCTCGCGCCGGTGGTCATACACTTGCAGGTATCCCATGCGTTCGCCGCGCACTTCGAGCGTATCGCCCTGCCACAGCACGGCTTGCTGCTGGGCCGATTCGCGCGGTGCACTGCGCAGGGCGGCGCTATCCTGGGTGACGATGGCGACCAGGCCTAAGGCGATCAGGCTCATTGCTGGGCCTCCGCGACGTTGTTTTCGACAGGCTTGGCGCTGTCGGCTTGCCCGGTGCCGAGCAAGGCCTGTCCGATGAAGCCGCCGGCAGCGGGGGGCGGCGCGATGATGACGGAAATCTTGTCGGACAATTTGTCGGCCATGGTCTTCTGGATCAGTAGCGGGTTTTTCGAGATCAATGCGCCGTCGCGTTCCAGTTGGGCGCTGGCGATCTTGCCGACCGACTCCAGGCGGTAGGATTCGGCGTCGGCAAGCTTGCGGCGCGAATCGGCTTCGCCGGAGGCTTCGATGCGGCGCGCTTCGGCGTTGCCTTCGGCGGTTTTGACGCGCGCCACTTTCTCGGCTTCGGCTTCATACTGGCGTTGCTCGATCTGCTTTTGCTTGAACGGCAGCACGTGCTTCATGGCTTCTTCCTGGGCCTTGGCGGCGATGATCTGTTCTTCGCCGGCGGCTTCGGCGGCTTTTTCGCGCTTGACCTTGTCGGCTTCGGCTTCGAGCTCGGTTTGCTTGACCTGCTTGTCCTTCAATTCGAGCGTGTATTTCATCTTCTCGGTTTCGAGCTCCTCGGTTAGCAGCTTTTCCATGCCCTGGCGGTATTCGGGCGGCAGGTCGACCTGGCCCATGGTCACGCTCTTCAAAATCACGCCGTCGGCGGCCAGCTTCGGTTTGAGGTTGTCTTCGATTTCCTTTTGAATCTCGTTGCGCTTGGCCGAGTAGATGTCGCGTACCGAATAGCGGGTGAAGGATTGGTAAATCACGCCGCGCACTTCCGGTTCGATGATTTCGCGGTCCAGATGCACCGGCAGTTTCTTGGCGATCGTGTCGATCTTGCCCGGATCGAGCGCGTAGCGCACCGTGATGTCGACCCCGATCGACAAGCCTTCGACCGACTGGAACGGCGCTTCGCCGTCGGCCTTGGTGTTTTGCGTCGGGTGGTAGACCTGATCGAGCAGCGAGTAGCGGCGCAGTTCGTGCAGGCCCGGCACCACCACGGCCAAGCCTTCGCGTACTTCGGTGCTGCTGCCGGTCAGCGTGTTGGTGCGGATGCCGACTTCGTTGGGTTCGAGCGTCTTGAACGGCGGATGCGTATAGAGTTCGTAGCCGCCGATCAGCACGACAGCGGCGCCGGTCAGCGGCAGCCAGGCGCGGCGCACGAATTGGGCCAGCGAGCGCACGAGGCTGGCCAGGCCGTCGATGACTCGTTCAAGCAGGCCGAGCAAGCCGTGGAACAGGGAATCCAGAAAGTCCGACATGATGTTTCCTCCTTGGTGGTTGACGATGAGGTCATCTTGCGCCGCCCATGGTGGAAGCAACAATGCCGCGTGCGCCCGGCTTCTTTCATGGTCCGCCGGCTTATGGTTCTGCGCGTGAAGAAACCTTCACACCGCGAGGGAGACTTTTCAGGAAAAAACGGTAATACTGTGAAAAAGCCACGGAGAGTCAGCAATGTTGAAGCCAGCAGGCAAAGTCGCCGTCATCGAAGACGATATTCCCACCAGCAATCAGTTGCGCGGCTGGATTGAATCGGCCAAGCCGGGGATACGCGTCGATCAATGGCATACGCGCGACGATGCCGAGGCGGCGCTGGCGCGCGAGGACTATGATCTCGTCGTGCTGGACATCGAACTCGGGCGCGAGCGCCATGCCGGCGTGGCCATCATCAACGCCATCAACAAGAGCCGCCCGACGCCGGTGCTGGTAGTGTCGGCCATGCCGGCCACGATCTACCGCAGCATCATGAAGGCGCTCGACGCCTGGGATTACCTGCAGAAGGCGACCTTCGAAGAGAACGACTTCATCGACACCTTCCTCGAAATCCTGCGCGCGGCCAAGGACAGGGGCAACGGCCGGGAGGGATCGTCCGACGGACGTGACCTGTCGATCGATCCGCTGCGGCAAAAGACGCCGATGTGGCGTAACCAGCGCATCAACCTGCCGCTGACGGCGCAGCGCATCCTGATGGCGCTGTACGAACACCGCGGCCAGGTCGTGACCTACGAACAGTTGTTCCAGGTGGTCAAGAGCGGACGCAACCGCGACAATATCCGCAAGCACGTCAGCACCATCCGCGACGCGTTCCGCGAAGTCGACGAACACTTCGCCAGCATCGAAAACATCCCGATGCGCGGCTTCCGCTGGACCGAGCAGAATTCGTGATGCATCCTGCGTGAATATGAAGCTGAAGCTGCCCAACCTCGCGCAATTCCGCCTGCGCATCCTGTTTCGCGGCGCGTTCCTGCTGTTGGCGACGGCAACCGTCGGCCTCGCGTTGTATGTGCTGCAGCAGGAAAAGCAGCTCTCCTACAACGATTATCGCTACAGCCTGAAGAAATCCGGCGAGCAGATCGCCGCCACGCTGCGCCATCCGACCGGGCAGCTCGCCTTGCTCAATCTGAAGAACGACAGTGACGATGCGGCGCCCTTGCATCCGGTACTGCTGCCTTATCCCTCGCTCGACTTCGACGATCAGAGCAAGGTGCTGCAGGCGATCACGATGTCGGGCTGCCTGGCGCAATACGGCGAGGCCGGCAGCTTGTGCGTGGCCATCGGCAACAGCCCCTGGGCCGGCGGGTTCATCTACGCGGCGGGTAGTTTCTATAGCGGCGAACTGGTGCCGCATCCGCATGGCGACCACGACTTGAGCCAGGCCCATCGTGTGCGCGTCACCGTCGCGCTGCGCGGCGAGACCTATCGCTGGATCGCGCCGTTCGAACAGATCGGCGATGCTGCGCACCAGGGGCGCGGCATGCATGGCCGCCTGACCGGGTTCGGCCTTGATGCCGACGGCGAATTCGATGCGCGTCCGGATAAGGAATTCCGCGGCTGGGTCTGGCAAAACCCGCACTGCTTCAAGTCCGATCTTGACGATACCGATTGCGTGCGCAGCGCCTTTTATTCGATGCGTCTGCCGATCCCGGTATTCCAGAAGGAATTGATGCAGATGCGCCGCCCCGTGTGGCCGCCCGCCGATCTCGACAAGATACGGGTGCGTATCGAAGTGCTGGCGCCGGGCGATGGTGTCAATGGTGGCGGCGCCTTGTTCGATAGTGACAGCGGGGCGGCAGCGAGGCCGTTCGCAGTGCGCGACCTGGCGGCGCAACTGCTGCCCGGAGAAACAC
>Ga0302316_10002613_pt1 | contig 12878 bp, 15 predicted proteins | sample III_Palsa_N3_2_FD_200456 | JGI IMG/M metagenome (GOLD analysis project Ga0302316, IMG submission 200456) | Peat permafrost microbial communities from Stordalen Mire near Abisko, Sweden - III_Palsa_N3_2 | ecosystem: Environmental > Terrestrial > Soil > Palsa > Peat permafrost | place: Sweden...
TGTAGCTCTGCTGCATTGTCCATGGCACGAGCGACTGCGCGACCCAGCGCCCAGACCGCCGGTCGCAGTGAGTGCTGCGGCAGTTCGAAATCAATGTCCGCATCTGCGAAGTCGAGTGGCTGTTGCAGAAGCTCTATGCCGAGATGCCCTGCAATCTGGCTTGCATACCTGCGTTCGTCGGCCCCGGGTAACGGTGTGATGGCCGTGCAACAGGCCACTCGTGCGCGCACATTCGTCAGGCAGGTGCCGACGATCGACGAATCCAGTCCCCCGGAGAGCTCGAGCAGTAGGGTGCGATCCGTCTCGGCCATGGCACGGACCACCGAGGTCGTGGCCTCCCGGATCATTCGCGCCGCCGCGATGGGGTCGCTCTGCCGTTCCGCTGGCGCGATGAAGCGCCAGGGGGACCAGGCCAAGTTGGTGGACGTCTTTTTTCCATCGACCGAAAGGATGCAGCCGGGCAACAGTTCGTTGATGTCGGCAAGGCCGGTGCGGGAGATTTTCATGTGCGGATAGACCAAGCAGTGACTCACAAAGTCCCAGTCGATCCGGTCGCGATGCAGACCGAGGCCTGACGCGATCGCCAAGTCAGAGGTGATGAATCCGTTGCCGTTCTGCAGCGAATAGACGCATGCGATGCCGCCAGATGGATCCCGCATGAGGGTGATGCTGTCGCTATCTTCTCCAGGGGGTTGGAACAGCAGGTACTCACCCCAGTAGCGGTCGAGAAGATGTTGCCGAAGTGCTGACTGCGTTGGCAGATGCTGAAGACCCGCCAAATTCATGACCGGCCGGCCATTCTCGTCATACAGGTCACCGAGGAGTATGCCGCCACCAGGCAAGTGCAAGGTGGGGGTCTCTTTGGGTGCAAACAGCACGACGCAACCCACGTGGCCTCGGCGTTCCATGGCCAGGCTACGCAACGGGTCTGCGAGCGACCATTCGGAGTCTTCTGGGGTGCCGGCAAAGTTGCCGGGCAATGCGATGTAGCGGTAGGACATCAGATCACCCGAATAGGTACATGGGCCTGGGCGGTTCCCACGGTTTCGTTCAATACCAGCGGGCCGTGTTGAACCCAGGCGTGAGCGGAGAACGGATCATAAGCCACTCCCATGACGAGATGGGCGTGTAGGCCGCGCTTGGCTAGGAACCTGACCATCGACAGTGAGTCGATCAGGCAGCAGGTTTCGATGGGGACGTAGGGGCGTACGCGGTTGAAGGCGGACGCGGCTTCTGACAGACATTGCTGGAATTCGGGTTCGGCGCCGGCAAACAGCGATGTGCGGTTGCGGCGGTAGTCGCTCAGGGCCTGGAGAGTGGGTTTCAGGCGTCGTATTTTCAGTTGCGAGCGCATCATGGCAACGATAAGAAAGACGTCCCGCACCATATTGAAAGCGATGCGGGTAGCGGAGCAGGGCGTTTCAAGAACGCTTTGGTCGGGGAGGGCAATGTCCGCTGTGAAGCTGTCGCATGTTATCGCCGTGGTCTGCAAGAGAAGGTTGTGTTTGACCAGTTCACTGACGTCGGCGCACGCATTGTCAGGAGCTTCCAGATGGCTGAGAAAGCTGTGCTCCAGCGTTCCAGACAGCTGGAAGTAGCGGTCGCGCTGTATGTCCAGGAAGAACAGCTGGCCATCCAGTTCGCAGAAGGATATGTCCGCATTCAAGTGCCGGATCATCGTCGCCTCCCTTGCAGAAGGGGCGCGCTTTTTAGCGCGCCCCTTGGGTGTCACTCTTCGGAAATCCCCGAAATGGCTGGGCCGCCGATCGGCTCACCTGTGCCGACAAGCCCCTGGGTCTCGACGCTGGCGACGCCAAGCTCGATGACGTCTTCCGACGCGTTGTTGCGGATGTTCTCGTTCGTGTTCATCTCGATCTCCTGTGGTCATGTCATGGCAGTCCCATGACGCGAGCAGCGTAGGAGTCGGAGATTTTGATTTTCAAATGATTATTGCGCTGTCATCAGGTGATTATTCCGGGAGCGTGATGGTCGTCCCGCAATGCCAGACTCAGCTTCGGCGCTTCTTCGCACGATGACCCACGAGGGCGCTGGATCAGAGGCTGCCTAGGGGAGGTAATCGTTGCGATCGCTGAGCAACGCCACGATGCGCGGAACGATTTGCTTGCGGCGCTCGTGATAGTCGCGCAGTGCGGACTTCAGGGCCGGAATGTCGCGTGTCTGCCAATGCCGGTTCAGTTCCGAAAGCTCTTCGAAGCTGTGCTCGAGCAATCCTTGCTTGGCCCGACGTATCGGCGCCAGCCGGTCGTTGGCCTGCTTCACGGCATGGTGCAAGGACCCGTGGGCTGTCGCGCTGGCGATCGCGTCGAACAGCTGCCATGTCAGCTTGACCAGATCGTCGTCAGCGGACGCGAGCTCCAGCTGATCTGTCTCCCGGGCTGCGGGTGCTGCGCCGATATCGCATGCCATCAGCAACAGGCGTTCCATCCAGTCATAGAGGTCGCGCATGGCGACTTCGGTGAGCAGCGGGACATGCAATCCGTCGCGCGCATGGTCGACGACCAGGGCTTCGCCGACCAGACGATACAGGGCGAATCGAACTGGCGTGGAACTGGTGTGGAACTCTGCGGCGAGCGTGGCCGGATCGATCCGCTGCCCGGGTGCGTAGCGTCCCGACCGCAGGGCGCGTCTGACCTGTCCGTACACGAATGCACTCTTGGAGTGGATGGCATCCATAGCTGAACTCCTTTTCTGCGGATGGTTTCCTGAGTTGGAGGTACAAGGATTTTGTGTCACGCAAAGGATCGGACTTTCGGCGCGACCGTGCCTGTCCCCAGCATCAGCCCCACTGCAATCCAAGTCTTCATAAACTCCTCCCCCTGCGTAGAGGTCCGCAATATCTTACGACCAGCTAACCGGGAAAGGGGAAAAAGGTGTTAGAGCACCAAAACGGTGCCGGGGTGATCACCGCGTCGATGAGCCGGCGTGGCAACTGCTGAGACAATGCCTGCAGCGAAACGCTGTTTGTCTCGCTGAAAGTGGAGCGGCTGCACGTCCGGCGCTTCGTCACGCGCCGGCACGCCAAAGTTGAAACCCTCGCGTGGCCGCTCTGGTACAACCAATCCCGACCAAACTGTGCCTTGAACTACGTCAGCCCGATGCAGTTCGAGCAATACCGCTTGCGGCTCGGGTCGAACTAGCCAGTTCATAACCTCGGCTATGGGATCCGGAATTCGAGGGCAAGCTCGCGCGTGATGATCCTTCAAGCGCGGTGTCTGGCGGAGTTGCCTTGTCACACTGCCGGTCGCGGCAGGCCGGCAACCGTGGCACCTTTCCTCCGTCCAACCCCGAAAGGCGGCGGTCCGCGTTACATGGAATACCTCCTCTCTGTCGAGATATCCATGCAACGCTTCACCCTGTTTTGCAAACGTCTGCTGGCCCTGTTCGTGGACTGCATCGTCCTGACCACCATGAACGCCGTGCTGCAGCCCTTGCTGATGATCGGTTATCTCATCGCCGCATCGCCCGGCCCGGGCGGTGACGTGCGCAATGGCGCGCTCGTGTCGCTGCTGCTGGGCGGACAGCTGGTTCCTGCCTTTGTCTATTTCTGGCTGTTTCATGCCTGCCGCTGGCATGCGACGCCGGGCAAGCTGCTGATGGGCATCGAACTGCGCGAAGCGGGCTCGCGACCGCTCACCACTCGCGCCATCGCGAAACGCTCCGTGTATACGCTGTTGACCCTGTTGTCCGCCGGGCTGGGTTATGTGTGGGTGCTGTTCGATCGTCGTGGTCTTGCCCTGCACGATCATCTGGAGGCCAGCGTGGTCGTGCGCCGCGGTGTCGATGCGGCCTTCGCGGTGCCTGCCGCATCGCTGGCACCGTCGGCGGCGGTCCTCATCGTGCTCGCCAGTTATGTGCTGTACGCCGTTGCGGTGATCCCGTGCTCGCTGGTCATCAGTCAGGTACTGCGATGAGAACTTCCATGGTGACGATAGGCGTCGTTGCGGCGTTGTTTCTGGGCGCGCTTGGCCTGAAGCAATGCGTCATGCATATCCATCCCGCGATCCGCGCGTTCCATGCGCAAAACGTGGGGAATTATCTTGCGCCGATGAAATGCGGAGCGTTGGTGCGCCTCATGCCGAATCTTGCGCGCTATCCGGACAGTTCGCCGATCTACTTCGACAACGCCAGCGGAAAGGTTGTCGCACAGTGCGACAACCCCTTGGCCTGGCACTCCATCAGTCCGGCGAAGCGTGTGCGCTGTCCGCCGGCAGGGTGGACATGCGGTCCATGATGCCGGGAGAACAAATAATTATGAACACGAAGCGGGTCAGAGACATTTATCAGGTGCTTGAAGCTAACAAATGTCTATGGCCCGTTTGCTTGGCAGAGCGCGAGAAATGCCCAATCACTATCTCATCCATCGCTATCTATCGACAGCGGAATGGTCAACACTGCGCCGCACTACGATGATGGACACGGCTATATATGTGCTTCTCTGCAACCGCCAGTTTTGCAAGTAGCGCACTGATCGCCGGCGTTGGTATCGCCACCCTCGGGCGCACGCGGCGTCCCGACGAATGGCTGTTTGCCTCGATCCCGTTGCTGTTTGCTTTCCATCAGTTTGCCGAAGGGGCCGTATGGCTCGCCTTGAGCGGCGACATCGTACTCGGGGGTCTCAAGCCGTGGGGATTCGTGTACATGCTTTATGCGCAAGGAGTGTTGCCACTGCTGATCCCGCTGAGCGTCTGGCTGATCGAGCCGGGGAGACATCGTCGTCTCATGGTGCTGCCCTTTCTGGTGCTGGGTGCCAGTCTCACCGTTTACCAGCTTTGGGCATTGCTGAATTTCGATACCGCGATCTACGTGCACGATCACAGCGTGGTCTACTTGAATCCCGCCACCAACCAAATGACGATCGCCGTCCTTTACGTGATGGCTACTTGCGGCTCGCTGTTTTTTTCCGGATACCGATACATCATCGCGCTCGGCGCAGTGAACCTTGTCGGCGTGCTACTGGTGATGTGGCTCAAGCAATATGCCTTTACCTCGGTATGGTGTACCTATGCCGCTGTGGTCAGCGTGCTGATTTACTTCCATTTCAGGCGTCCCCACCACAAACGGAAACTGCTATCGGCTGCTACCCTGCGACCATGATCAGAGCATGGAACGCCACGACGGTTCGCCGTCTCGGCGTGGCCCTTTTAACTGTCGGCCTGCTGACCCTGGGTGGGTGTGCCACGAAAAAGGTGTCAGGGACAATTTAAGTGCTCCACTGGCCGTCCCGTTGGCCTTGCCGAATTGCCCCTGACACCTTTTTCCAAATCCTGACCGGGTCATCTAGATGCCGTCCTCAACGTCTCACTCGCGTCTTTCCACGTTGCTGTTCCCATGCTGGATATTGTTGCTACTCTGGTCAATCGGGGGGTCGGCGCTCGCAAAAGCCGCAACGCCACCGCCGAACCTGCAGGGCACCTGGGACGTGGTTCAGGTGGCAGTGGACCAGCAGGACCAGCCTCACTGGCTGTATTTTCCGGATGACCCGCGTTTGCTTGGTCGTGAGTTACGCATCAGCACGCCCGACATCAGCTTCAACGACGATTCCCGCGACTGCCAGAAACCTGTGCTTGTGGCGCTTCCGAAGGCGTCACTGCAGAAATTCATCGGCCGGAGTTTCCCGCGCCCGGAACATTTCCAAACGCCAACTTACCCGACACTGTCGGATTTCGGCCTCGAGCTTGCAGATGCCAGGGTTTCACCGTGGCAAGCCGGCTGCGATCCCGATACCTCCCAATGGAACCATGCATGGTTCATCCTGCTCTCACCAGATCGCCTGCTCACAAATGGCGACAACAGCGGTTTCGTGTTGGTGCTTCGCCGACGAGCCAGTGGCTCGTCGATCAGGCCTTCATTTGCCTGCGACAAGGCGCAAAGTACGGCTGAACGGACGATCTGTGCCTCCATGCCTTTGGCAGGATACGACCGCAGCGTAACTGCGGCCTATCATCGTGCCCTGACGGAAGCAGACGATGACACCTCATCGCTCAAGCAGGAACAGATCAGCTGGCTCAAAGCCAGAAATGCGTGCAACGCCGATATCAAGTGCCTGGCGAAGAGCATGCGCGAACGGATCGACCAATTGATGCAGCAGTGAAAAGCTGAAGAATGAAGAATGATGTCAGGGACAATTTCGTTGCCGTTTAAGCGACCACATGAAAATTGTCCCCGACATATTTTTCTTATCAAATGCTGTGGCATGCATGGAAGCGATCGTATTTGTTGTGAAGAAGGAAAAGGTGTCAGGGACAATTTCACTCCTGCTGCCTAAGCAGTCGTCAGTTTGTTGCATGAATAAAGGGGTCCATGAATAGAAGGGTCAGGTTCATTTATTTGAATGCCGAACCTGCAAGCTGGGGTAATCCACCCCTAGACTACGTCACTACAAGCCCCACTCCAGATCACCCCACAGGTGTTCAATCTGGTCGCGCAGCAAAAAGGTGTCGGCAACATTTTCCGCATTGCCCACCTCACTGCGCGGCCCATCGACTGCTACCCTGCAAGCATGATCAGAGCATGGAACGCCACGACGGCTCGCCGTCTCGGCGTGACCCTTTTAACTGTCGGCCTGCTGACCCTGGGTGGGTGTGCCACCGCGCCGCCCCGTAACAGCCAAAGCATCTGCCAGGTCTTCGACCAGTACCCCGGCTGGTACCGCGATGCACGCGCGGCGCAGCAGCGTTGGGGCACCCCGGTCAATGTGCTGATGGCATTCGTGCAGCGGGAATCCGACTTCCGCGAGAAGGCTCAACCGGCTCGGCCGCACTTCCTGTTCATCCCGCTGCCGCGCCGGTCCAGCGCCTATGGCTACGCGCAGGCGCAGGACCCGGTGTGGCAGGAGTATCTGAAGGCGAACGGCCGCTGGTTCAAGAACCGCAAGAGCATGGACAACTCGCTCGATTTCCTTGGCTGGTACACCGATCGCATCCATCGCGAGTTGGGCATCTCCAAGTGGGACCCAAGGCACCTGTACCTGGCCTACCACGAAGGCATCGGCGGCTACCGTAGCGGCCAGTGGCAGCACGATCGCCACCTGCTGCAGACCGCTGATGCCGTCGACAACCTTGCTCGCGAGTACGGCGCCCAGCTGCAGCGCTGCAGGTAGCGAATGCATTGGGAAAATAAGGTGTCAGGGTCACTTCCTGACCTAACGCCGACTAACTCGCGCGCTCCCAGGTCGACCGGAGGTGCAGCATGTGTCGGCGCGTTCGCTTATCCTCACGTTTTTCAGCAAACCGGACACCTCGACATGAATACGCATCGCCCATGGTTCACTGCCGCGCTGATCGTTGCAGCCGGCCTCTCCACCGCCACTGTGTCTCCCGCGCGGGCTGCTGCAGATCCTCTTGGTGGCGACGCCGTGCCGGGCGTGTGCATGCTTTCGCGCGAGGCGGTTTTCGCGCAGGCCAAGGTCGGGCAGGCGGCGAGTCAGCGGCTGAGCCAGTTGGCGACTCAGGCCCGGTCGCAACTGGACGCCCAGGGCAAGCCGCTGCAGGCAGAGGTGCAGAGTTTCCAGCAGAAGGCCGCGTCGTTGAGCGAGACGCAGCGCAGCCAGCAGGGTGAAGCTCTGCAGATGCGCTCGCAGGCGTTCCAGGAGGAAGTGGACGAACTCAGCCAGCGTATTCAGCTGACCCGTGCCAAGGTCATGCAGACCATTGGCCAGGATGCACAGCCGATCACCGCTGACGCCTACAAGAGCCATCGCTGTGGGCTGTTGCTGAACCGTGACGCGGTGCTGGGCGGCAACACGTCCAACGACCTCACGGGTGACGTGATCCAGGGTCTGGACCGCAAGGTCAGCACGATCGATTTCAACCTGGAGCCGCTGCCGAGCAAGGCCGCCAGCAAGCCTTGACAGGCGAAAACGGCGTCGGGTTCACTCATGCCGTTGCGGTGTGCAGGCTTTCACGGAAAGCCTGACGCATCAGCGAAATGTGCGTGCAAAAGCAGGACGGCTCAGCTCAGCGGACGTTGATGGAGGTGACCGTTGCCTGACCGGCGTCCCGGCCGGACGTATACTGGCCTCCACGGTTGCAGCGCAGCCATGCGCGCCTGCGGTGGCCGCTGCCCTGTACCGTTCCGGGAGGTCCGCCATGAAATCTGCCCTGCTTCCGCGCCTGCTGTGCGTTGCCTGCGTGGCCCTTGCTTCCATCCTGGCGCAGGCGGCACCGCCGCCGGACAACGTCGACGTCCACTACAAGGATCCGCAGCACTTCACCGAGGCCATGCGCAGTTCCGGGCCGCACCTGATCGACACCACTGCCTATCTGAAGCCGCTCAAGGACTATATCGCCCAGCGTGCCTCGCGCATCCTGGCGCCGGGCCAGCGGCTGGACATCGAGGTGACCGATCTGGCCCGTGCCGGCGAATACGAGCCCTGGCGTGGACCCGACTTCGACGACGTGCGCATCATCAAGGACATCTACCCGCCGCGTATCGACCTGGACTTCACCTTGTACGGTGCCGATGGCAAGGTGTTGCGTGGGGGCAGCCGCAAGCTGCGTGACCTGGCCTTTCTCAACGACATCTCGGTTCCCGATCAGGATCCGCTGCGTTACGAGAAATCCCTGATCAACGACTGGCTGCGCAAGGGCGCCGGCAAGCTCTGACACGTGGCCGGTCGGAACAAAGGTGCCAGGGACGAATGGCACTTACTTAAGCTCGTCATCCTCGCGAAGCGCTTCTCAACAGCGAAGCTGGTCAAGCGAAGATCCAGCGTCTTTGGCAAACTGCAGAAGGCCGGGCCGCTGGATTCCTGCTTGACCAGCCATTCGGCTGTTGAGAGCCGCAGGAATGACGAAAAATGAGGCTTTCTGCCTCAAGTAAGTGCCATTCGTGCCAGGGATATTTTTTTCGTATCGATTCTCTGAGCCGATAGCCGAATCGTTGAAATAATAAAGGGGCAGCTTCATTTACGCCCATCCAGCAAGTGAAACGACCGCTGTTCTTGTCGGGCGGCCGCGCGCAGCTGTCGGCCTGGTGGCCGCGCCTGGATCGTTCAAAAAGCGGTGATCATCTACGTCCTGCCGGTGCCGCAATAATCCATCTGCTCAAGGTCGGCAATCAGTCCCGGGCCGGTCGGATGCCAGTCGAGCACCTGCCGCGTCGATGCACTGGACGCCGGAAGATCCATATTGGCGAACGCACCAGGCCACCCGAAGTGATCGGCCGCTTCTGCCGGGGTGATCGACTTCACGAGTACTCAATCTGGCCGCACAGCAAACAAAAAGGTGTCGAGAATATTTTTCGTAATGCCAACCCACTGCGCGCCCATCGGCTGCTATCCATGCGACCATGATCAGAGCATGGAACGCCGCGGCGGCTTGACGTGGCCCTTTTTGCGGTTGGCCTGCTGGCCCTGAAAGGGTATGCCGCCGCGCCGCCCTGTAATAACAACCAGAGTATCTGCCAGGTCTTCGACCAGTACGCCACTATCGAGAAAGCACGCCTTCCCGTTCCTGTCGCCACATCAACAGGCCAGCTACGGTGCACCAAGCGAACCAAGTGAGAAAAAGCGATCGCTGAACGAGGCCGTTGACAGGCTTCAAATGCTCCCAAAGCCATGACTGCGGAAAAAGCGGACTCAGATTCAAGGCCATGGCGATCCATAAAAGCCCGAACAGCACCCATGAGCAGACAACGAGCGCCTTTGCGTTCGGGTCGCTTCGCCAGGCAAGAGCGAGCGCCAACGGTGCTTGGTAACCAATGATTTCAGACAAGCCGAAGACATTATGGAGAGGATGGGGGTAGGCGAAGATACCCACTCCCAAAGCAGATAGCCCCGAACAGACCGTCAGATACGCAGCAAGTTTGGGGCGACCGGCTTGAGATGAAAAATCCCGAATAGCCGACGCAAAAATCAGGGTGCAAACGCAGACGCAAGCCAGCATGACCGTGAAGGGAATTCTGGCTGGGGAGCCTACTTCTCCGATCTCGCTTACCGTCTGATGGACGTGACTGTAGCCCGGAACCATCAGCGCCAACCCAGCGACGCCGACACAGAAAATGGCAGCGGATATAGGTCCAAACAGCAAGCGTTCGCCTCGTTTCATGCCGTGCCTTAGACAAGGTAAGGTAGTCAAATCCTATTCGGAAACCGGAACAGAGGAAGTTGCGGTGACCATCAAAGACGGGAGAAGCACCACGTTCCCCCGGCCGAAACAAAGTTGTCAAGGAATTTTCTCCCGTCAATAATTTCTACGCCCTTGTTTGTCATGGGCCATATCGATTTCTTTGAGATGTCTGCCGAATCGTTGTGCCCTGTGGGGCGATGCATGGCCGGTCGCAAATAGTGGTCGCTGCCTCCGCGCCGTTGCAAGAAAGCGGGGTAGCCCAGCTTCACTTATCATGGACCCATGGCGCGGAAAGCAACGATGATCGACGGCTCATGCCACTGCGGTGCGGTGCGATGGCAGTTCGACGGCCAGCCCGATGGGGCCAAGGCCTGCAACTGCACGGCCTGCCGCCGCTGCGGCGTGCTCTGGGCCTACGACTATGTGGACGAAGGCATTCGCGTCGCGGGACACACGCAGGCCTATGTCCGCGGCAACGCGATCGAATTCCACATCTGTCCGGGCTGCGGGTGCGTCGTGTGCTGGCTAGGCCTTGAGACGGACGCGGCGGGGCGTAGCCGCACCGCCGTCAACCTCCGTCTGGCCGAGCCCGAAGCTGTGGGGCAGATTCCCATCGGTCATTTCGATGGACTAAACACGTACGATGACCTGCCACGCGACGGCCGGTGTGTCGCTGACTACTGGTTCTGATGCGCATCCGAGTGAACTGCAACGTGGGCGATGGACTTGGTATGCGCCATGGATGAGCGCAAAGGTGTTTCCATCTGGATGGCCATTGCATCCATCGCCTTGATTACCTTGCTCGCGCTGGCTGCCCTTTATGCACCGCGCTTCAGGCATCCCAAGGTGGCGGCCAAAGTTACCCCGACGGCTCATCCGATCATGCCCACAGTCAGTCTGTGGCTGAGTACAGAGGATCGCCGACTGCGTCTGGCACAACAGCCCGATATCGAGATGAGCCCCCGCGAGTCGGTACCCACCGATGTGGTCATCGACATCAGCAAGAAATATCAATCCATGGTCGGCTTCGGGGCAGCGCTGACGGACTCGTCGGCGTGGTTGCTTCAGAACAAGCTGAATGGAGTGCAGCGCAGTGCGCTCTTGCTCGAAATGTTTGGCCCACCACCCAACCTCAATCTGAACATGATGCGCCTGACCATCGGCGCCTCGGATTTCTCACTGCAGCAGTACACCCTGGACGATCTTCCCTTTGGCCAGGTCGATCCGTCCTTGCAGCATTTCAATGTCGTCGCCAATTTGCGCGACCTCATACCGACCGTACGCGAAGCCCTGTCCGTCAATCCACAGTTGCGCATCATCGCGTCGTCATGGAGCGCGCCGGCGTGGATGAAGGACAGCGAAAACCTGATTGGCGGGGCATTGCTGCCGCAGTTCGAAAGCACGTTCGCGGACTATCTCGTCAAGTACCTCGACACCTACCGCGGGTATGGCATTCCCATCTTCGCCTTGACCTTGCAGAATGAGCCGGGCTTCATACCAGTGACCTACCCGGGCATGGATTTACCCGCGGCCACCCGGGCGCGCATCATCGCGCAGTATCTCGGCCCGGCGTTGGCGAGCCGCACGCCACAAACACGCATTCTTGAGTGGGACCACAACTGGGACCAGCCAGAGCAACCCTTGAGCGTGTTGGCCGACCCCGATGCGGCGCGCTATATCGATGGCGTTGCCTGGCACTGCTACAGCGGCAGCCCGTATGCGCAGAGCCAGGTCCATCGTGCTTATCCCAAAAAGGACACCTACATCACCGAGTGTTCCGGTGGTGACTGGGAGTCAAGCGCAAACGGTGAACTGCTCTGGTTTACGCGCGACCTGCTGCTCGCCGGGATCAGGCAATGGGCGCGTGGTGTGGTGTACTGGAACCTGGCACTCGACGAGCAACATGGTCCGCATTTAGGCGGGTGTGCCGCCTGCAAGGGCGTGGTCACGATTGACTCACACACGGGTGCGGTGAGTCGCAACGATGAGTACTACGCGTTCGCCCACTTCAGCCGATTCGTCTTGCCCGGTGCCTTCCGGGTGGGGTCCACTGAGACAGACAAGGGCATCGACAATGTGGCATTCCAGAATGTTTCTGACGGATCGATCGTTTTGGTGGTGGTAAACAGCAATACGAGTGCGCGCAGCGTCTCCGTGGCGCAGGGCCAAACCGGTTTCCGGTATACGTTGCCACCGCAGAGCGTTGCGACTTTCGTATGGAACCCGGATCAGGCAAACGCGTGGATGCGACGAGTTCTCGGCTGGTTTAAAAGCGCTCGTTAAGGATGGTCTGAATAACTCGTCATTCCAGCTTTCGCTGGAATGACGAGCAAAGACTTATTCAGACCATCCTTAGCGAGCGGGACGATCAGCGAGCGCAAAGTGATTGAGTGATGCAGTGTTCCGACAGGCGCCTATTCTTTTAGCGAGAGGATCACATGATGTGCTCAAACTCCAGTCTGCTTCGAAACGTCGTGGCCACGGCAATGCTCTTCGCGTGCAGCGTCGCGCTTCCACTTTGCGCACAGGCGGCGCCCGCCACGCAGGGGCCGAAGGTTGTGGTGATCAGTCTGGACGCCTTCGGTGCAGCCAGCCTGCATGAGCCGGAGCTGCCCGCGCCAACGCTGCATGCGTTGATGCAGCGCGGTGTCTATGCGGTTGCCATGCAGTCGATCAACCCCACCATCACCTGGCCAAACCACACCGCCATGGTCACCGGTGACGACGCGAGCCTGCATCATGTGCTGGTCAACGGGCTCATCGTCAACCAGCGCGCCGCTACGCCGCCCA
>Ga0302316_10002617_pt1 | contig 12874 bp, 9 predicted proteins | sample III_Palsa_N3_2_FD_200456 | JGI IMG/M metagenome (GOLD analysis project Ga0302316, IMG submission 200456) | Peat permafrost microbial communities from Stordalen Mire near Abisko, Sweden - III_Palsa_N3_2 | ecosystem: Environmental > Terrestrial > Soil > Palsa > Peat permafrost | place: Sweden...
GAGCCGAGCTTCACGCCCATACCGTTCGATGCCAGCTTCATCGTCGAGGACGGAAAGCTGACGTCCATCGGCGCGATGTACTACGACCCGATCACCCCGGTCGTCGTGACCAGCTTTGGCGGACTGACGGTCAACTACTACCAGCCCCAGATCGATTTGACGCCACAGACCGTGGGCACCGCCATCTTGACCCCGGTGCCCGAACCCGGCCCGGGAGCGATGCTGCTCTTCGGGTTGGCGCTGGCGGTGGTCGGCGCCCGAATCAACCGGGGACGCGCCGCCGCAGCGTGACGAAGGCGAACTTGAAATCGTTCGGCGGCGCGGCCATGTGCATGTCGCGCGAGACCTCGACGAAGCGGTTGCGCTCCCAGTCGGGGAAGCGGGCGTTGCCTTCGAAGTCCTTGTCGATCTCGGTGAGGACCAGCTCGTCCGCGTGCGGCAGCGCCAGCGCGTAGAGCTCGGCACCGCCGATCACGAAGGCGCGCAGGCCCTGCGGATTCGCCGAGATGGATTCCAGCGCCATCTCCAGGGCCTCCTCGAAGCCATGCGCCACCTGCGCGCCGTCGGCGTGCCAGCCGGGCTGGCGCGTGACCACGATGTTGGTGCGGCCCGGGAGCGGTCGGAAGCGCGGCGGGATCGACTCCCAGGTCTTGCGGCCCATGATCACCGGGTTGCCGAAGGTGGTGCGCTTGAAGAACGCCATGTCCTCCGGCAGCTTCCACAACAGGGCGTTGTCATGGCCGATGACGCCGTTGCGCGCCACGGCCGCGATCAGGGCGACCTTCATACCGCCACCGGGGCCTTGATGGGCGCGTGGTGCTGGTAATCGAGCACTTCGAAGTCGTCGAACTCGTAGTCGAGGATGGATGCCGGCTTGCGCTTGATGTGCAGCGTCGGGTACGGGAACGGGGTGCGCGCCAGCTGCGTATCGACCTGGGCCGCGTGGTTCGAATACAGGTGGCAGTCGCCGCCGGTCCAGATGAAGTCGCCCACGTCCAGGTCGCACTGCTGCGCGAACATGTGGGTGAGCAGCGCGTAGCTGGCGATGTTGAAGGGCACGCCCAGGAAGATGTCGGCGCTGCGCTGGTAGAGCTGGCACGACAGCTTGCCGCGGCCGCCGGGCGTCTCGGCCGGTGCCACGTAGAACTGGAAGAACGCGTGACAAGGCATCAGCGCCATCTTCGGCAGGTCGGCCACGTTCCAGGCGCTGACGATGATGCGGCGCGAATCGGGGTTGGTCCTGAGCTGCTTGACGACTTCGGCGATCTGGTCGATGTGGCCGCCCTCCGGCGTGGGCCACGAGCGCCACTGCACGCCATAGACCGGCCCGAGGTCGCCGTCTTCGCGTGCCCATTCGTCCCAGATCGTGCAGCCGCGTTCCTGCAGCCAGGCCACGTTCGAATCGCCGCGCAGGAACCACAGCAGCTCGAGGATGATGGACTTCAGGTGCACCTTCTTCGTCGTCACGAGCGGGAAGCCCTCGGACAGGTCGAAACGCATCTGGTGGCAGAACACGCTGGTGGTGCCGGTGCCGGTGCGGTCGGCCTTGAAGCGGCCCTGGTCGCGCACCAGGCGCATGAAATCTTCGTATTGCGAGCGGACGGGTCGGGTCATCCGCCGATTTTAGCGGGCGGGTCCGCGCCGGCGCGCTGGCCTTATGCTTGGCGGGTATTTCCACTCTTCGGGAGTCCTCGATGCAAGCGACCGCCGACGGCACGTTCAAGGTGACGATGACCCCGCGCCCGCCCGGCGACAGCCCGGCGGAGCTCGGCCGCTTCCTGCTGGCCAAGACGTTCGACGGGGCGCTGGCGGGCACCAGTGCCGGCGAGATGCTGTCGGCGGGCAATCCGGCCAGCGGGTCGGCCGGCTACGTCGCGCTCGAATGGGTGGACGCCACCATCGGGAGCCGGCGCGGCCGCTTCGCGTTGCAGCACACGGGCACGATGGACGCTGGCGCGTCGTCGCTGTCCATCACCGTGGTGCCGGGCTCGGGCAGCGACGGCTTCGCCGGCATGGTCGGCCGGCTGGAACTGGTGATCGCCGACGGCGTGCACCACTACACGCTCCACTACCAGTTGCCGGATTGATCGCACGCGCCCGGCTGCTCGACTGCTGGGGATTTCCCCCGGTTGCGTTCAAACAGCTTCAGTTGCCGGCCGTGGCGCCGACAATGGCGGGATGCGCTTCATCGCGCGCCGTGTGCCCGCGTGTCGGGGCGCATCGCCAGACACCCGTCCGCAGGTTCGGACATCCCGCAGTCGGACAGCACGCCAGGAGCGCGAAAGAGTGAGTCGCAGGGGCAGCGATCAAGTCGGGCCGAGTCACTCGCGTGCGCCAGCGTGCAGGCGCACCGGCGCTCGCCTGGTGCTGGCCTGGGGGCTCGCGTCGTGCGCATGGGTGGCGTCCGCTGGCCCTGTCGCCACCGCGTCGCCCCCCGCGGCGGCTTCGGCTGCGGCGGCCAGCATCGGCTGGGTCCGCATGGCCAACACGGTGTTCGAGCACCTCGGCCAGCACGACGGCCTGCCGCACGCCATCGCCACCGGCGTCACCGAAGACGCCCAGGGCTATCTGTGGGCCAGTACCCAGGATGGCGTGGCACGTTGGGATGGCTACCGTTTCCGGGTCTATCCGGCGCAGCCGGACGATCCGCACGGTCTGCCCGTGAGTTATGTGCGCACGCTGGCGCACGACCGCAATGGACGCGTGTGGGTCGGCATGGACGGCGGCGGGCTCGCGCGCTTCGATGCGGCCGAGAACTGGTTCACCCGCTATGGTGGCTCCACCGTGGTGAGCATGGCGCAGGACAGCGAAGGCGGCATGTGGGCTGCGAGCACCACCGGCCTCATGCATGTGCACGCCTCCGGCATGGCCGAGGAGGCCTGGCCGCATGACGGCAAGGGGCCCGACCCGCTGCCCGATGCGAGCGTCACTGCCGTCCTGCAGGACCAAAGCGGAACCGTCTGGGTCGGCTCCGATTCGGGCGTGGTGCAGCGTTTCCTCGACGGCCGTCCCGGCAAGCGGATCGACTTGCCGGGTATTCCCGCGGGCATCTCTGCCGCCGTGGACGCGATCTACGAAGACGCGCGCGGCCAGGTCTGGATCGGCACCGGGCTCAACGGCGTGTTCGTCTACGATCCGAGCGACGGCAAGCTCGCACGCCTGCGGCCGGCCGGTGCATCCGACCCCGGGCTGGCGTCGGACAGCATCACGTCGTTCGCCGAAGCCGGCAACGGCGAGATGTGGATCGGCACGTCGTCACGCGGCCTCGTGATTGCCGACGTGTCGACACTGCTGGCGCGTCGCGTGTTGCGCGACCGCAGCGTGCCGAGCAACCTGCAGGCCAACTGGATCTGGGGCTTGCACCGGGATCGCGGTGGCGAGATGTGGGTCGCCTCCACGAACGGGCTGAGCCGCACCCGTCCGCAGCAGGACGCGATCCTGTCGCTGTTCTCGTCCGACGGGTCGTCCTGGACCGATCCCTACGTGCTGGCGGTGGATGCCGACGCCCGGGGCGTCGTGACACTGGGCCAGAAGAGCGGGATCGAAATCATCGATCCGGCGCAACAGAAGATGCAGGCGCTGTTCGGCAGCGGCGCCGACGGCTCGGGGCCCACGGCGATCAGCAACGTCGCCGCGGTCGTGCACACGGCGGACGGCACCCGTTACCTGGCTTCGAGGGACGGCTTGTTCACCGTGGCTGCGAATTCACGCGGGATCGAACGGGTGCCGATGCCGAAGCGCGGGGCGGTCAAGGGCGTCACCGCGCTGCTGCTGGACGGCGCCACGTTGTGGATCGGCGGCAAGGGCGATGGCATCTGGCAGATGGACCTGTCGACGCCGGCGCACACGCTGTCGCAACCGGTGCCCACCAGCGACCTGAGCGATCCGGAGGTGACGGCCATCGCGAACGGGCCCGAAGAAGGCATGTGGATCGCCACGAACAACGGACTGAACCTGGTACGCAGGGGCAAGCCGACCGAGCGCATCATGCCGGTGGCCAACGATTCCACCAGCCTGGCGTCGGCGGTCATCAACACCTTGCTGACCGACCGCCAGGGCCGGCTCTGGGTGGGCAGCAACGCGGGCATCCAGATCCTGGAGCGACGCGACGAGGCGGGCCGCCCGCATTTCCACCACATCGGGCGGGCGGAGGGTCTCACCAGCGAGAACATCGACATGCTGCTGATGGACAGCACCGGCCGCATCTGGGTCTCCACCGACGACGGAGTCGTCGTCATCGATGCGTCCACCTACGCGCTGCGCGTGCTGCATCCGGCCGACGGTGCGGCGATCTCCACCTACTGGGTGAACTCGGGCGCGGTCGGGCCCACGGGCGAACTGTTCTTCGGGGGGCTGGGCGGCCTCACCGTCATCCGCCCGGAGCGGCTCACGCAGCGCGTCTATTCGGGCCCGGTGGTGGTCACCGATGTCGAGGTGGGCGGCAAGCCGGCCGCGCTCAAGGACGCAGGCCGTCGCAAGCAGTTGTCGGTGCCGCCGGAGGCCGGTGGCTTCTCGGTGGAGTTCTCGCTGCTGGACTTCGCCGCGCCCGAGCGCAATCGCTACGCCTACTGGCTCGAGGGCTACGACAAGACCTGGCGCGAGGTGGATACCACCCACCGCTCGGCGAGCTACACGAACCTGTCGCCGGGCCACTACGTGCTGCACATGAAGGCAGCCAGCCGCGACGGCGCCTGGAGCGAGCATCCGCTGGAGGTGGAGGTTCAGATCCTGCCGGCCTGGCACCAGACCTGGTGGTTCGACCTGCTCAAGATCCTGGGCGCGTTGCTGGCGGTCGCCGCCGTGGTGGCGGTGCGCGTGCGCTACGTCCAGCAACGCAGCGTGGAACTCGAAAGCCTGGTCGAGCAGCGCACGCAGGAGTTGACGCAACTGCAGCACCAGCTCGAGGAACTGGCCTACAGCGACGCGCTCACCGCGCTGCCCAACCGCCGCATGTTCGGCGACTACTGCCGCCAGATGATCGCCACGTGCGAACGCCAGGACGGCGGCTTCGCGCTGATGCTGATCGACCTCGACCACTTCAAGCAGGTCAACGACACGCTCGGACACGACGCGGGCGACGCCCTGCTCGTGGAAACGGCGCGGCGACTGCGTTCCATCGCGCGCCGGGCCGATGTCGTGGCTCGCCTCGGCGGCGACGAGTTCGCGATCCTGCTGGCCGATACCGCGATTGCGAGCGCGGTGGAGATCGCCTGCGCCCGCATCCTGGCCGCCTTCGACACGCCGGTGTTCCACGAAGGCCACCAGATGCGCACCAGCCCCAGCATCGGCATCGCGCTGTATCCGCTCGACGGCAGCACGCAGGACGCGCTCTACAAGTCAGCCGACCTGGCGTTGTACGAGGCCAAGCGCTCGGGGCGCCATACTTGGCGTTTCGCCTTGCCGCGCAAGGGCGATTGAGAGCCTGGCGGATTTCCGCTCAGTGCCCGCCGCCCAGGTAGGCCGCCTGCACCGCCGGATCGTTCTTGAGCGTGGCGGCCGGTCCGTGCACCGCGATGCGGCCGTTCTCCAGCACGTAGCCGTAGTCGGACACGTTCAGCGCCGCGGCGGCGAACTGCTCCACCAGCAGCATCGTGACGCCCTCCGAACGCAGGCGCGAGATGATGCGAAACACCTCGTCGACGAGGATGGGCGCGAGGCCCATCGACGGCTCGTCCAGCAGCACGACCTCGGGGTTCATCATCATCGCGCGCGCCATCGCCAGCATCTGCTGCTCGCCGCCCGACAGGGTGCCGGCCAGTTGCAGGCGACGCTCCTTCAGGCGCGGGAAATACTCCATCGCGCGTTCGACGTCGGCGGCGATGTCGCCCTTCTTGCGCGCGCCGGTGAAGCGCGGAAAGGCGCCCAGCAGCAGGTTGTCGTTGACGGTCATGGTCGCGAACACGCGCCGGCCTTCGGGCGAGTGCGCCAGCCCCAGCCGGGCGATGCGGTGCGACTCGCGGCCGGTGATGTCGATGGCGCCGAGCATCACCTTGCCTTCGCGCGGCGCGATCATGCCGGAGATCGCGCGCATCGTCGTCGTCTTGCCGGCGCCGTTGCTGCCGATCAAGGTGACGACCTGGCCCTTGGGAACCTCGAGCGAGATGCCTTGCAGCACTTCGATCTTGCCGTAGCCGGCGTGCAGGTTGGTGATCGAGAGCATGGTCTTCTTACTCCTGATCAATGTGCGATGGAGGCGTCGAGCTCTCCACCGAGGTAGGCTTTGATGACTTGTGGATTCGCCTGCACGGCGGCCGGCGTTCCCTCGGCGATCTTCTGGCCGAAGTCGAGCACGGTGACGATGTCGCACACCGCCATCACCACGTCCATGTGGTGCTCGATCAGGATCAGCGTGATGCCGTGTTCGCGGATCTTGCGGATGATGACCACCAGCTCCTTGATGTCGGGCGCCGTGAGACCGGCCGCGGGCTCGTCCAGCAACAGCAGTTCGGGACTCAACGCCAGCGCGCGCGCGATCTCGAGCAGGCGCTGCTTGCCGTACGGCAGGTTGCGCGCCTCCTCGCCGGCCAGCGATTCCAGGCCGACGAACTTGAGCAGCGCGTAGGCGCGCGCCATGGCCGCGCGCTCCTCGCGCCTGTAGCGCGGCAGGTGCAGCGCCACGTCCAGCAGGTTGCTGCGGTAGGTGTGGTGCAGGCCGACGAGCACGTTCTGCAGCGCCGTCATCTCGCCGAACAGCTGCACGTTCTGGAACGTGCGCGCGATGCCCGCGAGCGCGATGCGCGCGGAGGTCTTGCCGACGATGGACTGGCCTTTGAACGCGATCGCGCCTTCGGTGGGCACGTAGATGCCGGTGAGCACGTTCATCATCGTGCTCTTGCCCGATCCGTTGGGGCCGATCAGGCCGTGGATCGTGCCGCGGCTGACGTGCAGGTCGACGTCGTTGAGCGCCTTCAGGCCGCCGAACTGCATCAGCACCTTGTCGGCCGCCACCAGATCCTGCGTCGCCGGCGTGGCTGTCGCGGCCACCGAGGTGGACACCGCATCGACGGGCGACGGCAGCAGGGCGGCGGCCTCGGCATCGGTGCGGCCGTGGCCGTGCAGGCCCAGCGTGCTGCGCACGAAGCCGACGATGCCGTCCTGCAGGTAGTAGACGACCAGCAGCGTGATCAGGCCGAAGATAGACAGGCGCCAGTCGGTGATGTTGCTCAGCACGAAGGAGATGCCGGCCAGCGCGATGGTGCCGACCACCGGCACGGCCACGCGCTGCAGCGTGGAGCGGCCTTTGGCGACGAAGATCGCGGCGCCGACCAGCACCAGTGCCGCGAAAATGACCGCGACGTAGCGGAACAGCACGATGTCGTCGAGAAGCTTGGGCAGCATCACGATGATGGTCGCGCCGAGCAGCGCTCCGGAGCGCGTCTTGCGGCCGCCCATGATGATGGCCAGCAGGAACAGCACCGTCAGTTCGAAGTTGTAGGTGTTGGGCGAGATGTACTGCTCGGAGTACGAGTAGAGCGAGCCTGCCAGGCCGGCCAGCCCGGCGCTGACGACGAATGCGTAGACCTTGTAGCGGTAGACCGAGACGCCCATGCAGTCGGACGCCACCGGACTGCCGCGCAGCGCCTCGAATGCGCGTCCGAGATGCGAGCGCAGGATGCGGTTCACGACCAGCAGCGCCGCGACAAGCAGGAACGCCACGACCCAGAAGAACTCCCGGTCGGACATCTCGTGGCCCAGCACGGTGGGCTTGGACAGCGTGATGCCCATCGGCCCGTTGGTGAGGAAATCCATCTCGTTGATGAGGATCTGGATGATCGTGCCGAACGCGAGCGTGACCATCGCGAGGTACGGGCCGGTCACGCGCAGCGCGGGCAGCGCGAGCACCGCACCGAACAGCGCGGTGACGGCGATCGCGACGATGGGGACCAGCACGAACGGCGTGTCGGGGAAATGCATGATCACGACGCCGGCCGAGTACGCACCGATGCCGAACAGGCCGGCATGTCCGAGCGACACCTGGCCGGTGTAGCCCACGACGATGTCGAGGCCGAACAGCAGGATCGCGTAGATGGAGATCGTCTCGACGAGGTGGATGTAGTAAGGGTTCTCGACGAGGACGGGAAACAGCGCGAGCACGACGAGGCCGATCGCGGCGAGGAGGAGGGGGCGGGACTTCATCATCGGTTCTCGCTCACACCTTCTTGATGGTTGCCTTGCCGAACAGGCCGGCGGGACGCACGGCCAGCACGATCAGCAGCAGCACGAGGCCGGGAACGTCGCTGTAGCCGGTGGAAATGTAGAAGCCGGTGAGCTTCTCGGCGATGCCCAGGATGATGCCGCCCACGATGATCCCCATGCCGCTCGTCAGCCCGCCGATGATGGCCACCGCGAAGGCCTTGAGGCCGAGCTGTGCGGCCATGTTCGGGCCGGCCAGCGTCAGGGGCGCGATCAGCACGCCCGCCAGTGCGGCGCTGATCGACGACAGCGCGTACGAGAACGTGATGACCAGGCTCGTATTGATGCCCATGAGGCGAGCCGCCTCACGATCGTTGAACGTGGCGACCACGGCCTTGCCCCAGATCGTGCGTCGGTTGAAGAGCTCCACCGCCGCCATCATCAGGATCGCGCCGACGGCCACCAGGATCTCCATCGGCCGCACGTTGGCGCCGAGGAAGTGCAGCGGCGCCTCGGGCAACGGCGACGGGAACGGGCGCATGTCGCGGCCCCAGACGTTTTCCGCCACGTTGCGGAAGATGATGCCCAGCGCGATCGTCGACATGATCCAGCCGAACTCGCTCTTGATCTTGAGCGCCGGCCGCACGCCGATGCGCTCGACGACCGCGCCCTGGATGGCGCCGAACACGCACACGATCGGAATCATCAGCCAGTAGTTGACGCCCATGCCCACCAGCGTCAGGCCTACGAGCGCGCCCAGCATCAGCGCCTCGCCCTGGCCGAAGTTCAGGGTGTCGGAGGTCGCGAAGGTCAGCTGGTAGCCGAACGCGATCACCGCGTAGATCATCCCCAGCGCGATGCCGCTGAAGACGAGTTGGGTCAGGATTTGCATGCGTGGCCCGGGATTCTTGAAGTCGTGCGCAGCGCGCGAAGGCGCAGCGACGGCTGGAACGAAAGACGCCGCCGTGGCTGGAAAAGCCGCGGCGGCGCGCTTGTCTGTCGAGAACTTACTTCTTGACCGCCAGTGCGCCCTTGGCGTTGACGTCCTTCACGCGGATCTCGGAGGCCTTCTTCTGGTCATCCGCGTAAGCGTAGACGACACGGTTGCCCTTGACCTCGCCGAACACCGGAATGTTGGCGGTGATCGCCTCGTGGTCCGTCTTCGTGAACGGGTGGTTGTAGGTCGTCACCACACCTTCGATCGGTGTCTTCAGGTCTTCCAGGGCGGCTTTGATCTTCGGGCCGTCGGTGGAGCCGGCCTGCTTGATCGCGGCGGCCAGCAGGTAGACCGAGTCGTAGCCTTGCGCGGCCGACACCGGCGAGTCCATGCGGTTGTTCTTCGGTGCGAACGTCTTGAGGTACGCGATGATGAAGGCTTGGCGCTTGGGCGTCGTGGGCTCCTGAACGAAGGTCTGCGGCATGCGCGCGCCTTCGCCGCCGGGGCCGGCGTTGTCGATGTAGTTGGCCATCGACAGCGTCCAGCTGCCGACGATGGGCACCTTCCAGCCGAGCTTGGTCATGCCGTTGGCGATCTGCGCCAGTTCGGGGCCGATGCCGTAGGTCAGCACGACGTCGGCGCCGGCTTCCTTGGCCTTGAGCAACTGCGCCGTCATGTCGACGTCGCCGATGTTGAACTTCTCTTCCGTCACGGGCTTGACGCCCTTGAGCGCCAGCGCCTTCTCCAGATCCTGGCGGCCCAGCTGGCCGTAGTTCGTCGAGTCCGCGAGGATGGCCGGCTTCTTGAAGCCGCGGCGGGTGATCGCCTCGTCGACGATCATCGGCGCCTGGATGCTGTCGTTGGCAGCGTTGCGAAAGACGTAGTTGTCGGGCTGCTTGTCGAACTGGTGCGTGAGGATCGAGCCGGTGGCAACGTTGTTCATCACCGGGATCTTCGCTTCCTGGAAGAAGCGCTCGGAAGCCAGGCCGACGCCGGTGTTGATATAGCCGACGACCGCGGCCACGTGTTCGTTGTTGATCAGCTCCTGGGCGATCTGCACGCCGCGTTCGTTCTTGGCTTCGTCGTCGCGTTCGACGAGCTGGATCTGGCGGCCGAGCACGCCGCCGGCCTTGTTGATCTCGTCGGTGGCCAGGCGCACGCCATCGCGCATGCTGACGCCCATGGACGAGGAGCCGCCGGTGAACGGGCCATCGACGCCGATCTTGATCGGGTCGGCCGCGAAGGCGGATGCGACTGTGCAGGCCAGGGCGACGACAGTGAGTCGAGAATTGAACTTCATGGGTTGTGTCTCCAATTGGGCAAACTGTTGTTGCCTCGCGTTTGTGATTCAAAGCGAGTTGAAATCCGAGGCCATTGTGGTGCCGCTGTAACCGTTTGCCACTACGTGATCCCCGCAGATTCGTGCAAACCCCGAGAGCCATTTCGGTGCAAGCAGGAGATCGACCGCATGTCAGGTCGTTCTCCTGTAAGACCCGCGTCAGTTCGAAGCGAAAATCGGCGGCTGGTTCATATTGCGAATACCCCAAGACGCGTCGCGGGCGGCAGTTGTACAGAATCTGGACGCTCTCCGATCTCCTGACCGCAGTCCCCTGTTTCGACCATGCCCCTCGCCACTGACATTCTCCTGCGCTCCTGGCGCGAAGCGGCCGTCACCCTGTTGGCGCTGCTGGGCACGCTGGCCTCTACCCAGTGGATGTATCCGGGCCCGGAGTCCGCGGTGCTCGGCGTGGTGCTGTCGTTGTCGCTCGCGCGCAGCCACCTGGGCGACCAGCGCCGTGGGCGCCTCGAGGCGCTGCTCGCGTTGCCCGTCGTCAGCCTCGCGAGTGTCGGCGTCGGCTTCCTGCTGCGCCACGCGCCGTGGGCCGGTGCGACGGTTTTCGTCGCCGGCATGGCCTTGTCGATCTGGATGCGGCGCTTCGGGCCGCTGGCGTTGCGCACGGGCTCGCTGATCGCGCTGCCGCTCGTGACGATCCTCGTCGTGCCGCATTTGTCGCACGACGGAGCGGGCGCGCTGCCCACCCTGGTCAGGCCGGTGGCCGTCGCGCTCGTCGCACTCGCCTGGGTGGAGCTCGTTCAGGCCGGCGGCCGGCGCATCGGCTGGACGGCGGTGCAGGCCGGGACCGGGGACGATCCCGCCGCGCCGCGCGCGCCGAGCGCGCTGCGCCTGTCGCCGTCCACGCGCATGGCGCTGCAGATGGCGGCCGCGCTCGTGGCCTCGTTCGTGGTCGGCTTCGTGTTCTTCCCGTCGCACTGGAGCTGGATCGTGCTGACGGCGTTCATCGTCAACAGCGGCAACCGCGGCCGGCAGGACGTCGTCTACAAGAGCGCGCTGCGCGTGCTGGGCGCCGCGGCCGGCACGCTGCTGGCCATGGCCGTTGCCAGCCAGGTGGCGGTGCACGGCGCCACGGCGGCGACGTTGATCCTGGCCTGCGTGTTTCTCGGGATCTGGCTCCGCCCGCTGGGCTACGGCTGGTGGGCGCTGTTCGTGACGCTGGCGCTCGCGCTGCTGCAGGCATTGCAGGCGGCGCCCGAGCCACAGTCGCTGGCCTTCCTCTGGCTGCGCCTCATGGAGATCGCGATCGGTGCGGTGCTGGGCCTGGGTGCCGCCTGGTTCGTCTATCCCATCCGTTCGACCGACGTGTTGCGACGCCGCCTCGCCGATGCGTTGGCCGCGATGGGCGAGGCGATGGACCCGCAGACCGCCACGCGTGGGGGCGATACCATCGTTGCCGCGATCGCGCAGGTCGAACAGTTGCGCCCCTCGTTCCACGCGCGGCACCTTGCGCTGCGCCGCTGGCAGGCCGTGCAGCCGGTGGATTGGATCAACACGCTGACGGCCTGCCGTGCCCCGGTCATCGCGCTGGTGGAGCGCGGCGAAGCGCCGGGCGCCGTGCGCAAGGCCATCGGGTCCGCGCGCAAGGCGATGCGAGAGCCGGCCGAGATCCTGCCGGCGCTGATGGCGCTGCGACAGGCCCTCGACAGATCCGAGTCCGTGTAGCGACGAACAGCGCATGACCGCGGGCGCATTGCCAGCTTGCAGCCTCAGATGACAACGGCATGCTGCGTCGACGGTTTGCTGGCCAGCAGGCCTGACAGCCGCGACAACGCGAGCGCAATTCGTTTTTTGTCGCGACCTCCGCCCAGCGAGATGCGGATGGCATTGACATCGCTGGGACCCGAAGAGAACGCGTTCGATGGCGTGATGGACAGGCCCTCGTCGCGCGCGGCGCGTGCGAACGCCTCGGCGGTCCAGTAACCGGGCAGGACCAGCCACAGGTGGATGCCGTCGCGCGACATGTGCCTGTGCGCCAGGCCACGGCCGAACACGTGCGCTGCAAGCGCCTGGCGCGCCCGTGCCTCGGCTCGGACGCCAGCGAGGACGCGTTGCGCCGTGCCGTCGTGCAGCCATTGAGTCACGAGCACGGCGGTGAGCGGCGCACGCATCAACGAGAACGAGCGCAGGGCGGACAGGAACGCGGCCTGGCGCGCTGCGTCCGGGGAAACGACGAAGGCGGTGCGCAGTCCGGGCGACAGGCACTTGGACAACGTCGAAACGTAGTGCACGCGTTCCGGCGCGAGGCGCGCGAGCGGCGGCGGGGCGTCGTCGGCGAGCAGCCAGTACGGATCGTCCTCGATGATCTGCAGATCCAGCCGGGTCGCCGTCTTCGCGATCGCACGGCGGCGGCGCTCCGGCATCGTGACGGTGGTCGGGTTCTGGATCGTCGGATTCAGGTAGAGGAGCCGGGCGCCTGTTCGATTCGCGGCCTGTTCCAGCGCGGAAGG
>Ga0302316_10002628_pt1 | contig 12844 bp, 8 predicted proteins | sample III_Palsa_N3_2_FD_200456 | JGI IMG/M metagenome (GOLD analysis project Ga0302316, IMG submission 200456) | Peat permafrost microbial communities from Stordalen Mire near Abisko, Sweden - III_Palsa_N3_2 | ecosystem: Environmental > Terrestrial > Soil > Palsa > Peat permafrost | place: Sweden...
TTCCGGAGTTGAGCATGAATACGCAGAAGCTTCCCAAAGGCAGTTCTATGGTGACGACCTCTTCGTCCCGATTCAGTTCGTTTCAAAGAACGAAAAAGATCACCCTGGGACCGATTCTTCTTGTTGAGAAAGACCCTGAACTAAACCAATCGAGGGCGATGTTGCTCTCCACACTCAAGATGTCCATTGAGAAGTCAGCAGGGTATTGTGATGTGTGCAACCTATCGAAGCGCACTTCTTTCAGTTTGATAGTCATAAGCCTGGTCCCTGACCAGCACGAAGCAGCCAAGATCGCGACCTACGTCCGTGGGCAATGGCCGTCAGCGAAGATATTGCTTCTGGGAAGTTTGCAGGGAGATTTTGATGACCCGTTGTACGACGATATCGTTGATTCCGGCTTCAATCCATCGGCCTTTGTTGACGCAAGTAAACATCTTCTCAATATTTTAGGAGCAAACCTTTCGGCGTAACCTGAATCTTAAATGATGTACCGATTGGGCCATTAGATATTGATGCGAAGTAAATCCACAAAGGTCCAGCAAGTTGCTTATCTCTAAAAAAACAAACCGGCAGCAATTGCCAGCATTGCTTCTCGTCTTGCTGCTGGGTTTTGCCGTGTTTCTTTGGGGAATGCGATATAAGCTTTCGCTCTATCAATCGGACGCCGCCCAAAGAGCCGTGCCTGCCGCCAAACTTCTCTCACAGAAGGAACGGCCTGTTTCCAGCAACAAACTGGCGAACTCTTTTATCGCCGGACAACCGCTTTCTGGGGTCTTCCACAAGACTCCCCGGAACACGCATACTGCACTGCCTGCTGATGCCTATCTTGAAGGTTCCTATCTGTCAGAAGAACTACAGGATACGCCGCATGGAAGATGTGTCCCACAGCTCCGATGCGCCTTATCAAGTAGTCCACGCGCTCCCCCAATCGCTGTGTAACAGGCAAGATAGTTCTCCGTGAAGAGAGACGCAGCGTCTTCGAGGCGGCAATCTCTTTTTGGCTTCCTTTCCTCAAATACATGTCAGATAGGTGGTTCAATGCCTCGCAAGCGAATCCTCTGGATCGCAGTTGCTCTCCTTCTAGTGGGAGCCGTTGTTCTGTTCACGCTTCTCCACAAGAGTAAAGCTCCTGCTGTGGCCCCGAGATCAGCAGCAGTTGTTTCCGTTAGTATCGGAGATCTCTCCAGCTCCCTGACGGTTGCGGGCCAATTTCAGCCGTATCAGGAGGTCGATCTCCATGCCAAAGTATCCGGCTATATCCGTTGGATCAAGGTTGATATCGGTGATCGTGTGCGACAGGGCGAAGTACTCGCCGCACTTGAAGTGCCTGAACTGCAAGATCAGCTTCAGGGAGCACAGGCTGAGGTGCGGCATAGCCAGTCGGAAATTACTCGTGCACAAAGCGAGGTAGTGAGCGCGCAATCGACATATGCCGCACTGCACGCCGACTATACCCGCCTGGAAGCAGCCTCAAAGCAAAGACCGGGACTTATCGCTGAACAGGAGTTGGACGATGCGCGTTCGAAGGATCAGGAGGCTGCTGCACAGATCGGCGTAGCAAAGGCTTCTCTCGATGCGATGCAGCAACAGCTAGGGGTGTCTAACGCAGACAGCCGTCGTATCCAAACGCTCACAAATTACGAACAGATTATTTCGCCGTTCAATGGTGTTGTGACGATGCGATATGCCGATACCGGTTCATTGATCCAGGCTGGCACGTCTTCCAATACCCAGTCGATGCCCGTAGTGCGTGTTGCCCAGAGCGATTTGCTTCGCCTGCGCATGCCTGTGCCTGAATCCGACGTGCCTTTCATCCAGGAGGGTGGAACAGTGCAGGTGCGGGTCAATGCCACAGGGCGCACGTTTACGGGGAAGATCGTGCGCTTCACTCGCGCTCTCGATACAGATACCCGGACGATGCTGACCGAGGTTGACGTCCCGAATGACGACCTCACGCTAAGTCCCGGCATGTATGCGGAGACGAATATTCAGCTTCAGCATAAAGACAACACGCTGACTCTCCCCGCTCAAGCTGTCGTGATGAACGGCGACCAGGCTTATGTGCTTGTAGTTGACCAGACGAACCATGTCGAGAAACGCAACGTAATGGTCGGGATCCAAACGGCGAACCGGATGGAGATTACGAGCGGACTTCACGACGGAGAGCAGGTTATAGCCTCTGGACAAACGAACTACCAGGACGGTGAGGTTGTTTCACCCCACGCGGCATTCATCCCGACGGCAGCTCAGGAGGTCAGCGAATAATGTCCTCCTTTGCCATCAAATACCCGTTTTTTATCCTGATGTTCTGTCTGATGGTGCTCGTAGTTGGTACGGCGACTGTGAGCCATATGCCTGTGGATCTATTTCCAGAGATCAACATCCCCGTCGTGGTGGTGGCAACGTTCTACTCTGGCATGCCACCGCAGCAGATTGAAGCGGATATCACCAACAGCTATGAACGCTTCTTCACTCTGGGAAGTGGCATCAATCACATCGAATCGCGATCGCTGCCGGGCGTTAGTCTGATTAAGATTTATTTTCAGCCCGGTACAGACGCGAACGCAGCTGTCAGTAATATCTCAAATCTGGCGATGGCAAACCTCCGACGACTTCCACCTGGAACGTTGCCGCCCGTGGTGTTGAGCTTCGATGCTTCCAATCTGCCCGTCTGTCTGATTACGCTCAAGGGACAAGGCTTCAATCAGACGCAGTTGAAGGATCTTGCGCAGTTCTCTGTTCGCAATCAGGTTGCGAATGTACCTGGTGCATCGGTACCCCAGCCTTATGGTGGAAAGTACCGGCAAATCCAGGTTTACGTCGATCCGGTAAAGCTGGAGGCTCACCAGCTATCGGTGATGGATGTTGTCCACTCCGTGAATGAGTCCAACCTGATCCTTCCCGCCGGCGATGTGCGCATCGGTCCGAAGGACTACAACATCTATGCGAACAGCCAAATTCCAGTGGTCGACGAGATCAACGCGATACCGATTAAGACGGCCAATGGCGCGTCCGTTTTCGTGGGAGACATAGGGAAGGCGGAGGATGCCGGGCAGTTGCAGACGAATATCGTCCGCGTTGATGGGCAACATTCGGTCTATATCCCTGTGCTGAAACAAGGTGGAGGATCGAACACTATCAGCATTGTGAATGGTGTTCGGGATGCCGTGCGCCATCTTCTCGATGTGCCAGCAGCGCTGAAGACGAATGTCGTATTCGATCAATCTGTCTTTGTAAAGATCGCTGTCAAGAACGTTATCAATGAAGGAACTATCGGTCTTTGTCTAACGGCACTGATGATCTTGTTGTTCCTGGGGAATGTGCGGGCAACGATTTCTGTGCTGCTGTCCATTCCGATCTCCTGTCTCACTGCTTTCATTGCACTGAACATGGGTGCCAGCACCATTAACACGATGATTTTGGGTGGGATCGCGCTTGCTCTTTCCCGCCTGATCGACAACTCCGTGGTGGTATTGGAGAACATTTTTCGTCACATGGAACTGGGTGAACCTCCAGTGGAAGCCGCCATCAATGGCGGCAAGGAAGTTCAATTGGCGGTTCTGGCCGCAACCTGCAGTACGAGCATTGTGTTCTTTCCAGTCATCATGTTGACCGGCGTCAGTAAATATTTGTTCACAGCACTGGCGCTCGCAGTTGTTCTGGCTCTCTTTGCTTCCTACATTGTGGCTATGACCGTTGTGCCGCTCTTTTGCGCGAAATTCATTCGTCTCGATCCCGCTCATGGTCACGGCGATCCCGGAACAAACGGTGGGGCCGAGGAAGCAGTAGAAGAGGTGGTCGCCGAGCAGAAGATATCTAAACGGCCCAATATCTTCCGGCGAACCGTGATCGGCTTCAATGGGCTCTTCGAGCGGTTGCAGCACACCTACGAAAAGGCCATCGCTGTCTGCCTGGAACGTCCTGCGCTCGTTGTATGCGGGTTTGCCGCTTTCGTTGTGTTGAGCTTCGCGCTCTTTCCACTGCTGGGTGTCGCATTCTTTCCTCGAACCGATCCAGGCCAGTTCGTTGTGAATGTGAAGGTCCCGCCAGGCACACGAATTGAGGTCACCGATGAGTACGTCGGAAAGATGGAGCAGGAAATTCGTGATGTGGTTTCTAAAGACGACATGAATATGGTGGTCTCGAATATCGGTATTACGCCGGATTTGTCGGCGATTTACACCAGCAACTCTGGAATGCATACCGCTTTCATCCAAGTAAGCTTGAAGGAAGATCATAAAACCAGCAGCTTTGCGTATATGCAACGGTTGCGGGAAAAATTTGCAGCAGACTTTCCCGAGGTGAACACCTACTTCCAAACAGGTGGCCTGGTGGACTCTGTCGTTAACCAGGGACAACCAGCGCCACTCGACATTCGTATTGGGGGCAATGATTTACAGCAAGACTTTGCATTTGCACAGACGCTTTCTGCGAGGCTGCGAGGACTAAACTCTGTCAGCGATGTGCTGATCCCGCAGGATCTTAACTATCCTGGTCTTGAACTCGACATCAATCGCGAGCATGCTGCGCTATTGGGTATCTCTCCACAATCAGCAATCGACAATGTGATCACCGCCCTCACTTCGGATTCGATGATTGCGCCGAGTTTCTGGGTCGATCCCAAGACCGGCAACAATTACATGTTGACGGTCCAATACCCTGACAACCAAATCAAGACACTTACCGACTTCGAACAAATTCCTCTGCGATCTCCGGGAGGGGCAACGACAACGCCGCTTGAATCATTGGCTGCCATTAAGCAAATCAATACTCCAACCGAGGTTGATCACTATCAACTGCGTCGCAGCTTCGATGTGTATGTGATGCCAAAGAAGGAAGATCTTGGGCATGTAAGCAGCGATGTGAACAAGGTGCTCGCGGGGACGCAGCGACCGCACAACATGACAGTTGCCGTCGGCGGGGCAGTTTCCGATATGCACGATTCCTTCAAGAGCTTTGGCATCGGTCTTATGCTCGCGGTCGTTCTCGTCTACTTGATCCTGATGGCACAGTTTGCCTCATTCTCCGATCCATTCATTATCTTGTTAGCGATTCCGCCCGGCCTCTCAGGAGTAGTGCTCTTTCTGCTTGCAACTGACACGACGCTCAATGTTATGTCGCTGATGGGAGTCATCATGATGACCGGAATCGCGGTTTCGGACAGCATTCTGATTGTGGAGTTTGTCGGAACCTTGCGAACTCAGGGGCATACGATCAAGCATGCTTTGGCAGAGGCGTGCAAGGTTCGCCTGCGGCCCATCCTGATGACCACGCTGGCAACCATTTTGGGTTTGATTCCAATGGCGCTTGCATTGGAGCCGGGCAGTGAACAGTATGCTCCATTAGCGAGAGCGATTTTGGGAGGGTTGACTGTTTCAGGTATGGTTACCGTTTTCCTGGTACCAACCGCGTATCTTCTGATCCATCTCAAGGAAGCTCGCAATGAAGAGGCTGAAGGTGAGGTGATCCATGCATAAGCGATTCCCAATCCTGACATTTGGTCTTCTTGGATACTCATTTTTTTCCGTGGCGCAAGAGAGCAACAGCAAGCTTCCGAATGCGCCACAGGTGCAAGCCCAAGTCCAACAACACGCTCCTGTACAGAATCCGGCAGCTGCTGACTCTTTCACTTCTGACGCATCAACTGTGACCGGTCCCACTCTTACACGTCAGCAGGCGGAGCAATTAGCGCTTAAAAACAATCCGCGAACCAGTGTGGCAAGATTGCTTGCACTCGCGCAAACGCAGGTAGTGCGGGAGACTCACTCTGGATTACTCCCGACTCTGAATGGCGACGTAACCGGCGTGGATGCAGTGGAGGGAAGTCGCATCTCTACGGGGTCGCTCAGTGCTTCTAGGCTGATTACTCACGTTGGCGCAGGTGTTGAACTCGCTCAACTGATTACAGATTTTGGCCATACGCGGAATCTGATCGCTTCTTCATCGCTTCAGGCGAAGGCTTCCGAGCAACAGTCTGTTGCGACGAGCGAAGACATTGTGCTCGCAGCGGACATTGCTTTCTACAACGCACTGGAAGCACAGGCGACCTTGCAGGTTGCCAGGAGTACTGTCAACGCTCGTCAGGCGGTGGGCGATCAGGTCGATGCTCTCACTGCGAGCAAATTGAAATCCACGCTGGATCAAAGCTTTGCGCAGGTCAATCTATCGCAGGCGAAGTTGCTGGATCTTGACTCGCAAAACCAGTACGACGCGGCAATGGCCAATCTGAATGAGGTGCTGGGAACGACAGATGATACTCAATATCATCTTGTCGATGACCCCGCTCCTCCTGAACCGGTCGCGCCTTCGGCTGAAGAAGTTATAGCTCTTGCTTTGAAACAACGTCCTGATCTGCTTGCTGTCAAATTGACGCATGACGCGGATGTGCGTTTCGCTCGCGCCCAGCATGATCAGCTTCTGCCTACTGTCTCCGGATTGGGTGATGTAGGTGTCACACCTGTCGGCTCAAGCGAATACTTCACTACAAATTGGTACGGAGCAGCGGGTGTCAACGTGGGTATCCCTATTTTCAATGGCTTCAAATTTCATGCAGAGGCTGCCGAAGCCGACTTGCGGGCCAAGGCCTCCGACGAACAAAGCCGCGGACTGATTGACCGCATCGTACGAGACGTTCGCACGGCCTGGCTACGAGCAAATACAGCTCAACAGAGGAGGAGCGTGACCGCCGAGCTCTTGAAGGAGGCCAACACTGCGCTTGACCTGGCTGATACGCGATATCGCCTGGGATTGAGTTCGATCGTCGAGTTAAGCCAGGCGCAGCTGCAACAAACGCAGGCGCAAATCGCTGATGCAAATGCCCGTTTCGATTACGAAGCAGACCTTGCCGCTTTGCGCTTTCAGAGCGGATTACAACCCTGAATAGGAAACCACGCTCTCGCATGAGAATAGGGAGATTTGTGCATACATAAAACCGTGGTGACGACATGACAACTCAGTCCACATAGCGGGCTGCTTTTAGCCGCTGAGGCAGCCAATGTTACCGGCGCCATCCAGTACTTGAGTGCGACCCAACGCTCTCCCTATATCTCCCAGTGGGATCTGGATATTCAACGTACATTTGCCAGCAGGTACCTTATCAAGGTCGCATACATAGGCAACGAGTCTCACCATCTTGCTCTAAACTTCGATCCTATCGATTTTTCATCGGCAGGAACATTGGCCTGCAACAATGCCAACAATCTGTACTGCCCGAAATACCTCTATAGCAGGAAGGGGTGAATTTCGGCAAAATTACAAGTACTCAGCATGATACAAGGGAAATCCAGGTTGGAGGAACGTTGAACTTCTAACGCTGAAACTTGCAGTATCTCTGACGACTATTTGATGTAAGGCCATCCGGAGGAAGAATCGAAATATAGGTTATTCAAACCGAGCGTGGGTGTGCCGTTATTGTCGCCGTCGTAGTAGTGATAGACGAGAAGTGACTGCGTGCCGACAGTCATGACACTCTGTCCCCCGGGGCCATAAATATTGCTATGCGAGCTAAGAAGAATCGTGCCGCCGCCGCTGTTTAGATTGAGACCGCCGCGATCTAGGTAAGGACCGGTTGGGTTGGTGGAACGTCCGACGATGATGCGATAGGTGCTGGCAGTGCCTGCGCAGCAGAGGTTGATTGGCGCGAAATAGTAGTAATACAGCGTGCCGTTGAATGTGTAGGGATAGATGAACGAGCCTTCCTCACCAGCAGCGCGGGCGGCGATGTTGTATAGCGTGCTGTTCGAGGCAAGGCGCAGACCAGTAGTGGGATCAAGCTGCAGAATGTGGATGCCATCGTTCCATGAACCGAAAGAAAGCCACCAGTTTCCCGAGCTATCTATGAAGGGAGCCGGATCAATGGCATTGAAGCCTGTGGTGCAACCGGTGGTGGTTCCACAGGATGAGATGATCTTGCCGGCGTCGGTCCAAGGGCCGTTAGGATCGGTGCTTGTGGCGAGCGCAATGACCGCTTCAGGGCCACTGTTGGAGCCGGCAACACCCGGAATTGTATAGATGGGGATGGAGTAGTACTGGTAATAAATTCCATTGACATACATGACGTCGGGAGCCCAAATATCGGTGCGACCACTGGTGCCCGTGGTGTTTTCGCTGGCCCACCAACCGAAGTCGGGGTTGATGTCTCCGTTTGCGACTGCGGTGAAGGTGGACATGGTCGGGGAACTGGCAAGCGTGTTGTGGGTTCCGTAAAGCCAGAAGGTACCGCTGGTGTCTTGAATCATGTTGGGATCGTGAACATAGATGCCACTGCCAGTAACAGGCAGTGGTGCCGGATAAGCCGCGGTGGTTGTATCGGTGATCGTCCACTCCTGGCAGGTGCAGCCTGTGCCGGAGGACGCTCGCGCGGCCTGGTCGATGGAGGTGGGCGAAGTGGATGTGTCTACTTGGAGATACAGACTGCTGTTGACGTTCTTGAGCAGATAATTGCCGTCGGTAAGCACATAAAACGCCCAGAGATGATCGTTTGTTCCGTTATCTGCCCACTGTACTGCCTGGGTACCGCTAGCTGTGGATGCGTTGGAGATGCCGATAACCTGATGGGTCAGCATGTTTTCGATGTTGAACTCGCTGTTGCCCATGGGCATGAAGTGCCAGAGCTGATCGCTGGCACCACTGTTGGCAGCGTCCTGCGAGATGTCTGCACCGGCAACCTGGCTTTGCGAGGCAATATCAAGAAGCTCGCCGCTACTAGCGCTCTTGATTTCAAATTGTGTACTATCGCTCACTGTGACAAGCGTGCCCATGTCCGGCCCCGTTGGGGACGTTGGGCTCGACGGGCCGGAACCGGTATTTGTTGTGCTGGCTGCTCCGCAGCCAATAAGGCAAGTGGAGCCAGGCAAAGAGAGTATGACAAGTAGGGAAAGAGTGGCCCGAGGAACGATATGCACGATGATTCTCCAGTGAAACCGGTTTCATGGCGCGATGACTTGCTTCGCGCCCAACACCTTAATCGCAGCCTTCCACGAATGTCAACTGGCGGGCGGCCTGCGCTGCGATTCGCCGTTCGGATATTTAGCCATGTTGTTGCACTAATAGTTTGTGTAGGCGGGACTTTGCTGGCCCAATTAGGACCAGTGAATGTGGCCGTAAGCGGGCGTGAACGGATGAACGTCACGGAATGGTTTTCGGCGACGCCCGATGTGGAAGAGTATGGACATCTCGACTCTCTATTGCGTATCGCTTTGCAACAGAGAGCTGGCCGTTACGATTGGCAGCTTGAACTAGGACAAAGTGCCGAACTATTCCTGCCGAATCGTTAGTGTGGCTGCAGAACTATCGCATAGCGCAGCGGCTTATTGGAAACTTCGGTTTTTCGAACGCGCAGCGCAGCTTTCGATGGTGTTGATGTAAAGCCAGGAGGAAACAACTGGGACCTGACGGCATGGCCGCGCGGGCAGGCAGGGTGTTTTCAACATGTGACGCGGTATCGCCCGTCGCAGCGCAAGGCCAATTGGGGCTCGGAGGCGCATACTACGCGGGTTTTACAGGCCGGCCAGCCAATGGTCACGGCAGTTTCAGCACGATGGTTGACATCAGCGCTGACTATGCGGTGAGCAGCCAGCTTTCTCTTTCGGCGTACTATGCCCACGTGAATGGCAAAGCGTGATTGCCACGATTTATCCGCAAGCGACCAACGCGCAGTATGGTTTCTTTGAGTTGAATTACCGGTTTACTCGAGTTCTAAACGCAGCAAAGCAGTAGGGCCCGTACGAGAAAATTGCGAGGGCAGAATGCTACTGGCGCGGATAGTCAAGTCGAGGACGAGACACTCGACAGACAATTAAAAAATGGTGACGGGAAGCCAATGCTGCCCGGGATCGAATACAATTTCGGCGAGAAACGAACGCAATCAAACGCTTCGTGCTGAAACCGGTTTCAACGGTGTACTATCCGGATGCGGGCATGTGCGGCAAGGGAGGAATTTCTCTGATGGGGAATGGGATGGGGATAAATATCTGCGTTGAATCTGTTAGCGGCAAAGTTCGGCGGCTTATTCGCTATGGATGTACCGTGTCGCCGGTTCTGTTTTGCGCCGTTGCCGGTTTTCTAGCGCAGGCTCAACGGCCTGAGCCGTCATCGGCGCACTTGACCATTGACGCCGAAAATATTGTCAGCCCTGTTAGTCCGACGCTCTACGGGATGATGACGGAGGAGATTAATCACTCCTATGACGGCGGATTGTATGCCGAGGTACTGCAGAACCGAACCTTTCGCGCCAGTTGGTCGGGTGTGGACCACTGGAACCTCGTGCAGCTTGGGAACTCGCAGGCATCGGTGGCAATCGACAAGACCAATGGGCCGAGCCAGGCATTGCCGCACAGCATAAAACTGACGGTGAATGAAGCTTCTGCCGGCAACGAAGCCGGACTTAGTAACTCTGGTTACTGGGGTATTGCAGTGAAGCCGCACGCGACGTATGAGGGTTCGTTTTATGCCAGGCTGGATGCTTCGTCTGAACCGGTAAACGTGAAACTTATCAATGATCAAAGTGGAGCGGTATTGGCGGAGGCCACTATCCCGGTTCATGAGGGGCCGTGGTCACAGTACCACTACACACTCAAAACGGCAGCGATCACCACGTCAGGTAGCAATCATCTGCAACTGACGGTGCTGCATCCCGGCACGCTTTGGCTGCAACTCGTATCGCTGATGGCGCCTACGTTTCACGACAGGCCCAACGGCAATCGCGCCGATTTGATGGAACGAATGGCAGCGCTGCATCCGCATTTTCTGCGGTTGCCCGGCGGGAACTATCTCGAAGGCGACACTCTGAGAGATTGGTACAACTGGAAGGAGACAATTGGACCGCTGGTCGATCGTCCGGGGCACCAGGCGCCGTGGACATACTGGTCTACTGACGGGATGGGTTTGCTCGAGTTCCTGGAGTGGTGCGAAGACCTGAAGATCGATCCTCTGCTGGCGGTGTATGCGGGATACTCTCTGCGCGGCGAACATGTGAAGCCGGGGAAAGACCTGGAGCCTTATGTGCAGTCCGCTCTGGATGAGGTTGAATACATTACCGGCGACACTAGTACCAAGTGGGGTGCGGAACGCGCACGCGATGGGCATCCTGCGCCGTTTCCGCTGCACTATATCGAGATCGGAAATGAGGATTGGTTCGACAAATCGGGCAGTTATGATGAGCGCTTCGGTCAGTTTGCGCATGCGTTGCGCGCGAAGTATCCCCAGTACAAACTGATCGCGACCACACCGGTGAAAGAGAAGGCGGCTGATGAGCAGCCCGATGTTATCGACGACCATTACTACAAGCCGGTAGCGGAGATGCTGGATTTTGTTCATCACTATGACGACGCTCCACGAACGGGACCGAAGATCTTTGTGGGTGAGTGGGCTACGCTATCGGGCACGCCGACGCCGAACTTCGGAGGAGCATTGGCCGATGCAGCCTGGATGACCTCGATGGAGCGGAACAGCGATCTGATTGTGATGGCAAGCTACGCACCACTCCTGGTCAACGTGAACGGCATGCAGTGGGGCACGAATATGATCGGCTTCAACAGTGCAACAACGTATGGCTCACCGAGCTATTATGCGCAATCGCTTTTTGCCGGGCATCTCGGCGACGGGACGGCGCACACGGCGATCACAGGAGTCAGCAACCGGTTTTACTATTCTGCTACCGTCAGCTCGGCGAACCACGTACTGCATCTGAAGCTGGTGAATGCCAGCAATAAGGACCAACCTCTGATGATCGATCTACAGGGCGTCAAGGGTGAGCATGTAGCGAAAGTGATATCGCTGCACGCCAATACGTATGAAGCGACAAACTCCATTACAGATCCGAACTTCATCCATCCAGTTGAGTCGACTGTGCGCGTGTCCGGAAGTTCGTGGAGACATTCGCTTCCGGCTCTGACGATCGAAGTGATCGATATTCCTCTGCGATGATCTGAGGATATGATCGAGCACTCCTGGCGACTTTACTACTGGTAAGTTAGCCGGAATAACGGCTAGAATTCGGCAACACAGCTCAAAGCTTGGAACGGGAGTACGGGAAGATCCAAGAATTGCGGTGAGTTAGACGATGAGCGGACGTACAGAGTCGCGATGGCCCCTGTGGGTGGTGCTAAGTATGCTGCTCGTCGTGTGTGCTGGCTTGATGCGTACTGTCGTGCATGCCAGCAGCGAAAGCGACGATGCGGCTGCGGAGCGACGGGTTTATAGCAACAAAGTTGCCGGTGGATACAACGACCGCTTTAGTAATTCGTCACATTTCCTGCCTTCGAACGCGACGACTGACGATGGGGATTTTATGGACCCCAAGAGTTTCCCGACTGCCAAATATTGCGGCCACTGCCATCAAGAGGCTTATGCACAGTGGAGGCAATCGGCGCACTCCAACTCGAACCGTCCGCCGTGGTACCTGAAAAACGTCTACCTGTTGGACTCAGAAAAAGGAGTTGAGTTCTCGCGGCATTGCGAAGGCTGCCACGATCCGGTAGCAGTGTTTGCTGGTGTGTTGACAGGGAAAGTTCAGGGACGGAAGTCTTATGACGACGACGGCGTGACCTGCAGCGTGTGCCACTCGATTCGAACGGTCGACACGCGAGGCACAGGGAGCTACGTGATGGGTGTTCCGGCCGTGCTTGTGGATGAAGAAGACAAGCCGATCACGCGGCCAGTAAGCGATGCGGAGATACTTGCGCATTTGGACCGCCATGACAAGGCGGTGATGAGGGATGTTTATAAAACTTCGGAATTCTGCGGTGCCTGCCATGAGGCTGCCTTGCCGCGGTCATTGAACGATTACAAGTGGCAGCGTGCGATTTCGCTTTATGAAGAGTGGCAGGGATCATCGTTTGCGAAG
>Ga0302316_10002629_pt1 | contig 12844 bp, 12 predicted proteins | sample III_Palsa_N3_2_FD_200456 | JGI IMG/M metagenome (GOLD analysis project Ga0302316, IMG submission 200456) | Peat permafrost microbial communities from Stordalen Mire near Abisko, Sweden - III_Palsa_N3_2 | ecosystem: Environmental > Terrestrial > Soil > Palsa > Peat permafrost | place: Sweden...
GTGCAGAATGTCCCCACCACCAATAAATTGATAGCTGGTGATAGCCGTGTAAGTAAACAACACGGCGATCACGCCCAGCACTCGCGCGGTCTGGTTGTAGCGCGCCTCCAGCAGGTCGGGAATGGTGAACTGCGCAAACTTCCTCGCCCGCGGCGCGATGAAGTAGATCAGCGCCAGCCCTGCCCATCCGCCGCCGCCCTGCCACAGCGCGGCGAAGCCATGTTTGTAAGCGTTCTCCGCGCCGCCCAGCAGCGAGCCCGAGCCGATCCAGCTCGACAGCAGCGTAAACACCAGCACAAACGCCGGCAGCGACCGCCCCGCGACCAGGTAATCGGCCTTGGTCTTCACCGTATGCAGCCGTGCCAGCGACACGCCCAGCAGCGTGACGACGATGACCCCGAGAACGATCGCGTAGAGATTCATGCGTGCGATGATTCTAACCGGCGATTAGGCATGTTCTAACATAAGCGGAGTGGAATATCCTGTTCGACCTCTCGTACGAGAGGCGGCTGGCATGAATCCTATGGGCGCAGCGAATTCACATCAATCGGTTAAGAAGCTCAGAAGTTTGGGATTCGACGTCCGCTATGAGGGCAAGTCTGTTTAGTTGAAGCAGGCAATTTTTATTGCCGCCGCGCTACACTGAATCCAGTCATTCGGAGGCCGTCATGACCGTCGCAGTCGAAGCCACAGAGACCACCATTTCCGAGCTGTTGGAAAGCATTGAGCGCGGTGATACCCTGCGGCTACAGAAGGATGGGCAGACCATCGCAATCGTTTCTCCGACCTTCCCTGTCAACATTTTGTCGGAGCGGACACCTGAGCAGATTGCTGAAGGCCTGGCCGCGCTCGCCCGTGCCGACGAGCGTTCCAAGCGGCTCGGACTCAAGTTCGACCTCGACGAGTTCAAAGCGGACCGAGAATTCGGCCGCAGATGATTGGCGTGCTGGACGCATCCATCACCATCGCTCGTTTTCATTGGGATGAGGTGACCCCGATGATCGTCGCCGTCTTCGACGGTGTCAACCTCCATGGGGCTTGCGTCCCTCCCTTTTGGAAAGTTGAAGTCGCGAACGTGCTTGAAATGCAGGTCCGCCGCAAACGCTACGGTCTGGCTGAGCGGGACAGGATTCTTGCTGACATCGCTGGGTTGAAGATAGAGATAGATATGGACTCTCCTAACTATCTCTGGTCCACTACCCTCAACCTCGCTCATCGTCATGATCTCACGGTCTACGACGCTATCTACCTTGAACTTGCCATTCGCCGTAACCTGCCCCTCGCCACGCTCGACAGCGACCTACGCGATGCGGCCACGCGAGAAGGTGTCACGCTTCTTGGGCTCTGATTCCGCTAGAATTACATCCAATCCTGAGGTTGTTCATGCGTTCGAAGTTGTCACTCGCACTCCTGGCCGCGCTCTATAGCGCATCGGTCTTTGCCCAAACCGCGCCCATCACCCTCGCGGTAGACCTCACCGACGCTCCGCGCAAGGTACTCCACTCCACCGAGACGATCCCGGTCAAGCCCGGCCCACTCACGCTGGTCTATCCCAAGTGGATTCCCGGCGAGCACATGCCTTCAGGCCCCATCGACAACCAGGCCGGCTTCATCATCACCACGGCATCAGGCACCCGCGTCAAGTGGGAGCGCGACCTCGTCGACATGTTCGCCTACCATCTCACCGTTCCCGCGGGTGCCACGCAACTCAACATCAAGATGGACTTCCTCGCCACGGCCAGCCCGCAAGGCTTCTCCGCCGGCGCCAGCACCAGCGCCAACCTCGCTCTGCTCAGCTGGAACACACTCGTCGTCTCTCCCGATGGCGTCAAGCCCTCCGACATCATGGTGACGCCTTCGATCAAGGTTCCAGCAGGCTGGAGGTTCGGCACCGCGCTGGATCCCACTGGCATTGATACGCCAGACGTCACCTCCTTCAAGACCGTCACCCTCGAGCAGCTCATTGACTCACCCGTCCTCGCCGGTCGCTGGTTCCGCGAGATCCCGCTCGCCACCGATGTCTCCCCCAAACACTTCCTCGACCTCGCCGGCGACGGGCCTGAAGACGTCGACCTCACGCAGGAGCACATCGACAACTTCTCCAAGCTCGTCCGCGAGACCGGCGCGCTCTACCAGTCCCGCCACTACGGCTCGTATCACTTCCTGGTCACGCTCTCGGACCAGGTCGCCCACTTCGGCCTCGAGCACCACCAGTCCTCCGACGACCGCGTCGCCGAGAAGACCTTTGTCGACGACGGCCAGTTCATCTATAACGGCCTGCTGTTGCCGCATGAGTTCACGCACTCCTGGAACGGCAAGTACCGCCGTCCCGCCGGCCTCGCCACCGGCGACTACCAACACCCCATGAAGGGCGACCTGCTGTGGGTCTACGAAGGCCTCACCGAGTACCTCGGCGATGTGCTCGCCGCGCGCTGCGGCATCTGGCAGAGCTCGGTCTACATCGACCGCCTCGCCACCATCGCCGGCTACCTGAACGACCTGCGCCCCGGCCGCACCTGGCGCGACTTGCAAGACACCGCCACGGCTGCTCAACTGCTCTACAGCTACAGCTTCAACGGCCCCTACGACAACTGGCGGCGCGACACCGACTACTACGACGAAGGCGAGCTGCTGTGGCTTGAAGTCGACCTCACCATCCGCGCCAAGACTGACGGCAAGAAGAGCCTCAATGACTTCGCCGGCGCCTTCGAAAGCGTGGGCGGAAACACCGCTCCCAAGGTCGTGCCTTATACCTTCGATGACATCGTTGCCGCCCTCAACGCCGTCGCGCCCAACGACTGGGCAGCCTTCCTGCATCAGCGGCTCGACTCCAACGACTTCCACGCGCCCGACATGCCCGGCATCGACGCTCTTAGCGGCTATAAGCTCACCTACACAGACAAGCCCAACTACTGGGAACAGCTCACCGAAGGCCAGGAGAGCTTCGTCGACACACGCTTCTCGCTGGGTATGCAGGTCGCCTATACCGGAGTCATCGCCGACGTGATGGTGGGCGGCATCGCCGACAAGGCCGGCTTCGGCCCAGGCATGAGAATTATCGCCGTCAACGGCCGCGCCTTTGCTCCGCCCTTACTCCGCGCCGCGATCAAGGATGCGGTGGGTAAAGGCCCGGCCATCGAGTTCATCGTCGAGAACACCGGTTACTACAAGGTCATTCGCCTCGACTATCACGACGGTGAAAAGTACCCCACGCTGGAACGCATCGCCGACACGCCCGCGCGCCTCGACGACATCCTGCAACCCATGACGAAATAAGTCGGTCTCAACTTGCCGCCACGATCGGATGCTGCACATCGGTCGTCGCCTCTGCCGGCACCGCGCCCTCGGCCTTCAGCTTCTTCTCCGCCACGGCCGCGGCGATCTCCGCGTTGATCTCCGCTCCCGCCAGCAGCATCAGCCCGGTGATATAGAACCACGTCAGCAGGATGATCACCGCGCCCAGCGAGCCATAGGTGAGTGAAAAGGTATTGAAGTAGTACAGGTAAACTCGCAGCCCCAGCGACGCGGCCAGCCAGCCCAGTATCCCGATCGCCGCCCCCGGCGTAAACCACTGCCAGCAGCGCGTCTTCAGGTCTGGAGCGAAGTAGTAGATCGTGCTGAACAGCAGCATCAGCAGGACGCATGCCACAGTCCACGAGACCGCATGGAGCGCACCTGCGGCAGCAGATGCCAACCACGAATGCCATATCACGCGGCGCACACTTCTCGCGGCATAATCGCCGATCAGCAGCGTTGTAAGGTTCAGCGTCACGATCGCCGCCAGCAGGATAGTCACCAAAATTGCCGAACCACGCGCCTTGAAATATGGCCTCGTCTCGCGCACCTTGTACACCGTATTCATGCCGTCCTGGATCGACGAAAACCCCACCGACGCCGACCACAGCGCCGCCACCAGTCCCAGTGTGATCTTGCCGCTGGTCGAAGCCGCTGTCGTCTGGTTGAACGTGTCCAGCACAACTGCGAAAGCCGATCGGGGAATTACGAGCGACAGATAGTCGAGCAGATGCAGATAGAGCAGCGAAGTGCTGCGTGCCGCCAGTCCCAGGATCGCGCTCGCGCACACCAGCGTGGGAAACAGCGCAAACAAAAAGTAGTAGCCCAGCTCCGCCGCGCGGCTAAGCAGGTTGTCATCCAGAAAGGCTTTCAGCGTCCGCTGCATCACTACCCTCACCGGCACGCCTTCAAAGTCCCACAAGTTGCGCAACGGCGTACGCGAGACGGAGTCCCATATCCTCTGCGCCAGCGGGTCAACGTCGCCGATGCTGCGGTCTCTGCGGTAGCGGCCAACGCGCGCCGGTTTCGTTTTTTCCGTCTCGATCATGCTTCCTGCTGAGATGCGCGCAGCGCATCTCGCGTACGTTCGCTGGAACTCTCTAGGAAAACGATCTCGCCCCGCCGCGCATCGCAGTCGCCATCGCCTCCAGCGCGCGTTCCGGGTTACCCTCCGGCAGCGCGACCCCCATCTTCGCCGTCATCTGCTGGGCGATGCGCAGCGCCATCGCCGCGCGCACCTCCAGGTCCAGATCCAGCGCACGCGCGAAGAATGTATCGATCACCACCAGGTCCGCGGGCTTCAGCTTCGCCACGGCATCGGCCGCGAACACAGTTGGCGCAACCCGCCCGCGCCAATCCATCTCCCGGGTTATATCGAGTTGCGGCATGTCCTTCACAATCAACGACCGAGCGCCGTGGTGCGCCAGCAAAGGCTGCTCGTCGCGCTGCTCATGCACCACGATCGTCCCTGCCGCGAAGTCGCCCAGCCGCTTGTTCTGCTTGTTGCACAGCATCGTGATCACGCCGGCCAGGTACAGCCCCGGAAGGTAGTCGATGACCCGCAGCAGGTTCCGCGCCAGCGCCTCGAACAGCGTAATCTGCCGTCCTGAGTCCTTGATTGCGCGCAGCTTCATCACCCGCTTGCCCGGCGTCTGCCCATGCCAGTAGGCCTCGAACAGCGCAAAATACCCCCAGATCACGCAGAAGTTCAAGAAGATGAAGATCGCCAGCACCCATTTGCCGGCCGTATCGAGATTATTGTCGCCCGGCGTGCTCTTGGTGCCCGAGAAGATCAGGGCGAGCAGCAGAAACTCGGCGATAAAGAATCCGAGCTGAATCAGGTGGTCGAGCAGCACCGCCACAAACCGGCTGCCGATGCCCGCGACGGCGAATTGCAGCTCCACTTGCTCCGGCGTGTCAATATAAAGCTGTTGCGCAAGTCCGTTTTGCGCAAGCCCCTGCTGCTCGCCGGAAAAACCGCTCTGCTCAAAGCTCGCCATGATCTCAAACCTTTGGATTGACCTACGCAAGGATAACTGGAACCGCCTCGACGTGCTGTTGCGGCAGGTGGAAAGCGGCGGCGTCAAGTCGCTCGGCCACGCCGAGCTGCGCGACTTCGGCCTGCTCTACCGCCAGGCCGCCGCCGACCTCAGCGCCGCCCGCGCGGACAAATCCTCCCGCCCGCTGGAGCAGTATCTCAACCGCCTCGTCGGCCGCGCCCACAACTACGTCTACTCCGGCAACCGTGTGTCGCCCGCAAGCCTCTGGCAGTTCTTCGCGCATGGCTATCCCAGATTGATGCGCCGGCTGCTGCGTTATGTTGTGCTGGCGACAGCCGTTTTTGTCCTCGGCGGCCTACTCGGCACGCTGGTCACGCTTGTCCGCCCCGGCCTCGGCGACCTCATGCTCGGCCAGGACAGAATCCACGATCTCGACCACGGCAAGATGTGGACCGAAGACATCCTCACCGCCAAGCCGCAGACCTCCTCGAAGATCATGACCAACAACATCACGGTCTGCTTTCTGACCTTCGTCGGCGGGGTCACGGCCGGCCTCCTCACCCTCTGGCTGCTCTTCAGCAACGGCCTCAACATCGGCGTCATCGCGGTCGTCTGCGCGCGTCATCACATGGCGCTGGGCCTATGGAGCTTCGTTGCCGCCCACGGCGCACTCGAAATCCCTGCCATCATGTTTGCCGGCGCCGCGGGGCTGCGTCTCGGCTCGGGCATCCTCTTCCCCGGCATGCTGCGCCGCCGCGATGCAATGGCCCTCGGTGGTATTGAAGCCGTCCAGCTTCTCGCCGGCACCATCCCCATGCTCATCGTCGCAGGCTCGTTTGAAGCCTTCCTCTCGCCCACCCACGTCCCCATCGCGCTCAAGTTCGCTACCTGCGCCATCCTCTTCTCCGGCCTCTGCTGGTGGCTCGGCGAAGGGGGAAGGAAGACAGTGAGTAGTGAGTAAGTAGTAGTGAGTAGTAAGCAGAAGTCGCGATTATGGACTGCCTTCTCCACCCACTACTACTTACTACTACTTATTTACTACTACTTACTCACTACTTCAAAGCATCCCCTTCGCCTTCACCTCGAGATACTTCGAGATCGCATTCACCCCAACCTCCGCCGCGCTCGTCTCGACGATCAACACCCCTTGCCGCTCCAGCTGCGCCACCGTCTCCTTGCGCCGTTCGATCATCTCCTGCGCCGCCGCGGCATGGAACATCTCCGCCCGCGTCTTTGGCTCGCGTCCCGCCAACTCATCCAGCTCGGGATGCTTCAGCAGCACCAGCACCACCAGGTGCCGCCGCACCAGTTCAGCAGCAGCCGTCACAATCTCCGGCTTACCCGCGCTGTCGACCAGCTCGGTCACCCACACGATCAGCCCGCGCCGCCGCTGCATGTTCTTCAGCCGCGCAATCGCACCCAGGTGGTCGGCCTCCGATCGCTCACTCCGCGCCCGGCTTAGCTGATCGATCAGCAGACGCAGATGCACCGGCCCCGAGCCCGGCGGCAGCAGTTGCTGGACATTTCTTCCGTAAGCCATCATCGCGAACTTGTCGCCCGAGCCATTGATCACCTGCGCCAGCATCGCCGCCGCCTGCGTCGCCTGGTCCAGCTGCGTCACCGCCAGCAGATGCGCCGCCGTGCGCTCGGCCTCGGTCTCCGCAAAGCTTTCCACGCCGCCGCGCTTCAGCTCAAACGCCGTCCGCGAAAGCCTTCCCGCATCGAGCACAATCCACACTTGCTGCGACCGCTCCACCGTAAACTGCCGCGCCACTAACTTGTTCCTTCGCGCAGTAGCCGTCCACGAAACATTGCGCAGCTCATCGCCCTGCTGATAGTCCCGCAGGCTCTCGAAGTCGCGCCCCGTCCCACGCAGCCGCAGCCTGCGCTTCTGCATCTCGATCTGCCGCGCCCGAAGCAGATAAAACTCCGTACTGTTGCGGCTCTCCTCCAGCGCCGGAAACACCCGAACCTGCTGCTTCTTTCCGTTGGCCTCCACCGGCTGCGCCGCCGCCCACCGCTCTACCAGCCGCAACGCCCCGCGATAGCGCAGATACACCCGCCCCATTGCAAAGTCCCCACGCTCCCGTGGATACACCGTCGCCACGCTCATCGCAGCATCGCGCGGAAACACCTGCACCCGCTGCTCCACAGGCGCAGCCACCAGAGCGGTGTGCAAATCATCGACCAACCTCATATCGACCACGGCATCGGCAACCATCACCACGCTCAACTCCACCCGCGTAGCCTGCCCCAGCTGCGGCGAATCGAGAAAGCTGCGGGTCACCGCAAAATCAGCAGGGCTGGGAAGCCGCGCAGCATCGAGCAGTGCCAGCAGCAACACCGCCGCATCCCACGCGAACATGAACCAGATGCGTCGCGGATGCCAGAACGCCGGCGCCGCCAGCAGCAATCCTGCGGCGAACAACAGCATCGCGAGCGGCGTAAGCCCGAATCCAAACAGCCGCCCGCTGCGGCCAATCGGCTGGGCCCTCGCGCTCGCGGGTTGTGGGATCAGTGTCTGCATAAAAGAAGTGGATAGAGAGCAAGGAGTAAGGAGTAGAACGACGCCGCACTCTACTCCTTACTCCTTACCCTCTACTCCTTGCCTCACTTCGGCACCTGCGTCGCCGCCAGCACATCCCGCACTACGCGGTCCGCATCGAAGCCTTCCAACTCCGCCTCCGGACGCAACACCAGCCGATGCCGCAACGCCGGCAGCGCAGCCTCTTTCACATCGTCGGGAATCACAAAGTCCCGGCCCTCGCGCGCCGCATAAGCCTTCGCTACCAGTAGCAAACTAGCCGCCGCTCTCGGACTCGCACCCAGAGAAATAGAAGGCCACTCTCGCGTTCTGCGCACGATCGCCAGCAAGTAATCGAAGATCGCCGGCTCCACGCGCACGGCACGAATCTCCCGCCGCGCCGCCGCCAGCAACTCAAACGGCACCGGCTCAATCGGGGTGTCCGCCAACCCGCTCGCACTGTGCGAAGCGTGGTGCCGCTCCAGCACCACGCGCTCCTCCGCAACATTCGGATATCCCACCATGATCTTCAGCAAGAATCTATCCAGCTGCGCCTCCGGCAGCGGATACGTGCCCTCGAACTCCACCGGATTCTGCGTCGCAAACACGGTGAAGTACTCATCCAGACGCATCGTCTCCACATCCGCCGTCACCTGCCGCTCTTCCATCGACTCCAGCAGCGCAGCCTGCGTCCGCGGCGGCATCCGGTTGATCTCGTCCACCAGCAGGAACTGAGTAAACACCGGCCCCTTATGAAACGAAAACTCGCCCGTCTTCTGCGAAAAAACATTGGTGCCAAGAATGTCCGCGGGCATCATATCCGGCGTCGCCTGCACGCGCCGGAAGTCGAGCTGCAAGAACCGCGCCAGCGTCTTCACCGCCAGCGTCTTGGCCACGCCGGGCACGCCTTCGATCAGCGCATGACCACCGCACAGCATGGTCAGCAGCGCTTGCGCGATGGCCTCTTCCTGCCCGGCAATCACCCGCCCAATCTGCTCCTGCCCACGCGCAAAGATCTCACTCGCCGCCTGTACGCCTATCTCGTCCATCACACCCTCATTCCTCTCACCTCAAACCTCATTCCTCAACAAGACCGCCTTCGATCACAGCTACACAACAACCTCCGCCGTCCTTTCCACCATAACCCCCGGCTTCAACATCGCACGGACCTGCGCCTCATCCTCGGCCAGCGCGCGCACCAGCTTCAGCGCGCTGCGCGGCGAGACCTCGGCGTTGGCCACCTCCGCGGCCTCGCGCAAATGCCCCGCCAGCCGCGTCCAATCTCCACCCAGCCTGCCGTGCAGTGTCTCGGCGATGGCCTCCGGGCCATGCTCGATCGTCGCCTTCGCAACCCCGGCCTCGCGCTGTAATACGCGCAGCAATCGCCGCTGTGCCGCCGCTGTCGCCGCGCCGGTCGCTCCGGCCTTCGCATACAGATCGCCCATCGATTCGGCAAACTCTACCGGCGAACTGCGCGGCAGCTTTACTGGCAGCCGCAGTGGCCCTTTGCGGCGGCTGAAGCTCAATACCACCAGCACGAAGATCGCCGCGGCCTGCACTGCCAGCCAGCGTAGCGGCAGTCCCTTGGTGGGGCTCGTCCCGCCATGCGAGCTATGCAGGTACTCATCGAACAGCACAGCGCGGCCCTCGCCCTCATCGCCATACAAGCTGGCCAGCAGCAGCTTCAGGTTCGCATCGTTCTTCAAGCCGGCGTTGGACATCGGCGTCGAGGAACTCCACCACACCGCCTCACCCTTACCTACCGGATAGCGCACCACCACCGCATCGTGCCCGCAGCGCTGCGAGACGCGAAACAGAGGCCCCTCCGCTGCCCAACGAAGATCCTCGGCCATCTCCACCCGGCCCGCGCCGGCCAGCTCGTCAGGCCCTTCGGGTGTCGTCGTGCACAGTCCCTGTTTCGGCACGCGCGGCGTTGCGGTCTTGCCTTCGGGTAACAACGAGCCCGGCGCGTCAGCCAGAAGCACCCGGCCACCGCGCTCCAGGAATTTCTTAAGCGCGGCGGCCACGTCTTTCTCCTGCGCCGGCTCGACTATCGGCCGCGTCAGCACCAGCGTCCTCCGCGCGGCGTCCACGCTGTCGAGCTCCTGGGGCGCACGGTCCCAGCGCGAAACATTGCTGCCCAGTCCCTGGAGCGTCAGGAACGCAGCCTTGGTGCCTGCGGAAGACGTGTTGTACGTTGTCGGCTGCTTGTCTTCATCCGCACGCGGCGCAATCACGCTCACGCCGGCGATCAACAGCAGCATCGTGCCGCACAGGATCAGCAGCAGCTTGCGGTCGTCCTTGCTGTCGGCCACGCTCATCCGTTCTCCGCAGCAGCTTGCGCAGCCGAGTTCACCGCATCCAGCCCGTCAAATAAACCCCGCGCCCGCTCATAGTCGTCCCCGCCGGCCTCGCGCAGGCCATACCACACGCGCTCGAAGATCTGCGTCAACCCGCGCAGCGCTCCCTGCTGCGCCGATCCCGGCTTCAGCAGCCGCACATACTCCCGCGGCGTTCGTGCAGGATTGTGCCGCCACGCACGCCGCGCCTCCAGCTTCACAATCGCCGCCCAGTAGAGGCAGTGCACGGCCTCGCGCCATTCCTGCTGGGCCGCGCACGTATCCGCCAACTCCGCCCAGTCCTGCGATTCCTTCTCCCACGCGCTGGCCCTGGCCGCGCCCGCGCCCAGGGCGATCGCCAACCGCTGCCGCACCAGGCTGCGCCGCACAAAGACCAGCAACCCAACCGCCGCAGCCACATAAAAAAGCACTTCCAGCAACCGTCCCAGCCACGGCGCCGACTCTCCCAACCGGCCCACGCCCTCAAAGAGTTCGCCCACCTTCATCAGGAATTGCGACCAGTGGCGGTCCAGCCACGAAGGCGGTGCGGCGTCTTGAAACTCGGCCCGCGCCAGCACTCCCGAGGCCTCAGCCCGCGTCTTCGCAAAGTCCGCCTCGGTACTTGGCGCATTTGCAGCACCGGCGGTCTCCGCCGCGGTCTCCTGCAAACGCTCCGCAGCCTGCTCCATTGCCGTCTGCCGCTCGGCCTCCTTGGCCTTGGCGGCGGTGTCGAGCGCCTCGCGCAGCCAGCCCCAGCGCAGCATCGGTCCCGCTTCGCCGCCGGTCCGCTCGTCCTCCCCCACGCTCTTACGATCGCAAGCCGTTGCCGCTGCCTTGCACGCGGTGACCACCTGCTGCAACTGCTGCACCTGGGCCTGCACCTGCTCGCGCGAAACCTCAGCCTCCTGCGCGCCTCCGGTCAGCGTCAGCAGGCAGATGCCGATCGCGCTGCCTCTCAGGAGCAATCGTCTAAATCTGGATGTCATCGCCCGCCGCGCCCTCGCTCCCCTCAACCGCGGGCGTCTCAACGACCACAGCCGGCTCCACGGCCACGGGCGTCTCCGCAACTGCCTGCTCCTCACCCAGCAGAACGGCGATATCGAAGGCCTCTTTCCGCACCCGCTGATCGAAGTACACCAGCGTGAACCCGATCATCGCCACCGGCGTCACCACCGAGTGTCCCAGGAAGCCAATCAGCAACGTTCCCGCCTGCGCCCCGATTGACTCGTGTCCCTTCTTCAGCGCGAAGACCATCATGATCGCCAGCGGGGCTTGCAACACACCCACCACCATATACAGACAGAACGAGATCAGCGACACCACAAAGATACGTGCCTTCGCTCCCGGGACAAGCACCTTGCTTCGCCGCATCGAAGCGCGAACCGTCAGCCCCTCGACCACGGTGGCCGGCACCGCCAGCGAGTTGCGCAGGTAAAAAAAGTAACCGCCAATCATGCCTCCAGTACATCCCAGGAAAATAAGCACTCCGCCCAGTCCCACCCACGCGGCGCCTGCTACGCGAAGCAGCACGATCAAGAGCATCCCCGGCAACACCAACAGCAGCGGCAACCATAGAAGGCTTCCCACCTGCCAGAACGCAATCCCGATATAGGCATACCATCGTCCCAAAGTTGCGCGCAGCGATTCGCCGATGCTGGTCGTCCGGCCGAGATAGACCTCGCTTACCGCAAACGCCGTTGTCGCCTGCGTAACGCTGTACGCCAGCACGAACAGCAGGTTAGCGACCATGCCAACAGCAATATCTTGAGGGTTGAACCTTCCAAATTGCCGGTGAGGAAGCCTGAAATGCTGCATCACCATCTGTCCGGTCGCGAGCACCAGTTGCACTGCGCCAGACAGTGAGGCAATCCCCGCAAACAGCCAGAAGCGCGCCCGGTACACAGAAAACGTCCGGTCCAGTATCTCGCCGATCGTCAAGGGCCGAAGATCATAGAGCGGAATCCCAGCGGCAGTCACCGGCGTATAGCCGTCCGCCAACTTCGCCGGCGTCAGCCACGCGTTTTCGCTGGCCGGAACGATGGGCTGATCTGGGTAAATTGGGTCGAGCGGATCGTGCGGCTCCATGGGCGGTCTCCCTGCTCTTCCTTCTCGATCTGTTTCCGGGAAGAATAGCAGGCATCCGCCGCTACCGCATCACTTTCATCGTCGGCGAGACAATCAGCCTGGCCTCGGTCACCGCCTCAACCTCCTCCAGCGTCACGCCCCCGGCGATCTCCTCCAGCACCAGCCCCTCGGGTGTCACCTGGATCCACGCCAGCTCGGTCGCAATCGTATGCACCACCTTCACACCGGTCAGCGGCAGCGTGCAGCGGTGCAGAATCTTCGGCCGCCCCTCTTTGGTGGTGTGTTCCATCGCCACGATCACCCGCCGCGCATTCGCCACCAGGTCCATCGCCCCGCCCATACCCTTGACCATCTTCCCGGGAATCATCCAGTTGGCCAGCGAGCCGATCTCGTCCACCTCCATCGCCCCCAGCACGCTCAGGTCGACGTGCCCGCCGCGAATCATGTCGAAGCTCTCCACCGACGAAAAGTACGATGCCCCCGGCAGCGCCGTAATCGTCTCCTTGCCCGCGTTGATCAAGTCCGGATCTTCCTGCCCCGGCCGCGGATACGGCCCCACCCCCAGCATCCCGTTCTCCGACTGCAGCACCACGTCCATCCCC